>ENA-OQEX01000670-OQEX01000670.1-human-gut-metagenome-genome-assembly--contig:-NODE-670-length-16684-cov-2.028266_pt1 | contig 16684 bp, 25 predicted proteins | sample MGYA00242802_ERZ504649 | MGnify/ENA primary metagenome ERZ504649 (study PRJEB26092, sample SAMD00036194) | human gut metagenome | host: Homo sapiens | study: EMG produced TPA metagenomics assembly of...
TATGGACCGTTTACGGGTAGCAAGAGAAAGTAGGCAAAAGAAAACAGCCGCTTTCAGCGGCTGCCTGTAGTAGTGATGCGATGACAAACCCTCAGTACCCCTTCCAGGGGTCAGCAAGTACTGACCCTCTGGGGTCTGAGCAAACCACTAGTTTACTAGTGGTTTTGATTCATGGTTCCATAACGGATTGCAGACGAGGAGAGTAATTTCCTAGTTTGATAAAAAACGATAAAAATATCAAAAATAATTCAATTTACGGCTTCTTTCCATTTGTCTTATGCCAAACGATTCCCAAACTACATATATACTTATAGTATCTATGACTAAAATGGGAGAATAGCAATGAGAAAATGCAGCAAGCCGGATGGCAACAAGAATTGGGTGGGAAAGCGGATTGCCGAATTGCGCAAAGACCGCGGCATGTCGCAAACAGATCTGGCAATTAAGCTTCAAAATTATGGTGTTGATATTGATAAGAATGCTGTGCAATTGCTGGAGCATGGACACCGCTATGTACGGGATATGGAGTTGTATGTAATCGCAAAGGTGTTTGGCGTTTCGATGGAGGACTTATTTGCGGGCACTCAGTTCGATATTGAATAACCTTAGTCTCCCTTCGGATTCGCTGAATTTCCCCTTTCTTGTCATGCCATACACCAATATTTTGTAATTTTGAGTGGTGTTTCCCAACTGCTTGAGACCTGTTTTTGATCTCGTCATCGAAGAACGGGTCTCATTCTTTTTATCGTAGCAACCACGTAAACATGAATGAAAAGCAAAGCCCGCTCCTCGCAGTGGAGAGAGCGGGCTAATTTTGCTTTTATGTCCATTCATTGTCATACAGCCGCTGGTTACAATACATTTGATAATTCGGGACACCCTCCGGATAAGATGTAACAAATTTGAGAGAGTATAAATCGCAGGTGGTTTCTGCGTTCGTGCAGGGATCGGTCAAAATGAAAAAGCTTGATCCGACACTCTTCAAGACTCCTGTCACTGTACAGATATTGTTTGTCCCAACGAGACATTTGCAAACAACGAAGCGACCGACGACTTTGCTCAAATTTTCCTGAAGGCTACACGTATCGACTTGTGCCGATAAAATAGCGTCAGATAAAGCGAATTTGGGCATAATCACTTGCGCCACTCCTGAAGTAGATTTATCTGAAACATTAGGCATAAAATCAAAAGCTCCTTATCTTTAAAATGTGACCATGAATTGATCATCTATTGCATTGTATGCCGGCATGATTATTTGAGTGCAAATGAATCCGTGCAGCAATTGCTATTCCACAGCCAAAGAGAAGGCATCATTTGATTGACAGTAAGGCGCAACCTTGTGCCGGATGTGGCTCTTTCATTTTCGACCCAAAGCGTCGGACGCTGCTTACCGTTCCTCATAAATCTGCTGATCCCCATTAATGGCTTGCTCCAAATAGGCGTTGATCCACTGCGCCGCAGCCTGTTCATCGCGGGCGCAAAGGCGGCGATACAGCGTTTCCGTGTTGTGATGCAGAGCTTCAATGCCATAAAGCCGGCAAAAGCGCACCCAAAGCGTAATGACCGGCGCTTTAAATGAATAGTAGATGAGTGGGAGAATGCTGTTTCCGCCGGAAAGTGCCAGCTCATGCTGGAAGGTGAATGCAATTTCCGCAGCCTGTGTAGCGTTTGCCGCATCTTTTAACCGTGCCACAATTTCCCCCAGCTGCGAAAGCGCCTCATCGGATGCATAGCGGATCGCGCGCTCCGCTGCTAGATGCTCCAGTGCCCGGCGCACCTCCAGGATGGAGCGGATTTCATCCTTGCCCAGCACGCCGCCCTGATATTCCATGATTGCAATCAGCGTGCCGAGGTTGCCTTTGCGGCGGTAGTCGGCCACGCAGGTGCCTGGCGTGGGCGCACCTCCAGAAAGCCCTGCTTGGCGAGCTCCGCTAGGCCGCCGTTCACTACCGCGCGGCTGACCTGCATTTGCCGTGCGAGTTCCGTTCGGGTGGCAATTGCGCGCCCATGGGCAGCTCACCGGAGAGAATCATGCCCTGTAACTGCTGCACAAATAAATCTTTCAGGCTGGGGGCGGACAGCTTAGAAAATTCCATATAAATGACGCATCCTTTCCTGCGCATTGGCCGGTGTGGCCTTGTTGGAAAGGGCTCTGTTTTTGCATCAAACGCCCTTTCTTCTGGATGTGGCTATACCAAATACCACTAGAATATTTTATCATATATGATTCCCTTCTGCAAGCAAATTTATCAAAATAACGAGAATAAAAGGTTGTTTTGGCTCTTGACGATGCTATTTGAGAGTGTTAAGCTATTAACGAAGGCTGGTATAACCACAATACCTAAAAAGGAGTGAGAACGGTGGACGAGGTGAAAATCTTACAGATCAAGCAGAGCGTATTTGCCAACAATGATCAACAGGCGGAGCTTTTGCGCAGGGAGCTTAAGGAGAAGGGCGTTTTTTTGCTCAATTTGATGTCATCCCCCGGTTCTGGAAAAACGACCACGCTCATGCGCACCATTGAGGCGTTGAAAGCTGAGCTGACAATCGGCGTGATGGAAGCGGATATTGATTCGGACGTGGATGCCCGCGCGATCGCCTCGGCAGGCGTGAAGGCGATCCAACTGCACACGGGCGGTATGTGCCACCTGGATGCGGACATGACGCGCCAGGGGCTGGACGGATTGGAAACGGGCGGCGTGGAGCTTGCAATCCTGGAAAACGTGGGCAACCTGGTTTGCCCGGCGGAATTCGATACCGGCGCAGTGAAAAATGCGATGATCCTTTCTGTGCCGGAAGGGATGATAAGCCGTTGAAATATCCGCTCATGTTTTCTATTTGTGATGTGGTGCTCATCAACAAGATCGATGTGCTGCCCTATTTTGATTTTGACCTTGACAAATGCCGGGAATACATCCGCCTGCGCAACCCAAAGGCGCAGGTAATTCCGATCTGTGCAAAAACAGGCGAGGGGATCGACCAATGGGCGGCTTGGCTGCGCAATGAAGTGATGGCCTGGCGCGTGTGAGAAAGGAGAAGAAAATGGCTGAAAACAATCCGCAAAAAACCGAAGTACCCCGCGAGTTGATTTTGAAGCTCGGGCAGAAGATCACCGACCGTATCGGCCATAAGGTGACGGCGGACGACCCGGAATACTGGGGCCTCGCCTGCGTGGTGACGGATGAAATGGCCGAGGTAGCCTCAAAATGAAGGTGCGCAAGCCGATGACGCTGGCGCAGCTCGTGAAGGCGACCGGCAAGGATGCAGAATCGTTGGAAAAACTGCTGTATGAGATGAGCGTGATCGGCATCCTCGAATACAACTGGGAAAACCCCGCGCACGAAAAGCAATATGTGCTGCCGATGTTTGTGCCGGGCAGCGCGGAGTTTACCAATATGAACCGCCAGCAGCTTCAAAAGCACCCGGAATTGGCGCGCTTTTTTGAGCGGATGTCCCGCTTGCCGCTGGAGAAGGTGACGCCCATGGTGCCGCCGGGCGGCGCGGGGATCGGCATGCACGTCATCCCCGTGGAAAAGGCGATTGAAATGGAGAATCAGTCTGTGAATGTAGAGCATATCTCCCACTGGCTGAAAAAATATGACGGCAAATATGCCGCCAGTCCCTGCTCATGCCGGATGTCCCGCTGTGTGTTAGGCGAGGGCTGCGCGGATGATCCGGAGATTGGTGTATCGGCGTAGGCGACATGGCCGATTATCTGGTGGAAACCCACAAGGGCCATTATGTCGATTATGATGAAGTGATGCAGATCCTCAAACGTGCGGAGGATAACGGCTTTGTCCACCAGATTACGAATATTGACGGCGAGAATAAGATCTTTGCGATCTGCAACTGCAACGTGAATGTCTGCTATGCCCTGCGCACCTCGCAGCTGTTTAACACGCCGAACCTTTCCCGTTCGGCCTATGTGGCGCGCGTTAATCCGGAGGATTGCGTCGCCTGCGGCCGCTGTGTGGAATACTGCCCCGCCGGGGCGGTGAAGCTCGGCCAGAAGCTCTGCACGAAGGAGGGCCCTGTGATCTACCCGCAGCAGGAACTGCCGGATGCGGTAAAGTGGGGGCCGGAAAAGTGGGATGAGGATTACCGGGATAACAACCGCATCAACTGCTACGACGCCGGTACTGCGCCTTGCAAAACTGCCTGCCCTGCGCATATCGCTGTGCAGGGGTATTTAAAAATGGCTGCACAGGGGCGCTATCGTGACGCCCTTGCCCTGATTAAAAAGGAAAACCCATTCCCCGCCGTGTGCGGCCGCGTATGTAACCGCCGCTGTGAGGATGCCTGCACCCGCGGCACGATCGATCAGGCGGTTGCCATTGACGAGGTGAAAAATTCATCGCCCAACAGGATTTGAATGCGGAGAACCGCTATATTCCTCCTATCGTTCAGCCTCTAACCGTGGCCTGTTCACGGAAAAAATTGCGATTATCGGCGCGGGCCCGGCAGGATTGAGCTGCGCGTATTATCTGGCGGAAAAAGGCTACCAGCCACCGTGTTTGAAAAGAATAAGCGCCCTGGCGGCATGCTGGTTTACGGCATCCCCTCCTATAAGCTGGAGAAGAATGTGGTGGATGCAGAAATTGAAGTTTTGCGCGAGATGGGCGTAGAAATCCGGTGCGGCGTTGAGGTTGGCAAGGATCTCACGATCGACGAGCTGCGCCGGCAGGGCTACAAGGCCTTCTACATAGCGATTGGCTGCCAAGGCGGCCGGATGGCCGGGATTCCGGCGAAGAGGCCGACGGCGTGATGACCGCCGTAGATTTTCTGCGCAAGGTAGGCGAACAGGAGGCTTACCCCGTGCAGCAGGGCAGTCGTGATCGGCGGCGGCAATGTGGCTATCGACGTGGCGCGCACTGCTGGGCGCTGCGGGGCGGAGAGCGTATCCATGTATTGCCTGGAGCCACGCGATGCCATGCCCGCCTCTCAGGAAGAAATTTTTGAGGCAGAGGATGAGGGCGTTCAGATTCACTGTGCTGGGGGCCGAAGGAAATCTGCACAGAGGACGGCAAGGTCACGGGTATCGTGCTGAAAAATGCGTTTCCGTGTTTGACGCTGAGGCAGTTTCTGCCCGGTTTATGACGAGGCGGATACCGTAACCGTGCCCTGTGAGCATGTGTTCCTCAGCATCGGCCAGAGTATCCTCTGGGGTGATTTGCTACAGGGCTCTAAGGTAGAGCTGGGCCGCGGCCAGGGCGCTGTGGCCGACCCGGTTACCTATCAAACGGCAGAGCCGGATCTCTTTGTGGGCGGAGATGTTTACACTGGCCCCAAATTCGCCATTGACGCGATTGCCGCCGGTAAGGAGGGCGCAATTTCGATCCATCGATTTGTGCAGCCGAACAGCAGCCTGACCATTGGCCGCAATCGCCGCCAGTTTATCGAGCTGGATAAAGGTAACTTGCAGGTAGAAACCTATGATAATTCCGCCCGCCAGATCGCCGGTATGGAGGAAAGCATCGACTACCGCAAATCTTTCCGCGATGCGCACAAAACGTTTACTGAGGAGCAGGTGAAGCTTGAAACCGCTCGCTGCCTTGGCTGCGGCGCATCCGTGGTGGATCCGAACAAGTGCATCGGCTGCGGCGTGTGCACCACAAAGTGCGAATTTGATGCGATTCACCTTTACCGCGAGCATCCGGAGTGCAGCAAGATGATGAAGGCGGAGGATAAGATGAAGGGCATCCTGCCTTATATGCTCAAGCGTGAATTTAAAATCCGATTTACGAAGAAGGAACAATAATCCTATGCATGAGCTTGGTATTGTGTTTCATATCATCAGCAGCCTGGAGCAGGTTGGGGCGCAGAATCATCTGCGCTCCATTTCCACGGTTACGCTGGAAATCGGGGAGGTTTCTTCCGTCATTAATTCTTATTTGGAGGATTGCTGGCGGTGGGCGGCAGACCGTTCTGAGCTGCTGCGCGGCGCTGCCCTGCGGATCGAAACGATTCCCGCGGTGACCCTCTGCGAGGGCTGCGGCAAAACATACGGCACCGTGAGCATGGTAAAACCTGCCCATACTGTGCCGGTATCAACACGCATCTGCTCACTGGCAACGAAGTCAATATCAAGGAGATTGAAGCGTGCTGACGAGGGATTTTGCATGGCTTTTACATCCATCGAAATGGATGAAATTGGGAATAGGGAGGAAGCAATCGTGTTATTTCAAATTTATGGCGAAAACGCCGGCTATCAGCTGCTTGGCTGGCTGATGGTCTTTGTGGGGCTGATCGTGCTCAACGAGCTGTCCCGCCGGACGAAGAAGGGCGGCATCTTCTTCTTCCTAATCGTGCCCGCCGCACTGACGGTGTATTTCATCTCGATCTATGTAGGCGCGGCGATGGGAGCCGAGTGGGCGCTGAATAACCAGACTTACGTCCACATGAACAGCTGGTTCCATTATGCAAAGCTTTACGCGGCCACAGCAGGATGCATCGGCTTTATGATGCTCAAATATAAATGGAGCATCGGCAAAAAAGAATGGTTCAAGGTGTTCCCTTTTGCAATCGTTGCGATCAACATCCTGATCGCCGTGGCGAGCGATTTTGAATCCGGTATACGCGGTGCGATGGCGGCGGCGGAGACCGGCACCCGCTGGTGGCTCTCTTCCGAGAATGTGTGGCTTTACGGCGGCTGGTGGAACTGGGTCAATGGGCTCGCCGGTATCCTCAACATCCTCTGCATGACAGGCTGGTGGGGTATTTACTCCTCCAAAAAGCACACCGATATGCTTTGGCCGGATATGACCTGGTGCTATATCCTTGCTTATGATCTTTGGAATTTTGAATACACCTACAACAATCTGCCCACCCACGCATGGTATTGCGGCCTTGCGCTGCTGCTTGCCCCTACCTTTGCCAATGCCTTCTGGAACAAGGGCGGGTGGATTCAGAACCGTGCGAACACCCTGGCATTATGGTGCATGTTTGCGCAGGTGTTCCCGCTGTTTCAGGATACAGGTGTGTTCGCGGTGTTGCCCGTGCTGTATACGGACGGCGTGATGAACCCGGCAGTGCGCCCCGGTGCAGCGGACCCAACCATGCAGGGTGTGATTGCCATTTTGGCGCTGGCGGCCAATGTCTGCGTATTAGCGGCGATTATCCGGCGCTCTGTCAAACAGAAGAAGAACCCCTACCGCAACGAGATTTTACCGATCAGCGCGATTTCCAGCTTGCCATGGAGCGGGCGGAGGCGCAATGAGGCTGCCTGCCCTTTCAATGGATCAAAATGAAGCGGCATGCTTTTGGCATACTACCGCTGTCAATATGGGCGTGATGAAAGATGAATCAGCGCGAAGTGATTGCGTTTTTTAACCGCTGCGCGCCGGAGTGGGATGCAGCTAACATCCGGGACGATGGAAAATAGGACTTCATTCTGGATGCGGCAGGGATTCGGCCCGGTTGCTCGGTGCTGGATGTGGCCTGTGCACAGGCGTGCTCTTCCCGGACTATTTGGCCCGCGGTGTTTCCCGGGTGACAGGCGTGGATATCTCGCCTGAGATGGCCCGCATTGCGACAGCCAAGCTACATGACCCCCGCGTGGAGGTGCTCTGCGGCGATGTGGAAACGGTGGAACTGCCTGGCAGGTATGACTGCTGTGTGGTTTACAACGCTTTTCCGCATTTTGAGAACCCGGCCCGGCTGGTAGCGCGCCTAACGGAGCTTTTGGCCCCTGGCGGCCGCTTGACGGTTGCGCACAGCATGGGGCTGGAATCGCTTCACCGGCACCATGCGGGCGCGGCGCGCCATGTCAGCCGTCCAATGCTGCTGCCACAACAGCTTGCCGCCCTGATGGCGCCGGCGCTGACGGTGGATGTGGCTGTATCGGATAGGGAGAAATATGTAGTGTCGGGCTATTTGGCGGAAAGATCGCCTCACGGCGGGGATTGACCGCAGCAGGCTTCCACATGGCATCCGTATCAATACAGGAAAAAACGAGCGGTGTGAAACCAACTGTTTCACACCGCTTTTTTATTTCTGCTTCAGGCGCTTGGTTATTTATAGGCATACGCGCGGACATAATCCACCGTCATCTGGGCGGGAAGGTTGCCCTCTTTGTTATTTGCCATGTTGCCTGCCCAACTGTCGCCTGCAACGCCGCCGCTGCCGCCGACCTCACAGGAGATAATCATAAACTCCGGCACCATTGGTGTGCCCTGGAAGCTGGTGCGCGCCGCGACGCGGCCGTTTACGTAAAAGATATATTCCTCTTCATTCCACTCGAGGCCGTAGGTGTTAAATTCATCATATGGGCGGTTTGCAAGCGTGCTGCCCTGGCCCTCGCTTTTGAGGTCGCTGCCGTAGCCATCCACGTGCACGGCATGGGAAACGCTGTTGCGCACCTTCCAATCCTGATAATTGGCGGATTCGTAAATATCGATCTCCGCACCGTTGCGGCCGCCGTCCGTCACATCTGCCATGGAGTCGCACAACATCCAGAAGGCGGACCACATGCCTCTGCCTTCGGCAGGATGCAGCGAATTTCGAAATAGCCGTGCGTCTGCTCAAACAGGCCTTTTGTGTTCAGCATACCGGTGTAGTAGCCGGGGCCGTATTTACCGTTTTCTTTATATTCTGTTGTGATTTTCAGAGTGCCGTCGCTCACTGTGATCTGCTCGGGGTCCCAGAAGCCGCCCTGGCGGATATAGTCATGGTCGTTGTTCCAATATTTTTTTGTGGTCCATTTGTAGAATCGAGCTGTTCGCCGTCAAAAGTATCCTCAAACGTCAGCTCAAATTTGTCAAGATCAATTTTTGGGCCCCATGCAACGCCAACGCCATAGCAGATGGCAATGAAATTCCACACGCCCATAAACAGCGCGAGGAAAAGGGAAAATAGACGTTTCAACATTTTTATTACTCCTTTTCTGCATCCGATTTGTTCCTATTGTATAAAATCGCTGGTAAAAAGTAAAGAGAATAATTTGAAATCCATTGGATAAAATGAAAAACGAGCCTTTCATTAGGCTTACGCGGGGCAGGATGGACAGGGAAAGGGTGGTAAAAAATTAAAAAAATGCTTGACAACCCCCCGATGATATACTATAATGTCTCTTGCCGATGCGGAATTGTGTAAGGGTAGCACGACAGACTCTGACTCTGTTTGTCTGGGTTCAAATCCTAGTTCCGCAGCCAAAGTTCATAAAGAGAAGTGGACAAACTGTTGTAACACAAGGGTTTGTCCACTTTTCTTTTTTATTTCAAGAATATGATAGAAAGTAGTCAAACCTTGTAGTAGGATCATTCCGGCGGGGCACTTTAATATGCAGGGCTTATAGCAAGCACAGGCGAATTACTGCGTAAGGAGCCAGAGCAGTAAGTAGAAATTTATTTAGAGGGAAATCGCCCGGAGCAGCTCATCCGAAAGGAGCTGCTCCGAGCTTATTTGTTTATTAATGGTAAATAAGGACAAATTGCACTTATAGATAAAATAATATAATATTATAAATTATAGTTTAACATATTATATATAAAGTGTTAGCATAAAAATGGGGGGAGTGATACCAATGTTTTAATTAAGATGTACATAGAAAAATATTAAGGAGGAGAAAAAAATATGAAACTGAAAAAATTCTTATGCTTGTTTTTAGGCTTGTTAGTTGTGTCCGCATTAATCGTACCAGTTCCGCAGGTTCCCTGGATGCGTATTTTTCCTCTGGCGGTGAAAAGGACTATCGATTTGTAAGCGGAAATGAAAATTAGTATAAGCGTGCGTGGGCACAGATGGGCGATTGTAAAAGGAGCTACTACCTGCGTGCTTATTTAGGAAATGAATTGGAAGATACGGGAAAAGTAGTGATTGTTGCACCTATTCCAACGAATTTTAGATTAAATACCAACTGGCATTTTACGGGAACTGGGCTTTCAGGTAATTTAGGCGCTTCCTTTTTACGCGCTTACGCGTTTTATGGTCTTGCTTAAGTAACATAATAGCCGCATGCGGGAGTCATAGTGAAAGCATTTCCGCGTGCGGCTTCCTAATTAGTACGAGCATATTTACATGAGGAGATGATAGGATGAGAATGCTGAAAAAAAGGGTTCATATCATTTCCCTGTTTTTGATTCTGTCTTTTTTGTTTCTGCCTGCCGCCTCTATCTTGATGATCCACCACATCACGGTGAGTTCGTCAATCGTCAGCATGGACGCCGGCTTTTTTGGCGCAAGCTCCAGCGCATTTGCCATCCGGGAAGAATCCATCACCATGCGCGAAGCCGCGGCGGTTGCCGCAGCCTGCGGCAAAAATATTGCCGTATATCAGGATTACAAGGGCCCGGAGCAGGTGCGCGCCATCTATTTCAGCGGAACCTATGCGAATCTCCCATGATGGAGGGCCGCTTTTTTCAGGAATCGGATTTTACGGTCGGCAACCGCTGCGCGGTGATCGGCAAAAACCGGCGGAGCGAGCTCGTCCAGCGCGGAGGAAAGGCCTATATCGAGCTGCAAGGCGTTCCCTTTGAGGTGTTGGGTGTCATGGGCCCGGAGGAGGAGACGGCGTTTGACTCCACTGTGCTGATCAATGGGCTGGCAGAACCGGAGTTGTTCCGGGATATCCTTTATCGGCTGGATTTTTTCCGGATTGACGGAGAGCAGCGGGCGGATGCCTTTGCCGCCAAAATGCAGGCCGATTATGGGGCGGAGGCAGAGGAGATCGCGCAGTCCGCTGCCACTCTGTCGCGTTTGATCCCCAATGTGGTCTATGGCAGGTGGTTTTGGTGATTCTCCTGTGCGACCTGCCTCTGTGTTGCCTGCTCTCTTTGGAGTGGAAAAACCGCAAGCAGAAGGAGGTTTGCATCAAGCGGCTGCTGGGCTGCCCCACGCGGCGTGTCGGCTGGGAAATCTGCCTGGAATATGGTGCGATGGTGGTGGCAGCCGGGGCGGCGGGCGCATTGCTTTGTGCGGCTCTATTCCCGCAGTATCTCCGTTTTTTGGGGCTCGGCTTTGCGTGCTATCTGCCGTGTGCGCTGGTATTCAGCCTGATTATGGTGTGCTCCCTGCTGGAAAAGCCCATCACGGAGGCGATGAAATGAAACGTTTTGTTTGGAACGCCGCCCAGTCCGGCCGGATTCTCAGACGGCACCGGATGCTGGCCCTATTTCTGATCCTCCAATGCGCGCTCTGCCTCGCATGGCCGGAACAGTGGCGAATCAGGCGGTGCAGAGCGGCCGGAAGATCGAGGATTTTCAGACGCGGATCGGGGGAAAGCGATATTATACCGTATCGGAAAGCATGAGCGAAACGGATTTTTACCGCTTCCTGCATGAAGAAAATTTGTATTACCCAGAGCTTGTGCATTTCGTGCAGGAGATGATGGCGGAAAAACAGTTTTCTTATATTGTGGCCATGGGTCAGCCGATTACTATTATAGACTACTCTATGCCGAGAGAACTGATTTATGGATATGAGGAGGGGCAGGTGGACAATTTTGTTCAAAAGGATGAAAAGGGTCGCCTGTATACAACGGTCAACAGCTATCAGGTGTCGGAGCCTTTTTTCTCCGAATTTCAGCTCCGGGCGCAGGAGGGCAGGCTGCTGGAGGGAGCGGATTTTGCCGATGTGAAGGCGGAAACGCTGCCCGTCGTCGCGGGCAGCGGCTACCGGGCGGATTTTTCGCTGGGAGATACTTTGAAATGTAATTATCTGGGCCGTGAGTTCACACTTCAAATTGTGGGCTTTTTGGAAAAAGATGCATCCTTCTCCCGAGGAGGGATGCCGGAGTATTGCGACCGGTATCTGCTCCTCCCCCAGTTGAATCCTCAGCAGAACAAGCCGACAGAATTCAATAAATGGCGCCTTTCCCAACAAGCTCCGGTTTTATCGTAACGGATCAATCTTTTGAAGCGGTTCAGGCGATCGTTTCGGCGCATCTGCAAGCGGCGGGGCTTCCGGATTTTATCCATTTGAATGATCCCACAGCCACGAGCTCGGAGCTTGCCGACCTTTCTGCGATGACGCAGGAGGTTTCCGATCAGTTCAACGCATTGCTGATGATCCTGACGGTTTTTGTAATTCTGTGCATTTCCATCACGGTCAATGGATTTATCCGCGAGAAGCATTATGAATATGGTGTTTTCCTGCTCAACGGCGCACGATGGAGCGATCTTGTGTGGGATGTTGCGGCGGTTGTAGGAGCCGTCGTGCTGGGTGGCGATATATTGGCAACTTTGTGCCTCTGGCTTTCGCATCAATCCTGGCAGGCGATTTTGTATATGCAGGGCCTTGCGCTTCTGATTGGGGCGGCGGCCTGTGTTGTGCCGCTTTCCCACGTCCACCGGATGGATATCAGCGATTTGATTGGAGGGAAGGAATAATGCAGATGCTTGCTTTAAAGGAAATCCACATGACGTATGGCAAGGGGGATGGGGTCGTTCATGCGCTGCGCGGCGTAGATATGGAGGTGGAGCGGGGAGAGCTTCTGGCTGTCACCGGAAAGAGCGGCTGTGGAAAATCGACGCTTTTGAATATTCTGGGCGGTGTGTGCAAGCGACAGGTGGTTCCTATTTTTTCGAGGGGAAAGAGGTCTCCCAATTTTCTGCCCGTCAGCTCGCGGACTTCCGGACTCAAAAGATCGGCTTCGTGGTGCAGCACTTTGCGCTGATTCAGGATATGACAGTTTTTCAGAATATCGCGCTTCCGCTGCGCTACCGCGGCTATTCCAGAAAAAAGATCGAAGAGCGCGTCTATGAGCTGCTGGATCAGTTTGAATTGGGCGAAAAGGAAAACACCATCCCGCCCGAGCTCTCCGGCGGGCAGTGTCAGCGCACAGCGATTGCCCGCGCGATTGCCGGGCATCCGGAGCTGCTACTCGCGGACGAACCCACCGGCGCGCTCGACGAGGAAACAGGCGGAAAAATCCTGCGTATTTTTCAGGAGCTGAATCAGAAGGGGATGACAGTCCTCATTGTAACGCATGATGAAGAGATCGCAGCAGGCTGCCACAGAAGAATCCGTATGCGGGATGCTTGATGGAGTGAAGCGCCTGGAGAGAGATACCATACAAAGTATACGATGATGAAACTGTTATTTCACTATTGTAAAACAAATGAAAAATGTTTATAATATGAAAGGAAAAAAGTAAGATGCCTGATTGATTCTCTTCCTAATCATTCGTTAGGCTGCTTGAAAGGGCCAAGCTGTTTGGTAAGCGCATTAGAACAGGCATGTTTCACCGTTCAGACAGGCCGTCTCTAAGAAAGACGGCCTTTTGTTTTATTTCCGTGATTTGACTGATCTTCATGCCCAAAGTGGGAAAAGCTAAATAAAAAGAAAAGAAGATCGGCGTTTGAAAGGATCGTGGTTTTGTGTTTCAAAGAAGCGCGGGTGTTTTGATGAATCTTTCCTCCCTGCCGTCGCCGTTCGGCATCGGGGATTTTGGGCATGGAGGCTATCAGTTTGTCGATCTGCTGTGTGAAATGCGGATGAGATGGTGGCAGATCCTGCCGCTGTGCCCGATTGGAAAGGGGAATTCCCCCTATTCGAGCGTCAGCGCGTTTGCACTCAACCTCCTTTATCTTGATCCTTATGGGCTATTGAAAGATGGATATTTATCGCAGGCGGAGGTGGACGCGGCAGTTTACAGCGGCTCTCCTCATCAGGCTGATTACAAATGGGCCGCCTGTGTAAAAGCGGCGTTGATGCGCAAAGCTTATGAGAAAGCAGACGTTAGGTGCGCGGAGCTGAAGGCATTCCGGGAGGAGCAGGCCTTTTGGTTGATAGACTATGCGCGCTTTATGGCGGCTCGGGATGCCAACGGCGGGAAGCCATGGCGCGCATGGACGAAAAACGGGGCGCAGGAGGCCATCGACTATTATATTTTTGAGCAATTCATTTTGTTCCAGCAATGGAATCGGCTCAAGGCTTATGCCAACGCGCATGGGATTTCTATCTTAGGCGATATGCGATCTATGTTTCTGATGAAAGCGCCGATTTCTGGGCGAACCGCACTCTGTTTGAAACCACGCCCGAGGGTGAGTCGAAGCGCGTTGCGGGCGTGCCGCCGGATTACTTTTCCGAGGATGGTCAGCTTTGGGGTAATCCTCTCTATGATTGGGTCAGAATGAAACAGGATGGCTATCGCTGGTGGCTTCAGCGCATCGGAAATAGCTTAAAGATTTATGACGCGGTACGCATCGATCACTTTCGAGGTTTTTATCGCTATTGGGCCGTGCCGGCGGATGCGAAAACAGCGAGGGTTGGCACCTGGGAGCCAGGGCCGGGGATGGAGCTGTTTCATGCGGTCAATGCGGCATTTTCAAATCCGCAGATCGTGGCGGAGGATCTCGGCTGTGAGGAGGAGGGTTGGTGCAATTTCTTCTGGAGGCCGGTTATCCCGGCATGAAGGTGATGCAGTTTGCCTACTATGGGTGGGACAGCATCCATTTGCCCTATAAATACACGGAAAATTACGTTGCCTATACCGGCACGCACGATAATGATACGATGCTTGGCTGGCTCTGGTCGGCTAAGCCGGAGGAGCGCAGCCAACTGCTTGCTTATTGTCGCTTTACGGGCGATTGGGGCTCCGGTGGGCCGCAGAGCCCCGTGCTGCGCGCGATTTTTGAAACGCTTTGGCAAACGCCCGCACGCATGACGATTCTGCCGGTGCAGGATCTCTGCGGCTATGGAACAGATACGCGCATGAATTTGCCCGGCGAAGCGGAGGGAAACTGGTGCTTCCGCATGACGGAGGAAGCGCTCCGGCAGATTGATACCGCGTATTTCCGGCAGCTTAATGAGCGATATGGCCGTGCGTAGAGAGCGAAATTTCAGAATGATAAGTGAAAATAGGTGAAAGCGGGGCGAGGCAATTTTTTTGTCACGCCCCGCTTGATTGAATGACTAATCTGTAGGTTTTGTCCAATTTGCAAACAGAACGTATTGATTTTTCATTCACTCCATGCTAAACTATTTTCGAATCATTCCAAGCATCCGTGAGCAAGGGGAAACAACGCCGTTAAGGAGATACAACCACACGCTGACTGCGTTCTCAGCCCAACCGGCGCCAGCAGGCCTTTATCCTGCGGTTGTTTCCCCGTGTCCACTCATGCAAGAGAGAGTTGGAGGCGATTTCATTGTCTGAGAAGAAAACGGTATTTTTAACTGGTGCATCCGGCAATATGGGGTTTGCCGGGTTCCAAGAGCTTTATCAGAGAAAAGATCAATTCAATCTGGTGCTGCTCAACCGCGGTAGCGACAAAAACAGGGAAAAATTCAAATTCTATGCCAACGATCCGAGCGTGAAGCTCGTCTGGGGCGATCTCACAAACTATGAGGATGTGCTCGCGTGCGTAACCGGTGCAGATTATATCCTTCATGTGGGCGGGATGGTCTCCCCCGCGGCGGATTACTTCCCAAAGCGCACGATGAAAACCAATATCGGCGCGATTGAGAATATCATTCGTGCGATCAAGGCACAGCCCGATCCGGATGCGGTCAAGCTCGTCTATATCGGCACCGTCGCCCAAACGGGTGACCGCAATCCGCCCATCCACTGGGCCGCACGGGCGATCCGATCAAGATTAGTGTTTACGATCACTATGCAATCAGCAAAACGATCGCCGAGGCAAAGGTGGCTGAATCTGGCCTGAAGCACTGGGTTTCCCTGAGGCAGACGGGCATCCTCTATCCGGGGATTCTCAAAATTTTGATCCGATCATGTATCATGTGCCGATCAACGGTGTGCTGGAATGGGCGACAATTGAGGATTCCGGCCTACTGCTTGCAAATGTATGTGGCGATGATGTGCCGGAAAGCTTTTGGAGAAGGTTTTACAACATCGGTAGCGGTGCGGAATACCGCATCACAAATTATGAGTTCGAAGTTTATCTCCTGCGGGCAATCGGCCTGGATTCTCCCAAAAAGATTTTTGAGCCAAATTGGTTTACACTGCGTAATTTCCACGGCCATTGGTTTACAGATTCCGATACGCTTGATGATTACCTGCACTTCCGTCACAATGTGCCCATCAAGGAATATTTTGCGCAGCTTTCTCAGCATGTGCCGGGCTACTATAAGCTGGCGAAGGTGATTCCGAGCGGACTGATTAAAAAGGCCGGCATGATCAAGATGGCTTATAAGGAAAAGTATGGAACGCAGACGTGGATTAAAAATAACATCACGCCCCGTGTGACCGCTTATTATGGCAGCCATGAGAACTGGAAAAAGATCGGCTCATGGAAGGAATTCAAGGTGGAAACGCCGAGTATGGAGCCCTCCTTTTTGGATCATGGATATGATGAGACAAAGCCGGAGGCAAGCCTCGACCTAGAGGATATGATTCGGGCGGCGGAGTTCCGCGGCGGGGAATGCCTGTCGAATACAATGGTCAAGGGCGATCTCTTCACACCGTTGAAATGGCGCTGTGCGTTGGGGCATGAGTTTGAGATGTCCCCAATCTGGCATTGAAGGTGGGCATTGGTGTCCGGACTGCTGCCGTCTCCATGGAATTACGATGCGATAGCAGGTCAATCCGTTTTTTGCACAGGTATGGTACCCACTGCATGACCCCAGCGAAAATAACTACTATGACGATAGCATTTTTGACGGTATGGAAGATTGACCGCCGGAGGTGCACCGGGAGTAAGAAAAGAAACATGGGCTGTTGCAAAATGCTTTGCAACAGTCCCATGTTTCTTTTTTTAGCGCGGATTTAAAATCCTCTGGAGCCGCCGCC
>ENA-OQEX01000672-OQEX01000672.1-human-gut-metagenome-genome-assembly--contig:-NODE-672-length-16677-cov-2.330876_pt1 | contig 16677 bp, 16 predicted proteins | sample MGYA00242802_ERZ504649 | MGnify/ENA primary metagenome ERZ504649 (study PRJEB26092, sample SAMD00036194) | human gut metagenome | host: Homo sapiens | study: EMG produced TPA metagenomics assembly of...
GCCAGGATCCTGGTATCTTAAAGGGCGAGAGCCGTCCTGATTACACCTCCTGCGTAGGTATTTCCACTACTGCAGCTCTTCACGAGATGTTAGTGCCAGGCGTGATCTCTGTAGTTGTTCCGATTGCCATGGGTCTTCTGTTAGGCACAGATGCTTTAGGCGGTCTGCTGGCAGGTTCCCTGGTAACAGGCGTTCTGATGGCTATCTTTATGGCGAACGCAGGCGGCGCATGGGACAACGCAAAGAAGTACATTGAGAGCGGAACTCACGGCGGAAAGGGAAGCGATTCCCACAAGGCAGCCGTAGTCGGCGATACAGTCGGCGATCCGTTTAAGGATACTTCCGGTCCCTCAATTAACATCCTCATTAAACTGATGACGATTATTTCCCTTGTTTTTGCCCCTCTGATCGCTCAGGTTGGTGGTTGATCCATCTGTAATGATAGTTGAATTTCGGCGGCGCGAAAAAACGCGCCGCCGTTTTTTATGCCGGTGAGATTTCGTAACGCGATGAATACGGCGGAGTAGATAAATGTTAAATAAGCGTAAATTCAAGGGGGGTTTATTGACTTTTTGGACAGATCCCGTTATGCTTAACCATAAGTATATCTATGTGAAATCGGCAATTTGCCGAAGAAAGGAGGCGGCTACGGTGGAGGAAGTGATGGAAAAAGTGCTGCGGTCCGGAATGGATCTGCTTGTGGGAATCGGCCGGTATGCATTGCCTGCGCTCGCATTCCTGATCGTCCTGCGATGCCTGTTCTCCCTGTTGCGCAACCGCCCGCGGCCTGTCACGCTCGGCATTCTTGTCAACGGCGCGAATGGGGATGAATTTCTGCTGAACCACTGGGAAACCTCCATTGGCCGCAATAAAACCTGCGATATCTTTTTGGCTTATAATACGATCTCTAGATTCCATGCAGTGCTTTCCCGACGCAAACGGGGATGGACGGTTTTTGATACCTATTCCAAAACCGGCGTCTATGTCAATGGGAAAAAATCGAGCGGAAATCTCCCGTCTATGATGGGGACAGCATTATGATGGGCAATGTCGTGCTCTTTTTGCGCGCGCCGGACAGCCCCCCGCCAGCAGGCTGGCGGGAAGCGGCTCAGATAGATGCGCAGCCGCAGCAGTTCCCCAGCCTGTTGAAATGCCGGAGGAGGTTGCCTCTGCGGAACAGCCGGTTTTTGTAGCTCCGGCCGATGTTGCCGCGCCAGAGTATGAGGATATTCGCTCCAATCGGACGCCGGTTTTACTGGCTGAGTCAACCGGGGAGGTATGCGAACTCTATGAAGGGAGCTATTTGATCGGTCGGTCGCCGGAGGCGGATTTTACGCTGCCTGTGCAGACGGTTTCCGCCCGTCATGCCCGCCTGTCGCAGTATGAGGATGGCTGGGTGATTGAAGATCTTGGTTCCAAATCCGGGACGATGGTGAATGGCAAAAGGATCGGCGGGCCGCAGACGCTGTTTGATGGAGATCACATCAATGTGGGTGGCGTAACGCTCCGCTTTTATGAGGACTATACAGGTTGATCGTTTACCAGAAGGTATGAGAAAAAGGAGGGAGACCATTGGCGAAGAAGAAAGCGGCGCAGAAAGCGCAGAAGCCCGGGCCCCAAAAAGAGGCGAAAATTCGCAGGAAGCGCCCGGAAAGGCCAATGAGCTGGTTTATCGTCCTGCTGATGATTACCATTTTTCAGGTGTGGTCTGCCGTCCAGACGATATTTGAGGAAGATGGAAGCTTGAATGCTGAGCTCGTGTCTATATTTGGAATTTATATTGCGATTGAATGGCTGTATGTGGTTTTGTTCCGCACAATTTTTAAAAAGAAGAGCTTTGAGCTTGAGCTGATCGCTTTTTTTCTTTCCGGGATCGGGCTGGTGATCTGCGCGAGCGTTTATCCGAATTTGCTACTAAAGCAATTCATTTCTGTGTTGCTGGGGCTTGCATTGTTTATCGGGATGGTCTGGTTTTTGGGCGACATCAGCCGGGTGGATGCCTCACGTGTGCCGATGGCTTGTGCGGCGTTGCTGCTGCTGGCAGTCAATCTGGTGCTCGCCAAAGCGACAAACGGCGCGCTTAACTGGCTGGATCTTGGCTTTGTATCGATCCAGCCTTCGGAATTTGTAAAGCTTGCGTTTATCTTTGTGGGAGCTGCAACCCTCGATAAACTTCAGTCGACCAGAAGCCTAACAAAATATATTCTCTTTTCTTTTGCGTGCGTCGGATTTCTATTTTTGATGTATGACCTTGGCGCGGCGCTGATTTTCTTTGTTACATTCCTAATGATGGCTTTCATGCGCTCCGGCGATATCCGCACGCTAATTGCGGTGTGCCTGGTTGCGCTGGCTGGAGCCGCGTTCATTGTGATTTTTAAAGGGGATTATGTGGCGCAGCGGTTCGCCGCCTACCGCCATGTGTGGGAATACAGTGATGGAAAGGGCTTTCAGCAGACGCGCGTGCTTGTCTATATGGCGAGCGGTGGGCTGTTTGGTGTTGGAATCGGCGCCGGAAAACTGAAAAATGTGTTTGCAGCTACCACGGATTTGGTGTTCGGTGTTTTGTGTGAAGAATGGGGGCTGCTGCTGGGTATCGTCGTGCTGCTCTGCTTTGTGGGGGTCACAGCGTATGCGGTGCAGTGCGCGCCGGCCTGTCGCTCTTCGTTTTATGCGATTGCGGCCTGTGCGGCGGCGGGCATGATGCTGTTCCAGATCGCGCTGAATGTGTTTGGCATTACGGATCTCCTCCCGCTGACTGGCGTTACGCTGCCCTTTATCAGTCGAGGAGGATCAAGTATGATCTGCGTGTGGGGACTCTTTGCCTTCATTAAAGCGGCGGATGTGCGGACATACCCCAAAATTAATCGCGCGCTGGATGCATCGTTCAGCAAACAGAAACAAGGGCTTTCGGCCACGCTCTAGGGAAAGGATGGGCGATTTGCATGAGGATTACTTCCAAACGCGCGCTGGCAATTTATGCCTGATCGGCGCGTTTTTGATTGGCGTCGTATTTTTAATCGGCAGTTTTGCTGTTAATGGGGAAACTTGGGCGCTCAAGCGTTTTAATCAGCACCTCTTCACCGGCGGAAGCCTGACGAGCGCCGGAACGATTTATGACACGAAAGGCGTCATCCTCGCCCAAACCAAGGATGGCGAACGCATTTATAACGACAGCCGCCGTATCCGTAAAGCCACGCTGCATATGGTTGGAGATACGGCAGGCTATATTTCGACAGGCATCCACACCATCTTCCGTTCCGAGCTGACCGGTTATAACCTGGTGGACGGCGTATATCGCCTGATGGAAGATGGAGAGGGCAATAATATCCGCTTGACCATCAACGCGGAGCTCTGCGCAACCGCGTTGGATGCGTTGGGAGATCGCAAGGGGACCGTTGGCGTTTATAACTATAAAACGGGCGAGATATTGTGCATGGTGTCCTCCCCCACTTATGATCCGGAGCGTAAGCCGACTGATATTGATACGGATAAAACCGGCAAATACGACGGCATTTACCTCAACCGCTTCTTATCCGGCGTATACACGCCGGGCTCCACGTTTAAAACCATCACAGCGATTAGCGCGATTGACAATATACCGGATATCTTTACGCAGAAATTCACCTGTAAGGGGAAAATGCAGACCAGCGGCGGCGTAATCTACTGCAATGAAAAGCATGGGCACGGCACTATCACCTTTGAACAGGCGCTGAATCGATCCTGCAACGTTGCATTCGCGCAGATTGCCATCAGCTGGGGGCGGAGAAGTTAACCGCTACGGCTCAACAGCTCGGCTTCAATCAGGCGATGAAAATGGATGGAATCAATATCGCCATCAGCAAATTTGATCTAACCGGAGCGGATGAGCGCGGGCTCGGGCAGGCGGGCGTTGGGCAGCATACCACGCTTGCCAATCCCTATCACATGCTCACTATCATGGGCGCAATTGCAAACGGCGGCACGCCCGTGCTGCCCCATGTGGTTCAATCCATCGAAACACCGGGTGGCCTGGCGTTGCGCAAAGGCAAGGCGGAGACGGGCGAGGCTTACCTCTCAGCCGGGACAGCCTCTAAGATGGTGGAGCTGTTGCGGTCGAATACCGTGAATTTTTACGGCGACAGCCGTTTCCCACGCGGCATGCAGATCTGCGGCAAAACCGGCACGGCGGAGGTCGGTGGGGATAAGACACCGCATGCCTGGTTCGCTGGTTTCTCACAGAATTCGGAAACGCCATATGCGTTCGTGGTCGTCGTGGAAAACGGAGGCTCTGGCTATCAGCAGGCGATTCCGGTTGCCAATAAAGTGCTTGCAGCGGTTCGTGCAGCCTCCTAACCTGTGGAGGACGGCTATGCTGCCCATTGGGAGACAGCGTGTTGTATTTTTCGTTAGCAGCCGCTGTATAGGGAATAGATTGCTTTTTTATGGGGATTTGTTTCGCTTTTGGATAAGGATTCCACCCGCTTTTCTATTGACGCTAGGCAGTCAATCCTTTATAATTGTTTTCACGTGGCAAAGATTTTGTCCAAAAGGGTAGGAGTCCGGCGATCGCCGGAGAGGGACATTATGTGCGCCGGATAAGACGGCGAAAATCAAGAAACGGGGTAAAATGCATGAGCTTTATTGAGTTCGATTCTGTTTACAAAAGGTACAAGATGGGGGAAATCACCATTAACGCTGCGGATGGAATTACCTTCAATATTGAGCAGGGCGAGTTCGTCGTAGTCGTCGGCCCATCCGGTGCCGGCAAAACAACGCTGCTGAATATCCTAGGCGGTATGGATGATTGCGATGATGGTAAGATCCGTGTGGCAGGTGAATTAATCAACGATTATGACCGCAAACGCCTGATTGAATACCGGCGCTATGATGTGGGCTTTGTGTTCCAGTTTTATAACCTGGTGCAAAACCTGACTGCGCTGGAAAATGTGGAGCTTGCCACACAGATCAGCAAGAAGTCGCTGCATGCGGAGAAGGTGCTTGAGCGCGTGGGCCTTGCCGATCGCATCCATAACTTCCCCTCGCAGCTTTCCGGCGGCGAGCAGCAGCGTGTGGCGATTGCACGCGCGCTGGCCAAAAACCCGAAGCTCCTGCTCTGCGATGAGCCGACGGGCGCGCTGGATTATAATACCGGCAAGCAGATTTTGAAGCTTTTGCAGGATACGAGCCGGGAAACCGGCATGACCGTGATCGTCATTACGCATAACCAGGCGATTACGCCGATGGCGAACCGTGTGATCGCCATGCGCAGCGGCCGTGTCCATAAAATTATGGTCAACGACAACCCAACGCCTGTGGAAAGGATTGAATGGTAACAATGAGCAAAGCCTTGTTAAAAGATACGTTCCGTTCAATCTGGAGGACGAAGGCGCGTTTTATTTCCATCATTTTGATTGTTGCGCTCGGCATTGGCTTTTTTGCCGGCATTAAGGCTACCGCTCCTGATATGAAGGAGACGGCCAACCGCTATTTTCTCAGCAACAACCTGATGGATTTGCGCGTGCTCTCGACCGTCGGGTTTGAGCAAGCGGATGTGGATGCGATCCGTGAGATTGACGGCGTCCATGCGGTAATGCCCGCTTATTTTGCGGACGGCCTGGTCAAAGTAAACGGCGAGAGCTTGATTGATATGGATGGCTCTGCGTTCAGCGTTCGTGCGCATTCTCTCAGCATGGAAATGCTGGCAGATTGGCAAAACGGAAAAAACGATGCGGAATATATGAACCGGCCCACGCTTATTGAGGGCGAATGGCCGAAAAATGCGAACGAGTGCCTGGTGGACCGCAGCGAGCTATCCACCCCGGATGAGTTCCAAATCGGCAGCACGATCACTATAGAGAGTGATCGGGAGGATCTGAACTCTTCTATGGAGACGACGGAGTTCAAGATCGTCGGCATTGTGGAATCGCCTTACTACATATCCTTTGAGCGTGGCAACAGCCTTGTCGGCAGCGGCAAGGTCGGCGCCTTCATTCTGGTGCCGGATACCGCGTTCAAAACAGATTACTATACGGATTTGTATATTAAGGTCAACGGCACGACAAAGAGCGACTTTGACTCTTACGGCGATGCATATGAGAAGCTGGTGCAGCCTGTTGTGGAGCAAATCGAGGCGATTGGGCAGGATCGCGCCCCGGTTCGTGCAGAGGTGCTCCGCCTGAGATGACGGCAACGCTGGAGCAGGCGCGCCTTGACTATGCGCAGGCCGAGGTTGATACGAAGCAAAAGATTGAGGATGCTCGTAAGTCATTGGATGAGGCGCTCGAATTCGCGGAGAATGGCGACCAGATTCTCGCTGAAAAGCAGCAGGAGTTTAACGACTCATTGAGCGCCGCGCAGCGGGAGTTTGCTTCCGGAAAGGCGGAGCACAGCGCTGGGTTAAATACCTATTATCAAAGGGTAAATGAGTATAACCTTGCTGTGAGCAAGCTTGCTGAGGCAAAACAAACGGTGGCAAACTCTCAGCGGGAGTATGATAAAAACAAAGAGAAGCTGGATGCGGCTGAAAAGCAGATCAATAGTGCAAAATCGCAGATTTCGAACGGTGAAAATCAAATTAGGCTGCTCAAGCAGATGATTGCTACTGCTGAAACGGTAGCCGGTGATTTAGGCAGCAGCAACAACGCTTCCTATGAAGAACTGATTAAGCGCGCGGAGGAGATCTTTGGCCCGGACAGCACTGTGGTGAAACAGCTCAAGGAGCTCTCCAATATCACGGCAGGCGGTATGGTGCAGGAGGCCGCGCAGGCTTTGAGCAAATATTTGGGCGATTATAAGGATGATTGGCCAAGGAAGAGGAAAAGCTTGCTAAGCAAAGGCCGATTTGAAAAAGGGCGAGGCAGATTACGCCACAAATGAAAAAACACTGAAGGCTGCAAAAGCAAAGCTCGACGCCGCTAACGCGGAGATCAATGCCAAACAGGCGCAGCTGGATGCAAGCAAGCGGCAGCTGGATAGTGCACAAAGCGAGCTGCAACAGGCCGGGTTTGCATTGGATGTGGGTGAATTAACCCTTTCCTCCAAGCAGAGCCAGGCGCTCATGGAGATTGAACAGGCCAAGCAGAAGCTGAAAGAGGCAAAGCAGGCGGCGGTGGACGGTGAAGAAACCTACCAGAAGGCCAAGGCGGAAGCGGAAAACGAACTCTCCCGTGCAAAGCTGCGCCTGTCTGCCGGCGAGCAGAAGTTAAACGATTTAAGCAGCGCCAAATGGGTGGTGTCTGACCGCGACGATATCCCGGGCTTCACTGGTTATGGACAAACGGCGGACCGCACCAAAGCGTTTGCCCAGGTATTTCCGATCTTCTTTTTCCTGATCGCGGCGCTCATCTGCCTGACGACGATGACGCGCATGGTTGAAGAGGAGCGCACACAGCTTGGCACGCTTAAGGCGCTCGGCTATGACAATAAGGCGATTGTTTCGAAATATATTATTTATGCGATCCTGGCGAGTCTGATCGGCTCTGTGATCGGCCTGGCGGTCGGCTTCGTGGTGTTGCCGCTGGCGATTTCTGCGGCGTATGGCATTATGTACACGCTACCTACGGTGCATCTCCAGTTTATCCTGAGCTATGCGCTCATTGGCACGGCGATTGCGATCCTTTCCACAGTGGGGGCTACCTTCCTCGCCTGCTATAAGGAGCTGGCCACCTGCCCGGCGCAGCTGATGCGCCGCGCGCGCCCAAGGCGGGCAAGCGTGTGCTGCTGGAGAAGATCCCGTTTATCTGGAAGCACTTGAACTTCACCTCTAAGGTGACAGTGCGCAATATCTTCCGTAACAAGCGTCGCTTCCTGATGACAGCGTTTGGCGTGGCGGGCTGCACAGCCCTGTTGCTGACGGGCTTCGGACTCAATGATTCCATCAGCGCTATCATCAATAAGCAGTTTAACGATGGCGGTATCGCCATGTATGACGCACAGCTCGTTTTGAAGGATCCGGTGCTGACCGACGGTTCCGCTGAGGCGCCGATCATCACACAGCTCAAGGAAAACGACGGCATCCAGAATGCGATGCTGACCTATATGAAAGTGCTGCACGGGCATTCTGAGCGCTCGGATGAAGAGCTGGAGGTAAACGTGCTTGTGCCGCAGAACAATGCGCAGCTTTCCGATTTTGTAAGGTTGCAAAACCGCCAGTCCGGCGCGCAGCTCACCTTGCCGGATGACGGCGTGCTCATTACGGAGAAGCTTGCAAGCAAGACGGATACCGAGGTGGGTGATGAGCTGATCGTCACGAAATCCGATGGTTCCGAGGTGCGCCTAAAGGTTGCAGGCATTACAGAAAACTATACCTTCCACTATGTTTACATTTCCCAGGCGCTATATGAACAGGCCTTTGGGGAGGAAGCGCAGTTTAACTATGTCATGGCGCAGCTCAAGGATGATATCAAGAATGAGAAGCCGGTGGCAGATGGCCAGGAAAATAACCAAAAAGGTCAGCTTGCGACCGAGCTGATGAAGATGCCGGAGATCAATGCCGTTGTTTATACCACGCAGACGATCGACACCTTCAATAACGTTATCAACGCATTGACCCTTGTGGTTGTGGTGTTTATCATCGCGGCGGCGGCGCTGGCGTTTGTGGTGCTTTATACCTGTCGAACATCAATATTAACGAACGGGTGCGCGAGCTGGCCACAATTAAAGTGCTTGGCTTCTATGACAAGGAGGTAGACGCCTACATCTACCGTGAGAATGTGTTCTTAACCGTGATTGGCATTGCACTCGGCTTGGTCATGGGAATCTTCCTGCATCGATTTGTGGTGAGTGTTGCGGAGGTGGACGTGGTGATGTTCGGCCGCACGATCAGCTGGCTGAGCTATGTGCTTGGAGCGGCAATGACGGCGCTCTTCGCGGTGATCGTCAACTGGATCATGCATTTCCGCTTAAAGAAGATCAGCATGGTGGAATCGCTCAAGTCCGTTGAATAACAGCTGTAGGTCAAAAGAATATTCACATTGGCGCTTGGCACGCCGCAAGGGGAGGTCTCCTCTTGCGGCGTGCTTTTTTGCTTTGCGGGTTTGTAAGTGGCAAGGAGCTGTGAAAGCATGTGAAAAAAGAGCGTTGTTCGATCAGGTTTAGCTGCCTTTTTTGATGTTTGAATTGACTTTTCTTTTGATTCGTTTTATAATAAACCAGCTAATAATTAACCGATTTATTATAAAACGGTTGATTGTTAAGAAAGGAGGTTGATTGATGCATTCCTATCGGGAAATTGTGGGGAAGCTGATTCAACTCAACGCCCTCAAACGGATTAGCACCCACCGCGCGGCATCTGAAATCGGGTTGTATGACGGGCAGATGCCGCTGCTAGAAACGCTGGAGCGAGATGGTTGCCTCACGCAAAAAGCGCTTGCTGACCGGCTGCATGTATCGCCCGCCAGTGTGGCGGTATCGATCAAACGCATGCAGAAATGCGGTATTGTCGATAAAATGCCTTCGGAGGAGGATTTGCGCTATAATCGGGTGATGCTTACAGACAAGGGACGGGATCTGACCAGGCGCACGAGGGCGCTGTTTGACCGGCTGGATGAGGAGCTCTTTGCCGGATTTACCCTGAATGAGTGTGAGCAGCTCTATGGCTATCTTTGCCGCATGACGCAAAATCTTGCGAAAGAGGATTTGGAGGCGCCGATATGATCACGCTCATGGCCAAGGAGCAGGAAGAGATGGAGCGACGTAGAAGGAGGATCAGGCTTATGATCAAACAATTCGCACCCTGTGTGAAGAAATATTGGTGGGCTGCGCTGCTCAGCCCTTTGACGGTTATCATTGAGGTTTTGCTAGAGGTGCGCATTCCGATGCTGATGTCCCAAATCGTGGATACCGGCATCACCAATCAGGATTTGCAATACGTGGTAAACATGGGCGTTCAGATGGTTGCATTTGCGCTATGTTCTCTCGCGGCGGGTGCGCTTTCCGCATGGTTTGCTTCAATCGCCGGCATGGGGCTCGGCGCGGGGCTGCGGCAGGGCATGTTTGACCGTGTGCAGGATTTCGCGTTTTCCAATGTGGATCGTTTTTCCACCGCCTCCCTGGTCACCAGGCTTACCACCGACGTCAACCGTGTGCAGATGACTTTCATGATGCTCATCCGCGTATGTGTGCGCGCGCCCGTGATGCTCGTGAGCGCAACGGTGCTCGCCTGGCAGCTCAACGGGGAGCTGGTCACGGTTTTCCTCATTGCAATCCCCGTGCTGGGCGGGATGTTGGCGCTGATTGCAACGCGAGCCTTTCCACGTTTTCAGGTAATGTTGGAAAAATTTGATGGTCTTAATGCCCGCGTGCAGGAAACGTTGATGGCGATTCGGGTGGTCAAGGCTTTTGTCCGTTCGAAATTTGAGAAGGAAAAATTTGAAGTTACCAATGATGATTTAAAGCGCGCCAGCATCATGGCGGAAAAAATCCTTGTTTGGAACGGCCCGCTAATGACGCTCGCCATGTATGCCTGTATCGTTGCCATCGTCTGGTTCGGCGGCAAGCTGATCGCTTTCGGCTCAATGGAAACGGGCCAGTTGATGAGCTTTATTAGCTACGTGACGCAGATCTTGATGTCCCTGATGATGATTACAAACACCTTTGTGATGATCGTAATGTCGAAGCGTCTGCCAACCGTATTTGTGAGGTGCTTCAAGAGATGCCGGATATCAGTGATGCACAGGCTGATCCAGCACTCGCCGTGCCAGATGGCTCAATTGAGATGCGGCATGTGTTCTTCCGTTATAATCAGGAGGCGGAGAAGCCCGTGCTTTCTGATATCAGCCTTTCGATCCGCTCCGGAGAAACCATTGGCGTCATTGGCGGCACAGGCAGCGCAAAATCCACCCTTGTCCAGATGATCCCACGGCTGTATGAGGCGGAAGAGGGAGAGGTGCTCGTGGGCGGGCACAATGTGAAAGATTATACGCTGGATCACCTGCGCGGCGCAGTCGCATGGTGCTGCAAAAAAATGTGCTCTTCTCCGGTACGATCCGGGAAAACCTGCTTTGGGGCAATCCGGAGGCAACGGATGAGGAGCTGATCGAGGCCTGCAAGGCGGCGCAAGCGCATGAATTTGTGATGGCCTTCCCGGATGGATATGAAACCAATCTCGGTCAGGGCGGCGTGAACGTATCCGGCGGGCAAAAGCAGCGGCTGTGCATTGCGCGCGCCCTGCTGAAGAATCCGAAAATTCTGATTCTGGATGACAGCACCTCCGCAGTGGACACCGCAACGGACAGCAAAATCCGCGAAGCGCTGCGTGCGCATCGAAGCGATACGACAACGATCATCATTGCGCAGCGCGTAACCTCCGTCTGCGAAGCGGATCGGATCATCGTGCTGGACGATGGTAAAATCAACGATATTGGCACGCACAGCGAGCTGCTCGCCCGCAATCAGATTTATCAGGAGGTCTATTATTCTCAGCAGGAAGGGGTGGCGTCCTAATGGCGGTCAATACCAAAGCGGGCGGAGGGCCAGGCGGCCCGATGCGCCACGGATTTCAAAAGCCAAAAAATGCAAAGCATACCCTAGGAAGGGTGCTGCAATACTTAGGCCGGCAAAGATGGGTGCTGTTGTTTGTTTTTTCTGCGTGATCATCAGTGCGGGCGCAAGTGTGGCGGGCACCTATTTTCTGAAGCCGTTAATCAACGAATATATTCTACCGCTCATTGGCACAAGCCCTTCGGCAGCCGATTTTCTTCCCTTAGCAAAGGCATTGATCGTGCTCGCCTGCATCTATCTCGCCGGCGTTGCCTGCACCTATTTGCAAATGCGGCTGATGATCAGCGTTGCGCAGACGACGCTGACGGATATCCGGCGCGATTTATTCAATCATATGCAAGACTTGCCAATTTCCTTTTTTGATTCGCATACACACGGCGAGCTGATGAGCCGCTATACCAACGATGTGGATACGTTGCGCGAGGCGTTGAGCAACAGCGTTGTGCAGATGCTTTCTTCCGGGATCACGGTGGTGGGCACCTTTGTGATGATGCTGGTGTTGAGCCCAGTGCTTACGCTTCTGATCGTTGCAATGCTCGTGGTGATGCTTCTGGTTATTAAGGTTGTCGGCGGCAGGAGTTCCAGGAACTTTAAGCTCCAGCAAAAAGCGGTCGGCGAGGCCAATGGCTATATCGAAGAGCTGATCGAGGGCCAGCGGGAGGTGAAGGTTTTCTGCCATGAGGCGGCTTCCAAGGCGGGCTTTGCCGAGCGCAACGAAATTTTGCGTAAGGCTGCGACCAATGCGAATACCTATGCGAACGTATTGATGCCCATCATGGGGAATCTTTCCTATGTTAACTATGCTTTGACCGCTTGTGTGGGCGCGGTGATGGTGATCGGCGGCAAGCTTGATCTCGGAACAATCGCGGCGTTTTTGCAGTATACGCGCTCCTTTTCCCAGCCGATTACGCAGATTTCCCAGCTCTTCAACGCTGTACTTGCGGCGCTCGCCGGTGCGGAGCGGATTTTTGAAATCATCGATTTAAAGCCGGAGCAGGATGAGGGGTATGTGACGCTCGTTAATGCGAAGCGAAAGGAAGATGGAGCGTATATGGAGTGTGCAGAGCATACCGGACTCTGGGCCTGGAAGCATCCGCACGAGGATGGCACTGTCACCTATGAACCGCTCACCGGCGATGTTCGTTTTTTTGATGTGACCTTTAGTTATGATGGGCGAAAAACCATATTGAAGGACGTATCCTTTACGCAAAGCCCGGGCAGAAGATTGCCTTTGTCGGCTCGACGGGCGCCGGAAAAACGACCATTACCAACCTGATCAATCGTTTCTACGAGGTGCCGGATGGTAAAATCCGCTACGACGGCATCAATATCCGGAAGATCAAAAAGGATGATCTGCGCCGCTCTCTCGGCATGGTGTTGCAGGATACCCACTTGTTTACCGGCACGGTTTTTGAGAATATTCGTTATGGCAAGCTTGATGCAACGCGTGAGGAGGTCATCGCGGCGGCAAGGCTGGCGAATGCAGATTCCTTCATCACCCGGCTGCCGCAGGGCTATGACACCGTGCTCACCTCGGATGGCTCTAATCTTTCGCAGGGCCAGAGGCAGCTGCTTGCCATCGCCCGTGCGGCGGTTGCAGATCCGCCTGTGTTGATCCTCGACGAGGCCACTAGCTCTATTGATACCCGCACCGAGGCGCTCATTGAGAAGGGGATGGATCGCCTCATGGAGGCCGAACGGTGTTTGTCATTGCGCACAGGCTTTCAACCGTGCGCAATGCGGATGCGATCATGGTGCTGGAAAACGGCGAAATCATCGAGCGAGGAAGTCATGATGAGCTGATTTCCCAGAAGGGGAAATATTATCAGCTTTATACCGGGCAGTTTGAGCTGGATTGAAAAAAACGTGCCAATGCGGAGAACCCGCATTGGCACGTTTAATTTTGTTATTTGAGGGAAGAGATTTATTGGAATGCCTTTGCCCATTCAATGGCGCAAAGCTGGCAGGCCTTGTTTCCTGCGTGCTTTTCGGTTATGGAATACCGTATCATTCCCGATAAAATACAGCTCCGACGTTTCAAGCCGGTATAAATTGGCTCCAGTAAACGCCTTTTGCTTGCCTGCTTCCAGATCGACATATACCACTCGCTGCTCATTTACCGCGCCGCTTTCCGGCTCGCCCGCCAAGACGATCCGTTTCCCATCCGGGCTGACTGCGGCTGCGGCAAGCGCCTTGATGCCAGGGGCATCAAAAGCCTGTTCCTTTTGTGTGGCAAGGTTGTATACTATGCCGTTTTTGCCGATGAGGACATCGCCGCTGAGCAGATAATCCGTGCCGAATGCGCCCTCAAATTCTTTAAGTGTAGTTTCCTTCCCATCGCTGTAGCGCATAGCATTGAAGCCTTTCTCCGTTTTACGCAGGAATACAATGCCGTCTTTCGTTGAGCGGGCATAGTAAAAATCCGCGTTTGCAAAGCCGTGCGTCTGCGTATTGCCAGTACGGAACATGACATCACGCTGTTCTGAGGTTTCCGCATAGTAGCGGCCGGTGAAAAAAAGCAGGCGGCTGCCGGCATGGTCTACCAATGCATCTGTCAGCAGAGTGAAGTCGGAGCGGGAACCGCCGTTTTTTCCGATCGTACGGCTTTTTTGCAGCAAAAGACCTTTGTTGTTCCGTTGGAGAGGTCGAGCGTGTAGGCTTCTTCATAAATCTTTTCAGGTCGATAAAAATCGTCCTTTTTGGTATCGAGCAGCAAAAGCGCGTCTCCGGAGAATGGATCCGGCATTGTCTTCACTCGGAAGAATACATAATCGTAAATGGCGACTGGTGCATCCGAATTCGCCGTGGTAAACAGGCCGTAGCCATCCACCTTGCCGTCTCGCTGGAGGTAGGCGATCTTCGCAGGGATGCTCTGGTTGCTGAGGGAAACGGTGGCGGTGACTGTGCCGCTCGCCTCAATCTTTGTGAACCCGCCGTTTTTGTATTCATAAAATTCAAACTTCCGTTTGGATCAGCAGAGTAGAAAATACCGTCAAAATCCGTCGGCAACAGCGGATGATCTGCAAAGGCCTCAGTGGTGCTCAACGCTTGATAGGCTGTAGCAGTGTTGGGATCAGCCTTTGGCTGCTCTTCTCCCTTTTTTTGCCAAGGCCAAAGCCGAAAACGGCGGCCGATAGCGCAATGGCGGCAGCGAGCAGAACGCAGGTGATAATCAGCGGTTTCTTTTTCAAAACGAACATCCTCCCGATAGCTAAATCGTTCAGCATACAGCTATAATATTCCTTATTATAGAAGAAAAGAGACGGATGGGCAAGCTTTATTTGCTGGAAGGATCTCTGCGATCTGATAGAAATCAACCGCCATGCCGGATAGGCAATGGCGGCTGGTGGCCTATTGAGCGTCCCAAACAGGGGACATGTAGCTGAATTTACCGCAGGCGGGGCATTGCAGCAAGCGATTGCCCGCCCGGGCGGCGCGAGCGCCCGCGCCCATTTGCCGGGCATTGTTACCGCGCCGCAGTTTGGGCAGATAAAATGCGCATTGCGCACAGGACGCATTCTTTTATATAAAACAATGAAAAGTGCGGCGGCGATAGTCAAATCAAAAGAATCAGAAAAGCACGGAGTAAGATCTGCATGGAACCCCCTCCTTATCACACGGGATGGCGGCAGTTAAAAGCTATTTTGTTCATACTACCGCGCTGATACCGCCGGTGTCAAGATAAGAAAGCGTTTTTGTTATGCAGTACAGTAAGCAACCAAGCAAATTGGATTGCTGCTCGGCCAGCGCAACCATTTTTCAGCCGGTTTTGTTTATTTACAAAATTTGTGGTTGCCGATTGTTTTGACGACCGGTCGGCTGAGCATCCATTTGTTTGTTGTTTTTTTGGGGTTATAATAGTAAATGGCGCCGCCGCTTGGATCCCAGCCATTGATGCAATCCTGCGCCGCCTTACGTGCGGAGTCAGCAATTGGCTTGCTCCAGTTGCTGTCGTTCAGGGCTGTGAAGGCGCCAGGCTGGTAGATTACTCCTGCAATCGTATCCGGGAAAGAGGCATGCTGCACGCGGTTGAGAATGACCGCGCCTACGGCGACCTGCCCCGTATAGCTTTCGCCGCGTGCCTCGCTGAGATCATACGCGCGAGGAGGTTGATATCACTCTGGCTATATTTTCCCGTGCTTCCGGAGGAGCCGCCGCTATTGGTAATGCCGAGATATAACAAAGTTTTCGGCCCGGCAATGCCATCAACTGTGATGCCGCAATTTTTTGGAATTTTTTTACCGCGCTCTGCGTGCCAGTGCCATAGATGCCATCTACCTTGCCGGTGTAGTACCCGAGGCTTTTCAGCTTTGTCTGCACCTGCCTTACCTCATTCCCGCGCGAGCCCAGTTTTGAGAGCACCTGCACGGATTCGTTCTTTTCTTCCCGTGTCACCGAGTAGCTGGGTGCAACAGCTGCAACAATGATGAGAATGTTCAACAGGAGAATCATTGTGACCTCCCATACCTTTTTGAGCCGCCGAATTGTCTGTTCGTTAGGCATATTTATGACCATTCCTTTCTTGCGCCAAGCCGTGGGATTGAGCGGCTTTGGCGCAGCCAAAATTTCAAGTGGCGCCTATGCTTGAACAGCATAAAACGCAGGTTAAAAAAGAGCGCCCTTTTCAGTTGGGAATCTTCCTTCTCAGATCGCGTGAATCGTTATTACAATTTCCAGCGGCTTCAAAATTATCCCCATCGAATTCCAGCTGGAAAATTCATACATGCCGTGGTTTCGAGAGATGCTTAAGATGCAACGCGCGGAGGGGTGTAAAGAGAGGGAGAAAAAGGAGGAAAAAGATATTGACAAAAGGGGAGTGGTTTGATAGAATGATCAAGCATCTTCGAGAGGGGAACCGAAAGGGAGTGCAAAGAGCGCAGGAAGAGCGCGGCCTTGAAAAGGAATGTCAACAGGAAGAAGCGGTGCGGGGGAAAAAACCCGGACAGGCAGAAAAAAGGTGTTGACAAAGCGGCGATGATGTGGTAAGATACAAAACGCCCTTTCTTTAAGAGGCAACGGACCTTGAAAATTAAACAACGAAACAAACAAGGAACCCTGAGATTTTTTTGATAAGTTTTGATAAAAACTTGTGGGTACTCTTCGGTAACGAAGGAGTACAAAGATGCGCTAGCCATTCGAATGAGCGATTAAGCTTCTAAGATAGGTTAAAACAGCCGAAAGGCTGGTTTGATATCATAT
>ENA-OQEX01000673-OQEX01000673.1-human-gut-metagenome-genome-assembly--contig:-NODE-673-length-16637-cov-2.100485_pt1 | contig 16637 bp, 19 predicted proteins | sample MGYA00242802_ERZ504649 | MGnify/ENA primary metagenome ERZ504649 (study PRJEB26092, sample SAMD00036194) | human gut metagenome | host: Homo sapiens | study: EMG produced TPA metagenomics assembly of...
CTCGAAATCATCCGCGATATTCATTTTGCCATAGGGAGAACCGATTGCGGAAACCTGCATGCCCTCGGCATCGAGCTTTGCCTTGAGCACCCACGCGTCGTCTGTCGTAAGCGAGGAGACATTGCCCTGGGGCAGGCCGCGGAGCTCCATGTGCGTGATGCCGTTTGCCTGGCATGCGCGGATCTGTTCGTCCAGATCGATGCCCGCCTCGTCGGAAAAGGCGGAAAGGATAAATTCTGCCATAGATTCATCAGCTCCTGTTGGGTGTGCAATCCAGAAAGCATGTTGCACGCCGTTATGTGATATATTGCGAGATCTGCACGGTTGCCCGCAGACGCCGCCGTGCAAATTTCTCTGCTAATAACCGGTGAAACAATACGCCCGGGAATCTCACTTTATTTCTGCACCAGCTTTGCGAGTAGCGGTTGTTTGAAATCCTCCGCCGTTTTTTGGCTGGCGATGAAATCGGTGTTTTGATAAGCGCGCACATAGTCGATCTGGAATTCGGCCGGGTTTTCCCTGGTGTTGATAAACTCGCCGAGCTTCTGCCGTAGGGGCCGTATTCCGTATGGCGGATTTCCACCGTAAAGCGCAGGTATTCCGCAACCTGGGAGACGCCGCCCGCGTTTGTGCAGGCAATCGGCTTTCCGTCGAGGAAGAAGGTGTACTCCGTCGGAGTCCAGAGCAGGCCCCAAACGTGGTAATCGTCGTAAAGGTCGACCCCGGTGTCCACAACCGCGCCGCTGTCGCGGTGCCAGGTGTCACTGTAGCCATCCCAATGGATACAGTGGCCAATCTGTGTGGGGTTATGATAAAAGGAGGATTCAAACACGTCTATCTCAGAGCCGTCCTTGCCGCCGTTGCCAAGTCGGCCCATCGTGCCGCTCTGAAACCACATGGCGCTCCAGAGCCTTCCGCCTTCGGGAATTTCACACGGGCCTCGTAGTAGCCGAAAACCTGCTCCTGCTTGCCGCGCGTTTCAATGCCGGAGGTAAAATCGCCGGAGGCGGGGCACTTCCCGTCCGGGCAGTCGTTATCGTCCAGGTATGCGGCGGAGATGACGCAGTTGCCGTTTTCCACCCGCACCATATTATCGCACCAGTATTCGGTGTTGCGTAGGCCGTGTGGGGAGGTCACCCAGAGATCGCTGTTGAGAGCGTCGCCGTCAAAATTATCCTCATAGGTCAGGTACCAGCCGCCGTGCTCCGCCGCCTGGGACTCATCGCCCACTTGGCCGTAGACGGGCGGCGTATAGGCCGCGGTATCGACCGGCAGGTCGCCGCCGAAAAGGCCGGGGGCAAACCAGAGCAGGCTCTGGAGCGCGGCCATAAATAGAGCGATGATTTTGCATAGGATTGCATACATTTTGATAACCCCTTTCTTCCGGATTTTCCGGGCGGCAGCGCGCCCGAAAAACACCCATCCATTTTTTCATTATAGCACGCCGGGCAGAGGGATTGTCAAGAGCCGAAGCGCGCTCCGGCGCATATATTTCGGAAGGTTACCAAGGGCTTTTTCTGCCGGTTGCTTCCGCCCGCATGAAATGCTATAATTTTGGATGAAAACAGGAAGGGGAGGGGAAACGGCATGCACATCGCAGTGTGCGACGATGAGCCGGCAACGCTTGCATATCTCAGCGAGCTTGTCCGCCGCTGGGGCGAGGGCCGGGCCGACCCGGTGCGCGTGGAGCGCTTTCCCAGCGCGCAGGCGCTGTGGTTCGAGTGGGAGGCAAAGCCTGCTTCGACCTTTTTTGCTCGATATCCAGATGCAGGGGCTCGACGGCGTAACGCTCGCGCGTAAAATCCGCGCGGCGGATGAAAAATGCGCGATCATTTTCATCACAGGCACGGCGGAATTCGCAGCCGATGGGTATGACGTATCCGCCCTGCATTACCTGTTAAAGCCAATCGACGAGGCGAAGCTCTTTGCCTGCTGGATAAGGCTGCGGCCCGGCTGAGCCGCGCGCCGAAGCAGCTGCTTCTGCCTGTTGCGGGCGTGCAAACGCGCTTTTGCGCGGACGATATTTTTTATGCGGAGGCCTTTGCGCACTTCGTCTGCATTCATACGGCCGATGGGGCGCAGCAGGCGCAGGTGAGCATCGGCGAGCTGGAAAAAACGCTTGCAGGCGAGCCGTTCATTCGCTGCCACCGCTCGTATCTGGTCAGCCTCCGGCACATCCGCCGGATTGACAAATCGGAGCTGACGCTCGACAGCGGGGAAAGGCTCCCTGTCAGCCGGCGGCTATATGCGGCGGTGAATGATGCGTTTATCCGGTTTTTTAAAGGGGAAGAATCATGAAAAACGGGCTTTTGATCGCGGGCGCGGTGATACTGTTGCTCCTGCTGGCGGCGGGGCTGGCGCTTATTGTGCGGCGGCTGATCAACCGCAGCGCGGAGAAGCGCGTCGCAGCCTATCAGAACGAGCTGATGGAGCGGCACTACCGTGAGGTGGAGAATATGTACCGCCAAATGCGCGGCTGGCGGCATGATTATCACAACCATATCCAGACCATGAAGGCCTATCTCTCGATGGGGCAGGCGGATCGGCTGGAGGAATACCTCGCCTCCCTCGACCAGGATCTGACGAGCGTCGATACCGTGGTGAAAACGGGCAACGTGATGGTGGACGCGATTTTAAACAGCAAGCTCTCCATGGCGCAGGCAAAGGGCATCTCCGTCAACGCGAAGGCGACGGTTTCACCGGAGCTGCCTGTTGCGCAGACGGATCTGTGCGTCATCCTCGGGAACCTGCTCGACAACGCCATGGAGCCTGCATGAAGCAGGCGGCACAACAGGAGCGGTTCATCCGCGTTTATATTGGCAGGTTCAAGGGGCAATTCTACATTTCCGTGAGCAATTCCGTGGGCGGGGCGCTGAAAAAGCAAAACGGCGCATACCAGACCACAAAAGCCGGCAGCCATGGCTTCGGCCTCAGGCGCGTGGACGCGCTGATTGAAAAATACGGCGGCTATCGCAACCGGCAGGATGAGGGCGACGTGTTCGCAACGGAAGTGATGCTGCCCATCGGGTAGTCAGAAAATCGGAAAGATACCATTCGTGCACGGAGCGAAGCCGTTCGTGCACGATTTTTTATGGGCGGGCAGCGCATGCTATGATGCAGGTAAAGGGGGAACACAGAATGCAGCAGAAAACGCAAACAAAAAAATACACGACCTGGCAGAATACGATTTATATGCTTAAAAAGGTGTGGGGTTGGAGCAAAAAGGATATTCTCATCTCCCTGCTTCACATCCCGCCGTCGGTCATCTCGCCGCTGATTTTGGTGGTGCTTTCCAAAATCCTGGTTGACTGCCTGACGGGCGGGGTGACACCGGTGCAACTGATCACAACGGTAGGCGTTGCGATTTTGATCTACGGCGCGTGCTGTTGGCTGGATAAGTTCATCGGCGGGCGGATCATATTGGTCGATCTGCAAACGCGGTATCGTTTTAAAGCAGACGGCTTTTTGAAAACCCTGGATACGGATTATGAGAATATTGAGAGCCTGGAGGGCCGGATCAAACGACAGCGGTGCGAAGCGTTTACCCAATATGGAAACGGCTCCGGCGGCTCTGCCGTTTTGACGATGATAATTGCGCTGGGGGTCAATGTGTTCGGTATTTTCACCTATACGGCCATTTTGTCAACGCTCAGCATCTGGCTGGTGCTCTTTTTGCTCACTATGTCGGCGGTAAGCTTTTTCGTCCTGCGGTGGAACAATTTTCACGTTTACCAATTTGATAGGGGACAAATGCTGATCCGGCATAAGCTTGATTACCTGACGCGCACCGCCCAGAAATTTTCGGCCGGCAAGGATATCCGCCTGTATCACATTGCGCACTGGTTCCGCGGCCTATTTGAACAGCTGGGAAATGCGTATGCCGCGCTGCTGCGGAAATGGGTGCGCCAGGAGACAACCTCCGACGGATTGATCGCCTTCTTCGTGCTTGTGCGCGACAGCGTGGCCTATGCCGTGCTGATTGCGCAGGTGCTGCGGGGGCGGATCACGCCCTCCGATTTTGTGCTCTATTTTGGGCTGGTTACCGGTTTTTCCGCCTGGACGCTTGGGCTGGCCAGGCAGGTAAACGAGCTGCACCTTGCAAGCCTGGAGTGCAATGATTACCGTGCCTTTTTAGAGCTGCCCGACCAGCTGCGGCGGGAGGGGGGCGCGCCGCTGCCTGGGGGCGATGCGACGCCCTGCGAGATCGCATTCGATCACGTGCAGTTCTCTTACGCGGGCAGCGAACGGCCCACGCTGCAAGATCTCAGCTTTCAGGTGCGGCCCGGCGAGAAGATCGCGCTCGTAGGCTTAAACGGCGCGGGCAAGACCACCTGCATGAAGCTCCTGTGCGGGCTTTATCAGCCGTCGGCGGGGGAGATTCGGGTCAACGGCGTAAAGAGCACGGAGTTCAACCGGGATGATTATTTCAAACTGTTTACCGCCGTGTTTCAGGATGTCAACTTCCTGCCCGTGAGCGTCGCGCAGAATGTGGCGCTATGCGTGGCGGAAGAGATGGACGAAGCGAAAGTGGCGCATTGCGTTTCGCAGGCCGGGCTCAGCGCGCGGATCGAGCAGCTCCCGGACGGGCTGCATACGATGATGGATAAGCAAATTTATGAGAACGCGGCGGATTTTTCAGGCGGGGAGCGGCAGCGGTTGCTGCTGGCCCGTGCGTTGTATAAGGATGCGCCGGTCATCATCCTCGACGAGCCGACCGCCGCGCTCGACCCGATTGCGGAGAACGAGATCTATCTCAAATACAGCGAGATGACCAAGGGGCGCACCTCCTTCTACATCTCCCACCGGCTTTCGAGCACCCGCTTCTGCGACCGGATTTTATTTTTAGAGGGCGGGCAAATTGTGGAGGAAGGCACGCATGACGAATTGATGGCGAAGAAGGGGAAATATCACCGGCTTTATGAGCTGCAAAGCCAGTATTACAAAACAAATCCGGAAGGGGGCGAGCAGGATGTATGAGCCCAAAAAGTTTGAGGAGCTCTCCTGGCGAGAAAAATTCACCTTGCTCAGGCGCACGGTTTCGGCCTTATCTGCTTTTGAAAAATGGACGTTTCCCACCATGATCCTCAGCGATTTGCTGCTATCGCTCGAGCCGCTGGTGAATCTGTGGATGTCCGCCCTGATCCTCGACGAGCTGATCGGCGCGCGGGATATCAAACGCCTCGTGCTGCTCGTGTTGGTGACGGTGGGCCTTAACTTTCTGCTCTATCTCGGCAAAAATGCGCTGGCGAACCGCCATCACCTTCTAAACAGAACGATGGGATGGGTGAAGGAGAGCGTGGCGGCCAGTGAAAAAATTTTGGATACGGATTATGAAAACCTGGAGAACCCGGATTTTCAAAAAAAGGCGCGGGATTACTGGCAGGTGAATTGGGGCCATGGCGGCGCGCTCAACGTGTTTTATTACTCGATGGATCTTTTCTTCCAGGGCCTTTTCTCCACGGTGTGCTCCGTTGTGATGCTGGTTCCGTTTTTGAAAATCGTGCTGGTGCGCACCGGATCATCCTTTTGGGAATCGCCGTGGCTGGCGCTGGCGCTGCTGGGCGTGATGGTAGCCTGCGCAGCAGCCCTGCTGGTGGTTGGGCATTTTTATCAAAAAACAAATAACCAATATTACGATTTAAATCTTCAGGCCATGCGGCTGTTTTCTTACTATAGCGATTTAATATCAGATTACCGGCTGGGGAAGGAGATCCGCCTCTTTCATGAGAAGAAGCTGATCATGGAGCAGGCCTATGACAAAACGATGCGGCAGCTTGTCAAGGTGTATGGTGGCTTTGCGCGGGCGGAGAGCCGGTTTGGCTCCATAAACGCGCTGATCACGGCGGTGATGACGGGCGCGATCTATATTTTTGTGGCGCTCAAAGCGCTCGCGGGGCTGTTCGGCGCAGGCAATTTGCTCAAATATGTCGGCGCTATCCAGCAGGTTGCCCATGGCGTGGAGAATTTGATCGCCGGCGTCACAGGAATTGCGGAATTACACCAGACCCAGTATTTTTTTGATCTGCTCGATACCCCTCCCGTCAAATACCAGGGCACCCTGCCGGTCGAAAAACGCGACGACAACGACTATACGATCGCGTTTCAAAACGTCAGCTTCCGTTACCCCGGCGCGGAGGATTGGGCGCTGAAGGATTTTTCCATCCGCCTGCGCGTGGGCGAGCGCCTCGCCGTGGTGGGGCTCAACGGCTCCGGCAAGACCACGTTTATCAAGCTCCTCTGCCGGCTCTATGACCCGCAGGAGGGAGTGATCACCCTCAACGGCATCGATATCAAAAAGTATGATTATGAGGAATATATGACGATCTTCTCCGTCGTCTTCCAGGATTTCTGCGTGTTTTCCTTCCCTCTGGGGCAGAATGTGACCACCTCGCTGGAATATGATGAGCAGAAAGTGTGGAGATGCCTCGAGCAGGCCGGGTTTGCCGAGCGGGCCGAGAAGATGCCGAAAGGGCTCGACACCGCGCTCTACAAGGATTTTGAGGAGGACGGCGTGGAAATCTCCGGCGGAGAGGCGCAGAAGATCGCGCTGGCCCGCGCGCTCTACAAGGATGCGCCTTTATCGTCCTCGACGAGCCGACCGCCGCGCTCGACCCGGTGTCGGAGCATGAAATCTATGAGCGGTTTAATCAATTCGTCGGAGCAAAGACGGCAATTTATATCTCCCACCGCCTCTCCTCCTGCCGCTTCTGCGATCAGATCGCGGTATTCGACCATGGCAGGCTGATCCAGACGGGCAGCCATGACGAACTGCTCGCGGACGAACAGGGCAAGTATCACGAGCTCTGGCACGCGCAGGCGCAGTATTATGTTCCGGCGGAAGAGTGCGCTGCAAACAATACTTGAGCAAATAAAGTCAGGAATCTATTCGGGTTTTTTGTTATTCTGTTGTTAACCAATCAAAGAGGGGATGGTTGCAATGAAAAGCGGTAATAAGACCGTTGCGGATTCCTATCGCCAATGTGTGGAAGAAATTGTGCCGGAGATCAAGTGGGAAGACATCCGAGATCAAGTGCCCGTAGGGCAGGAATTCAGCGTTGCATTTGCCTGCATGATTTTTCGGCGTTTGAAAAAGCGAAAAAAGGGAAACACATGAGAGGATAGGAAATGAAATGGACGCATTGCAGGCATAGCGCCATGCAATGCGTCCTATTGATTTTTCAGATTGCTTAGCCCCCGGTGGCTGCACTGCACAACAGGGCGTGCCGCCCGGCTGCGGCCGGTGGGGGGCTGCGGCTGTCAGCCCTCGCTGTTTATCCGGTGCTCTTCAATTAGGCTATGCTTCAAATCCCATAGCCTCTGGGAGAGATCCACGTAATATTGATGCGGGTTTTCAAACCGCAGCACCTCTTCCCACAGGGCGTCTACCTGCTCCGCGCAATAGGCGCGGATTTTTTCAACAGAGGGGGTATGGCAAATGCACTTTCCGTGCTCAAATATTTTGCGCAGCAGGGGGCGGGCGAGGAAGTTTTGCACCGTTTTGCGCTTCCAGGTGAATTCCGGGTCAAACAGCTCATACGGCGCACGTTCATCAATCACTTCGTCCATCAAGGTGACAACGTCGGCAATCGCCTTGCCGCTGTCACGATCAAACAGCCTCCATACGGTTTTAGCGCCAGGCGTTGTGATTTTGCTCACATTTTCGCTGAGCTTAATTTTGGGGATGACGCCGTCCTCTGTTTCAATAGCGGAGAGCTTATATACGCCACCGAACACCGGATCGGATGCCGCTGTGATGAGCCGCTCGCCCACACCGAAGGAATCCACCTTGGCGCCTTGGATCAGCATATCCCGAATGATATATTCATCTAGAGAATTGGAGGCGACGATGGAACAATCCGGGAACCCGGCCTCATCCAACATTTTGCGCATCCGCTTGGAAAGATAGGTAATATCGCCGCTGTCGATGCGGACGCCTTTGGGCGGCAGCCCCGCGGCAGCAGCTCACGGCGGAAAGCTTCAATCGCGTGGGGCAGGCCGGAGTGGAGCGTATCGTAGGTATCCACAAGCAGGGTGCAGTTATCCGGGTATTCACGCGCATAGGCGCAGAATGCCTCCAGTTCGCTATCAAATAGTTGAATCCAGCTGTGCGCCATTGTGCCAAGTGCCGGAATGCCGAAATCACGCTCGCAGATGGTGCAGGCCGTTCCTACGCAGCCGCCGATGAAGGCGGCTCGTGCGCCGTATACCGCGCCGTCGAAGCCCTGCGCCGTCTGGAGCCAAATTCCATCACACCGCGGCTTGAGCGGCGCGGACAATCCGGTTGGCTTTTGTGGCGATCAGGCTTTGATGGTTGATGCACAAAAGCAGCATGGTTTCAACAAATTGTGCCTGGATGACGGGGCCGCGCACAGTGACGATCGGTTCACCGGGGAATACAGGCGTGCCTTCTGGGACAGCCCAAACATCGCAGGCAAACTGAAAATGCCGCAAATAGTCGAGAAACGCCTCGCTAAATCCGTGGCCACGCAATGCATCCAGGTCGTCCTCAGAAAAAGAGAGGTTTTCTAAATACTCCACCATTTGTGCAACGCCGGCCATGATGACAAAGCCGCCTCCATCCGGGATCCTGCGGAAAAACAGGTCAAAATACGCGATCGTTTCCGTAAACCCATTTTGAAAATATCCATTGGCCATTGTCAGCTCGTAAAAATCTGTTAGCATGGTCAAATTCAGCTTGCCTGTGTATTCCATGGTTGTTTCCCTCGCTTTTCATCAAAAATTGGTTGTTTTATACGCTGTTTTATGAAAAATTTAATAAATTATATTTTCCTAATTCATAATTTGTAGGTATTCTTTAAATGAGGAAAAATTACGGTGATCACCCGGATGAAAGAGAGAGACCCTGCTTCTCCAAGCGGGAGACTGCCGGCTATTATTATAACATTTTTTTTACTGTATGGTTCTTTTTTTCTGATATTTCTTGCTGTGTTTGTTTCTAAGGCTTAAAAAGCAGGCTTTTCATGCGAGTTTGAGCGGGGAAAGCTGCCGTCAGCCGATGGATTTACAATGAATTTGTTTCTAAATTGTGAAAGCACTTGTTTTTTCGAATTTGCTAGGTTATAATACGCGTGAAGAAAGGGACACCGTGTGGTTCCTTTTTTGATAAGGCAAACACCGTTGGCCGACCGGCCCCCCAATATCCGGTTTGCCATGCGGTAAATGGCGCAGTCATTGGCCGCACAGCTTGCTTGATGTTGCCAGGCGCGTGCCATGTTATATTTTTATGGAGAGGTGTGTGGCCATGAGAATCAGAAAACAGCCGCTCGGCGATCGTAATATCGTCGGAGCAAAAGTGGAGCAGTCCCGTAAGGCAATCGGCATGAAGCAAAAGGATCTGTTGACCCAGCTTCAGGTGCGTGGCATTGATCTGAATGCATCCGGTCTTTCAAAGCTGGAGGGCCAGCTGCGGTATGTTACGGATACAGAGCTTGTCGCATTGAGCGATGTGCTCGGCGTATCCATTGATTGGTTGGTAGGCAAAGAGCAATAACCGCATGTATAACGGAAGCAGGCGTGTATCAGGTACACGCCTGCTTTTTGTTTGCGGCAGGCTTTGGCTTTGCCAATTAACCAAGAGCAACCGAAAAGGACTGAATAGAATTCAATCATATATCAGAGATTCTATAGAAAATATTGCTATTTTTAATCCTCTTGTATAATAAAATTGTTTTTTCTTTTCATCTGTTTCCGCGTCTGCGTATAGAACTGGTGAAACCGTCAAACGATAATCTTATTTGGAACTGGAAAGGAATGATCGGCATGAGACAGATAACAACGCTCTCAAATGGCTGGCTGTTTACTCAAATGGCGCAGGAGGCGCCGCCCGCCCTGTTGCCGCAGGATTGGAGGAAGTGACGCTTCCCCACACTTGGAACAATCTCGATGGGCAGGATGGCGGAAGCGACTATTACCGAGGCGCCTGCTGGTACTGCCGCGCGCTTTCGATTCCTGTGCCGGCGGACGGTGGGCGCATCTATCTTGAATTTCAGGGCGCAAACAGCATCTGCGAGGTATATCTCAACGGGCAAAAGGCTGCGCGCCATGAAGGCGGTTTTTCGACCTTCCGTGCGGATATTACGCCCTATCTGAAGGCGGATGGGGAAAACCTTCTAGCCGTCATGACCGACAATGGATCAAACGACACGGTCTACCCGCAGATGGCGGACTTTACGTTTTTCGGCGGGCTGTACCGGAAGGTGAGCCTCATTACGGTTCCGGAGAGCCATTTCGACCTCGATTATTACGGCGCGCCGGGCCTGCGCGTGACGCCGCTTCTCAAGGACGGCGCGGCGGATATCGCATTGGAAGCGTATCTGACGAATGCGCGCGACGGGCAGACGCTGCTCTTCGAAATCTATGATAGTGGGGATGACTGCATTGCCCGTACGCAAGCGGATATTCATCAGGGTACGGCTTCCATTCGCCTGGAAAACCCGCATCTGTGGAATGGTGTGGAGGATCCGTATCTCTACAAAGCTTGCGCGAAGCTGCTGGAGGGCGGCACGGAGCTCGACGCGGTTTGTGCGCGCTTTGGCGTGCGTACTTTTGAAGTGCATCCGGACACGGGCTTTTCTCTCAACGGGAGGCCCTATCCGCTGCACGGTGTTTCCCGCCATCAGGATCGGCTGGATAAGGATGGCGATTGGCGAAAGGAGCATGAGGAGGATATGAAGCTCATCCAGGAGGTGGGCGCGAATACCATCCGCCTTGCGCACTATCAGCACGACGCTTATTTCTACGATCTGTGCGATGAGGCCGGCATGGTTGTCTGGGCGGAAATCCCGTTTATCTCGATGTTCCTGAATACGCCTGGGGCGCGGGAGAATACGCTCCAGCAGATGCGCGAGCTCGTTGTGCAGAATTACAACCATCCCTCCATCTGCTTCTGGGGAATCTCCAATGAAATCTCCATCGGCGGCGAGAGCGAGGAGTTGCTTTCCAATCTTCATGCGCTCAATGACCTGGTGCATGAGCTTGATCAAACAAGGCTCACTACCATGGCGAATCTTTCGATGGTCGAAAACGACAGCCCGCTCAACCATATTACCGATGTGATTTCCTATAACCACTATTTCGGCTGGTATCTCGGCAAGGTGGAGGACAATGCTCCCTGGCTGGATACCTTCCACGCGGAAAACCCGGAGATTTGCCTCGGCATTTCGGAATATGGCTGCGAAGGCATCACAACGCTTCACAGCGCATCCCCCAAGGTGCGGGATTACAGCGAGGAATACCAGGCCTATTACCATGAAAAAATGCTGGAAACCTTCGCGCAGCGGCCTTATCTGTGGAGCACGCATGTTTGGAATATGTTTGATTTCGCGAGCGATATGCGCGATGAGGGCGGCGTGCAGGGCGCAACAACAAGGGCCTCGTCACGTTTGACCGGCAAACGCGCAAGGATTCTTTCTATATCTATAAGGCGTATTGGACGAAAGCGCCGTTTGTCCACATCTGTTCGCGCCGGTTCAAAGAGCGGGCGGAGGAAACGGTGCAGGTAAAGGTATATTCCAATTGTGAGCAGGTGTCGCTCAAGGTAAATGGAAAGAAAACCGGCAGCGTTGCGGGAAAGTATGTATTCACCTTTGACCGTGTGCCGCTGACGATGGGCGAAAATATCATTCAGGCGGCCGGGTTCCTTGGGCAGCAGGAGGTTTGCTGCGAGAGCATCCCGCTCGTGCGCGTTACAGAGCCGAATGCCTCCTACATGCTCGCGGAGGAAGCGGAGAAGCCGGCCAAATGTGGAAGAACTGGTTCGCCGCCTCTGGCGGGGAGGGCGAGGAGCCGCTCCAATTCCCGGAGGGTTATTTCTCGATCAAAGATAAGGTCGGCGCCCTGCTGAAGAACCTGGAGGGCGAGCAATTCGTCTCTGAGATGATTGGAAAGGTCATGCCGGGCATGAAGGTGAGCAAAGGGATGCTCAACATGGCAAAGCATTTCACGATTGAAAAGGTCATCGAAATGGCAGGGGATCGAATTACGCCGGAGATGGTGCGGTATTTGAACCAGAGGCTGAATCAGATTAAAAAGTAAGACCAATTTGTTTATCCGGGCGGATGCTTTTGCATCTACCGGGATATTTTTATTATTTATAAAAGAAACACAATAATATGGGGATTTTGGGAATATAAAAACAATAATTTAATATTATTTTCGATATTTATAGATAAAATATTGAAAATTATTATGAGATAAGTTAATATAAATAAAATAAAGGTGTGATTGTTTTTATGAAATGCTCAAATTGTCACATGGAAATCGGTGGATGGGAAAAGACTTGTCCACATTGCGGAGCTATCCTGCGATTTGATGAATCTGGAAAAATAAGCTGCCAGTCTTGTTTCCATAAAAATGACGTTAGCGCACATTTTTGTGTGAAATGTGGTCAAAGATTAATGACGGAGGAACCTGTTTTTCAGCCTGATGAAAGGGAAGATGGACTAAAGGATATTATGCAATATAAATCCCGTTTGGATACAAAGGATATACTAACGGCTCAAAAACGGCAGACAGCGCAAGCGCAACAGGAACAGTGGCGGAAAAGGGTGAGGAAAGTACGAGGGCTAAATGTCCTTACTGTGGAAGTGAGTCACTTTCGGCCAGCAATGAATTCAATTATCAGGCGGCGGCTTTTGGGTATGGTCTGATGGCGATGCCGGATATTTAGCGGGAGGCTAGGTGGCTCCAAACATGTGATGGTGACCTGCTTGAAATGCGGGTACAGATATCGAATTTAGAAGGGGTAGATGTGAAATGAAGTATTGTAGTAAATGTGGAAATGCACTCAACGACGATATGGCTTTTTGTCCGAAATGCGGTGAGGCCTGCATAGAGCAGCCAACTAGCCCAGCTGATCAGAAGTTGCGTGACTTGGAAAGCATACATATCATATTACCAAAAGAAGAGTTATCCTGGGAATACATACGCACTCATAAAGATATTGGTGCTATTTTGCAAAACAAGAAAAGTTAGCTCAGCAAGCGGTGGAAATCGGCAAGGAATGCATGACTCTCGCCTCAATGGATGAATATAACAAGATTCAAGAAGGAGTTTATCGATTTTATTTACAGAATGCATATGCTTTGATTGATTTGGCGCATGCCTCTATGAAGATAGTACAGAACTGGATGCTATGTGGAATGAATTCAAATCTTTGGTTGCTAAAGGCCAATTGGATGCGCAGAAATTTATAAATGATATGTCGTCCACGGATGCGAATTACGAGATTTATGCTGGTCTTCAGATACTTTTATCTTCTTACTTCACAGAAGCTCTAGACAGCTCTGTTGTAGCAGATAACGAAAGTTATCAGCAGGCAGTTGTAGATATTCTAAAAAGATATACAGAGGCGCTCTCGCTTTATTTAAACAGGCTGAAAAGTCATTCTTGGGCTCCGCAACCCAGCTTCCATGACAGCCACAGGGAGCTGTTTGATAAAATGCTCGCTAAACTTCCGCCTAACAAAGCGAGCAGTATAGATCAAAGCGTTTTTTTCTGAAATTAAGCAGGATGCTGCAAAGGCTGTTTCTGCTAACGGCTCCAACAATTCTAAGCCTGCCGGCAAATCGGGATGCTATATCGCAACGGCTGTGTATGGCTCTTATGAAGCACCGGAGGTGCTCGTCCTGCGGCGTTTCCGGGATGAGGTATTATCGCAGACGCTTTGGGGCCGAGCTTTCATCAAAGCATATTATGCGATTAGCCCGCCGGTGGCGGAGTGGTTGAAAGGGGCGGATACAATTAACCATTTGGTGAAACAAGCTTTGGATAAATGGGTGTCCAGATTGAATAATCAATCATAAATATAAAAAATAAAAATGTGGCAGGCTGGCCGGTTCGAATCGAACTAGACAGCCTGTTTATTTAATGATTCATAATTTTAAGCCCTGGAAGGGCGTTGCGTAACCAAGTGGGAAGAGCCTGTGTACTGTTTAGGCTTTCTACTAGCCCTTTAGCTTGGCAAATACAATGTGGGATAAACGATATAATTACCAGAATATATATAACTTTCGGCGATATTTCAGCATCAAAATTTTTAAAATTCGATTCGATAAAATACTGTCTGCAATCCATCGTCCGCCGCCCGATTTCCTTGACCTTTCTTATGAAAATTGTTAAAATATACTCCATATTAACAGCTGGTTTTCAGCCGTTTTCAGGAGGATCCTCTTATGATGAAAATTTCTCCCTCCATCCTCTCCTGTGACTTTTCGCGCATGGGCGAGGAGTTTGCCCGCATGGAAAAATGCGGTGCAGATTGGCTGCATATCGATGTGATGGATGGGCATTTCGTCCCAAATCTCACGCTTGGCGCGCCCATTGTAAAGGCGCTGCGTCCCTACGCCTCCATTCCGTTTGACGTCCATTTGATGATCAGTAATCCGCTCCAATATGTGCCGGATTTTTTGAAGGCGGGTGCGGATATCCTGACCTTTCATATTGAGTCCGATTCTCCTGTGGAGGAGACGATCGAGCTGGTCCGCGCGGGCGGCTCGGTTCCCGCTTTGAGCCTGAAGCCCAAAACGCCCGCCGAGGCGGTGTTTCCGTACCTCGACAGGCTGGGTATGGTGCTTGTAATGACAGTGGAGCCGGGCTTCGGCGGGCAATCCTTTATGGAGGATATGATGCCGAAGGTTGCGGCGATCCGCCGCGAAGCGACAGGCGCGGCTGAACCTCGATATTCAGGTGGATGGCGGTATCAGCGAGAAAACCATTGCCGCGGCGGCGAAGGCCGGAGCGAATATCTTCGTGGCGGGCAGCGCAGTGTTCGGCGCGACGGACGCGGCGGCGATGATTGCCTCCTTGCGCGTCAAAGCGGAGCAGGCAGCGCAGTGATCAAATGGCCCCGCTGATTTGCTCCAGCGCATTGCTTTTGCATATGCTCTGCCAATGCTCGCGGGTAAAGGCGGACGGGGAGGTTCTCCCGTGCGCAGGGGGCTCCAAATTCGGAAAGCGCAATTTCCAGCAGGTCGGATGACTCCTCGGATGAAACGATCAGGCGGTAGCAATGCTCCTGCCGGTATAATTCGCTTTCTGCTGGGAGAGCGTTCAGCCGGCGGACGTTTTCGGCGGCGTCAAGCAGCCTTTGCGCGCTGGTAAACTCATAGACGATTGGAGTTCTCGATTTTTTCATGGTCAAGTGGCGCTGCGGCTTATGCTCCTGCTCAAGGACGGTAAATTGAAGCACGCAGCCTCCCTCACGAGCGGGTAGCGCCTCAATGAGCATTCGGCCGGATGGATCAATATCGCGGCCAAGCTCCCTGCGGGCTTCATCCAGCAACGTCCAGATAACGCGGCGCGTTTCAATATTGGCGTAGTCCATCTCCTCATATGTAATGTGCAGCTTCGTCATGTCGTCCGCTGTCAGCCGGACTACGATTTATTCTCTTCAAGGCGCCTCGATCTTCAAAGGCACATCCCTCCCCAATCAAAATCAGTTTGCTCGATTTCCTCTCTCTATCATATGCCCAGGCGTAGTCATGCGCAATGCATAATTTCTGGCAAAAGGCTACAATGAATTTACAGGAAAGGCGGTGAGGCGCTTGTCCGCTTCGGGAGAACAGATCAGGACGCCTTCTGAAAAGGCGTTTCGATCCTATACCATTTCAACGCTCCTTATGCTGATTGCTCCGGCGGTGATGGCGTTTTATTATTACCGGTGGAGGGTGCTCCTCCTTTTGGTGGTTTCCATTTCTATAGCGGCGCTCTGCGATGCTGCCGGCGCGGCATTGATGCGTAGAAAACCGGGGATGGATCCATTATATGCGGCGCTCACCGGCGCTATGATTGCGCTGCTGTTGCCCGCTTCCGCACCGCTGTGGCTGCCTGCCGCAGGGAGTGCGTTTGCAATCGTGGCGGCAAAGCTGCCCTTTGGGAGCGCAGAAAAGACGCCGTTTGTCCCCGCCGCGGCTGGTATCGCCTTTTTGTGCGTCTGCTGGCCGGAGCTCGTTTTTACCTATCCGGCGATCGATAGCTCGCTGCCCATGGCAGTGACCGGCTCGGAAGGCTTTGTGCAGGGCGCCTCGTTTGCCTCCATGCTGAAAGTGCATAATTCGATTGATGGCAATATTTTAAGCTATTTCAACGCGGTAATCGGCAAGGTGCCCGGCCCGATGGGCGCTACCTGTATGCTGGTCATGTTTGGCACGGCAATCGCGTTTTTTATTTTCCATTCTTCCTTTGGCTCAGTTCCGCGGGCTTTGTAGCGGTGTGCTCCGTATGTTCTGTTCTCTTCCCGCGGATTTTGACGGGGCGCAAGCTGTCCCTAACGATGGAGATTTCAGCGGGCATGCTGGTGTTTACCGCGCTGTTTCTTTTGCCGAATCCCGCCACGCTTCCCAAAACCCATTTACAGCGGCTGCTTTACGGCATGGCGGCGGGTGGGATTTGTATGCTGCTGCGGTATTTCGGCGCTTATGAAGAAGGCGCATGCTTTGCGGTGCTGTTGATGAATGCCGTTTGGCCGATGGCAGACGGGCTGATAAAAGGCCATAAGGAAAAGCAGCAGGCGGCCGCCTCGGCCACGGATATGAAGAAGGAAGGGGGCGGTATGAATGCGTGAGCAGGAGATGCAGGTTCTTTCGGCCAAAGAGGCCTTTCGACGTGGCATTCTGCGG
>ENA-OQEX01000674-OQEX01000674.1-human-gut-metagenome-genome-assembly--contig:-NODE-674-length-16619-cov-13.157713_pt1 | contig 16619 bp, 17 predicted proteins | sample MGYA00242802_ERZ504649 | MGnify/ENA primary metagenome ERZ504649 (study PRJEB26092, sample SAMD00036194) | human gut metagenome | host: Homo sapiens | study: EMG produced TPA metagenomics assembly of...
GGGTAAGTTTGCTGCTCTACAGTCCTGCGCAAGACGGAAAGCACATTAAGTGCTTTCCTTTGCGTGCGGAACTCGCGACAAACTTAACCCGCGCCCGCCGGCCCCGGAGACCCTCCCTGCCGTCACTTTGTTCGAGCCGTTGTTGTTGCTCGCCGCTTCGCGGCTCGGCGGCCCCGTTCTCCGCGGCGGGGTTGTCTAAGGTTCTTGTTGAAGCTCGGCCATTGGCTCAAATGGAAACGGGAAACGCATCTGCATCCCCCGTTTTTGTTGTGATTACTCTAGGTCAATAAACTTAGTGCTTAGGATCTTGCCATCTTTGACGAGCATTCTGGCCATGGTGGGGCCTCGGGTGCCTCTGGGGTAGCTGGCGCTGCCCGGGTTGAGGACTAAGCAACGGCCCACTTGGCTTCTTTGGTTACGTGGGTGTGGCCGTTGATGGCTACGTCTACGGATCCCACCGGAAGGTCTTCGCGGTAGTGGGCTACGGCGAATTTGAGGCCTTCGTAGGTAAAGAGTGCAAGACGGTCTACATCGGGGCCGTAGTCGCGGTAGTAATCGTTGTTGCCCAGTACGGCTCGAACGGGGGCGATGGTGCATAGGTGCTCGTAGTCCATCTCTGACGTGAGATCGCCGGCGTGGATAATCAGGTCTGCGCCCTCAAGCTCATCCAGGAGCGCAGGCGAAAGATAGCCGTGGGTGTCCGAGATGATGTCGATGCGCTTGGCGCTTGCACTGTTCATGGGATCCCTTCCGCAAAAAACGATTCGGCAGATACATACAAAAAAGGCCCCACGCTCCGCAGACGATGGGTCTACAGGGCTGCGGGGCCAGTGTGCTAGAGACTCAGAGCCTTCTTGAGCGGCACGACGCGGCGACGCGAAACCGGCACGCGTTCGTCGACGCCCGTAATGCCCAGCTGGATGGCGCCCGAGGCACCGTCTCCACATCCGTGACGCACGCCAAGTTGACGATATAGCGGCGGTGAACACGGAAGAAGCCAAAGTCGCAGAGCTTGGCCTCAAACTGCGCCAGCGAGGTCGTCGACAAAAAGCGATCATCGACGGTATAGATGCAGGAGTAATCGTCCTTGGCCATGATAAAGCGAATGTCGTCCACGGGAATGAGCACCTTGCGGCCGCCCTTTTCCACCGGGATACGCTCGATGGTCACCTTGCTGTCCGTAACCGGCTTGGTGCGTTGCATGACCTTCTCGATCGCGCGATCCAAGCGAGCTTCCTCGACCGGCTTCATCAGATAATCGACGGCATCCACGTCGAATGCCTCGACCGCATGGTCACTATACGCAGTCACAAACACGATCGCCGGCGGATTTTTGAGCTTATGCAGCGCCTCGGCAAGTTGCAGGCCCGAGGCACCGGGCATCGAGATATCGAGAAACACGACATCCACGCGACTTTCCATAAGCATCTCGATGGCGGAGCGGACGCTCGACGCTCCGTGATCGTGCCGATCTTGCCCGTTTGCTCGAGCAGGAAGCGAAGCTCCGAGCGAGCCGGCGCCTCATCATCCACAATCATCGCACGCAGCATAGGGATAAAACCTTTCGTCAACTAACTACGCCGGGCATCCGTCGCATGACGTTGAGCCCGTAGCCTTTTATTTTACTCTTGAATGTCAAAGATGCTCTCTGACAAATCAAGATGAAGGAGCACTTTGGTGCCCTTGCCCGGCGCCGATTCGACACGCGTATAGGAGTGCGGCCCATAAAAGCGATGGATGCGCTCCGAAATATTGTGCATGGCCACACCGGCGCCGCCACCCTGGGGAGAGCTGGCGTCGGGACGGGCAGAACGCTCGTCAAACAGTCTGGCGGCGGTACCCTCATCCATGCCCACGCCATTATCGGCCACGGCAATCAAGATTGCATCCTCGCCGTCTTGGTGAACGGTCACGTCGATCCTCAGGCGTCGTCATCGCCCATACCATGACGTACGGCGTTCTCGACAATCGGCTGGATCACGAACGCCGGCACCAGCGTATCTTCCACGTCCTCGGACACATCGAACGTCGCAAGCACGCGGTCCTCGCCAAAGCGGGCCTTCTCAAAGGTAAGGTAGCGCTTGGTCTGTGCGACCTCGCGCGAGACCGGAATAAGCGATCCCGAGTTGTCGAGCGTGGCACGATAGAACGATGAGAACTCACGAAGCAGTTCGCGGGCCCGCAGCGGGTCGGTGCGCGTAAACGATGCAATGGTGTTCAGCGTGTTGAACAGGAAGTGCGGGTTAATCTGCGCCTGCAGCGCACGCACCTCGGCGCGCGCTGTGAGTTCCTTTTGCACCTCGAGCTCGTGGATGGCGAGCTGCGTGGACAAGATCTCGGCAAAGCCCGAGGCAAGCGCATACTGGGTACGGTCGACGGCGCGCGGGGTCTTGTAGTAGAACTTGAGCGTGCCGACGGTACGATCGCCCACCTTGATGGGGCGATAATGCCGGCGGGAACTTGGTTGTGCGAGCCGTCCGAGCCCACGACATCCACCATACGGTTGAACGACTGCACGATGCCATGTTCGATAACGTAGCGTGTGGCAAGCGTGTGGATGGGAGTATCGGGCAGCAGTTTTTCCTCAAACTCGCCCGCGCAGGCAAGCACGTTGTCCTCGTCGGTGATGGCCACCGTCATGGCGCGCGTCTCGGGCAAAATGCGCCGGCACACCAAACGCGCCGACTCCTGCGTCAGACCGCCCTTAATGTCCTCGAGCATGGCCGAGGCCACCGAGAGCGTCTCCTCGGTGTACTGGGAGCGCACCGAATCGGGATTGAGCGTCAAAAAGATAAAGATGCACAGAAAGATGCACAGCAGCGCGCAGGCAATCACCGTGGCGATCGGCTCGATACCGGTCACCAAGGCAAAAATAAAGTACACCAGCACGCAAATGGCGCATGCAACGGCAATGATGCGAAAGATTGATATTGAACTATCGCGCTGGGCGCGGCGGTCGATCATTCGGCCCCCTCCAGGATACTGATCAGTTGTGCCTCACGCCAAAGCCCGTCCATGATCTTGGGCCAAAAGCTCTGGAAACGCAGGTAGCTTGCAGCGTTTTGGCGCGCATAGGCCTTTGCCTCGTCGATACCATGGCGCCAGATGCGCAGGTAGCCCTCATGCTCGCGGGTAAACACGCTGCGGACCATAGCGGTCTTGCGCACGCGGTCGTCGAGCTCGCGCGAAATCCACGGGCCCGGGTAGGGCATGAGCGATGCCGCCGTAACGGGGATGAGCTCCTTTTGATGCGCGGCGAACGTCAACTTGGCCCGTTCGTAGTACCAACGGTATACATCCTGCATAAAGCGCGGTGAGCGCTTTTCGGACTCCGGAGGCAGATGGCGCACGGTCCACTCGTTATCAAACCACACGTCGTAGCCAAACATACGCATGTTAAAGAGGTAATCCAAGTCCTCGCCGCGGGTGATAAACGGGTCAAAGGCCACACGCGTAAAGGCGCGGGCGTGCAGGGCCATCAGGCCGCCGCACACGTAGTTGGAGCGCGAGATGCGGGTGCCCGAGAGCGCCTTTTTCATCCAACGGTTGAACTCGATGCGCTTGGTCCACCAACGATGGCAGATGCCCGCCTTGTCCGTGGGAGCCAGCGGCGAGCCGTCGCGATCGTAGAAATAGCCGCTCTTGACCAAGATCGGCAAGCCCTGACGCGTCTGCTGCCCCAACGCATAGGTCGCGCGCTTCATAAAGTCGGCGTCGATGACAGTCTCATCGTCATCCAAAAAGATAACCGCGTCATGCCCCAGCACAGCGGCACAAGCTAGCCCCATGTTGCGGATGGCACCGTAGCCTCGCAGGCTCACGCACTCGCCCGAACCCTTTGGTGCGATCTGAGCAACCCGGTCTGCGATGCGCGAGGCCTGGGTGTTGGTGACAACGGTGACCTTGAGCGTGGGATGCGCGTCGACAATCTCGTGCACGCGCAGCGACACATCGGCTGTGGCAGAAACGGGACAGACCACCAAAAGGATGATGCGCGGGATGTCACGTACCTGCTCAAGCGAGGCCAGGCAGCGGTCGAGTTCGGGATTGTCGGCGTTGAGTCGCGTCGAATGGTCATAGGTGCCAGGGGCGTTTGCGCAAGCGTCATCGCCCGCCCAATACGTTGGAATCACGACCGTGGCGTTCATGCCTTACCCTCCCTGCAACACAAAAACGGGACGCCGCCAAACACAGGCGACGCCCCGCGACCTAGCTGATTCCATCATACCCACTTGGGCAAATCATTGCTCGCAAGTCGCAATGTTTATTGCGGATAACCCCAAAAGAGTACCGTGGACAGGCACAATAGCCGCTCGCTCCTATGCGGCATGCTCTGCCGCCCGAGTCATGCGGGACAGGCGGACCAGCAGCATAAAGCCAACGACCAGCAGCACACCAATGGAAAGGACGCCCAGCGACGGGTTGCCGGTCAGCGAGGTGACGACCGACACCAGGAAGGTGCCCATAACGCTTGCATAACGACCAAAGATGTCAAAGAAGCCGTAGTACTCGTTGGACTTTTCCTTGGGGATAATGCGGCCAAAGTAGCTACGGCTGAGCGCCTGCACGCCGCCCTGGAACAGGCCGACCAAAATGGCAAGCACCCAAAACTCAAAGGCGGTCTTGAGGAAGAACGCGGCAAAGAGCACGATGCCCATATAGCGGCGACTGCCACCAAGATCATGTTGAGCGTGCCCACGCGGCCGGCGAGCTTGCCGTAAATGATGGCAGACGGAAAAGCAACAAACTGCGTGACGAGCAGCGCCAGGACCAGCTGCGTCGAATCGATGCCCAAGGCCGATCCGTAACTGGTGGCCATGGAAATGACCGTGTGCACGCCATCGATATAGAAGAAGAACGCGATCATGTAGACCAGCACGGTCTTGTTGTGGGCGATCTCGCGCATGGTGTGTCCGACCTCGGAGAACACACCGCCCACGATGTGGCCGATGGTGTCCTCGGGACCGCGCTCGCGACCGTACTTTTGCTTATAGGTGCGAATGAGCGGCAAGGTAAAGATGAGCCACCAGGCACCAGTGATGATAAACGACAGACGCGTTGCCAGCATGGTGGGGACGCCAAGAGCGGGGCCACCCATGATAAGCGCCAAGCAGATGACGAACGGCACGGTGGAACCGATGTAGCCCCAGGCATAGCCCGAGCTGGACACGGCGTCCATGCGCTCGTCGGTGGTAATGTCGGGCAGCATGGCGTCGTAGAACGTCATAGAAGAGTTAAGTCCGATGGTGCACAGCACGTACACGGTCAAAAATGCCATGGCGGACATTGGGATAGCCTGCGCCAGGCAAAGCACCAGGCCCGTGAGGAAGAAGCCCAAGAAGAACTTGATCTTGTTGCCAGCGTAGTCGGCAAGCGCGCCCAGAATGGGCATGAGCATGGCGATGACCAGCGAGGCGATCGTCTGCGCATTGCCCCAGGCGACCACCAGGTCGGCCGAGGAAGCGCCGGTATTGATGGCGTTAAAGTAAATGGGCACCACCGAGGTATTGAGCAGCACGAGGCCGAATTGCCCACATCATACATAACCCAGTTACGCTCGAGCTTGGTGTATTTCATGGACAGGGACCCTTCGTATTCGCCCGATATGCAGTTAGTTCATCGTACTCCAATTGTCCAGAACCGCCGGTAAGGATTCGGCAAAGGGGCACTCACGGGCCCTATTCCTCGCGGTCGAACTCCTCATCGGCATTGAGCACGCGACCGCTGTAGTTGACGTGACTGGTAACGGCATCCATGTCACCGGTCTCGATAAAACGTGCGACCGTGCATTCGTAATCGACCAGCGCACGATCAAAAACCTCGGGGAAACTCTCGTTCGAGACCTCGTCGGTAAAGGGATTCTTCCATGTCAGATGGCCCAGGTTACCGGTGCGCTCGGGCAGCTCCGTCGTCACGCGATGGGCAAGGCCGTCGAGCAGCGAGTAGTCGTGCACCAAGCCCTCAACCAGCGAGATCGCGCGCGTCTTTGCGGAGCCGGCCGGCTCAATCGCGCGGTAAAGTCGCTGCATATTGGCAACGGCAGCACCGTACTCCCCCGCCGGAATGTCAATGCCGTACACGCGTCCGGCAACATAGCTCATCAGCACGCCGGCCACGCGATTGATGCGATCGGTGGTGACGATCTCGCCCGCCGGCGGGTAATCGTCAACCGTAGCGCCATCGCGTTTAAGCTGCAGCATCAGCACATCCAGGTCGCTCTCGATCACGGCATGGACCTGACTGCTCGAATCCTCAAGCTCTGAATCGGACTCCACGATGCCAAACTGTTGCTCATAGACAAAAGGATGGGCGTTGCGGTCGAGCACGTAATGAGACAGCAGGCCCAGCGCAAAGGCGCGACCCAAGCTGGCGTCGCGCGGCAGCAGATGCGACACGCCGTCGCGCAGGCACGCGAACTGGCGAGACATGCGCGACCGATGCATGACCTGCGCCAGCAGCGTGCAGTCGGAAACACGCGGTGTCAGAATGTGAAAGAAAAACGGGTCGGGGCCTTGGTTGCCCAAGATAAAGGCAATGCGCTCTTCATCGGACGTGATGACGCCCTGCGGAAGACGGTCGATGCTTTCCTCGCCAAACAGATGATGGGTGATAAGCGCGGGCATAATGATCCTTTCGATTTCATTCGATGCCACCCATTATGCCCACCGCGCGCCCATGCCAAACCTGCGATGGTAAACGACGGCACGCAGACCGTCTACGCAAGCCCCAAGTGTGCTTTAACCTCGGCAGCGCGACGGCGGGACACGGGCACCGTCGAGGTTACGCGATCGAGCCTGAGTTCCATAAGACCCGTGGAACCGATCTCGACATTGTGCACGTCCTCCAAATTGACCAGATAGCTGCGGTGGACACGGATAAAGCCCTCGGGGGCCAGGCGCCGCTCGAGCGAGGAAATCGACTCATTGATCAGGTATGTTCCCTCGGCGCAGACGGCGTTGCAAAAATCGGCACGCGCCTCAAAGTAGCAGACGTCTGCGGCGGGAATGAACACCTTTTTGCCCCCGCGGTCCACCGTCAGACGCAAAGGCTGGCGCGGAGCGTGGATAACACGACGGACACCCAAGGCTGCCTCGATCTTGTCGAGTGCCTTTGACAGGCGTGCGTCCTCGACCGGCTTGACGACATAATCGACGGCATCGAGGTTATAGCATCGGCCGCATACTCGGCAAACGCCGTCACAAACACAACCACCGGCGGCGTCTTTAGGTTCTGCAGCGTCTCGGCAAGCTCAATTCCCGAGCGACCGGGCATGGTAATGTCTAAAAATAGCACGTCGGGCTTGTTCGACAGAATCGACTCCACGGCTTCGGTGACATTGCCCGCTCGGCAATCTGGCCCACACGCGTATCCTTTTCCAACAGATAGCGTAGCTCGGCCTAATGGGAGGTTCGTCATCAACCACCAAGATGTTCCAGCCTTCGGACATATGTGCTTCCCCTCTTTTTCTCTCAATCCAACCGCGTGCTACGCCGTCAACGGCGCCGGCTCATGCGGCTCGCCGTTCAGCTCGACGATGACCTGCGTGCCAACGCCCTCCTGGGACTTCACGCGCATGCCAGAATCTTCTCCGTAAAAGAAATGGATGCGCTGAAGCACGTTAAAGAGCGCCAAGCCGCAGCCTCGTTTGATGGAGCTGTCGGCGGTAATGCTCTCGGGCTCCTCCAGGCGATGCTGCTCAAACAGATGCGCGCAGACCTCTTCGCTCATACCGATGCCATCGTCCTCGACGATGATCTCCAAACCGTCATCGGTCTCGAAAGCCCTAACACGAATAGAAAGCGGCTCGGTCTCGCGCTGCGCGTGTTTGATGCAGTTTTCGAGCAACGGCTGCAAGATAAACGGCGGCACCATGCAATCGCGCACCTCAAAGTCGATATCGACCGAGACGCGCAAACGGCCGTCGCCATACCGGGCCTGCATAAGATTGATATAACGAGTACCCTGTTCCACCTCGTGCTCGAGCGTGGTGAGCGTATCGGAATCAGAAAGCGTCTGACGATAGTAATTGGAGAAGTCGATCAGCAGCGACCTGGCCTTGTCCGGCTCGGTACGTACGAGCGACACGATGGTGCTGATGGTGTTAAACAGAAAATGCGGGTCGACCTGCGACTGCAGGGCGCGCAGCTCCACGCGGGCCGTAAGCTCGTCCTGGCGCTCGAGCTCAAAGCTTGCAAGCTGCGTGGAAATGAGGTCGGCAAAGCCCGAGGCGAGCGCCGTCTGGCGCATATCGATGCTGCTCAGACGGGGATAATACAGCTCGAGCGTGCCCACGCAATGCCCGCGCACGGTAAGCGGTGCGACAATACCGGCGCGCAGGCGCGGAAAGTAGCCACCCGTCTCGGTCGAGGCATCGCGCGAGAACACGCTTTGCTCACCGCTGTTGATCACATTGAGCGTGGTCCGCAGCACCACCGGGGTGCCCGCGGGGCATTTTGCCGAGTCCTCGCCCCAGCTTGCCAACACCTGCTTGCCGTCGGTAAAGCAGATGGCAGAGGCGATAGTTTCGGACAGGATGATCTTAGAGGCGCCCAGGGCAGCTTCGGGCGTAAGGCCGCGCGACGTGTAGGCGAATATTTTCGACGCGATGGCGAGCGTGCGGTCGGTAGCGCTCGATGTGAGGTCGTCGGGAACGACAAAGACGTACGAGAAGAAGAAGCACAGCATGACCAAGCCGGCAATGACGACAACGGCCGGAACGGGATTGGGATTATCGGTTAGATCCCAGATGAGCAGCAGGATAAGCAGCGGAACGACGATACCGAGCAAGATGGCTTGAACCACATGCTGAGCGGTACGAAAGACCTTGGTAGAGTTGTAGCTCTTGCCCAGAATCAGCCTATTGAGATCCACCGTCATCTCCTTCTTACTGACGCACCCCATAGCAATAAAGAGGGCCGCAAGCGACCCTCTCCATTGCATTATGCAATCAAATACTGTGTTTTACATCAAGCCATCGATGAACGGTAGCTTAGGCGCTGTACTTGTTTGCCTCGCCGAAGGTGCCGGCCTCGACAATCCAGCCGTCCTTCATGATGACGTCCATGTTGTCGGTGTTGAGCACGTGGATGTCGGCGGCGACGTCACCGTTGACGACCAGCAGGTCGGCGCACTTGCCGGCCTCGATGGAACCGGTCTCGTCCTCGATGTGGCACATCTTGGCACCGTTGAGGGTGGCGCAGGTGATGGTCTCGACCGGAGTGAAGCCGATCTTGTCGACGAACTCGTACATCTCCTCGATGGAGCAGGTGCCGTACGGGGTGACGAAGGAGAAGGAGTCAGAGCCGATCGTCATGACGACGCCGCGCTTCTTGGCCTCGCGCAGGCAGTCGTAGTTGCGCTGCAGCTCCTTCTCGACCAGGGTACCCTTGTACTTGTCGTGCAGCTCGGGGACGTAGACGGGCGGATAGGTGGCGTACCAGGTGGGCAGGAAGGCGATCGTCGGGGTGAAGAAGGTACCCTGCTCGGCCATGAGGTCCATGGTGCGCTCATCGATATCGAAGCCGTGAATCAGCTGCTCGCAGCCAAAGCGAACGGAATCGTAGGCAGCGGCGTGGTTGTTGTAGCAGTGGCTCCACACGGGGATACCGACCATCTTTGCCTCTTCGACCACGGCCTGGATCTCCTCGGAGCAATAGTGCTGGTCACGACCGGAGTCCCAGCGCCAGATGCCGCCACCGGTAGCCCAGATCTTGATGGCATCGGGGTTCTCGCGCAGGCGACGGCGGACGGCCTTGCGCAGATCCCAAGGACCATCGACCTGGTCGCCCCAGGGGTGGGATTCCTTGTTGAGCTCCTGGGTGCAGTGGTGAGAGTCGCCGTGACCGGCAACGCGGCAGAAGCCCAGGCCGGTGGCCAGAACGCGCGGGCCCTTAAAGACGCCCTTGTCGATGCAGTCGCGGATCTGGATACCAAAGCGGCCGATCTCGCAGACGGTGGTGAGACCGTGGGTGAGGCAGTCGTAGGCCTGCTTGACGGCGACGGCCTGCTTCTCGAGGAGCGGCTGCATGACCCAGTCGGTGTCATCGTCGGTCAGGTTGCCCGAGAAGTGCAGGTGGGTGTCGATCAGGCCGGGAAGGACGGTCTTGCCGGCGGCGTCGATAACCTCAACGCCCTCGGGAAGGTCCTGCATGACACCGGCGTACTCGATCTTGCCATTGTCGTCGACGAGAACGAGGGAGTTCTCGACCGGCTCGGCACCGGTACCGTCGATGAGCTTGCCGCCAACGATTGCATACTTAGTGGACATGGTTCCTCCTTATGGATCCATATAGTGGGCGAGGCCGCGTTGGGTTAAGGCCTCACAAAACTACCCAAGTGGTGCCGGGTTCGGTGCGCGGGAGAGAGGGCCCCGCGCACCCGATCCGCCCCGGCTAGGCGTTATTTTTTGCGGGAATTGGTGAAGGCCATGAGGGCCAGGCCAACAGCCAGCCAGCCGATCACGATGCTCCACTCCACCATGTTGAGGGAGGCGGGAGAGAACGGGATCACGAGCAGGCCAATGATGGTGCCGCAGGCAACGATAGCGAGGCTGATGCCAAACTTGCCACCGGGCACCTCGTAGGGACGAGGCAGGTCGGGCTCGGTGAAGCGCATGCGCAGGCAAGCGAGGGCGACCATGCCGCAGGAGAAGATGAAGCGAGAGCCGACACGTTGGTCAGAGGGATGAGCATGTTCTTGCCCAGGAACGGACCGACGACGGTGATGACGCCAGAACGACGCAGGCGAGCTTGGGAGCGCCGGACTTGGGATCGACCTCGGCAAACTTCTCGGGCAGCTGGCCCTTGCGGCCCATGGCGAGCATGATGCGGCTCGTGGCGCCGTAGAAGGAGTTCATCGGGCCCATGGGTCCAAGCGTGGCGATGACGAGCATGGCCAGGTACAGGAGCATGTTGATGCCCTTGAGGCAGGCAAGCGCGGGAACCGGGCTCTTAACAAACTCGTGCCAGTCAAGGATAGTGCCGAACGAGTAGATGCAGACCATGTAGAAGCCGCCGGCGGCCAGCAGGGCCAGGGAGATGATCTTACCGAACTTGTTCCAGTTGAGGCCCTCGGCTGCTTCCTCAGCCTGCTGAGGAATGGTGTCGAAGCCGGCGTAGAAGAACGGGGTCAGAACCAGGACCGACACGATACCGGCGAACAGGCTGGTGCCCTCGGTAGCGGGCTTGCCGCCGCCAGCACCGGTGACCTGGGAGAACACGGGCATGGCGTTGTCCGGCGAACCGGTGAACAGCGAGACGCCCATGGCGAGCAGCATGCCGCAGAGCAGGGCCTTGGTCAGGAAGGCCTGCAGCTTGGCGGCCGAGCTGGCACCGCGGAAGTTGAGGAAGATGACGTAGGTTGCAAAGCCGAGCGCGATCAGCGTCGGGAACAGGTAAACGTCGGCGCCCAGGATGGTGTAGAGCTTGACGGCGCGCAGCCACTCAAGGCCTGGCAGGCTGCCGAACATCTCGGACACGAGAGTCGAGATGGCGATGGCCTCCCACGGGCACAGGATGCCGTTGCCCAAGGCCAAAAGCCATCCGGTGATGTAGCTCATCGTACGGCCAAAGCTACGATCGACATACTCGACGATGCCGCCCGAAATGGGGATAGCAGCCGTGAGCTCACCGAAAACAGCTCCGACGGGCACGAGGAAGATTGCGCCCAAGAGGAATGCAATCATAGCGGGAACGGGACCGCCGCCCACGACCATCCAGTCGCCGACCTGCAGAACCCAACCGGTACCGATGATGGCACCGAAACCGATGGTGAAGAAGTTCCAGAGCGAAAGCGTTTTCTTCATGCCGCCGTTGTCCTCGACTGCAACTTCTGCGTTCTTGTCCGCCATTGTTCCCCTCCTTTCCTTTTTGACGCCCCCTGGCGTCACCCCTTGCGCGGTCCGTTTTGCCGCGCGCTTTTATTCCATGGCTTTAAGATACGGCCTTGGCGCAGCAGCGCCGCTCGCAGCTCGACCGAAGGCAGAACTGCAAAACGAGCGGCACCGTTTTTGGGACGAACGGCGGGAGACGTCATTCGTCTTGGACGCTTTCATCTTGTCTGCTTTTGAATACCTGTTGCCGTGACGCTTGGCGCGCGGCGCGGCAACGTTCATACCATTTGTCAGGCTTTTGGCGCACATACCCATGTGTCGCGCATCTTTTTATGTAGGATAGACAAGTTACACACGAGGCAAGGTGATTCGAATGGCATACGGATACAATGACGGCGACCAACGGCCACAAAGCGTGCGCCTTGCCGGCCGCACCACGCCAACGCCCAGAAGCACCTCCGACAACGGCAACCAGCAGCGCCCCCAAGAGCAGCCCGGGGCTTCTTCTCGCAACAAAGCCGTACCGTGCAACAGTCAGACCGCGTGAGTACGAGCACACGCCAACGTCAGACCGACATATCGCAGCCGCGCCGCTACGATCGCCGTAAGACCGATTACTACGTTAAGCGCTCCTTTTCGCGACCTCAACGCGATCGCGGCAATTCCGCCCCTCGCCCCGCGTCGCATACCACAAGCCACGTGCTTCCGGCCCGCCGCCTACGCCTTGCGCTTTGCTCCATTGCCGCCTGCCTCGTCTTTGTGTTTTTGGGATCCTGTATCTCCCACGGATCAGCCGGTCTTGAGCCCACTGCCGAGGACAAGCTGCTTAAAGCTCCTGTCGCTCCCGGCTACTCCTTTGCGTTCTCGACCCCACGCTCGCAATGGCAGGCCGGCACCATGCCCCACATCTACCAAATTGACCCCGCATGGTCGGAGCTGCCCTATGCCGGTGGCACTATTCGCAAAAACGCTTGCGGTCCCACTTGCCTCACCATGGTCTATATCTTTAAGACCGGCCACACCGATAAGACGCCGGTCGATATATGCGCACTGGCCGAAGCCGGCAACTACGCCCCCACTGGTGCCACCGAGTGGTCGTTTATGACAAACGGCGCGTGGCAGCTGGGCCTTAACGGAACGGAGCTCCATATCGATCGCAGCTCCATCACCCAGCCGCTGCGCTCGGGTGCGCCCATGATCGCATCGGTTCGTCCCGGCACCTTTACCAGTGTCGGACACTATATCGTGCTCTGGGGCATCGACGATGCCGATCAAGTGGGAGTCTACGACCCAACTCGGCCAGCCGCAGCGCCCGCCGCTGGGGCGTCGTAGAAGTCCTCAACGAAATCGAAGCCATGTGGCCTACTACTAGCCATTGGGGACACTCATTGGGGACAGACTTAAATGAGTGGTCATTGGGGACGCTCTTGTTTGACTAGTCGTTTAAGAACGTCCCCAATGACTAGGTGAATAGCAAAAGCCCCGCGGCCGGAGCGGGCTGCGGGGCTCATGAAGAGAGGCTAGTTTGTGGGCGCCTTGCCCGGCGCCCACGAGAGAGGCAACGGAGTAGGGACTACTCGTGGATGCGGGTACCGGAGAGGCCGGCCATGGTCTCGGCGGCCTTGTCCAGGGCGCCGATGATGCAGGTGCGGCCCTTGCGGGAGCGGGCGAACTTGATGGCGGCGCGGACCTTGGGCTCCATGGAGCCCTTGCCGAACTGGCCCTCGTCGGCCAGGCGCTCGGCCTCGTCGGCGGTGAGGTCCTCGAGCTCCTCCTGGTTGGGCTTGCCGAAGTTGATGGCGACATGCTCGACGGCGGTCAGCAGGAACAGAACGTCGCGTCGCAGTCCTCGGCCAGCAGCTCGCCGCCCAGGTCCTTGTCGATGACGGCGGGAACGCCCTTGTAGCAGCCCTTGTTCTCGTAGTCGCGGACGACGGGGATGCCGCCGCCACCGCAGGCGATGACGATGAACTCGTTGTCGAGCAGGTTGAGGATGGAGTCGGCCTCGACGATCTTCTTGGGATCGGGGGAAGCGACGACGCGACGCCAGCCGCGGCCGGAATCCTCGACGAAGACCTTGGAGGGATCCTCGGCCATGAACTCCTTGGCCTGCTCCTCGGTGTAGAAGGGGCCGATCGGCTTGGTCGGGTTCTTGAACGCGGGATCGTCCGGGTCGCACTCGATCTGGGTGACGACGGTGGCGGCGTGCCAGCGCTTGTAGCGCTTGTGCATCTCGCGGCCGATGCCCTGCTGCAGGTGATAGCCAATGTAGCCCTGGGACATGGCGCCGCACTCGGGCAGCGGCATCTCGGGGGTGCCGATGGCATCGTGGGCGGCGGCGAAGGCGTTCTGGATCATGCCGACCTGCGGGCCGTTGCCGTGGGTGATGATGATCTCGTTGCCCTGCTCGATAAGACCAAGGAGAGCGTGGGCGGTGTTGCTCACGGCCTCGATCTGCTCGACGGGGTTGTTGCCGAGGGCGTTGCCGCCGAGGGCGACGACAATACGATCGGGCTTGCCAAGAGGCTTAGACATTGCTGGAATCCTTTCTGTAAAAGGCCTACAACCCATTAATAACCCGCGTCCGTGCGATACGCGAGTTTATTAAGGTTTATATTCTCTTTATCGCTCATTTTATTCATTTTGAAAACAGTTGAACGGTGAACGGTCGTTTTTACCCGCTCAGCGTAAGGAATCCCAGCTCACGCATGTTTACGTCATCTACGTGCGACTTTATTTAATTAGAGCAGAGATTAGGCTGGATTATGCAAACTATATCTTTGCTAAACACATAACGGACACTGCAATTATTTACTCGCACTATACGAGATTCTATGCACTTGCAAGACAAGTATGCACCCCTGCAATAACACGGGGCTTTTCATCCAACAAAAGGGATAGCCAATCGCGCTTCACTTTGCGGCAAGCGACTGTGAGTTTGCAGTATAGAACTTTACCGTCGGGTATTGCATGAACGCCGTCGACGCCCTCTCGCTCCTGCGCGCCCAGGCAATCGAGAACATCAGCGGCGTCCCCAGTCTTTTTGCATGGCACCGCGCCGGCTCGATGGCTCTGGGACCTAAGCGAATCTTTGCTATCTGCCAATTTTTGTACGATTTGGGTCAAATCTATTTGCCAATTTTTGTATGATTAGGGGCAAATCTATTTGCCAATTTTTGTCATTGAGGGGTTTTATGCTACGCCGTAAGGTCACTGACAGGCTTTTGAGCTGGAAGAACAACTCCAATAAAGCGTTGCTTGTTACCGGTGCGCGTCAAATTGGCAAGAGCTATGCGATTCGCGCGTTTGGTAAAGACAACTACGCGTCGTATTTTGAGGCCAATTTGCTGCTCGATGCCGAGGCAAGAGATGTGCTCATTGGCGCTAAGAACGCCGTTGACTTTATCAACCGCGTTGCCCTTCTTGCGGATGCACCGCTTGTTGAGGGAGATACGCTTATCTTTGTCGATGAAATACAGGAGTATCCGCAGATCGTCACGCTCATGAAGGCGTTGGTCGAGGACGGGCGCTTTAGCTATGTCTTCTCGGGGTCTATGCTTGGGACTGAGTTTAAGGGGATCTCTTCTTTCCCGGTGGGGTATGTCGAGCACATTGTTATGCGGCCAATGGATTTTGAAGAGTTTTGTTGGGCAAACAGCATCAGCGAGAATGTGCTTGCAGACATCCGCAGCTGCCTTGTCGAGAGGCGTCCCGTCGAAAACTATATTCATGAGGCGATGCTCAAAAACTTTAGAGCTTATATCGTTTGCGGCGCATGCCGGAGGTCGTACAGAACTATATCGATTCGGGTTATTCACTCGTGAGGACGCGTGAGCTTCAAATTCAGCTGGTCGATCAGTACAAAAGTGATATCTCTAAATATGCATCGACTCGAGCGTTTAACGTTCGCGCGATTTTCGAACAAATTCCCGTTCAGCTTGAGGCGGAGTCCCATCGCTTTGTTGTTTCATCCCTGGGCGAGGGGGCTCGCCTTCAAAAATACGAGCAGGATTTCCTATGGCTGGTGAACGCGGGCGTCGGTTTGATGGTCGCCCAGGTGACGGAGGCCCGGAGTCCTCTTAAGAGGACAGAGAAGGCGACCGCCTTTAAGCTATACGAGTCTGATACAGGCATGCTCGCATCACGGTATCCCGGCAGCACGGCACGCGCCGTCTACCTTGATATGAAAACCCCCAACCTCGGCGGTCTCTATGAGAACGTGGTCGCGCAGGAGCTTGTCGCCCTTGGAACTGATGCATGGTACTACCAGACACGCGAGGTCGGCGAAGTTGACTTTGTGATCGAAGGCACCCGCGGGCACGTTGTCCCAATCGAGGTCAAATCGGGCAAGAAGGTTCGAGCCCATGCGGCCCTCGACCGTCTGATGAGCGTGAGCGAGTACAAAATCCCCGAGGCCGTTGTGCTAAGCCACGAGAACCTCAGCAAAGAGGGCAAGGTCCTGTACGTTCCAATCTATATGACATTCTGCCTCGATGAGTTTATGGAAAAGGACGACCCCAACAACGATTTCTCGTTTGCGCCCATATCCCTCTAGGCCATCTGTCCGCAACCAAATCCCCCTCTATGCCCAAAGCCGCGAAACAGCGACCGGGACAAGGCACCCCACCAACCACGTCCTTCATCAGCCCACACAATCCGAGGACGTAGTCGTAGCAGGATCTGAGGGCTGACCTTCGCGGACACTCCGCAGGACGAAAGAACCCCGCCGCACGTAGTGCGCAGCGGGGGTTCTTCATGTCCGAGGACGTCCGCGAAGGTCAGCCCTCAG
>ENA-OQEX01000675-OQEX01000675.1-human-gut-metagenome-genome-assembly--contig:-NODE-675-length-16619-cov-2.725806_pt1 | contig 16619 bp, 20 predicted proteins | sample MGYA00242802_ERZ504649 | MGnify/ENA primary metagenome ERZ504649 (study PRJEB26092, sample SAMD00036194) | human gut metagenome | host: Homo sapiens | study: EMG produced TPA metagenomics assembly of...
CGGTGCAAATACCACATGATACTTGCAATTCCACTTTGAATGTGCTAAACTACTTATATCGTCTCTTTTCATGACGATACCTCCTTTGTTTTTTATTGTTAGGTTGGCAGACCTTAACCTTATTATACTCTGGAGGTTATTTTTTTCTACCCATAGCTTTAAGCTTTTTGAACCCCAGTTAAACTGGGGGTTTTCATTGTACAAAAAGGCGGTCTGGAAGTTGCATTCCAGACCGCTTTTTATATTAGAGTATGTTCTGTATCCGGGCATACGCTGACTGCGCCGTCAGATCGTCCGAGAGGATGCTGAACCCGTTCTCATGAGGCAAAGCCGAAATTCATCCCGTCGTACTCATCGTAAACGTGAGAGGACTCTTCTCCGCCGTCATGTCCAAAACTGCCGTTATAGCCGTCATTCTGGTTCTTCTCGTACTTGCTCCACTCATTTTCCAGTTGCTTTTGGGCGTTGTCTTTTTTTCGCTGCTGTCGGATTTCGTTCCATTGTTCTTTTGCAGACTGCCCATTGTGGTAGTCTCCGAACTTGTCCCGTTCCCGTCAGCATCATAGCCATATCCGGCATAGGGTGCAGCGGCATTCTCCTGCCCGGCACAGCCGCTCAGCAGAAATACGCCCAGCAGCGAGACCAGGCAAAATATCGTATGCCATTTTCGTTTCATTGGTTGCCTCCCAAGCATTTTCACTGCAGGCATCCGCAATCACATCCAGAATGGCATGACTCACCATTTCTTTGGATTGCAGCGGCAGTTCCTGCTCCGAGTGCTTTCGAATCAGTGTCACCACGTTGGTATCCGTGCCGAACCCGGCGCCGTCTACTTTCAGATTGTTGGCACAGATCATGTCCAGATGCTTTTTCTCCAGCTTTGCCCTGGAGTTTTCCAGCATATGCTCTGTCTCCATGGAAAAGCCGCAGAGGAACTGCCCTTCCGGCTTATGCTGCCCCAGATATGCTAGAATATCCTTCGTCCGGGTCAGCGGTATCACCGCATCGCCGTCCTTTTTCTTTTGCTTTTCTGCGGCGATTTCGGTGGGGCGATAATCCGCCACAGCCGCCGCCATAATCACGGCATCCTGCTGTGCCGCACGGGATGTGACCGCCTGGTACATCTCCTCCGCTGTTGTCACGGGAACGGTTTCCGCAAACAGCGGCGGCGGCAATGCAGTCGGTCCGGTCACCAGTGTGACCTCTGCCCCACGGCGTGCAGCGCACTTCGCCAGCGCATAGCCCATCTTCCTGTGGAATGATTGGTCAGATACCGCACCGGATCCAGGGATTCCTGGGTAGGTCCGGCTGTAATCAGAATCTTTTTGCCGCTGAGGTCTTTTTCACAGGCGATTTCCTGTAAGATCCACTCCAGCAGCGTTTCCGGCTCCGGCATTTTTCCGCGCCACATCCCGGCAGGCAAGCATTCCCACCGCCGGCGCAATAATCTTGTACCCGAAACGTCTCAGCTTTTCCAGATTATCCTGCACAATGGGATTCTCATACATATGGGTATTCATTGCCGGCGAGATCAGAACCGGCGCCGTGCTTGCCATGACCGTGGTAGTCAGCATATCATCAGCGATGCCGCCGGCGATCTTTCCGATCACATTTGCAGAGGCTGGTGCAATCAGCATTACATCTGCCTTTTTCGCCAGGCTCACATGGGTCACATCAAACTGGAAATTCCGGTCAAAGGTATCCACCAGGCACTTGTTCCCGGTCAGTGTTTCAAAGGTAATGGGGTTGATAAAGTTTGTGGCGTTCTGCGTCATCAGCACATGGACATCCGCATGAAGTTTCACCAGACTGCTTGCCAGTGATGCGATCTTATAGGCGGCAATACTGCCGGTCACACCCAGAACAACCGTTTTTCCTTTCAGCATTTCCCCACCGCCTTATGCCAGTTCGCCGTGCTTTTCATAGTGTGAGATTTTGGAAACAGCGTTTTTGTCGTCCACCAGAACCACCTTCGGCTGCATGGCTTTCGCCTCTTCCGGCGTCACCTGGGCATAGGACATCAGGATCACCTTGTCGCCGGTCTGCGCCTGGCGTGCTGCCGCACCGTTCAGACAGATCACGCCGCTGCCACGCTCTCCGGCAATGGTATAGGTCATAAAACGGTTGCCGTTGTTCACATCGACGACCTGGACTGCCTCATACTCCAGGATTCCGGCAGCGTCCAGCAGATCCGCATCTACGGTAATGCTGCCCACGTAGTTCAGTTCCGCCTGTGTCACAGTGGCACGGTGGATCTTGCCTTTCAGCATGGTGATGGTCATTCAGCGGCACCTCCTGCCTGCATCATAAAGTTGTCGATCAGACGGGTCTTTCCGATGTAAACTGCCATTGCCGCCAGGAACGGTCTGTCCAGTTTCGGGATCTGCTGCATGGTCATCAGATCAACCACCTTTACATAGTCGATCTTTGCCAGCGGTTCTGCCTCGATGATCTCTGTCATTGCCTGAACCAGCTTTGCTGCATCGGTTTCTCCGGATTCTGCCAGCTTTTGCCGGCAAGATGCTACGGCTCAGCACCAGGGCAGCCTTGCGTTCTTCCGGGCTGAGATAGGTGTTCCGGGAGCTTTTTGCCAGACCGTCTGCCTCACGGACAATGGGGCATCCCACAATTTCAACATCCATGTTCAGATCCAGCACCATACGGCGGATAACTGCCAGCTGCTGTGCATCCTTTTCTCCGAAATAAGCTCTGTCCGGCTGTACAATGTGCAGCAGCTTGGATACGACAGTGCAGACGCCACGGAAATGCACAGGACGGCTCAGACCGCAGAGTTCCTTTGTCAGCACATCCATATCCACAAAGCTGCAAAAGCCCTTGGGATACATCTCTGCCGGTGTGGGATGGAAAATCAGCGCTGCGCCTGTGCTTTCACAGAGCGCTGCATCGTGTTCCAGGTCTCTGGGATAGCTTTCCAGATCTTCGTTCGGTCCGAACTGAGTGGGATTCACAAAGACGCTGACAACCACACGATCGTTCTGCTCACACGCCTTTGCGATCAGACTCTGGTGTCCCTCGTGGAGATATCCCATGGTGGGAACGAGACCAACGGTCAGTCCCTCTTTTCTCCATGCCTTGACCTGCTGACGTACTTCTGCAACGGTTTCTGCAATCTTCATGCCTGTGCCTCCTGTTCCAGCTGTGCCATTACTTCATCGGAAATGGCAAACGAATGTTCTTCTGCCGGAAAATTCCCAGCCTGTATTTCATTACGGTATGTGACAAATGCGTCCTGCATGGTCTTTCCGACCTCTGCAAACTTCCGGACAAATTTCGGCTGGTAGTCCATGAACATTCCCAGCATATCCTGATATACCAGGACCTGTCCGTCACAGCCTGCGCCTGCGCCGATGCCGATTGTCGGGATATGCAGCGTCTTAGTGACGAGCGCTGCCAGCTTTGCCGGAACGCACTCCATTACCAGTGCAAATGCGCCCGCCTCTTCCACTGCCTTGGCGTCCTCCAGCAGCTTTCTGGCTGCCTCTGCGGTCTTGCCCTGTACCTTGAATCCGCCCAGGGTGTTTACGGACTGCGGCGTCATGCCTAGGTGAGCGACCACCGGAATGGATGCGTTGACAATCGCACGAATCTGCTCGCAGACCAGCTTGCCGCCTTCCAGCTTTACTGCGCCGGCTCTGCCCTCTTTCATCAGCCGTCCGGCATTGACAACTGCGTCATACACCGAAGTCTGATAGGACAGGAACGGCATATCTGCAACGACCAGGGCATTCTGAGCGCCTCTGGAAACTGCTGCCGTGTGGTGGATCATGTCCTCCATGGTCACGGAGATGGTGTCGGAATAACCAAGGATCACGTTGCCCAGAGAGTCCCCTACCAGCAGCATATCTGTCCCGGCGGCATCCATCAGCTTTGCCATGGTGTAGTCATAGCAGGTGAGCATAGCGATCTTTTCGCCACGCTCTTTCATCGCCTGTAGTGTCTGTACCGTTTGTTTCATATTTTTTCCTCCAAAAGGGAATAGTACAATTTCCGATCACGGAATACTGTCCAGCATTTATCATAGCAGAAAGAGACGAAAAAGTCAAGGCAATATCGCAGAAAACAGCGTGATACAACATTATATAAGATTGTGTTTCCAGCCGCCGCAAAAAACTGCTGTAAAAAAGTTCTCTTTTTCTTCCCTTTTTGCAGAAAACGCCGAAAATTTACAAAGCATTGACAATTTCCGCCGGTTCTCGTATAATGGTATAAGAGCCTGTCCCACACGGTCGGGCAATCACAAAAAGACAGCATCTCTTATGAGGGAAAGGATACATCATGCACCACATTTGGAAAAAATTTGCCGGCGCCGGTGCAGCAGCTGCTGCAGCACTGGCATTGTCACTTCTGGCAGCTCCAGTTTCTGCGGATACCGCAGCAGAGATCGTCACTGCGCCGCCGGTGGCAACTGCAACCACACAGCCGGACGATACACAGCACAGCGGCTGGGAAACAATCGACGGCAAGCGCTATTACTACGACCCGGAAACCGGTGAAATGCAGACCGGCTGGCTGGTTCTGACAAACGGCAGCATCAGCCGGAGATATTTCTTCGGCGAGGACGGCGCTGTCATGACTGGCTTTTTCCGGACAGACACAAACACCAGCCGGTCTACTATGCCGACGAAGAGGGCGCTGTTGTAAAAGGCGGCATTCACACCATTGACGGCAAACCGTACTGGTTTTATGAGGACGGTTCACTGCACACCGGATGGCAGACCGTAAACGGAAAGCGGTATTTCTACGATCCGGTTACCGGCGAGATCACGTTCGGCTGGATCATCTGGAACGGCGGATACTATTACGTTACCGAAAAAGACGGCAAATATACCAGCCTGCAGGAAGTGGACGGTGAGTATTACCCCTTTGACAAGGAAAACGGTGCAATCGCAGAAGGCTGACAGAACTGCCAAACGGAATTACACGTTATTACTACGGTGACGGCGCATATCACACGGCTGGTTCTATCAGAACGGGAAAACATACTATTTCAACGATGTAGACGGCGCCATGTTCACCGGATGGCAGACCATCGACGATCAGACCTATTACTTCCAAGAAGACGGTGCCGCCAAGGTCGGGTGGCTGGAGCTTTCCGGGAAACGCTACTATTTCGATAAAGAGGCAAAGCTCTGCACCGGATGGCAGACCATCAACGGAAAGCGCTATTGTTTCCGCGCAGACGGCTCAGCAGTGACCGGATGGCAAACCGATGCCAGCGGCTCCAGCTATTACTTCCTGGACGACGGCACGATGGCGACCGGCTGGACTTCCGTTGGAAAGAACACCTACTATTTCCGCAAGGACGGCGTACTGATGCGTGGGGTCACCGAGATCGACGGCAAGCAGTATCTGCTGGCAGAGGACACCGGCATCCTGCAAAAGAATACCACCATCAACGGCATTACCACGGACGCAAACGGCGTTATCATCAAGCGCATCCTGTCCGTCCCCTATCTCAGCCAAAGCGGTTTTCCCACTGGCTGTGAAAGCGCCAGTGCAGTCATGCTGCTGCGGCAGGCAGGCTACAGCACCAGCATTGCCGATTTTGTTGACAAATACCTGGACAAGGGCAGCTTTTACTGGAAAAACGGCACACAATACGGCCCGGATCCCAGCACAAAATTTGTAGGCGATCCCCGTTCGTCCAGCGGTTTCGGCTGCTATGCGCCAGTTATCACCAATGCACTGAATAAAATTCTGACCAATGGGAAAACTGCAAAAAACATCACTGGCACATCGTTCTCGTCTCTGCTGACACAGTACATCGACAAGGGCATTCCGGTTGCAGTATGGGCATCCATCAACATGATGCAGATTGACAACGGCAGACAGTGGGTCGTTCCGGAAACCGGAAAGCTGTTCACCTGGAAACGGCACGAGCATTGCCTGGTTCTGGTCGGCTACGACAAAGACTACTACTACATGAATGACCCGTACCAGAGCAAGGGACTGGTTGCTATAAGCGCAGCGTGGTAGAGGCACGGTATGCCACCATGGTTCCCAGGCAGTCGTAATCCAGTAAGCACTTACATACGTCTATCAGCAACACAAAACGGAGGGATACGATGAAACTTTTATTTATCCGCCACGGCGATCCGGACTATGAAAAAGACTCTTTGACAGAAAAGGGATGGCACGAGGCAGAACTGCTGGGACAGCGCATGGCGAACACGCCGGTCACTGCGTTCTACGTCTCTCCCTGGGACGTGCCAAGGATACAGCATCCAAGACACTGCAAAAGTGGGCAGAGATGCCACAGAACTGGCGTGGCTGCGGGAATTTCACGCACCCATTCCGGATTTTCACACCGGCGAACCAAGAATTGCCTGGGATCAGCTCCCGGCAGACTGGACCGCAGAGCCGAAGTATTACGACAAGACACGCTGGTCGGAAACCTGCCCATGCTGCAGGGTCACGTGATCGACGAGGCAAAGCGTGTCTGGAACGGTCTGGACGAGATCCTGACACAGCACGGCTATGAACGGGAAAACAACTTTTACCGTGCAGTTCAGCCAAACGAAGAGACGCTGGCGTTTTTCTGCCACTTTGGTGTCACCTGTGTCATGCTGAGCCATTTGCTGGGCATCTCCCCTATGATCCTGTGGCACGGGTTCTGCGCTGCGCCTACGTCCGTTACTTCGCTGATTACCGAGGAGCGCCGGGAAGGCGTGGCTCTGTTCCGGATGAACGCTTTCGGAGACACAGCGCATCTCTACGCCAACCAGGAAGAGCCTGCATTCGCTGCGAGATTCTGTGAAATGTATGCGAACCAGGAACAGCGTCACGACTGACACTGACAATCAAACAGCAATTACGCAAAAACGGCACTTTTCGAAAAGTGCCGTTTTTCTTGTTATGCTTTTTTAGAAAGAAAAAAGCAGCCTTATTTATCACAAATAAGACTGCAAGTTTGGCGGACAGGGAGGGATTCGAACCTCGATACGCTATTAACGTATACACGAGTTCCAGTCGTGCGCCTTAGACCAGCTCAACCACCTGTCCAGTTATTCTGCTTCCTGCGATTTGAGGAAGTGGTGCGAGTGACGGGACTTGAACCCGTACGCCGAAGCACACGCCCCTCAAACGTGCCTGTCTGCCAATTCCAGCACACTCGCTCTTCATGTTTTTCATGTGTCGCATTCAGCTTTATTATTATAGCAGAAAAACAGAGGTCTGTCAATAGTCGAAATCACTTTTTATGTTTATTTTTTGTAAATATAAAGTGAATTTCAGAGAAGAACCGTTTTTTCTGCGTTTCATACCCCGGGACAGAAACAAAAAAGCAGATTCCATGAGGGATTCCCGCACGAAATCTGCTTTGTGATTCTTTTCAATACAGTGCTTACAGCATCTCAGCTACATCATCTGCGATCTGTTCTGCTGTCAGATGATTCTCTTTCAGAACTTCCTGTACATTATAACGATCGAGGAATTCTTTTTTCAGACCAAAGCACTTTGTCTTTACGGCAGAGTCGCCGTAAACCGGGCGATCTTCTCACCGAATCCGCCGTCCAGAATGCCGTCCTCCAGCGTAATCACAACCTTGTGATCTGCTTTCAGCTGTTCCAGCAGTGCGGTGTCCTGTCCGGTGATATAATACGGGTTGATAACAGTCGGTGCAGTACCGGTCTTTTCCCGGATCTTCTCGGCTACTGCCACACCCAGGTGATAGAACGAACCCAGCGCCAGAATTGCCACGCCGCTTCCCTGCTGTGTCACTTCATAGCGGTTCAGTTCTCCGAAGTCCTTTGTCACTGCCTTGCCGTCCGAAACATACTGTGCCGGCACACGGATCGCAACCGGATGTTCGTTCTGATCCAGCGCCCAATCCAGCATTGCCTGATAATCCTCCACCGTTACCGGCGCCAGATAAACCAGGTTCGGGATGTTGGAGATCATGGGAATATCGTAGATGCCAGATGTGTCACATCGTTCATGCCAAAGACAGAGGCTGCAAAAACGGAGATCGTCACAGCGCTTTGATTGATGCAGACATCCTGGGACAGTTGGTCATAGGTGCGCTGTAAGAAAGAACTGTATACGCCCCAGAACGGCTTTCCGCCGTTTTTCGCAATACCGGATGCCATAGCGGCAGCCTGCTCTTCTGCAATGCCTACATCAATGAACTGTTTGCCTGCCTTTTTCCGGATATCTTCCGTAAATCCGAATACGGTAGGCGTAGCAGAAGTAATGGCACAGACACGCTTGTCCTCTGCCATCTTCTTTTGCAGGTACTCACAGGTAAAGCTGCCGAAATCGCCGTCACCGCCGAACGAAACCGTAGTCTTTCCGGTAGCCGGATCAAACGGCATACACCAGTGCCACTGCTCCTTGTGCTGTTCTGCCAGTTCATAGCCCTTGCCCTTCTGTGTCACGATGTGTACCACTACCGGCTTTGTGCTGTCCTTGACCTGACGAAATGCAGCGATCAGAGACGGGATATCGTTGCCGTCCTTCACGAAAACGTAGTCCAGTCCCATTGCCCGGAACAGGTTGCACTCTGCCTTGCCGTCTGTATCCCGGAGGAGTTTCAGATTCTTGTACAGACCGCCGTGGTTCTCTGCGATGGACATATCGTTGTCATTGACCACAATGATAAAGTTGGTGTCCATCTCGCCGGCAAAGTCCAGACCCTCCAGCGCCTCGCCACCGCTGAGTGAGCCGTCACCGATCACAGCGATCACATTGCCGCTTTCGCCGTTCAGATCACGTCCCTTTGCCAGACCGCTGGCAAGGCTGACAGAGGTGGAAGTATGACCCACGGTAAAGAAATCGTGCTTGCTCTCATGCGGATCGGTATAGCCGGAGATATCGTCAAAATGTTCCTCATAGAGATATGCGTCTTTTCTGCCGGTCAGCATCTTGTGGGGATAGCTCTGATGGGAAACATCAAAAACGATCTTATCCTTCGGGGAATCAAACACATAGTGCAGTGCGATGGTCGCCTCCACCATGCCGAAGTTCGGTCCGAAGTGACCGCCGTGCTTGCTCAGACGGAACATCAGAGCCTGGCGCATTTCAGCCGCCAGCGCATTCATCTCGTCTTGATTCAGTTTCTTCACATCTTCCGGTGCATTGATTTTTTCCAGATACATGGTTTTCCTCCTAATCGTTTTCATTCTTCGGGGAACATTTGTCCCAGGTGAGTTTTCCGGTTTTTACTGCCTCTTCATAGCGGCTGATCTTATAATTCAGCCGTTCCAGCGTGACATCGATCTGTGCCTTTTGATCCAGCAGAGCATCCCGCTGATCCAGCAGCAGCTGAAGCCGTGCCGGAATGGTATTGTCGCCCTCCTGGCAAAGCTTGACGTATTCGATCATCACCTCCACCGGCAGACCGGCATTCCGCATACAAATGGCAAGCTCCACCCAGCCAGATCATCCGGCTGGTAGTCCCGGTTGCCGCTGGGCGTCCGGGTCACTCTGGGATCATGCCAACACGCTCATAATAGCGCAGCGTGTCCTGCGAAATGTGATAGGTTTCACTGACTTCCTTGATGGTCATGCTTTCTCTCACCTCCTGCAAGCATATTATAGCACCTGGAGTCAGCTCCAAGTCAATACCCAAACGCAAAAGTTACATTTTAGACACAACGCAAAAAGCACTGCGGAACGGTTTTGTTCCGCAGTGCTTTTTTTGGATTATGATTTTATTGTCTGATAAAAATTCGGGTTTCCCAGCGGTTCTGCTGTCAGACGGAATATCTCACAGCCATCGGGACAAACCACAGTCTTGCTGTATTTTCCGTCGCCGCCAAGATTTCTCAAATCGCCGCCGCTGCGCACCGCATCCATCAGCGGATACAACAGTAGCATGACCTTGCTGCATATCCCATAGCCATCTGTATTCACCGGACAGCCATAGGTACAGCAGTAGCGATCTCCGATCTCTTCCCCGTTTCGACAGTAATTTTCCGTCTGTTCACTCTGAAGGAATCCGGTCACCGTTATGGTAAATGCAAATTCTTCTGCAAACCATTTTTTCATTGCTGTTCCTCTTTTCAGTTTGTCTGCTGAATCGAATCAATTTTCCACTGTCCGTTTTCCAAAACGATCTGTGCCGTCAGCGTTGCAGATGCGCCGAAGTCGTCATACTGCATGGATGCAGTGAATGCACTGTCTGAAAGATCCGAGACCTCCGCTTTTCCGGAAGTCCAGGAGAATCCGCCGCTGGTGGCAAACTGCCTGCCGTACAGGCTGCCGTTTGCGTCAATGTACAGCGGCTGGTCTGTACCGAGAATTGCCACATAGCGCTGTCGATCATTTTCTGGGTCAAGCTGGATTCCATGTAGGCTTTCAGATCTGCTGTACTGGAAAACTGGGTTTTTGCCACCTTCTCATAAACAACGCCCGACCCGGTCGAACGAATGGTATCGCTTTCGTCCTTCGGCAAATTGCCGGCGCCGATCTGGTCGATATATCCAGTGCGCCGAACAGGCGTTCTGCCGTTTCTTCATAGGCAGATGTGTCCCCGGCGCTCTGTGAGACGGCTGTGGTCTCCGCTGCCGTGGTCTCACTGCTTTCCTGTGCCGGCAGCGTCTCCGCAGCTGTCGTCTCTGTATCGGCGGTCTCTGCCGTCTCTTCCGGGGCAGCCGTTGTTTCTGCCTGGGTCTGTTCTGCGGTCGTCTCTGTGCTGCGCTCCGTCAGACTGGACGAGGGCGTTGTGATCTCACCGCAGCCGGAAACACCCGTCAGCACAGCTGCTGTCAGCAATGCAGCCAGCCAAAACTTTTTATTCGTCTTTTTCATCTTTGCTTTCCTCCAAAAGAATGCTTGGCAAGTCAGCCTTTTTTTCATGATATTCCTTGAGTTTCTGATTCATTTCATTTGCCGTCTTTTTGAATACCTGATAGTTCAGCGCAGACGTGAAAAAATAAACCGCTGCACTGGTCAGACACATTCCCAGAACGCCAAAAAAATTCGGAGTGTACCAACCGTAAAAATATCCGCACACCAGTACAGATACCGTAACCAGCACATAGTGAATGGTCAGCCGTATCATCCCCTCCCGGTTGCTCACGTCCTTATGGGGCAGGACCAGCTCCGTAATGCCGCCTGCCAGCACACCAATGGACAAGATCTCCGGCAATACTGCATACGGGATCCAGGAGTGCCAGAGCAGCCGCTGTCCCGTCAGACAGTAGATCCCGTACCAAAAGATGCAGGCGATCAGCGTACCAGTCACAGCCGCTGTCGTCACGGAAAGAAAACGCTTGAATCGGTTCTTCATCGCCGCACCTCACAGTCCAAGCTGTTTTTTCAGAGCAGGAACATACTGCCGTGAAATCATAACTTTTTCGCCGTTTTGCAGGATTGCCTCGAAACGTCCGCTGAATGACGGCGCAAACCGTTCCACTTTTGCCAGGTTCAAAATCATCGACTTCGAGATCCGGATAAAATCCGTCCCGGCGAACCGCTGTTCCAGTTCATAAAGCTTCTGTTTCAACTCCGACACCTCCGATTTTCCATATGCAAATACCTTGTTATCCACCGACTCAAAATAATACACACTGTCCGGATGCAGTACGCTCATGCTGCCATCCTCGTGATACAGCATCAGTTTTTCGTTCTCCATTTGCAGTGCATGGAGCAGGTTAATCACACGCTGAGACAGTGTGTTGGCACGTATGATGATCTCCGCCTCTTCTCCCGGCGGCAGGTTTTCAATGGTCACTTTCATGAATGGACTCGTTTCCTTTCTGCCAGATAATGCACGGCAAGATATGCGCCCAGCAGCACCAGAACTGCGCCGCCGATATACGCATACATGGCAGGGACGGTCACCGTTTTCCCGGCAAATTTTACGGTACAGTCCAGCGACTCCCGAATGGCATCCACAAGCGCTTTCGGAACACCGTCTGTCTCCATCTGCGCCAGAACGCCACGCATGGTGTGATTCCGCACCAGCGCTGTCATATACGTGCTGGGCAGAAAGGACAGCACCTTTTGCAGTCCGCTACCATAACTGGAAATGGGCATATATGCACCGCAGAGAAAGCCGTAGCCGGCGCTGACCAGTGTTCCCACTGCGGATATCTGCCCCTGGGTGCTGAGGAAAAAGTGGATCAGCGACGAAAGCGCCGTGCCGAAAAGCACCAGCAGCACAATGTCCGCACTGAGCAGCAGGATATCCTTTCCGGAAAAGAACCAGCCGATCGTCCGCACATATCCCAGACACAGCGCCAGCGCCGCAAAGCATACCAGCAGCGAAGAAATCGCCGCACCCAGGAAATAGCTGCCGGACAAGACAGCACTGCTTACCGGCGAAATGGTCAGATCTTTCCGGGCACCGGTGATCTTGTCCTGCACCATCAGCATATTGGAACAGAACGGCACAGTAACGCAGCTGACCGCAAAAATGGAAGAAATGAGCTGCGCCCCGACAGCGCCGTCGATCAGCTTTTGAGAAAGCGAAAAGCCGTCCGGAAGATTTGCGGTAAACGAATCCCGGTAAACACTCCCCAGAAAAGTCGCATACAGCACCAGCAGAATTGCCGGCGTGATAAGCGAAGTGAAAAACATTCCCTTGTCCTTGAAATACAGCTTGATGTTACGCAATACCATGGCTTTCAGCATAAGCAGCACCTCCTGTCGTCTTTCCTGTCACAGCCAGGAATACATCATCCATTCTGCCTTTCATGATCTCATAATCCTGGAACAATTCCGGATGCTGTACGATGAGTTTTGTTGCCGTCCGAGTGTCCGGCACAGATATGCGGAACGCCTCGCCGTATGTCTCATAGGGCATCTGCAAAGACGCCACTGCGGATTCCTTTGCATGGTACAGCGTGATATAATCCCCGGTATAGCGGTTTTTCAGCTCCAGCGGCGTTCCCTCCGCTGCGATCTTTCCCTCATCCAGAATCACAATGCGGTCTGCACCGGCAGCCTCTTCCATATAGTGGGTCGTCAGAAAAACGGTCATGTGCTTTTTCTTTTGCAGGACGGAAATGATCATTCCAGACTGTCTGCCGTGTCTGCGGGTCCAGTCCCGTGGTTGGTTCGTCCAGAATCAGCAGCTGAGGACGGTGAAAGATGGCACGGGCGATGTCAATGCGCCGCCGCTGTCCGCCGAAAGCTTTCCCACACTCTGCTTCAAAAGCGGCCGCAGCTCCAGTAGGTCATCCAGTTCAAACAGACGCTTTTGAAATGCCTTCCCGGTGATGCCGTACAGCGCCGCACGATTTTTCAAGTTGTCCTGCACAGAAAGCTGTCTGTCCAGGACGGAGTTCTGAAACACCACGCCGATATCCTGTTTGATGGCGTTCATGTTTTTCAGCGTATTCCTGCCGTTCACATAGATCTGACCGGTGTCCTGCCGGAGCTGACCGCATATCATGGAGATTGTAGTGCTTTTTCCGGCGCCGTTGACACCTAAGAATGCAAAAAGCTGTCCTGTCTCCACTTGCAGCGATAAGTTGTTTACGGCATGGATTGCGCCGAAACTCTTTTGCAGATTTTGAATCTCAATACATTTTTCCATATCCATCCCTGTCCTCTCTGTTCTTCGGAATCTGTTATCTTGATTATACCTTTTTTCTGACCGGATAACAAGCCCTAAAATGCAAGTGGTCGATTTCCAGCGGTAAGATGCAAAAAGAGCCGCACCGCTCCGGTTTCCCGAAGTCGATGCAGCTCTCTTGCCGTGCGTTCCGGATCAATCCGAAAGCGCAGTTACTTTTTATGCCGCTTTGTCAAGATCGCCAGCAGCAGCGAGAATCCGCAGGCTGCAATCAAAATGGTGATATGCAGTGTGCTTTCTCCTGTCTTTGGCGTTCCCGGAATGTTCTGCCGCTGCGGCAGCGGAATTCGTTTCTTGACAGATGTCTGTGCAGAAACATCGTTGGCAGCCGTTGTCGTCGTCTGCGTGCTGTTGTCTGCTGCATGATCTCTGTCTGTGGTAATGGTCGTGGTCGTTGTGGTATCCACGATCACATGATTCTTCCGGGATGTGGTCTGTCGGATGCTAGTAGAAGTATCCGATGTCTCACAAGTGGTATTTTCTGTTGTCGTGGTGTTTGTCGTTGTCTGTGTGCTGTGCTGTGTGGTGTGTGTTGCGCTTGAAACACTGCTGCCTGCCGGCTTTGAACTGGTCGTTTCCGTCGCAGTGACTGTTGTAGAAGTCGTGCGGCTGGTTTCTGTCAAAGTCGCAGAAGATGTGGTGCCGTTCTGACGGGATGTCGTTGTCTGCACCGTGTGTTTGGAGGTCGTTTGTGTGGTCTGGATTGTGGTATGTGTGGTAGTCGTTGTGTTGGTCGGACCTGCGCTGGAAAGCGTAACCGTTGCCGTTGTCTGCGATGCTGCGGAAGAAGTGGTGCGGTGTGTTGCTGTGGTGGTAGTCGTTGTCGTAGTGATAACAGCAGTCGGTGTGGTCAATGTGGTGCGTGTCGTTCCCTTTGTCTGAGAAGTCTCCGTACCGGTTGCCCTGGTCGTGCTGGTCGTCGTTCTGCGACTTGTGGTATGTGTCGTTGCGGTAGTCGTCTGTGTTCCGGTGTGTGTTGCCGGCGATGCCGTAGCTTTCGCCGTTGTTGTGGTTATCTGTGCTGTGATATGTGTGGTCTGTTTTGATGTTGTGGTATTGCCTGCTGTGTGTGTCGTGGTTACTGTCGTATGTGCTGCCGATGTGGTATGTGTGGTGGTGGTTTCAGCCGTCTGCGTTTCCGTTGTGCCGGCTGTCACACGCACCGTTGTTGTACTGGTTTGTGCTGTACCGCCTGTTGCAGAAGTGGTTTCTGCAGATGCCGCTGTACTGGTCTGTGTCGTAGACTCTGCCGAGCCTGCGGCTGTCTCCGTTGTCGTTGTAACCGTACCGGTGACTGTTGTTGTTGTCGTCGTAGTCTCTTCCGGATCACGATTCAGATACACGTTCAGAGATACCACATCTTCGCCCTTGGCGGTGTTGAACCCATCCAGACAAGTTCCGGACGTGATATCCTTTTCTTCCGGTATTCCCAGAACAATGCAGCCATTCAGTGTGCGGTTATCTGTCTTGATTTCCAAACGACCGGACGATAATTTTTCATTATTCGCCTTGATATATTCCTCAGCGTTATACCCTGCCGGGATGCTGTCGATCCACAGGCGATAGCCTGCCAGATATGTGACGCCGTCTACCGTCACAGACAAAGGCAGATCGTCAAAACGATACGCTCCGTCTGCGTTGGTATAGGCAGTCTGTTTCGCATCGGGCAGCAGTTCCCACTTTCCATTGCGGTAATAATACTGCTGAAGGATGATCTTTACATTGGCAATACCGGACTCGCCGTCGCCGATCTCATGATCCCGGTCTGCATCATCCCAGACAATGCCGGAGATGGACGCACCGGAATCCTTCTGTACAATACCGCCGTCATAGCCGGTGATATTTGCCGCCTTGACAATGTCATAATCCACGCCACGTACCTGATAGCAATACGGTGTGTTTCCGCTGAATGCGCTCGCCAGGATCAAGAAGTTGTCCGGCTCCTGGAGATCCAGCGTGCCTGCGATCAGATCGCTGTCCTTATTGCTGTCTGCCGCCGCATGGTACTTCGTTGCTGTGTAGCCCTCCGGCATTTCGCAAAGCTGCATCTGATAGCCAACCAGATATCTCTGACCGTCCTTTTCTATAAAGGTCGGCAGATTTTCAAAGCGATAGTGACCATTGGATGCGCTTGCAGTCGGCGTTCCGGCTGCAACAGGCGTTGCCGTTGCTACCGGTGTACCCGTTGCCACAAGCACAAAATCCTCATCCAGTTTCCAGGTGGTGTCGTGCGTGTCATAGTAGCTCCGGGTCAGCTTGACTGTTGCCGTTGCCACACCCACTTCGTCCGCATCCTGGATGCCGTTGTAATTGGCATCATTCCAGATGTAGCTGTCAATGGATGCAGTTTCGATGGGCGTTAAGCGCCGTCATAGTCCGTGTTGTCCTTTGCCTTTACAATGTCGTATGTCTTGTCGCCCACGGTTCTGTCATAATACGTGTTGCCGCTGGACGTCTGTGCCAGTATGATTACCTCGTCTGCATTCTCATACAGATTCAGCGTATCAGCGAACAGGTCACTGTCCGTTGTGACATCATTTCCGACACGGCACTTCGTTGCAGCATAGCTCTCCGGCATTTCGTTCAGACTCAGCTGATATCCTGCCAGATAGCGCTTGCCGCCGATCTCCACAAATGTGGGCAAATTGTCAAAACGATAATGACCATCACCGGATACTGTTGCAGTAGGTGTTCCGGTTGCCACTGGTGTACCTGTTGCTACCGGCGTTGCCGTTGCGACTGGTGTACCCGTTGCCACCGGTGTACCGTCTGCCACAAGCGCAAAACTATCGTCCGGTTTCCACTGCTTGTCAGCATCGTCGTAATACTTCCGGGTCAGCTTGACTGTTGCCGTTGCCACACCCACTTCGTCCGCATCCTGGATGCCGTTGTAATTGGCATCATTCCAGATGTAGCTGTCAATGGATGCAGTTTCGATGGGCGTTAAGCCGCCGTCATAGTCCGTGTTGTCCTTTGCCTTTACAATGTCGTATGTCTTGTCGCCCACGGTTCTGTCATAATACGTGTTGCCGCTGGACGTCTGTGCCAGTATGATTACCTCGTCTGCATTCTCATA
>ENA-OQEX01000676-OQEX01000676.1-human-gut-metagenome-genome-assembly--contig:-NODE-676-length-16615-cov-6.156114_pt1 | contig 16615 bp, 22 predicted proteins | sample MGYA00242802_ERZ504649 | MGnify/ENA primary metagenome ERZ504649 (study PRJEB26092, sample SAMD00036194) | human gut metagenome | host: Homo sapiens | study: EMG produced TPA metagenomics assembly of...
CCAGCCTTGCCAAGCTGGAAAAGAACAGCGAGGACCGCATTACCGGCGTCATCGCCCAGAGCACCGAGGATGACCACTTTATCCGCTACAACGCCAACAAGGGCGTGCTGCTGGCCTGCGGCGGTTTCCCCGGCAACCCCTACATGATGGAGCAGCTGGACCCGCTGGGCACCAGCGTGACCACCGCCTGCTCCTACTCCCCCGCCGACAAGGGCTACGGCATCCGCGCTGCTGTGTGGGCCGGTGCCAATCTGGACAAGGAAGCCGCTCCCATGCTGTTTGACCGCGGCGTTGTTGCCCCCGGCGTGGATGGCGGCTATGTGGATAGCGACTCCGCCTTTGGCGGCAAGGCCTTCCCCGGCAAGATCCGCCAGTACAACCCCGGTACCCAGCCCTTCCTGAAGGTGAACCGCAACGGCGAGCGCTTTGCCAACGAGAGCTGCCCCTACAACGATATCGTCTACGCTGCTGCCCACCAGCCGGGCCGCGTCTACGCACAGATCTGCGATGCCAACATTCTGGAGGACGCAAAACGTTTCCACACCATCGGCTGCTCTGCCCAGACCCGCAACGGCGGCGAGAAGTACATTCAGGGTAAGATGGACGAGGCTATTGAGGCCGGTGCATTGTTCAAGTGCGATACGCTGGACGAGCTGGCTGACAAGATGGGCTTTACCGGTGCTGCCAAGGACACCTTCCTTGCTACCGTGGAGCGCTACAATGAGCTGTACGACAAGCAGAACGATGAGGATTTCGGCAAGCCCGCTTACCGCCTGAGTGCCATCCGCACCGCGCCCTTCTATGGCTGCTGGCTGGGTGCCTCTCTGCTGACCACCGAGCAGGGCATTGCCATCAACGAAAAGGGTCAGGCGCTGGACAACAACAACCAGCCCATGGAGGGCCTGTATATCACCGGTGATATGTCCGGCAGCTTCTTTGCCAACAACTACCCCTGCCTGATGGCTGGTGTGGCCATGGGCCGCACCCTGACCTTCGCCATGAAGGCCGTCAAGCAGATGGCGGGTCTGGATAACGCCTGATCCAGCGCGGTTTTCCGGCACAACTTAAGCGTTTTTCCATTTCTTCTTTCTTCATGAAGAGAGGCGGTCCCTGTTTGGGGCCGCCTCTCTTTGCTATTTTTTCGCCACGTGCCCCCTACACAAATCCCCACGATTGTGCTATGATAAAGCTGAACAGCCGGTTTGTGCCAGACAACCGGCAAAATCGAGGTGTTTGTACAAATGTCTGATCTCCTTGAAACTCTGCAGCAGGAAGGGGTAGACCCCGCTCTGCTGGAAGCAGTCCAACAGTACCGCACTGCCCATGCCCTGCCGGACGCACTGCGCCCGCGCATCCCTTCCCCTGCCTTTACCTACTATGGCAAACAGGTGTGGGAGCAGGCGCTGGCGGCGCTGCTCTGCGGCGAAAACCTGCTGCTGGCAGGCGGAAAAGCCACCGGCAAAAACGTGCTGGCCGAGAACCTTGCCGCCGCCTTTGGCCGTCCCGCATGGGACATCTCCTTCCATGTGAACATGGACGCAGCATCCCTCATTGGCATGGACACTTTTGCGGACGGTCAGGTGGTGTTCCGGCCCGGCCCGGTATACCGCTGCGCCCAGTGCGGCGGCTTTGGTGTGCTGGATGAGATCAACATGGCCAAAAACGAAGCGCTGGCCGTGCTGCACGCGGTGCTGGACTTCCGCCGCGCCATCGATGTGCCCGGCTACGACCGCATCCCGCTGGCGGAGGAGACCCGCTTTATTGCCACCATGAACTACGGTTATGCCGGCACCCGTGAGCTGAACGAGGCACTCACCTCCCGTTTCGTGGTCATCCAGATGCCCACCATTACGCAGGACGATCTGGAGAAGCTGCTGCGGACGCAGTTCCCCGATCTTGCTTCCAAGTATGTGCGCCAGTTTGCACTGCTGTTCCTTGACCTGCAGAAAAAGTGCGACAGTGCAGAAATTTCCACCAAGGCGCTGGATCTGCGCGGTATGCTGGATGCCCTGCGGCTGATCCGGCGCGGCATCCCGGCAGGCGCGGCACTGGATATGGGCATCACCAACAAAGCCTTTGACTCCTACGAGCAGGGCCTGATCCGTGATGTGATCGCAGCGCGCATTCCGGCCAAGCTGGATGCCGCCAAGCTCTTTGGCTGATGGATGCCCAGAGCTACACCGCGCAGGAGCGGCGTGCGGCCAATCAGGTCTGGGCTGCTGCAGGAGCCTATGGCTTTGAGCCGCTGTTTCTGGCCCGCTATACCGACGGCACCACCGATTTTTACATGAACACGGTCGTGGGCCTCATCCACAAATATTACGGTGACGCGCTGATTCGCAGCGTCTTTGACGCATGGGACGGTGATCTGCGGCAGACCATGCTGGACGACATGACATGGCTGTATCTGGAAAACGCCGCCTACCGGCTGGAGCTGCCCCGCCGCCCGGTTCTGGAAGCGCTGCGCCATGCCCATGCAGATTACTTTTTTGCGATTCAATACAAGCTCTCCCGTCAGGAGTGGATGGCAAAAATCAGCTGGTGTACACCATGCAGGCTGCACGCTGGCGGCGTGTGCTGGGCCGTGCCGACCCGGTGATGACCCCTTATGAGTCCGGCCTTGCTGCGGCTCTTTCCCCGGAAAAAGCGCCGGCAGCGGAACAGCTGAAATCCGAAATTTTATCGATCTACGCAAAATTCAACCTGTTCGACGGCACTGTGCACCAGAGAGCAGCTTTGCATCTGCATCTGGACGGCCTGCTGGCAAAGCTTGCCACCAAAGCCATGCCCACCCAGATGATCAAGACGGACCGCGTGACCGTGGAGCACTCAAACTCCGTGGATGCTGTGGGCGGCGGACTGGCGGTGGACAAGCGCAGGGCCCACATCACCCTGAAGCAGGATGCCGCGCAGGACAGAGCCTACATCGAAAGCTGCTTCGGTCGCTCTCTCTACCCGCCGGAACGGCTGCGCAAGGCTGAGCAGGAGCTTTGTGTGGGCGACCATCTGGGGTGCCATTTGTGGTTCAGTGCCGGTGTGCCCAGCCCGGAGCAGGCTCCCACACCGGAAGCAAAGCATCTGGCTGAACAGGCTGAGCTGCAGGCCGACCGCAACCGCGCTTATTACGCCAAAAATCGGGAACTGCACCGCAGTGTGGTGCTGCGGCTTACCGAGCAGATCCGCAACTGCATCCTTGTGCACCAGCAGCCCAACGCCCGTGTTGCCCGCAGCGGCAACCTGAACGCTGGGCGCATCTGGCGCGCACCACTTTTGAACGATGACCGGGTGTTTTTGTGTGCCGAGGAAGAGAACCAGCCTCTTTTACGGTAGACCTTTTATTGGACGCATCCGCTTCCCGCCTGCACTGTCAGGAAGTGATCGCTGCTCAAGGATCCATTTTGGCCCAGAGCCTTGCGGCCTGCGGGATCCCGGTGCGGGTGTCCAGCTTCAGCAGCCTGCGGGGCTACACCGTACTGCGGGTGCTCAAAGGCTTTGCAGACAAAACCTGCAAAACATCAACCGATATTTTGCTTCCGGCTGGAACCGTGACGGCCTTGCTCTGCGGGCGCAGGCGACCTTTTGCAGTATGCGCCCGGTCCTGCGCCGCGGCATCTGCTCATCGTGCTGACGGACGCTTCGCCCAACGACAGCCGCCGCATCCCGCCCAGTGCAGAAAACCCGCTGGGCTGCGGTTACGAGGACGCTGCCGGTGTGGCTGACACTGCCGCGCAGGTGCGTGCGCTGCAGCGCATGGGCATCCGGGTGTCGGCTGTGTTCATGGGTGAGGACAGCTCTGCCGGTGCCGCTGCACAGATCTACGGCAAAAACATGGCCCGTATCCGCGGCATGGACCAACTGGCCCGCGCGGCCGGGCGGCTGATTCAGAACGAGATCCGTGAACTGGGCGATTGAACCATATTTTACCAGAACAGCCCACAGATGGGAGGCTTTGGCCTTGCCGTCTGTGGGCTGTTTTTGATACAGAACACAACTGATTCGCTCTTGCAACAACCATGTTTCGGGTCGTTGTTGCAGGATGCGCGGAAATATTTTGTTTTTCTACAAACTTATAGTTGTTTTCCGTTGTGAAGTATGCTATACTATGTTCAGTCAATAAAACATTCCTGCGTAAGCCGCCTGCTGTGCACCGGGTCGTTTGGCGCAGTGCCCATCCGTTATACAACGAACTGCTGTGTTATAGTTTCAGGAGGAAATCGATCATGGATGCCAACCGTTATTTTGATGCCATGCACAACGCTATGTCAGCTCAGCACCCCGGTGCGCAGCTGCTTTTAACGGTAAAGCTGCAGGACACCTGCGGCAACGATGCCTGCCTGGAGCTGAAGCAGCTGCCCGGTGAGAGCACCTCCATTCTGTGCTACTCCACCATGGGACGCCGCCACCTGAACTTTCAGCTGTTCCGCAAGGCTGGCAGCTGTGCCACAACGCCGATGGGCAGCTGGTGGGCCGCTTCCTTCCAGCGCGACGGCTGATCGACGAGACCGATTTCCGCGCCTACTGCCGTGAGGACAGGCTGGATATGCCCGCACCCAGCGCATCACCGCCGAGCTTCGCCAGTGCGCCGGTATCAATTATCAGGGCAGCATCCCGCAGAACGCCCGCACCGGCGCTGTGATCACGGTAGAAAGCCATGTAGGGGCCGGTGCCCGCTGGACCTACTGGAGTCAGGATGTTCTGCCCAGCCTGCCGCTGGGTGCCATCCTCTACTGGCTGGCGGATCATCTGGCCGGTGCCGAGCGCCGCACCCTGCAGGCCGACCCGCAGGCAGCCCGCCTTGCCGCCCAGTGGCTGGCCGGTGATACAGCCGTATTCTTCCATCCGTCGGTGCCGATGACTGCCATGAATACGGTCTCTTCCGGCTCTGCACCCGCACGCCGCCGCACCACTGTGCCCGCTGCCCGCAACAAGAGCTGGCAAAGCATCATGGCCGTGATGGCAGGCATGTGAACGAAAAAGCAAGGAAAGACCGATCGTCTCTCCTTGCTTTTTCAGTATTATTCGAGGTACGGGTCCAGCAGGGCATCCACCGTTTTGTTCCGCTTGGGGTTCGGCTTTTTGATCACATGGCCGCGGCAGACCACCAGTTTCAGATGCTGCAGCGCACGCAGGTCTTCCAGCGGGTTGTGCTTCGTCACAATAAAATCTGCGCTCTTGCCCGGCTCAATGGAACCGGTCACGTCTCCTACTCCGGCCAGCTGAGCATTGCGCAGGGTGGCCGTGTACAGGGCGAACTGATTGCTTACACCGCAGTATTTGTGGAAGTAGCACAGCTCCCGCCAGAAATCGTACTGGGTGATGTACGGGCAGCCTACATCGTTGCCCAAGGCCACCGGGATGCCGTTGGCAAGGGCGGTCTTTGCGCTTTCCACCACACCGTCAAACACGATCTTGCCGTTATACTGGTCCTTTTCCGATGCACCGGAACCGCCGTATCAAACAGTGCGTAGGGCAGCGCCGGGGAGATGGTGGTGCACACAAAGGCTCCCCGCTCCTTATACAGGCGGATGGTCTCATCATCCATCTTTGCGCCGTGCTCAATGGAATCCACGCCGTTTTCCAGCGCCACCTTTACGCCTTCTGGCGACTCGGTGTGTGCTGCTACGGTGTAGCCCAGCCTGTGGGCCTCGTCGCAGACGGCTTTGACCATTTCCGGCTTCATCTTCAGCTCGCCGGGGGTTCCCTTTTCGGTGGCATCCAGCACGCCGCCGGTGATCATCAGCTTGACAAGATCCACCTTCTGTCCGCTGGCCTTTTTGAGCTGAGCAAGTGCTTCGGCATTGTTATGGGCCGCAACTGCCACCGAGCCTGCCATATGTCCGCCCGGCACCGAAATGCCCTCGTTGGCGGCAAGAATGCGCGGTGCCAGCAGTCTGCCTGCAGCGGCATCGTCCCGGCAGCGGGTGTCAAAATCTGCAATGCCGCCCACGGTGCGGATGGTAGTCACGCCACCCAGCAGTTCCAGCTTCGCGTAGCTGCATACCAGCCTGTAGGCCACCGCACGGGTCAGGCCATTGCTCAGAATTTTGCGCACCAGCGCAGCATTGTCCCGCGGCTTTGCGCTGGGCTTGCCGTTGCCTGCCAGATGCACATGCAGGTTGATCAGGCCCGGGCACAGATAGCCTCCGTGCAGATCGATCACCTCATAACCGTCCAGATCCACGCCCTCATCGACAATGGCAATGATCTTATCATCCTCGGTCAGCAGGATCTTGTGCGCTTCCGGCTGCATCTGCTCGGTGCCATCCAGCAGGATCCCGTTCGTATAGGCACGTTTCATTGGGAACATCCTCTCTTTTTCAGATTTTTCGGACAGGAGTTGTTTTATTCCAGTATAGCACGTTCCGGCAGATGGTGCAATGCAAAAACGGGCAGGAAAGGTTCAGCCCTCTCCTGCCCGCTCGGTGTTTTTATTTACTGTGCGGCTGCGCTGGAAGCTACTTCGGAAGCAGCAGCCTCAGAAGATGCGGCTTCCGAAGAAGCAGCTTCGCTGGATGCGGCATCTGCGCCGCCGGTCACGCCGCCCTCAACGACCAGCTCATCCTCATAGTCAAGGCCGTAGGTATCCACCAGAGTCTCCTCATAGTCCTTGTGGAAGAAGTTCTCCTCGCCCAGAGCCTTGATCTCCTCGTTCAGCCAATCCAGAACGGTGGTGTTGCCCTGACTCACAGCGGGAGCAATGGTGTCCTGACTGCCCAGAGAGGGAATCCCGACCGTGTAGCCGGTGTTCTGCTTTGCAAATGCAATGACCTCGGTGTTATCGTTGGCCCATGCCACGCCGTTGCCATTCTCCAGTGCATTCTTGGCCGTTGCATAGGAATCGTACTTCTGCAGCGGAATGTCGGGGTACTCCTTGGTCAGGTAGGTCTCGGCGGTGGTGCCGGAAATGACGATCATCTGGTCGTCAGCGTTCCAGTTGTCCAGAGTGGTGATAACGTTGCTGTCCGGAGAAATGACACCCAGAGCCACGTTCATGTAAGGCAGAGCAAAGTCCACTTCCTCTGCGCGCTCCGGGGTCACGGTGAAGTTTGCCAGGATCACATCCGCCTTGCCGGTCTGCAGGTACTCGATGCGGTTGGCAGCCTCGGTGGAAACGAAGTTGATCTCTACGCCCAGATCCTCGCCCAGACGGCGTGCAAAGTAGACATCATAGCCCTGATATTCGCCGTTCTCGTCCACATAGCCGAACGGGTTCTTATCGGAGAACACGCCGATGTTGATGGTGCCGGACTCCTTGATCTGATCCAGAGTGCGGTAGACCACGCTGCTGCCGGATGCTGCGCTGCCGGATGCTGCAGTGGAAGCAGAAGAAGAGCCGCCGCATGCGGTCAGAACAGCGGCAGCGGAAACTGCACCCAGACCCAGCAGGAAGGAACGACGAGAGATCTTAGACTGTTTCATAATGATTACTCCTTTACAAAATCTTTCCCATTTGGCTGCGGAACACCCGCAGCTTTATCTTGATCTGTGACTCATTTCACAGCATCAAACGTGAAGGTGCGCAGGAAGCGTTGCGCGCGCTCGGTCTTGGGCTGGTCAAAGAACTCGGCCGGTGCAGCTTCTTCCACGATCTTGCCGCCATCCAGAAAGATGACGCGGTTGGCAATGGCGCGGGCAAACTGCATTTCGTGGGTGACAATGATCATGGTCTTGCCCTGCTTGGCAAGGTCCAGCATAACGTCCAGCACCTCGCGCACCATTTCCGGATCAAGGGCAGCGGTCACTTCGTCAAACAGAAGGATCTCCGGGTGCATACACAGTGCGCGCACGATGGCAACGCGCTGCTTCTGTCCGCCGGAAAGCTCCCGCGGGTAGCTGTTTTTCTTGGCAAGCAGGCCCACACGGTCCAGCAGAGCTTCAGCCTCCTGCTGCACTTCCGCTTTGGGGCGCTTCTGCACCTTGGTGGGTGCCAGAAGCACATTGTCCAGCACCGTCATGTGCGGGAACAGCTCGTAGCTCTGGAACACCATGCCGATGCGCTGGCGCAGCTGAGTCAGATTTTTACCGCCGTAGCAACGGTCTCATTGCCCAGCCGCACCCGGCCGCTCTGGGTGGGCTCCAGACCATTCAGACAGCGCAGCAGGGTGCTTTTGCCGCAGCCCGAAGGGCCGACCACCACGATGACCTCGCCGGGCTTGACAGCAAAGCTGATATCATCCAGCACGGGGGTCTCGCCATAGGCCTTGATCAGATGTTCAACAGTCAAAATAGGTTCTGCCATGTACGGTCACTTCCATTTCTTTTCGAGATAGGATGCCAGCAGACTGATGGGCCAGCATACGAAGAAATATAACACGAAAACCGTGAGATAAATGCCAAACGCTGCGTTGGGGCTGGCGGTGCGGTTGGCCTCGATGATCTGCTGTGCCACCTTGATCACTTCCACCACACCGATCATCAGCACAAGGCTGGTGGTCTTGATCATGCGGGTAATCAGGTTGATGGACAGCGGGATCAGGCGGCGCACCGTCTGCGGAATGATGATGTACCAGTAGGTCTGCGCACGGCTCATGCCAAGGGCCTCGGCGCTCTCATACTGGTGCTTCGGAATGGCGATCAGCGCACCGCGCACAAGGTCGCTCATTTCTGCGGTGCCCCACAGCACAAACACGATGATGGATGCCGTCTCGCCGGAAAGGTTCCACCCAAAGGCACGGGTGGTGCCGAAGTAAACGAGGAACAGCAGCACCATCTGCGGCATGATGCGGACGAACTCCAGATAAAGCCGCAGAACCGCCTTGATAACGGGGTTGCGGGAGGTCATGAGCACGCCCAGCAGGATGCCCAGCGGCAGGCTGATGATCACCGAGACGGCGCTGATCTTGAGTGCAACGCCAAGGCCGCCCAGCAGGCGGGCCATGTTTTTGCCCTTGAACAGGACATCAAGACCCAAATCCAGCATAGCGCAGCCTCCTTTCGATCAGGCTGCCCACAATGGACACCGGCAGCAGAATGATAAGGTAGAACACCACCAGCAGGAACAGACATTCGATGGTTTTGGAGTACATGCCGATCAGGTCCTTTGCCGTGAACATCAGGTCCATCAGGCTGATGGCGCTGAACACGCTGGTCTCCTTGAGCAGGAAGATCACATTTGCCATGAAAGCCGGCATGCTGGTGGACATGGCCTGCGGCAGAATGATGTAGCGCATGGTCTGCCAGCGGTTCATGCCAAGGCTGTAGGCACTCTCGGTCTGGATGGCTCAATGGCTTCCAGACCGCTGCGGAACGCTTCGGCCATGTAGCTGCCGCCCAGAAACGCCAGACCGGCAATGCCGCAGATCTCGGCATTGGTGCGGATGCCCACCTTTGGCAGGCCATAATAAATGAAGAACAGCTGCACCAGCAGCGGTGTGTTGCGGGACAGCTGGATGTAAACACCCACGATCTGCCGCAGAACAGGCACCTTGTCATACTGGATCACTGCGCAGGCAAGGCCAATGATGATGGCAAAAATGATGCCTGCAACGCCCAGCCGCACGGTAAGTACAGCGGCCTTCTGGTAGAGCGGCAAATATTGCTGGATCGCATTCCAGTCCATTGCCGGATTCCTCCCTTGTATCCTGATTTGCGGGTCAAAACAAAACGCCCGGAAGCTCCCTCTTCAAGTAAGCTCCCAGGCGGTCAGCGACAGATCCTTCTGCGTGTTCCCACACAGAATATGCAGATATGCTCACACGGCATACCATACTGCAGGGCGGCCGGTCCGGGAAGCGTTTGCGGTACAACAACACATTGCGCAACAACACATCATAGCCGTTTCCTCCCTGAATGATCTCAATTTTCGGATTTGCTCGACCCGATGCACGTAGTTTACACCCTATTACCCATTATGTCAATATGATTATGGGACTTCTTTCGATTCTTTGCTCATTCAGCCTAAAATCATATCATTCTATGTGTAAATTTTATTCATTTTTCAACTTGACCGTATGCGTCGTGCGGACAGCAAAAAGCCCTCCCGTCGGGGGAGGGCCGGGCCGGATAAAGATTTTTTAGGAAAGTTTAAGAAACAGCCGGTTTTGCTTTCTGCTGCCATATGCTCCCCTCCTGCCTTTTCTTTTATAAATAAGTATCATGATCTCCCGGGAAAAGTGCAATCAAAAGGCACCGGCTTGTGCAAAAAGCCGGTGCCTTGGGGCAGGAATATTTTACAGGTTCAGCAGCACATTGGCCCGGAAAACGTTGCCGCTCGTTTCCACCGTCAGATTGCCGTGATACCTGTGCACGGCAGTTTCGACGGAAACAAGGCCGATGCCCTGTCCGTCATGCTTGGTAGAGTGCAGAACGCCGCCCTGCTTTTTCAGCACGCCATCGTAGCGGTTCTCCACCATCAGGCCCATCATGGCCGGGCTGAGCATCCGGGCCAGCACCTTGACCTGCCGTTCTTCCGGCGGCAGCTTCTGGCTGGCATGGAGCGCATTTTCCAGCAGGTTGCCAAGAATGGTGCACAGGTCGCCTCCGGCAGGGGCAGGAGCTTGGGCAGTTCCAGCTTCCATTCGATCTGGATGCCTGTCTCCGGGCCTCGTAGTCGTAGTGGCCGGCAAGCGCATCCACCGCAGCGTTGACGCACAGGGTGGGTCTGGCATCGCTGAGTTCGCTCTCGTACTGGCTCAGGTAGCTTTTCAGTTCATCCAGCCGCCCGGCCTCGGTCAGGCCGGAGATCACATGCAGGTGCTGGCGGAAATCGTGCCGCAGGTGGCGGGTCTGTTCCAGATAGCTGCGCAGCTCCATATAGCGGCGGGACTCCACGGCCAGCAGCTGGTTTTCGCGGTCCAGCTGGGAGCTGCGGGCATACTCCTTTGCCACGCGGTACATCTCGTACAGCAGCAGAAAGATGCCCAGCAGCGAGATGCTCACTGCCAGCACCGCGATGATGCGGATGCGGTTCATCAGGATGACGCCGATCTCCTTCGGCATACAGAACACCAGAAACGCCGCGTACAGTGCCGGCAGCGGCCATGCCGACTCCCAGAAGGCTTCGCGTGGTACTCCTGCAGCAGCCACCGGCTCCAGCGCACTGCCGTAAAACGGAAGATGGCGCTGAGTATCACCGAGAGGGTCAGGCAGATGACCGAGGTGCTGGCAGAAACACCGGCTGTGCATTGTCCAGCTCAGCTTCCGCGTTCAGCACAATGGCAAGCAGGGTGCACACAGACATCATCACTGCCGACACCGAGAACAGAAACATGGTCTGGCTGATCGATACTTCCCGGTCGGTGCGCCAGCGCAGCAGCCAGAAGCTGATGATGAGCAGCGGGATGAGCAGGAAGTTCGTTTCCATGTCCAGCATGCAGCACACCGCTGCGCCAGCCAGACCCATCAGTGTGATCGCCGACGCACCGATGGCATAGGTTTTACGCGGTGCACGCAAGTGCTCCTGCAGCGAGGCAAGGCAGAGGTATTCTGCCGGATACATCATTGCAAATTCCAGAAAAAAACGTCCAAACAATGCAAAATTCACAAGCGCTCTCCTTTCCGGGTCAGAATTCCCGCTGCATACCACGGAACTGGTACTGCGTAAATTGGGCAAGCAGGCTGTTTTTGTCCTTCTGCCGCACCGGCAGATGGGTCCCATCCAGCATTTCAATGCAGTCGCCCTCAAACCGCAGCACCTTGGACATGTTGATGATCACGCCGCGGTTGCACACCAGAAATTCCGGCTGGGTCTGAAGCTGTTCCTGCACCTGTGCAAAATTTGCCGTGGCCCGGCACTCGCCGTCATCCGTGACCACACGCACATAATGGTTCTGTGCCGTAGCATAGTAGATCTTGGTTAGCGGCAGCCGCACGATCTGCCGGGCAATGCGCACCTCCAGCTCCGGCTGCTGGCGGCACAGCACCCGCCGCAGCTCCCCTGCCAGCTGCTCAAACTTTTCTTCCTTATAAGGCTTGAGCAGATAATCGAATGGATGTACCGGAAAGGCATCCCACACGTACTCCGGCGAGGATGTCACAAACACGATCAGCAGGTCCGGGTCGGCCGCACGCAGCCGCTGCGCCGTCTCAATGCCATTGGTGCCCTCCATGCAGATGTCCAGAAACACCACCTGATACCCTTCGCGCCAGCCGGCCCGCAAAAATTCATCTCCGCTGGCAAAACAGCTGCAGGATATGTTCTCATTTTCAAATGCCTTTTTCAGCAGCTGTTTCAACCGTTCGGCATCCGGCTTGCTGTCTTCTACGATCGCCGTCCGCAGGTTCATAGCTGCACCCCCTGTTCCTTCTGCTTCCCTGTTTTTTTATATTATAGCACAAGTTCTGCCTTCCGTGGTCTGCCATTCGCGCACAAAACAGCCCGTTTCACGCAGGTTGCGGCAGTGGGCAGAAATTTTTTTGTGTTTTCCTGCTGCAATGCAAAACAAAAAAGGCACCACACAATGTGTGATGCCTTTCTGATCTGGTGGAGAATACCGGGATCGAACCGGAGAACGAAGTGACAGCTGTTCGCATTGACTTCATTGCACAATATGGATATAATATAATCAGAATTTTACTATTATAGATCGTTCAGGAGCAGGAGGTGCTTTTATGAATATCCGTCCATCTGCAGCGATTCGTCAGAACTACAACGAGATCGCCGATCTGTGCAGAGAAACCGCTGAGCCGATTTTTCTCACCAAAAACGGCGAGGGTGACTTGGTCGTCATGGACATCGAAACCTACAACCGCCGTGAAAAAATGCTGAAGCTCCGTGAAGAGCTGCTTTCCGTGGAAGAGGACCGGATGCGTGGAAGCGAGGGCTATTCGATCGACGAGGTCACTTCCATGATGCGCAGTGCGATCAAGGAGGCCGCCGGACATGGAGCAGCAAAATAAATACCGCGTGATCGTGTCAGCACGGGCTGCTCAGATGCTGGTGTCCCACGCCGCATTTCTGGCACAGGTCAACCCTGCAGCAGCAGAGCGGCTTACAGTGGAATTTGAAAAGGCTGCAAAATCTCTGGAGCAGATGCCGCAGCGCTGCCCATGGCTCAAAGGCGAATACATTCCTAAAAATGCTTACCGATTTATCTTGTTTGAAAAACGCTATATGCTTATCTTCCAGATCGTAGATCATACGGTTTATGCAGATCATGTGGTAGATTGCAGACAGGATTACGGCTGGCTCATCCGATGATCAACAAAGGCGGTGGCTTTCCCTTTTGTGGGAAGCTCCCGCCTTTTTCTGCGTCTGTATAAAAAGAAAAGCACCACACGTTTCCGTGCGGTGCTTTTCCTTCTGGTGGAGAATACCGGGCCGACTCTGATCACGGTGACCCTCTTGCAGTCCATGCACGGCGCTCCCCTGGGTGAGCTAAGCCTCACTCGTTTGGCAACAACAAAAAAGGCACCACACAATGTGTGATGCCTTTCTGATCTGGTGGAGAATACCGGGATCGAACCGGTGACCTCTTGCATGCCATGCAAGCGCTCTCCCGAACCACGCACTCACGCACCCCCACACAAAGGTGCGAGGATGGACGATATTTAGCGTTGACTCGTTTCATTTCCACAAAAGTGTAATTTGGCCTTGGAATCCAACCAGCAATAAAGACAATTTCAAAGAGCAAAGACTTATTGAATTGTATTCTACAGTTAGATATACTTGCTGTCAAGACGTTTCGTGCAATTTATGGCACTAGAGCAAGGCAATATTTTTCCATTTCTAATTACATAGCGCAATTTCGACCTGCAAAATCGAAGTTGCGCCTTTTTCATTTCTCAATAAAATTTTTTTCAGCGGAGGTTTTACAATGTTTCTGCATCACTGTCGGTTTCAGCCCTTGACACAACCGTGTAAGACTTTCTGTTAGCTGCAGTAACTTTGAAAATTTCGGCTTGTTTTATCCAAGTGTATCCAATGGATGCAGTTTTCCTTTTCGAATTTTATCTCGCAGCCAGTTTTCAGCCATTTCACTACTGTCCAAAATACAGTTCAGCAGCAAGTTTCCATCCTTTGTTTCCATTTCCTCCGGAACATCTGTGTCTGACAACTCCAAAATATTTTTCTGCCGTTCTATTGGAGCTGGATGCTTGATAGGTTCACCTCCAAACCTCTCAGTTCTGAATATACATCAAACAGACGAAACATTTCAAACAAGATAGCTGGTGCCAAATACTGACATTCATAGAAAACCCTTAATTGTTCCGGGATTTCTCCTGCCTTCTGCTTCATGATAAGCTTAATAAGTAACTGGTACGCATATCGATCCGCACGAAATTCGGTCTTTTTTCCTTCCTGATCCTCTGGATTCATAAGATGATACAATTCGTGTCCCACAACAAACGTCCAAATTGTCCAGTAATTGTCCATTGCTGTATGTATCAAATTTTCTGGTAACATCGACATCCGATAAAGTTGTTCCTGATTATGCGTTCCAAACTGGTGCTGTCTCCGCTGAAGATCTTCAATCACGTAAAAATTCTTCATACAGCGTATCGTATTTTCTTCGCTTTGGTCATATGCAAGAGAATACATCGTAAAGAGAAACGAAATAATCGTATACTCAAACAATTCGTCAATCAAAATTCCCGGCTCAGTTGGTCCATATGCTTCAGCATTCATCGTCCTCCTGCACCGTGGTGTATACTGAATTGGTATGTGAATATCAAGTGTCTCAAGAATCAAATGCAGCATTTCTTCATCTACGAAATCTTCTTCTTCGTATGAATGCTTTAACACAGCTCTGTCTACAACATCAATCTGCGCCTGTTCCAGCATATTCACAAAAGTATATACGCTATCTCTTCCCTCATCAATGTTTCGCTTGTGATAGAAAATGAATCGCATATCATGTGCATTTTCCATGTGAAAATACCTTCTTTTTATTTATCGAGCTTTACCAGTTTATCAATCAGCTCACAAATATGATCTTTATCCAGTGGTTTATTTACAATGACTTCCCGCTCAATCTGGACTCCTCCATTTTCAAGCGGTGTCTCACGGATCAAAAGCCTTACATGTGTCTCAGAACTGTTCTCTGTTTTCTGCTTTTCTTTTGCTTTCTTCAATCGAATCAGCACTTCATGGGTAATCTTTTTAAGAAGCTCAACTATCATTTCACTCACAACTGCTGTCGCTACAGGGTCTGCTGTTATCAGAACATAAATGCTTACAATGTCTTCAGCTGTGAAGTTATCCGCAGACATCACCTGATAATCAATTTCTCTACACTCATTCAAGGAACGATATGCTTCTTGGTATTCACGAGGGACTTCGAGCATTACAGACGCTTTCATTCTATCCGAATCTTCCTTTCCGACTTCTTAAATTCTATTGATATATCATTTCTTTTTTGAATTTACTTTCTTTCAGAGGCAAACCATATTCTACTATTGCTCTTTTCTATTTTATCATACCACAAATTTTTCTGTTTGTAAGCCGAAAAGCGCAAATTTATCGCAAGGAGGTTCTCTCCAATGTCAATTTCGTATTGCCACTATTTCAAAGTACTGCAACATGACCCTTGATTACTTCTATGGACAAGCCGGAGAGCTTTTCGCTTTCTACCGTATCCCCAAAGCACTGTTTCAGAAGCCACAGTTCCAGACTTTGTCAACCGATGCCAAAACACTCTACGGCATCCTGCTTGACCGCATGAGCCTTTCCGTCAAAAATGGCTGGCTGGACGAGCAGGGCCGGGTGTTCATCATCTTCACCATTGAGGATGTCAAGAGGGCGTTGTGTTGCGCAGACAACAAAGCAACCAAGTTGCTCCGGGAACTTGAAAAGTTTGGTTTGATTGAACGAAAACGCAGAGGTCTGGGAAAGCCAAGTTTGGTGTATGTGAAGAACTTTTCAGCAGAATCGTCAAAATCAATATTCCAGAATCGTGATTTTCACGATTCTGGAGGCTTCAAAAGCGCAAGTCAAGACCCTGCAAAATCACGATGTAATAAGACTGATGAAAATAATACTGAAAAGAGTGAAACGTATCCTTTCTATTCAGAAGAAGCAGATGAGATGAGCAAACGCGAACAACTGAAAGAGTACTTTTCTCAGTCTTTGGAGGTAGAACTTCTACTCCGTCTTTGCCCGGACGATGAGGACACCATCTATCAGATTGTAGATTTGCTGGTGGATACCTGTGCCACCCACCGCAAGCAGCTACACATTGCCGGGGACGATAAGCCCGCCGAGGTGGTACGCAGCCGGTTTATGAAGCTGAACGCCGACCACATCCGTTTTGTGCTGAAGTGCCTTGCAGAGAACAGCAGCCCAATCCGAAACATGAAACAATATCTGCTCGCTTCTCTGTATAACGCACCCACCACGATGCAGCTAACCTATCAAAATCAAATGAACCATGACTTTGCGCATGATTCGCCGAGGGGGTGATTTTATCGCAAAGAAATGTACCACAATCGCTATCGTCAACCAGAAAGGCGGTACCGGCAAAACCACCACCTGTGAAAATCTGGGCATCGGGCTGGCGATGGAGGGCAAAAAAGTCCTGTTGGTGGACGCTGACCCGCAGGGCAGCTTGACCATCAGCATGGGCTGGCAGCAGCCCGATGAATTGCCCACAACCCTTTCCACCCTGATGCAGAAAGCCATGAACGACCAAAGTATTCCGCCCGGTGAAGGCATCCTGCACCATGCGGAGGGCGTTGA
>ENA-OQEX01000677-OQEX01000677.1-human-gut-metagenome-genome-assembly--contig:-NODE-677-length-16614-cov-8.701704_pt1 | contig 16614 bp, 27 predicted proteins | sample MGYA00242802_ERZ504649 | MGnify/ENA primary metagenome ERZ504649 (study PRJEB26092, sample SAMD00036194) | human gut metagenome | host: Homo sapiens | study: EMG produced TPA metagenomics assembly of...
GGCGGCAGGCGCCGGAGCGTCCTCGCCGGCACCCTCCGCGCCGCGCGCCGCAGGCAGCGCCATCTGCAGATACGTATCGGAAAGATATGCCTCATCGAACTCGGAGCGGTCGGAATCCAACAGGTAGGCGGCAACCACGGTGTCGAAGATGCGCGTGGAATCGACTGCCAGCGGATCCATGAGCTCGGGCTCGGAAGAATCGATGGGCGAAAGCTCATGCAGCAGCGCCTTCATATCCGGGCTCGCCACACGGCCCTCCATAAACAGACGCGCGAGCACGCCGGCAATCACGCCGTGGACGAAGTTGAAGCCCTCAACCTCAGCCGCCGCACCGCTGTCGCCCTCCTCGAGCGCAAACAGGCCCTTGGACGTCGCCAACACAACGTGCGCGTCAGTCCAAAGAGCGCGCCCTCTTCCTTGTCGTCGTCCACCACGGCGGCGACCCACTCGCCGGCTTCAATCGCGCGGGAGACCTCAGCTGCAACGGCACCAAGCGCGTCAGCATCGCCGGCGGCTGCGCGCAAAACGGCGGGAATCTCAAACGTGCTGGCAGCTGCCCCGCCCTCGCCGCCGATCAGCGCCAAGAAACGGTTCTGCATGGCGGTGATACCAAGCGTACCCAGCGCCGCGGAAACCTCATCGGCGGAAAACGCCGGGAAGGACGTCGCATCAAAGTCGAGCTCGACAGGCGCATCGGTACGAATGGTTGCGACCTTGCGGCTCAGCAGCGCGTCGTCGATATGCGCGCGCAGGTTCTCGCCCATCTTGCCCTTGACCTCGTCGGCATGTGCGATGACCTCGTCCAAGCTGCCGTACTGCGCGATGAGCGCGCTCGCCTTTTTGGGGCCGATGCCCGGCACGCCGGGAATGTTGTCGGAAGCATCGCCCTTCAGGCCGTAAAAATCGGGCACGAGCGCCGGTGTAATGCCGTGATACAGGTCGTCCACGCTCTCGGGCGTCATAATCGCCACGTCGGACAGGCCCTTGCGGGTCGAGACCACGTTGACGTGCTCGGTCACGAGCTGATACATGTCGCGGTCGCCGGTCACCAGCAGCATGTCGCAGCCGGCTTCCTCGCCCAGGCGCGCCATGGTGCCCAGGATATCGTCACCTTCCCAGCCCTCGGACTGCAAAATCGGCACGTTGAGCGCAGCGAGCAGCTCCTTAATCATGGGAAACTGTGCGTGCAGATCGGGTCCATGGGCGGGCGCTGAGCCTTGTACTGCGGCAGCATCTCCATGCGCACGCGCGGCTTGCCCTTATCAAATGCCACGACCACACCGTCGGGGTTAAAGGCATCGATCATCTTGAGGAACATATTCAAAAAGCCAAAGATCGCGTTGGTGGGACGACCGTCCGGCGCGTTCATGGTGGGCGGCACGGCGTGGAAGGCGCGGTGCATGAGCGAGTTGCCGTCGATGACGGCAAAGGTACGGCGCTTGTCAGACATATTGAATACCTCGCTTTGGGCTGGGCACGGTTTGCTCTCTCCAGTTTACACGCTCCCCGCCCCACGGCCACCGCACATCAGGCTTCCCTGCCGTCGCGGGCCCGAGCGTGATACGATGGCTCACGGTACATCAACCAGCACGATCGATCCGAAAGGAGCCTGCGTCATGGAGCGTCCCTGCGCATGGAAAAAGTACACGCCACAGCAGATCGAGGAGCTCGAGGAGCTTTGCCGCGGCTATAAGCAGTTTTTGAGCGAGAACAAGACCGAGCGCCTGTGCGTCAAGACCGGTATCAAGATGGCCGAGGAGGCGGGCTACGTCAATCTGGAGACCGTGATTGCCGAGGGCCGCGCGCTCAAGGCCGGCGACAAGGTGTACGCCGCCAACCACGGCAAGGACCTCATGCTCGTCAACCTGGGCACCGCCCCGCTCGAGCAGGGCTTTAACATCCTGGGCGCCACGTGGACTCGCCGCGCCTGGACCTCAAGCAGAACCCCGCCTTCGAGGCCGGCGACATGGCTTATCTCGACACGCACTACTATGGCGGCGTCAAGAGCTACCACTGGGTCGCTTCCCCGCTCGCACTCGTAGGCGTCATCTGCAAAAAGGACGGCACCACCGTCGACATCAACATCGGTGACAAGGCCGACGACCCGGTCTTTACCATCTCCGACCTGCTGATCCACCTCTCGAGCGAGCAGATGGCCAAGCCCGCCAAGGACGCCGTCGACGCCGAGATCCTCGACGTGATCGTGGGCGGCCGCCCCGTCAAGTTTGACGAGGACGACAAGGACGCCCCCAAGGAGCCCGTCAAGCAGATGTTCCTGGACATCCTCAAGGAGCAGTACGCCGTCGAGGAGGAGGACTTCCTCTCCGCCGAGATTGAGGTCGTGCCCGCCGGCCCGGCCCGCGACATGGGCCTCGACCGCTCCATGATTCTGGCTATGGCCACGACGACCGTGTCTGCGCTATCCGTCCATGCTCGCCCAGATCAACGTCGCCAACGTGGAGCGCACGAGCATCACACTCATCGTCGACAAGGAGGAGATCGGTTCCGTGGGTGCCACCGGCATGACGAGCCGTTTCTTCGAGAACACCGTCGCCGAGATCATGACGCTCGCCGGCGAGGATAGCCCGCTGGCCCTGCGCCGTGCACTCGCCCACAGCCGTATGCTCTCCTCTGACGTGTCCGCCGGCTTCGACCCGGCTACGCCGGCAAGTTCGAAACCAAGAACGCAGCCTTTATGGGTCGCGGCCTGTGCTTTAACAAGTACACGGGCAGCCGCGGCAAGGGCGGCTCTAACGACGCCGACGCCGAGTATGTGGCCCTCATCCGCGACATCATGGACGAGGCCGGCGTGGACTTCCAGACCTGTGAGCTCGGCCGCGTCAACGCGGGCGGCGGTGGCACCATCGCCTACATCATGGCCAAGTACGGCATGAACGTCATCGACTCCGGTGTTGCCGTCCTGTCCATGCACGCCCTGTGGGAGGTCGCCAACAAGGCCGACATCTACGAGGCCTATCGCGGCTACAAGGCCTTCATCGAGCGCGCCTAACCAACCCTTCATCAGTTGCGGTGAAATACGGACTAAACTGGCCCATAAACGGCCAAAACAGGCCGTATTCCACCGCAACTTCCTTTTGGCAGAGGAGAGTCCATGCTGCAGGTCATCATTTCGCCCGCCAAGCAGATGCGTGCGGCCCAAGATGCTTTTGAAGTCCTGGGCATTCCACCTTTTGCGCACGAGACCGCTCGCCTCCACCACGCACTGCTAGATATCGAACGAAATGAAGCAGCGGCGGCCTGCAGGCACTATGGAACGTGAGTGACCAACTGCTGGGGCCTTGCCTCAACACCCTGCATGAGTTCGGGCCCATCCTGAAAAACGGTGATCTCGACAATCCCGCACTCGCCTGTCACCTCTCCCCTGCCGTCATGTCCTACCACGCATTCAGTACCAGAGCATGGCGCCCGAGGTGATGGATTCCGCGCAGCTCGCATGGCTGCAAAGCCACCTGTGGATCCTCTCTGGCCTCTACGGGTGCGTTCGCCCCTTTCATGCCGTCGAACCATATCGGCTGGAAATGGGCGCGAAGCTCGCCGTTGACGATGCCCCAGACCTCTACGCGTTTTGGAGCGACAAGCTCGCGTGGCTATCGCCCCGGCAGGCTCAAACACCACGATCGTCAACCTCGCCAGCGTAGAGTACGCCAAAGCCGTTCTGCCCCGCCTCACCACCGATGCCACGGTCGTCACATGCCTCTTTGGCGAAGGCATCCGCAACGGCAAGCCCATCCAGCGCTCGACCGCCAGCAAAAAGGCACGCGGCTCCATGGTGCGCTGGATGGCAGAAAACAAGCTCGAGGATGTAAGCGGGCTCACCGCGTTCGACGTTGGTTATCGCCACTTTCCCGAGCTTTCAAATAAGAGCACTTTGGTCTTCCTGAACGAACAGGCCTTGTAGGACCACCGCTACTTTTGAATGTGCCGCCTAGGCACGGCGTCTATTCCGCCAAGCCGTCGGCTTTGGCAATTTCATTTGTCGAGCCGTCCTGATAGGTAATCTTGACATGCTCAACCTCGGACACCGCAACACCCGTCGGAGGCTCCAGGCGCCATTCCGTCAGCGCAATGTCCATGGTCGTGGGAACGTCCCCCTGATCTTTGAGCTCGACCGACAGCGTCTTAAGCGACGCATCGAAGGTCACGCGCTCGATCTCTTCGCCGGGAATGGAACCACCGCTCAGCTGCAGCTGGACAAATCCATCGCACGGATACCAATAGTCGCCGGGAGCTGCCACCGTGTTGCCGCCAGAGACCTTCACCGTCATGATCGGCAGGGCATCGTCGGCCTCAAACTCCCAGGCAGCGCCGCCGCGACCACCAAACGTCCAGATACAAAAGGCAATCACCAGCACGGCAAGCACCGCAAAACCAATCGCGACAAGGCCATGGTGCGCACGGCTTTCCTCGGCCGATACATCCCATTGCGTCTCTCGATATAGATGCTTGTCTTCCATGTTCGCCTCCCCACAGGCACGCTCGTTGGCCCAATCGTACCCATTCAGGCTATACTTGAGCCCATGACATAACGGGGAGCTTGCAGGACAAGACGGCAGGCTGAGATTGGGCGCGCCCGCCCTGACCCGCAAACCTGATATGGGTAATGCCAACGAAGGGAGCCGTGCCAATGAGCACACAGACCGAGCCCAAGCTCGTCACGCAAATCGACTTCGCCCGCGCCGGCAGATCACACCGCAGATGAAGGAGGTTGCCGAGCGCGAGCATCGCGACCCCGAGTACATCCGCGAGCGCGTGGCCGACGGCCGCATCGCCATTCCCGCCAACATCGTGCATATCAAAAAGGGCATGCGCGCCTTTGGTGTCGGCGAGGGCCTGTCCACCAAGGTCAACGTCAACCTGGGCATCTCGGGCGACAAGGCCGATGCCGCCGAGGAGTGGAAGAAGGTCAAGATCGCCGAGGACTTTGGCGCCGACGCATCATGGACCTCTCCAACTCGGGCAAGACGCGCCAGTTCCGCCAGCAGCTCATCGACGAGACGCCGCTCATGGTGGGCACCGTCCCCATGTACGACGCCATCGGCTACATGGAAAAGCCGCTGGTCAAGCTGACTAAGGACGACCTGTTCGAGGTCGTGCGCGCGCATGCCGAGGACGGCGTGGACTTTATGACCATCCACTGCGGTATCAACAAGTCAGTCACCAAGACCTTTAAGGAGACCGGCCGCCTGATGAACATCGTCAGCCGCGGCGGTTCGCTGCTGTTTGGCTGGATGGAGGTCACCGGCAATGAAAACCCCTTCTACGAGTACTTTGACGAGCTGCTCGAGATTTGCCACGAGTACGATGTGACGATTTCGCTCGGCGACTCCTGCCGCCCGGGCTGCCTCTACGACTCCAACGACGCCACCGAGACCGCGAGATGATCGAGCTGGGCAAGCTGTGCAAGCGCGCCTGGCCGCCGGCGTCCAGGTCATGGTCGAGGTCCGGGCCACATGGCGCTCGACGAGATCGCCGCCAATATGAAACTGCAGAAGCGCCTGTGCCACAACGCCCCGTTCTATGTGCTCGGGCCGCTGGTGACCGATATCGGCGTGGGCTACGACCACATCACCGCCGCCATCGGTGGCGCCATCTCCGCCAGCTCCGGCGCCGACTTCCTGTGCTACGTGACGCCGGCCGAACACTTGTGCCTGCCCAACGCCCAGGACGTGCTCGATGGCCTCATGCTACCAAGATCGCCGCACACGCCGCCGATATCGCCAAGAAGGTGCCGCACGCCCGCGACATGGACGACAAGATGGGCCAGGCACGCCGCAAGCTCGACTGGGACGCCATGTGGAAGTGCGCGCTCGACCCAGTTACGGGCAAGAAGCGCTACGAGGAGTCTCCCGCCGCCACCGAGGCACTTGCACCATGTGTGGCAAGATGTGCGCCGTCCGTACCGTTAACAAGGTGTTCGAAGGCACAACGATCGACCTCGGCATGGAGGATTAACGCGTCACCGGAGCCGCAATCGGTAACATGGTGTTCGTCAATTGTTGACATGTGAACATTTGCTTACATTTGCGTAAAGATTGCATCGCCCGCCCGGGTTCGGAATACAGCCGGCCCGGGCATCTTTATAATGCAGACTTAAAGACCCATTTGAATCCGACCGGACAAGGGAGTGAGCATGGATCGCAGTAAGGTACCCGCCGTTCTATCCATCGCGGGATCCGATTCCAGCGGCGGTGCCGGCATTCAGGCCGACATCAAGACCATCACGGCGCACCGCCTGTATGCCGAGACGGCCATAACCGCCATTACAGCGCAAAACACACTGGGCGTCACCGCCGTGCAGGATATCTCGCCAGATATCGTAGCCGCGCAAATTGACGCTGTCTTTGACGATATCCGCCCAAGCGCCGTCAAGATCGGCATGGTTTCTTCTGTCGAGATTATCGAAGTCATCGCCGACCGCTTGAGCGCCTGGAACGCAACGAACGTGGTCGTCGACCCCGTCATGGTCGCCACCTCGGGCGCGCGCTTGATTGCCGAGGATGCCTCCGAGCACTCACCCGCCGCCTGTTCCCACTAGCAACCGTCATCACGCCCAATATTCCCGAGGCCATGGCCCTGCTTGACTACGAGGTCGACTCCGAGCGCACACAGCAAAATGCTGCCATGCTCCTCACCCGCCGCTTTGGTTGCGCATCCCTCGTTAAGGGTGGGCATCTTGTCAACGAGGCTAACGATGTATTGGCCGAACCCGCGCCACTCGATGACGAGGGCAACCATCTGGGCGATCCGCTCACCACGTGGTTCCGCCACAAGCGCATCGAGACCGACAACACACACGGCACCGGCTGCACGCTTTCGTCCGCCATCGCCTGCGCGCTGGCCCAGGGCATGGATCTTGCCGACGCCGTCAACGGCGGCAAGGCCTACCTAACCGGCGCTCTGGCCGCCGGCCTGAACATGGGCAAAGGCTCCGGCCCCGTCAATCACATGTGGCAGTACTGACCTGTAGGAACGACAAAAACGAACACGCCGTTTACCTGCTGGTTCAAGTACGACAACAACGGCAGAAGCGCATAAAACAGGTTAGCACGCGCACTTGGGATAATTCGGGGATACGCTAGGGTCACCGTAGAACTGACGAATCATCTTGTTTAATTCAGGAAAAAGCTCCCTCCCTGGACGACCAGGAGGGAGCTTTTTCGTTTGTTGCCAATCAATAATCGAGGGTCATCGGTACAACCCACGGACCAGCGCCTTGCCGATCGCGACGTTGGTGTCACGGCCGTGGTAGCCATCGGCGCCTGACGAGCCGCACGAGATGCCATGCGCGATAAGCCAACGCTGGTGCTGTTTGATGGTTCCGCTGTTCATCTGGCGAGCCTGGACACCGCAGAACTCAGGGTAGATCTTGCAACCCACTTTGCGCTGAAGCGCCAGGACCATATCAGAGCCGCAACCTTTTCCGGCCTTCGCCCACTCGACACAGCCCGCATCGACGGCCCAGAAATAAGACTTGTTAGTGAGCCACTGACCCGAGATGACCCCGTCGGCGGAGGTCCCAAGCTGGCGCTGAAGCTCCCTAATCATTTTGGGACCGAGGTAGCGCGTGTCACCGAGGCTCGAGACGGTGTTATCCCTGACCTCGGTGTGTGTGCCGCTGAGCGTCTTGCCGTCGCCGAGCCAGTACAAGGTGCCGTCCCACGGATAGCTGTAGTACGGCTTGATGTTGCTCTCGCGCCCCGTCTGATCGCCCTCTGCACCGGTGACGGTGCCTTTTTCCGAGATGGAAAACTGTGCCAGCATGTCGCCGCGTATGGAGCCGTAGGGCGAGATGCACACGGCGGTGTGATGCCTCTCGTTGAGATAGATGTCGCCGCGCCGCGCCGACTTTACGCCCATCTTTCGCCATCCGAAAAGCCCGGTCTTGAGCAACTGCGTGCGCATGTTGCCGGTATAGGTGGCGCCGAACGTGTTCACGCCAACGGCGCGCAGGGCGGTTATCACCGCCGAGCTACAGTCACGGTCGCCGCCCGCGACGGTCACAGTCGTGCCATCGGAAAGAGTGATGACCTCCGTGGTGCCGTCGCCCATGCGGTTTATCTGGGAATAGCCGTGTCCCGCTCCCCCGTCATGCGAGAGAGGTGCTCAATTACCTGCGCGAAGGCCTCACGCTGAGTGATCGCCACTAGCGTCGCCTCCTCCATCGTGCTTGAAGATGCGCATGAGCGGGGTGTCGCGCAGTTCGGGATAGCCTGAGCAGACGTTCTCCATGCAGCTCGCGACCTCCATGAGGGCGATGTAGGCGCAAACGACCGTGACGGTCACGCCGCCCAGGCCAAGGCCCACGACGTGCTGCGTGCCCGCCTCGATGATGATGGAAAGCAGGATAACGCAGAGGAGCTGCGCCTTGTGGCCGAGCCCCTCGCGCATCTTGGAGCTCGAAACGGTACCGTTGATGACGGCGCTGATGAAGCCGGTGACGATGTCCATGAGCATTAGTGCGCATGCAATGCTAATGGCCCAGACCTGAGGTTCAGTTAGCTGTACGGGCATGTTGGGCATGCGAACCTCCCCTAACCGTTGCTCACGATGGTCCAGGCGCTGTCAGAACCGAAGCGCCCGGCTCCAGCGTGTTCTTATCCATTAGCGACTCATACACTTTGCCGTACTTAGAGACTCGGTCGCCCTTAGCGTACGTCTTGCCGCCGACCCACTCGGGAACGCCCTCGCCGCCGGCCGTGGACGCCACGACCTTCGCCCAGTGCTGAGGGTCGGAAACGGGGTCCGCAGCGGTTGCCGTGTGGCCGGAGATGGCCTTGTAGAGCGTGCCCTGCCAGAGCACGCGGGCTCCTTGCTCATAGACATGACCGCATGCATAGAGTGGATAGAGCGCCGGAACCTTCAACGCATCATCGTCGGAGAGGGCGGCCGCCTGGATCTGGGCGAGCATGAGGGCAGCGTCCTGAGGCGTTCCGGCATCGGGAACGAGAGTCCACACCTGCCAGATGGCGCCGTCATGCTGCTCATAGGCGAGCACCGTGTGGTAACCGGCGTCGGGGTTGGGTTCCGCCGCCTCGCGAATCGGCAGGCCGGAGCCGTCCGTAGTCAGGTAGACAGACCCAGATACAAATTGTCCGTAAAACATTTTTCTCCTTAATGGTTGATTCTTTCCCAAAGCTCCGGAGCCGCATCGGGCTCAGATCCGATACGGGGTGCATGCGTCTGCAGGCACTTGTACAGGTCGCCTCCATATGCCACGCGCGCGCCAGCGGCATACGAGGCCTCACCCACATACCACGGCCGGATGAGCTGGGGTACCTTCAGCGCGTCCACATCACCGAGAGTCTCGGCGGACATGGCAGCAAGCCGCACCGCGTCATCGCGCACCCTGTCTGGCACGACACTCCATACTTGGTAGATGGAACCGCCCCGCTGCTCATACGCCATGTCCGCCTTGAAACCCGCGGGGACCTCAGGTTCATCAGACGCGAGAATCGGGAGGCCCCTCCCGTCTGTCGCCAGGCGCACTGCGGGCCCGACAAGGGTCCCGATCAATGCCATTTAGACTCCTTTCTCTCGACCTCTCGTGGCAGAAATCCCACGCGCGTATCCTCTCCTTGAGAGCCACGCGTCTGGGATTTACGGGATTGGAGACCATGATGAAAGTTGCAGAGGCCGCCTCGAGGTACATGGACGATAAGCGCGGCAGGCTGCGCGCCTGCACCCTGGCCGGATACGAGAGCGCGCTAGCGCTGCACGTCCTACCTCGCTGGGGCGAGCTGGAACTCGAGGCGATAACGCCCGAGGGCGTGCAGGGCTGGATTGATGCGTTTGATCTGCCGGGGGCCGCCGAAAAGGCATACAAGACCCTGCGGCAGGTTATCCACTGGGCCATCCGCCGCCTCGGTGTGCGGATGTACGACCCCACCGCCGCCGGTGTCGAGCTGCCGCACAAGCCGGCGCACCGCCCACGCACGATGGAGGCGAGCCAGGTCCGTGCCTACCTCCGCGCGCTGTGGGGACACGAGTGCGAGGCGGTCGCAATCTGCTCGGTAACCCTCGGGCTGCGGCGCGGCGAGGCGTGCGGCCTCAAGTGGTCAGACATCGACCTGCGCACCGGCGAGGTCCGCATCCGCCGTTCGAGGCAAGTCGTGCGCGGCAATGAGGTCGTCGAGGCGCCGAAGACCGAGCGCTCCGCGCGGTCCTGCTGGCTCCCCCGCTTCGCCATCAAGCGCCTGCGCGCGCTGCGAAAGGGCCGCTCAGGCTGGCTGTGCGAACTGTCGCCCGACGCCATTGCGCGGCACATCAAATCCGCATGTCGCCAAGCCGGAGCCGCCTGGACCTCGATGACGGAATGCCGTCACACGTGGGCGACGCTCGCCGTGGAGGCAGGCGTGGGTATTGAGACCGTGGCCATGATGCTGGGACACACCGATATCGGCACGGCATACGAGCACTACATCGTGCCGAGGCCGCGCATCTGCAAGGACGCACAAAGGGTGGTGGAGCGGTTGATACTCGGCGGGTAGGAATTCTGTATCCCGCGAGGTTGGCTATCAGTTCTTATATGGGAAAGACTTCTCGGGTCCCTATGTGGCGTACCGTAAAATAGGCTTCCTGGTAGAGATGTCTTGGAATTTCATTCAGGAAACATCACAGTTATGGGATGCAGGGACGTTGCCCGTTGAATTCCGTCCGACTCAATCATTACTTGCGCCGGCTGTGCGTACATCTTCAAACGGCATCGTCACCAACAGCACTGCAGAAGTCGAGGTTCAGAAATCTGGCAAAGTTGTCTTTATTAGCGCGGTAGCTGTTAGCCAAGGGCGCAACATTGGACACTGCATCTGGATTGCCAATTAGGATTCTGTATCCCCGGTTTCCGTTGATTGCGGCATTACCAATCTGCCGACTACTGTCCGCATGGTTGGAAATATTGTTGTGGTCACGGTGTGCGGCACGCTAAAGAGTGCTGTAGAGGCCTGGGGAATGCTGACATTAAGTAACGCAGTGCCAATGACAAGAGATAGGCATAACTCGCCCCTCATTTCGCAAGACACAACCGACCCCCGCATCTTGCTGTCGGTAACAGGGACCCATCTATCATAGAGTCCAAAGGGGCCTCGATACCCCAGGCTCCTGGATGTTCGGCCAGCTTGTATATGTCTGCGTGTAGCATTCTGTATCCCATGTCGTGCGCAGCGTGACTTTTTCTGCTAATAAGCAGTACGGCCCGTTTTATTACGACGAGTTCGATACGGAAATCAAGGCCAGAAATTTCGTGCTCGCCTTTCCACTGTCCGGCGTGCGATTTATTCGCCAGGCAGCGGTCTCGTCGGCGGGGAAACAGCGTTGGATGATAGTGCAGACTTATAAGGGCAATGTCGAGACTATCCCGGTGATGTTTTGCTGTTTCTAGGATTCTGTATCCCCGAGGTTCGTGGCACAGACAAGCACTGGAAAGCTGTATCAGCCTTTCCGGTGCGACCTCCCCTCGGGCAGGATGGCGGCGCTTGTCTTTATCTACAACAACGGTCGCCCGCTGGCATCGACCGTATTCCCCATATCCATCTTCGCGCGGTACTGCACCGGCTCGGGGATCTGCGCCGACTGCTATTACAGCCCGGGCGGCTTCGGTGTCCATGCCTACTATACGGGCAGCATGCTCTACCTTATGGCTGACGCGACGTATACAGAGCGGACTTCGTCGTGTTCTAGGAGGGCGCGGACGGGCTATATGGCCAGGGGGATGCAGCAGGCGCAGTTCTCAAATCCATATCCGTATATTTCCGAGCGAGTCGAGAAATAGAGTTTTACGGCGCCGGACGGCTCGACCACCGCGCCTACCGACTTGCCAAAGCGCTCCGACGTGAACGCCATGGTCAGGATATTCGACTTCGGCCTCAGGCGCTCGGGAAGCACGAGTGCAGCGCCCGAGGAGAGCTCGCACGCGTCAGATGACGACATCGACCCCGAGACATAGCTGAACCTGACGATGAGGATGCATGTTGCGACGATCCAGCAGTCCGCCTTTACGGTGCAGCCAAGAAGACCGACGTTGCCACCGCCGAGATAGCTCGGGGATACAGAATCCCCGAGGTCTGCCAGGGGAGTCAGTTCGGGGATGAGAAGCTTAGGCTGACCCGTAGTCAGTCCGTCGAATGTCACCGAGCAGATCGGGACCGTCACGTCAGCGTCACCGTCCAGGATAGAGCCTTTCGGCACCGACGGCGCGGCGGCGCTCGAGCCGGGGGTTCCCTGGAGAACCTTCCACTTAACCGTCTCGACAAGGGTCGGGCTGGACCCGCTCACATCGCGGGCGTAATGGACGCAAATGTAGTCCATGCGCTTCTTGCCTTGCGAGCCGCTCGCCACCTTGACGTCCTCGGGCGCGGTGACACCGATATGGCGACCCTGCACGATCATGTCGCCGGTCGCGATACGGACGGTGTTCGCGTCGACGAGAGATGGGGCCAGTTTGCCGCCCGTCTGCAGCACATAGCTGCCAGTGCCGACTTCGCCCGCAATGCGGCGCCCGTCGTCGGCCGAGCTGACGTGTGGCACGCCCGCTTTACCGGTCACTATCTCCATTTAAGCCGTCCTTTCCCATATAAAGCCGTTCTGGCTGTCCCGCATGACCCACGTTCCCCCATAGGTGCACCTGGTTTTTGCCCTTGCTTTCCATATAGAGGGAACCCACAGGGTGTGCGGCGAGGAACGTCTGGGCGGTCGAGGCTGCAGGACCCTGTGGCCCCGTCTCCCCGGCAGGCCCCTTTATGCTGCCCAACTTGATCCAGGCCATTTCGCCGTCACCCGCTAGGCCTTGTAGGTGTACAGGTTGCCCGTGCTCGCGTCGATGTAGACCGAACCGACCACGGCAGTACCTGTCGGTGCGCCGGTCCCAGCGGTCACTGAGGTGCCGTCGGCGCCCTTGGGCCCGATCGGGCCAGTCAGCCCGATCGGGCCGGTCTCCCCTCGCGGCCCCTGGGCCCCTTGCGCTCCCCTGGCGCCGGTATCGCCCTTATCGCCTTTGGGACCCTTCAGCGATCCGATGTTAGTCCACGCCATATCGCTCCCCCTTCACTAGGCACTCGTACCGTACTGGTAGACCTTAAAGCCGTCTGCCGTATCAATGTAGACGGCTCCCTCCTGCGACGCTGCCGTAGGAGCCCCTTGGCCGAACGTAATGCCTGGGCCAGCCGGCCCCTGTGCGCCCTTGGGGCCAGTGTCGCCCCTGTCACCCTTTTCGCCCGTGGCCCCCTTGTCGCCCTTGGGCCCCTTCATTTCGCCGAGGTCCGTCCACTGCGCATCACCGGTCGCGGCGGTTTTCACCCACATGTGGCCGTTGTCGCTCGTGACGTAGGTGTCGCCGATGGCGGCATCGGACGGCAGCGCGGACGCGCTGCTCACCGCGCCCTTGACCGTTATGGACGTGCCGTCGGCACCTTTGGGGCCAGTGTCGCCCGTTTCGCCTTTGGGCCCCTTGAGCTCACGCCGTTGATGGCGGAACCGACTCGGGCGGTAGACCTGCCCGGATCCACCGCCGAAATGGGATAGACACTTCCCTTGGCGTCGAGCACGAGGTCGCCGACCTGCACGCCGTCAGACGGGGAAAGCGCCGAGAATGCGACTTCGCCTTCCGACGGGATATTGACGCTCGCCACGCGGACGCTGCCGCCCTTGGGGCCGGCGTTGCCGGGTCGCGCCCTTGTCACCTTTGGGGCCCTTGAGCGTTCCGAACTTGGTTCCATGCGTTAGCCATTTGTATCTCCAATCTCGCCGTAGCATAATAGGTGCCTGTCTCACTGTCGAGATAGAGGTCCCCGACGCGACCACCTATGGCGGGGGTGCCGCCCCCGACATACCACTTCGTGCCGGGCTCGCCTACGGCCCTCAGCTGCTCTCGCACCCAATCTTCGACATCAGCCCAGGTCTTGACCTCGTCATCGGTGTAGATGTAGCCGTCCGGCTTGGCCCTCGGGCGCACCTTGAGCACGGCGCGCGCGTGCGTGTCGCGCCCATCGCTCGCCCAAACGGCCATGTCAACGCCTGCAGTAAGCAGAAGCGAGGGCACCACGGCCTCTCCGCCCACGACCGGGACGACCAATGCGCGTTCCGATCCGGCGACGGCGAAATGTGCCTCCGTCACCCCCTGCAACGCGATGTGAACGCGCCGACCCGTGTCCCATTGGTAAAGGGGCGGGCCGATGAGTTCTATCTGCTTCATAGCAGTCTCCTATCTCCCCACCGCACCAGGCGATGCGCCATACGTGGCGCTGTAGCCCGACCCCGCGGCCTTTACGATCTTGCTGCTAATCTCGACCGAGACCGTCACGTTTGGCGAATAGTGCCTGGCCTCGACGATATCGCCGAGGCCGAACTCGACGCCTCGTTGACCGTCACGGTCACGCTGCCCTCGGACTGTTTGTCCTTGAGTCGGCTGAGTGCCTGATCGCGGAGATCGTCGCCCTCGGTGTTGTTGGCGTCGTAGTACTCCTCGAGCTCGAAGACGCCGGCCATCGCCTTCACGGTGCCTACGCCGCCTTCCCGGTCGGCGTAGACGTCCACGACATCCCTGGCCGCAAGTTCGCCCTTGCCGGCCGCCTTGAGGTGATTGGTGACGAGCAGGTCGCTCTTGAGGTCGAAGTTTACGAGATCGGAGTCGACCCTGCCGCGCCAGTCTGTCACCTTCACCGCCTGGAGCCTGCACGATCCGCCCACCCACCTCGCATCGAGGCGAAGGCCTGCGGAGCGCATCGCCAGCCTAAGGTTGGTCCAAGCGTCGGGTACGTCCCTGTTGCATCGGTAGCTTACGCTCACCCCGGCGTCGGCATCGGGAACCGTGAAGAGGGAGCCGATGCCGAGGCGTTTAACCGCGGACCGCAGCACGGCGTTTGCGTCCCCAGAGAGGACAAGGTAGTCCTGGCCCGGATCGGGCCACAGAAGGCGCTTCTCGAGCACTCCAGTCCAGGTCGACCCGGTCCAGTGCAGCTCGGACGAAGTGCGGCCCGTCTTGAGCTCAAAGCCCTCGACGCGCCCGCCGATCTCCAGGCCGTCGGCGAAAACACGCCAAGCGCCTCCGGCAACGGTACGGACGAGTCGCGCACCACGAGATCGAACGAGTTGTCGACGCCGTCGCCCCAGCCCGAGTCCATATCCAGCTCGAAGTCCGAAATCGGGAAAAGCGTCCTGCCGGCGCTGTCGGAGACTATGAGCTCCAAGGCGGCTCCCCCTCCTCAAGATAATGGGTCATGGTGAAGCCGAACGAGCGTCCCACGAGACGGAGGACGTGCCCGGCCGCAGCTGCTCGAAGCAGTAGGAGCCGCTTCCCGCGCCCTCTCCGCGCATGCCGTCGGCGAAGCGGTCCTCGGTCTCACCGTACATGCCGACGAGCTTGATCGTCTTGGGGAAGCTCGAGCCGTCGATGATAAGCCTGGAGCCGCCAGGCACTTCAACGTCCGCGGAGTAGACGTTGATGAAGTCTCCCTGCGTCACGGTGATGCGCGGTGACGACGCGGGACCGAAGATCGTGAGCTTAAGGTCGGCAGGCACCAGCCCGTCGACGGTGACCGACCGGCTTGCGACCGATCCGCCGTAGTCGAACTCGAAGTCATGGGGGAAGTCCAGGCCGGTCTGGTCCTCGTCCTCCCGGGCGTAGAACTCCTGGGCGACCTCGCGCCGCCAGGATCCGTCGAGCAGCAGCACGGTAAGTGTAGCGGCGATGCCCCGCCTGCCGTAAATCTCCGAGTCTCGGACTTCGCGATATAGGCGCGCTGGTACCAAACACCGTCGACAACGAGGCGGCCGGGCTCGCCGACGGAGATATCCCTGTCCGCGAGCCGCCTGAGCCTGTCGGCAGCCGCCGAGGACAGCACGGCATCGACCGTCGCCTCCCTCGCGTCTCGCGAGATGCCGTAGGCGCCGCGCCACGAGAGGTCGTAGCTCCACTCGCGCGAGCGCACGCCCGCAGTGGTGCCGACGAAGACGCCGTTGCCATCGAGGTCGACGCTCTCGCCCGATGACGACACGTAGTGCATTCTATGCATGTGCCACCGCCCTGATGTGTCTGTCGAGGTCGCGCTCGAGCGTGACCGGCGTGTACTCCCGGATGATTGTCGGAAGGTTTCGGTCGAGCCATGCGATGACCGCACCGCCGTCCGAGCCGCCGCCGACATCCATCGTCTGGGCGACCCCCCTGCCGATCCCGCCCAGCACCTTAGGCTCAGCGGGATGGCCGCCTCGTCGTATCGCCGGTTGTCGCCGATTCCGATGACACGCGGGCTGTTCGGTCCGAAGACCGCGCCGCCGGCGTACCAGTTAACGTTGACCGACGGGACCGAACCCGTCTGTGCGTCGAACTTGCCGCTCATCGAGAAGTGCGGCAGCGGTCCCACGTTGATGCGCGGAAGCGTGAGCCGCATCGATCCGACCTCGGCCGACATCTGCCGGCAGGCCCCCATGATTGCGGAGCGGGCGGCGTTTGCCGCATCCCTGGCGGAAGCCGAGAAGCGGTTGAAGGATGCGCCCGAACGGACGCCGAACGAGACTGCGGACGCCGACGCCGACGCATGCTCGCCGCGACCATGGAGCCACTGCTGCCACGGAGACGGAAAGCAGCAGGGCCGACGCCGAAGC
>ENA-OQEX01000679-OQEX01000679.1-human-gut-metagenome-genome-assembly--contig:-NODE-679-length-16611-cov-8.000849_pt1 | contig 16611 bp, 23 predicted proteins | sample MGYA00242802_ERZ504649 | MGnify/ENA primary metagenome ERZ504649 (study PRJEB26092, sample SAMD00036194) | human gut metagenome | host: Homo sapiens | study: EMG produced TPA metagenomics assembly of...
CAGAATAACTTCAAAACAGGGATGGATTCTCCGAATACAAAAATTTCGAACGGGAATTGATTCCTTATTGTCGTGTGCAAATTTATTGCTGAACGTATTATAACATGTCAATGTACAAATGAAAATCCGGGAAATTCGCTTACAAAACGGGATTTTCGTTTACAAAGCGGGAATCTCGTTTACAAAATGAGATTTTCATTTACAAAGAGAGACTCTTGGGTTACATACGGGACTCTCGCTCTACATTTCACCATACATAATAATCCTTTTCACATAACGTTATATATTTATTATTTTTTGTATTATATACTTTACATTTAGTTTAATATATCATATAATACATATAGAAAGGAGGTTATATAAATGAAAAATATGCGTCTTAAATTAGCACGCGTTGAGATGAATCTTTCTCAAGAAGAACTGGCTGCCAAAGTTAATGTTACACGCCCTACTATCAACTTACTAGAAGGCGGAAAGTTTAATCCCAGTCTTCAGCTTTGTATTCGGATATGTAAAGTACTTAACAAAACATTAAACGATTTATTTTGGGAGGAGGACAACTTATGAAAACCACCATTCACTGTGATGAAAGGATCACAAATATTCGGCACACAATTTATGTTAAACTTTTTTGGGGTATAATTATAGCAAATGAACTTACTTATCTACTAGATTATTTTTTTAAAACAAGCTTAAACGGTTGGGTTATTCCATTAGCGCCTGATGTGTTAATCATTTGGATGTCAATAAAAGGAGTTCTTTTTAATGGAACCCAACATTTTCCACACTGGTGTTGGCTATTTGCACTATGCTATTCTAGTTTAAATACTATTATCGTTTTTGTTGAGAGTTTCCAAATTGATACTGTTTTCTATCTTGAACAGATTAATCAAAGAATTATTGTCTCCTTAATATTTCTAACTGTTTATTTCCTTGGAGTATTGTTATTTTTTTACATTTCTTATCGTATTGCTATAAGAAAAATTAAAAAACTTTCTACTGACATCTAATTATGTAAAATTAAATGATTATCAATCCCACATTCTTCTTTTAATAAAGCGATAAGGTTTCCCCTTATCGCTTTACATTGAAATTAATAATAAGAGTGCTGCTTATTGCTTATTTTCTATAACACAGTTTTAAACTTTTAAATTATCCAATTCGACGACATGCAGCTCCACAATATGAATGACATGCAGAACAAGTATCGCTTGAACATCCCACTGTACATGCATTCGTAAGCGATGTATAATCGGATAACTTCTATCAATAAGGTAAGTTCATTCCTAAAATCTATTCACTTATTACATAAAATTATTTTGTTTACGCTTCACCATTTTTTTAGTTATTGAATTTGCACATTCAATATAAAGGTGAAATTGAAATGGAAAATTATGACAATTTAAGGTACACTTATGAACAGGTTCTTTCGGGAACCGGTTATTACATGCAGGACAATTTACTTCGTTATAGTGTTGGTGTGAAAACTACGCAGGAAAAATTGAATGCGACGGGATACAATTGTGGCACCCCGAATGGTAAATTTGATTCTGGAACAAATACCGCAGTAAGAGACTTCCAGAGTGCGAAATGGCTTACTATAGACGGAAAGGTAGGCAATGGTATGACATCCCTCTATAATAGTTCTGGAAACGTAGATATTTACGCATCTAAAATTGAAGCTGCTTATACTACATATAAGAATGCTTAACGCTTATACAAAAGAGGCTGTATGTTTCGGTTAATATTTGTAGGTTCTCTTTAATTACTACTGTTTCCAACATTCTCTGGATATTACACCTATAATAACGTATCGTCTTATCCGAACAGCCTTCTAAATGTTTAGCCGTTAGAAACATATCTAGGAATTCCTCATTACGAATTTGTAAATAATCAGGCGCACGATTTTCCGACAAACAATTAACAAACACTTCCTGTAGTTTCTGCATCTGCGATGCATTCAATACCTCTGCCATATCATTGATAATGTTATAGATTTTAAATAATCCGGGGTGAAATCCATCACCTGTCCTGCAGCACGAGAATATTCAATCACACAAAAACACACAAAGCCAGATCCAACATTAATACACATTCATATAACCGTAAGTGATGTCATTTGATATACTGTATGCTATTGTTTCAGTAGCATTCCAAAGATATAAAAAATCTGTGGAAACATTACTATAATCTAATATTCCGTATTATATACAAAAAATAATTTTCAAAGAAAGAGCCGATACTCGCATTTTCAAATCTGCGTATTATCGGCTCTGCGTCTTTGAGTAAAGTTTACTTCTTCGGCATGCTCCGAAGTGTATTACTTAACGAGACTACTTCTTTAATTTTTTTAAATAAATCTTCTGGCATTTGTACAAAACTTTCCCCTATATATGATGATAATGTTTCAGTATCAACCCAAACCTCTGTATCTGTACCAATAAACTTAACACACATATCACAATCTTCCTTTGTAATATGAGTATTTGATGGCTCCCAGTTTTGACGGCACAAACGAATTATTTGTTCAATTTCATCTGGATTGGATACAATATATTCATTATCATTAAATATAATCTCTATTCTTGTTGCTTTATCAAACATACCATATCCTTCTCCACCTTTTACCTTTATTTTGCTACTATTTTCATTCATATTCACTATTAAAAAAAGTATAATTATCGTGGATATAAACACTAACATTGTAATATACGACTTGCGTTTTACAACAGATTTATTACCCAATATCAACACCCCCATCTGTATAACTCGAATTAATATTTATTCCAACATTTCCCCATCCATCATTTACTGTATAGGTTCCAGAATTATGAGATGTAAAATTATAACCCGTTACAACAACCCAATGTTCTCCATATCGTGGATGAGATGTCAATCCTAATATGCATGGATAATTTTTACCAATAATTGTTCTAATTCTATCTCCCCAACTATATGTATTTGCAGTTACTGTAGTTGGTTTATAGTATTGCTTAATATACAACGATAATCCTCTTTTTAACTCAATGTAATTAGTACTTGTTCCCATTCTTGCAACAAGTGCATTTATCAAAGCAACGCCATCTGAAGATTCTAAACTATTAGGTACATATGACGGTGACTTATATCGATCATAATAATTCAAAACAATGGCTCCTGCAACAGAACCACATCTTCCATCTGGATTATAACTGTATCGTGCAGTAGAATGAGATATACTATCGCTAGATACAGCCCTTGTTTTTATTAAAAAATTATCGATATTTAAAGTTCCTAATGAATCAGCTTCTGAGCCACGCACTAGAGGTGTAATATCTTCTATAGCTACTTCTTTTTAAGACTGCAATTCTATTATACTTCCAAATTGTCTAGTCCCGTCCGCCTTATAATACATTAGCGGACCGCCATAATAATAATTAACTCACTTTATATACACCACTTACAACTTTTTCATAAAAAAGAAATCGTACATGGCTTTCTGATGTATAATGAATTTGCACAAAAACAGTACAAAGGAAAGTGACCCTGTACGACAAAGACATTATACAACGAAAACTCATTAATTGGTAGACTTCATAAATATTTTTTGAATATTATGCAACTTTTTCTGTTCCTACGGCAGAAACATTATTTTTACTAGTCCTTTAATGATGAGACAAATGTTCCATCTGCCATATGCCTATTATAGTAATCCTCCAAATTAGGAACCAAGTCAATTTCTTCTGTAGCACCTTCTTCATGAAGCTGATTAATTCTCATTTGGATAAATGTATCTAATTCATTTTCTGTAAGTCGCTTATATATAATATCCATGCTTTCAAAACCTCCTTAGCTCTAAAAATAGGAATCTGTCGATATCTTTATACCTAATCTGTTAGTAATCTATCTAGCAATATCTTCCTATTGTTTATAAACATCTCTGTAATTTGATAACTTTCCGTTTCCTCATACTCACATAAATGTATACTTCCATCATCAAAACAATATATATCTGCATCTGGAATACCTAATAAAATAGGAGAATGTGTAACTATAAAAAACTGTGCCCCTTTCTTTGCACATTTATATATTTCCATTAACAATGTAAGTTGTCTCTGTGGTGACAATGCTGCTTCTGGCTCATCAAAAAGATACAAACCATTAGCTTGTAAATTATTCTGTGCTAATGCTAAGAAACTCTCTCCATGTGACTTTTCATGATATTTAGCCGAAGGATGTGCTATATCTGCATATTCCTCTTCTTGTGTTGCAACATTATAAAAGCTTTCAGCTCTAAGAAAATATCCCCACTTTTCTTTTCGATATCCTTTGGAAATTCTTATCGCATTACACAATTCTGAATGTGTATCATGAGTAGAAAAAACATAGTTCCTTGTTCCCCCCTCAGGATTAAAGCCATGTGCTACCGCAAGTGCCTCCAACAAAGTTGATTTACCACTGCCATTTTCTCCAACAAAAAAAGTGATTGATTTATTGAAATCAAGTTTTTCAACACCTCTAAAAGCCTCTATTTTCTTTAAATAACTATTATTATCAATTCTATTCCAATCGAATATTACTCCTTGTATGAATTGCTCGTTCATCCAATCACCTTCTTAAAAAAGAGTCCCTAATCTACATCTTCTTGCCCTTCGGGCAAGAAGCATTCCTGGCCCCAAGGAGCTCGGTCAATCCCGATTTTCCAGTTTCAAAAACTTGAATTTATGTCAATGCGAACTCAATCTCATCAAGTCTATTTGTTATTGCGTTCTTTCTCCCTGTCTCCTTAAAGCCTATTCGACGATAGAGTCTCTCAGCATTTATATTATTCTCAAGAATCCACAGCGTAGGGGTATCCGTACATTGGCCTACTGCGTATAGTAACAATTTCGTTCCATAACCCATGTTTTGCATATCTGGAAGAATATAAAGATCCTCTATTAAACCCTTTGTTACAGAAACAACCCCTATTGGTTTTTCTTCTATAAGCATATAGAGCTTTGTTCCGTTGTTCATCTTGTTTCTCAAATACTCCCGTTGCCGATCTGGCGTGTGTGTTTCTATGAAATCAGGAGTACAAAATGCACGATGCGATTCCTTCCAGGATATTGAATGGATGGTTGCGGCTTGAAGAAGATTTGTTTCATCTACATGTACTATCATACTCACCTCCACAAATACCGATTTTCCAGTTTCAAAAACTTGAATTTATGACTTTAACTTTTTCCTAATAATCAGCTTTAGGATAATACATACGACCACCAAAACTGCCACCAAGGCACCATCCAACAGCAACTCTGTGTACCATGGTGCAGACTGCATGGCATATAAATTTGGATAGGTTTTGAAGTGCCAGAACTTATAAATTCCGAACCCAATGAAAACTCCTATGAATGAACCAATAACGATGTTTAAAAAACAATTCAACTTTCTCAGCATAGTAGTGCACTCCTTTCCAAATTCCGATTGAGATTTCACCTGTTTTAAGAAATTTAATAACTGTTATATTTTATTATTAAATTCTTCGCAACCCCTTGAAAACACTGGATTTGTCGCAGGTGAGCTTTCCCTTATTATTTCCCTTGTGTTATATCGTCCCATCAGTGTTTATGCACTCTGATAAGGGCAAATACAAGGGCAAGAAAAATCTATAAGACAGTATAACACAAAATAAAAGTGACATGGTGAACTGATTGAAATGCTTCTTAATTTTTGCTACTACTGATTGATTAAATGATAAGGAGATGGGATACGATGAGAACAATATTTGCAGAATACAATCCACAGTGCAACAGCATTGATGTATATACTAATACGGGCTATATACTCCGTATTGATTGTTGGGAAGCAGAAAAAAATTTAAGAACCACACCTGGATCTGATTGTGCTTTGACATCGCTTGCAATCGATGAGCCATTAGAATATGCAAGGTTATATCTTGATGGGAATTTACAGATGTGGGTAGATGCTGAAGATTCATTAGAGTTATGATTATTCCAATCAAAATCTACTAGAATTTATTAAAAATTAGCTTCATAATTTTAAAAGGACAGCCCTATTGCTATGAGGCTGTCCTTAAAAATACAATAGATAAACCTAGATTATTCTTGCTACTATCTGATTGTTAAATTTTCTGTATTCCATATTGCAAATCTCCCTTTTCGCAATATTTTATTAGTATGAATGCCAGAATCGCTGAAAAAACACGTGCCAATACCGTACTCCACCATATCATAATCTGTCCACCAAATAAAGGTGGTAAAACAAGCATAAATATCAGCATCAATACTGGTTCAATGAATGTAAGAATGTATGACAATCCACTTTTTTCAGTAGCATAAAATCCAGCTGTCGCTATTCTGGTAATCGCAACAAATGGTAATGACACTAAAAATATAGGTACAATTTTAGAAATCTCAATACTTACTTCATAAGAAGCTCCGAAAACCCCTCCAATATTTGCTCTGTTTACATACATGATAATTCCACCACAAACAGCAAGAATTATTGCAAAAATGTATGCCATTCTCTGAACTCCTCTCAGGCTTTCTTGATCCTTCTCACCATAAAAACGGCTCATTAAAGGTTGACTTCCATCACCTACGCCCTGCAATATGAGATATATGATACAGATAATATAGGATACACATGCATAAGTTGCAATAGCTTTTTCTCCCCCATAAGAAGCGGAGAATCGGTTTATAAACACCAATGAAATATTAGGAGTCAATGCTAGCCCAAATGGTGCAAGACCTACTCTGAATATAGCGCCACACATTTCTTTTACATTTTTTAAGGATACATACACATAAAACTTTTTATTATATAATGCGTATATGATTGCAATTGCTGCAGTCACACCCTGTCCGGCTATTGTAGCTGTGGCTGCACCTTTCATGCCCATTTCATATATCCATACAAAGATAAAATCCAGAACAATATTGGTTATGAATCCACCAACCATCGCAAACATTGACCAGAAAGAGTTTCCATAATTTCTAATGAATGGCATCATTCCAGTTCCAAGAATCTGCAATATTGCTCCAAGTGCTATAATTTTGATATAATCTGTCGCATTTGTTAATATAATTCCATCTGCTCCAAGCAATCCTAAAATTTTAGACGAAAAGGAGTAAATAATTATGGTACTGATAACACTTACTATTACAAGAAGCCACCAGCTTGTAGCAATAAATTCTTCTGCCCGTTTTCCTTTCTTTTCTGCTGCATTAATTGAGTAATAAACAGCTCCTCCCATACCAATTCCTGTTCCAAGAGCCTGAATCAAAGCCTCAATCGGATATACAATATTAATAGCCGAAAGTCCAGCATCTCCTATGGTATTGCCTACAAAATATCCATCCACTATCGCATATATTCCTGATAATGCAAATGCTATAATAGATGGAATAACATATTTAAAAAATAATGATTTATGATTCATTTTTCTTACAATCTCCTTCCTTGAAAAGTCTGATAAACAGCTCTGTATTATCATTAAGACTTTCTATATTCTCTAATCCCATTTTTTCGATTACATATATTTCTTTTGAGTGCAGTTTTTCTATGATATCTTTCGTATATTCCATTCCTGATTCTGTGAGGCATATCAGCTTATTTCTCTTGTCTGAATCATCAGATACCATATTGATGTATCCTTTTTTCTGAAAATCTTTTAGTATCGTATTTACCGTTTGCTTAGGTATATTCCATTTTTCACTTATCATTTTCTGCGTGCATCTTCCATTACTTTCATAAAATGAATGCAAAACAAAAACTCCATTTGAAGACAGTCCCTGATCCTTTGACCATTCCTCATACATTGCTGTACATTCTTTCCATAAAGCATAATATCGTTGCAACTGTATTATCATATTATTATCTTTTCTCATCTTTTTCCTCCTTAAATTAGTACGAATCCGGACTTTTGTATTATAGTCCGAGTTCGTACTAATTGTCAAGATTTATTTATATACTTTTTCTTTATATAAACAATCAATAGTCCCTTACTAAGGACAGGAAGATTATGAAATTTCCCTGTCCTCTTTTAATAATATCCTCGTTCTTCCATCCAGTCTTTCACATAACATCTGATTCCAATATAAATAATATGCGACAGTAATAGCAATACAATAAGATTTATCGGATTAGCGTTTTTAATCCATTCTCCAAAGTAAATTACAACAGCTGTACTCGTTATCGCTACCACGATACTGATGATATCCCAACAATATTTCCGGTAGATTTTTCCTACCTGATAACCAATCCCGATTATCAGCCACCCGGTTATTACGAATAAAATTGCCATGACAGTACCGGCAATCAGCCAGTACACAATCCCGGAAAGAATACTGTTAGGTATTCCACTGCTTAACTGTCCGAAAGAGTCTGCACCTGTCACAAACTCCCGAAATAAACTTCCCATTCCTTTTCCTAACGCACCGAAAAAGACGACACAGTCGTTAAGGAAAACCGGCGAAAGAATCGCAGTAAACAGTGTTGTTGTTATGCTGTACCATGCCAGTAGAAACAAGATACTTCATAACCAATCGTCATATTTTTATATTTCTTTTCTAACTGGCTTTTACGGCTATCGCATTTTTCTTTTGCTTTCCGGTAAGCAGTACGGTCACATTTTTCACATTTCTCATAAGGCACTTTTTTCTCAACAGCTACCTCTACCGTCTTTTGGTGTGTCTGTGCATAAAGTTTTTCCTGCTCTGCTTTTTCATACTTAAATTTCCATGCCACGGCTTCTGCGTCGGCTCTTTTCCTGCTGTCTGTCTCGCTGGTCAATCGTTCCTCTGTTTGCCTTAATCTTGTCCGCAATGCTTCGATATTCTCGGCTCTGTTTTCGCTGTTCAATTTCTCGTTCAAGGTCAGCGATTCGCTTAGCTGCCTGTTTAGTTCCTGGATTGTCTGGTCTTTCTGATCCAGTTCGTCCTGCATCTGTTCGGTCATCAGCAGAAGTTCTTCCACCTGCCCGACGTTCTCTAAGTTTCTGCATTCGCTCATCGATCTCCCTCGCTTTCTCTATCTGCTGTTTAAGGTCAGCAATTCGCTGTTCTGTTTCTGCAATAAGCTGTTCTCGTTGTTCAGCTTCTGCGTTAATTCCTGCCATTGCTGATTCTCGTTTTCCAACTGTTCGATTCTGGTTTTCTGTTGCTCGATCTGTGAGAGCAGTTCTTCTGTATCTGGCAAAAGATTTAGCAGCCTGGATAATTCGCTGTTTAAGCTTTTTAAACTCTGGTTCTGCTCCTGAAAAGACAGGAGCTGCCTGTCCCGTTCCTGCAATTCCTGTACCATCTCTGCCATAAGATTCTGCTGTTCCTCGATCTGGTTTATCATTGTCTCCATCATGGGAATGACTTCCCGGCTTTCTTCTAATGTCACGCAATCGCTCCTTCCATTGTGTTAATGCACTGGATACTTTTCCAAAAGAAATCTGTATTTTATCCAGCAGTGCATTTTGTCTTTTTATGATCTGGTTTTCCTCTACTTTCCATGAAGTAGAGGATGTCTGTCCGTTTTGAAATTTCTCGTCAATTTTTCTGGCATCTGCGCCCTCATGGATCGTCGGTATCTCTAATTTTCCCTGCCTTGCATAAGAACGATGGTCAATGTGATTTTCCGTTTTCAAATGTGCATTACAGACGTTTGCCCATTCGCTCCGCCATAGCTCACAATTTTTCGGATTGTTCCACCCGGTAGCATCGGTTAATACACGTTTCCACTGTTTGCGGTTCCTTGTCCCGACTTTCTGGACTCCATTTTCATCAAGTACGGGGATTCGGATTCCATGACGGTCAGGGTTCTTTTTATCCTGCCACCAGTCCGGATGGGATTCATCCACCACAATATTTCCATTTTCATCTCTGACAAACTCCCAATCCTTGATTTCTTTGTTACCCCATGAGTGGTCTGAATTGAATGGTCGCAACGTCACCAATAAATGCACATGGGGATTACCATCTCCTTTATCGTGGATACTCCAATCCGCACACATTCCCTTATCTACAAAGGTCTTTTGAATATATTCAGTTGTATAATCAATCTGTTCCTGTCGGCTCCATTCTTTCGGAAGTGAGAACTCAAATGACCTGCCGAGTTGTGCATCTGAACTTTTTTCTATCCTCAAGACTTCATTCCATAAACGCTGCTTCTGAAAAGTAAGTTTGAATTTTTCCAGTGCAGCATTTTGGTTATCTGCCCTTTTATATCGGACAGATTTCTGGAACCGTCTGATATTTTCAGCAGGTACATTCTGCCATTCCTGTGGTGCATTTTCACACATCAGCAGGCTGGTATAAACGACTTCTTTTTTTGAAGTATAGTAGCTGATCCTGCCTGTTTCTTCATTTTTCATCACATCGCCATTGAGATAAGCAGACGCCGATATGATGGATTTTCCTTTGCTGCGTCCAACAATCTTTACTGTATAATGAAAAATCGCCATGCTCCGTTTCCCCCATTCTGCCGTATCCGGCTTTGATTTCCGGCAGGTAACGTTTTTCCTAAAAGAAAATGGTATCTGCCGGAGCACCCTCTGCGTAAGAGTGCCCTGTGCATAACAGCCTGCATGGAATGTGCCCCTCTGGCGAAGAGTGCCTCCTGCGGCATGAGCAGGTCTGGCTGAAAGCCCCGCCGACGGAACGAGCCCGGCAAGCGTAAGCGCAGACCGGTTGCCACCTGTGGCAAACTTATACGGACGACCTCTGGTTGTCCATAAGTGCGCCCTTCATAAAAAAGCAATGAAGGGAATGGAAACTCCACTCCCTCCGGCATTACACTTCCTCCGTATTTGCAACCGGCTCTTTCTGCATTGCCTTTGAGAAGAATTTCCCATTTGCTTCCTGCCTTTTTAAGAAGCCGATCAGCTTTGGGATATCATCTTCCTCAATCGCAGAACCCAGTACCGATTCCACTGCACCGCCAATCTGGCAGAGCCTGTGTGTCCGTTTTTTGGTTTCCACATCTTTCTGACGTTTCTTCAGTTCCCGTTTCTGTGCTGCATACTGTTTTGCTTTCTCAAGGCTTTCCTGTTCTTTCTTTTCCAACTGGAGCATACGCTCCTCATAACTCTTTGTTGATCTTGCCATAAATATCATCGTCCTTTCTTTTTTTCCAAACATAAGTTTCCTGTTGTCTGTCAGACGAAGTACATGGTATAATCTGCTTGCGTGTAGGTATATCATGACTCCGGTCTGATAGAACCTTTGGCGGTTTCTTCGGGAACCGCTTTTTTAAGTTGAACCGTTTCTTGTGACTGCTTTCACATTTCCCTTATCCCTCAAGTCCCTGCCCTCGTTGGCTTCCATAAAAAGTTCCAGCATATCCGTTTTGATCAGGACTTTTCTCCCAACCTTCAATACCGGAAGTTTCTTCCACTCTACCAACTTCGCAGGGTGTTCCTGCCAATTCCCGTATAATCAGCAGCTTCCTCAATAGATAAGGCAATCTTTCTTTGCGTCATATGACCACCTCCTTTCGAATTGCATTATGCAATTTCATTTGTGCTGTCAGTATAGCGTGTTTATATTGCTTTGTCAAGCATTATGAAATTTTTCTGCTTTTCTTAAAATTGCATATTGCAATATATTTTGTTGCGTGGTATAGTAATGACATACCGAAAAAGGAGGCACATCAGCATGAAAGATAAAGAACTACGCAAGCTGATTGGCAGCAGGGCAAAACAGCGCCGTCTGGAATTAAATCTGACACAGCCTTATGTCGCAGAGAAGATGGGAGTTACCGCTTCCACAATCCTGCGTTATGAGAATGGTTCGATTGACAATACCAAAAAGATGGTACTGGAAGGTCTTTCGGAAGCACTTCATGTATCGATTGAATGGCTCAAAGGGGAAACCGATGAATATGAAACTGATATTACGGATAAGAAAGAATTGCAGATTCGTGATGCGATGGGCGACATTCTCAAACAGTTTCCTCTTGACCTCAATAAAACAGAAGACGCTTTTTCTAAAGACTTACTGCTGTTAATGTTAAAGCAATATGAACTGTTTCTGGATTCGTTTCAGTTCGCCTGTAAAAATTACAAAGGCAGTACCAAAGATGCGGACATTGCCAAAGTAATGGGATTTGAATCGAAAGATGAATATAATGAGATTATGTTTCTCAGGGAGATCACACATACTGTCAACGCATTTAATGATATGGCAGATGTTGTAAGGCTCTATTCAAAGAAACCGGAAGCGGCAGAACAAAGGCTTGCAAATCTTTTATCCGAAGTTATGTATGACGATTCTGAATCGGTATAGTAAGATAATCGGAGTTATGATACAATGAGCGCAAGCGAGTCAAGCTGTTTACAGATTTGACGAGCGGCGAATTGGCTTATGGACTTGTCCATAAGATGCCTACACGCAAGAAGCATTTCAGCAGTTCCGATTGTCTGATATCGAAAGGAGACATACGATTATGGCAAAAGGATCTGTTAGAAAAAAGGAAAAAATGGTACTATCGTTTCTATGTAGAAGATGCAAGCGGTAAAATGGTTCAGAAAGAATACGCCGGAACCGAAGTAAAAGTGAGACGGAAAAGCTTCTCCGCAAGGCACTGGAAGACTACGAAGATAAGAAGTTTGTTGCAAAGGCAGATAATCTTACCGTAGGGGAACTTCTGGATATGTGGGCAGAAGAAGAACTGAAAACTGGGACACTCAGCAACGGTACAGTGGAAAATTATCTTGGTGCAATCCGATGTATCAAAAAACACCCGATTGCAGACCGCAAACTGAAAACAGTTACTGCCGAACATTTACAGGCATTTCTTGATCTGCTTACATTCGGTGGTGAGTTTCCAGACGGGAAAGTAAAAAAGGGATACAGCAAAGATTATATCCATTCTTTTTCCGCAGTGTTACAGCAGTCATTCCGTTTTGCAGTATTTCCAAAACAGTTAATCAGTTTCAATCCGATGCAGTATATTAAGCTGAAAAAGCAGGCAGAGGAAGTTGACCTCTTTTCCGATGATGAAGTGGAAGAAGGTACACAGCCGATTTCACATGAGGATTATGAACGGCTTATCCAATATCTGGAAAAGAAAAATCCACCTGCTATTCTTCCGATTCAAATTGCGTATTATGCCGGGCTCCGTATCGGGGAAACCTGTGGTCTTACATGGCAGGACATTAACCTTGAGGAACAATGCCTGACCATAAAACGCAGTATCCGCTACGACGGCATGAAACACAAAAATATTATCGGACCAACGAAACGGAAAAAAGTAAGGATTGTTGATTTTGGAGATACGCTGACTGAAATACTGAAAGCTGCCAGAAAAGAACAGCTCAAAAACCGGATGCAGTATGGCGAATTATATCACCGCAATTACTACAAAGAAGTGCATGTGAAAAACAGGGTATATTATGAATACTATCATCTTGACGGAACACAGGAAGTCCCGACAGATTACAAAGAAATCTCCTTTGTCTGCCTGCGACCAGATGGCTCTTTGGAACTGCCGAGTACACTCAGCATTGTATGCAGATCAGTGGCAAAGAAGCTGGAAGGATTTGAAGATTTCCATTTTCACCAGTTGCGTCACACTTATACCAGCAATCTGCTTTCCAATGGAGCTGCACCGAAAGATGTACAGGAACTGTTAGGACACTCTGATGTCAGTACCACAATGAATATTTACGCTCACTCAACAAGAAAAGCAAAACGGGATTCCGCAAGACTTCTTGATAAAGTAGCGAGCAATGCTTAACTAAAAATTTCCCTTATTTCCCTTGCGGATTCCGCATAAGGGCAAAAATAAGGGAAAATACATATCATTTCACTATTTAATGGGCTGAAAAGCCTGTAAAATAAGGAAAGTTCAGGAAATCTCTCCACAAATTCCGATTGTTGCTTACATTATACTTCGTCCATCTCTCTAAGGACAGTGGGATGTTGTGATGAAAGTGAGAGAGATCGCTTACCTGTCAGACAATTTATCTTACTATATTTTTTGCACGATAAATTTACTGATTTAATATCTCTGCAATCGTGCTTGGTGCATATTTATTGAGTTCATGTCCTGCATTTGGAACGATGTGCAAAGTAGCTTGGGGTAGCAATTCTTTTAGCCTTTTAGAAGCCTTTAGATTGGCAGTATCCTTTTTGCCACACAAAATTGTTACTGGACAACGAATATTATTTAATTGCAAAGTAAAATCCAATGACCGCATAGAGTGAGCCAATTTTATGGTGCTGCTTTTTGATAGTCCCATACTTTCAAAAACCTTGTTTGGCATACAACGGAAGATAAGATTTTGAAAATCTATCAGTAAACTTGGAACTTTATATTGTGCGCCAATCAAAACCAGCGAATTCACTTTTTCCTCATGTCGAATAGCAAAATCAATCGCAAGAAGCGCACCTAACGAAAGACCGCAGATACGAAGCGGCTCTTTTACTTCTGAATACCGCTGTTCTAAATCACCCAAAATCTGCGAATAGGATATTTCATCTTCTGTTGAAGAAAAAAGTTCTGGGCAATCGACATCAGAAATTGATAGTTGTTGGACTACTTCTTTCCAGTCCTGTGCAGTTTGTCCCAATCCATGTAAAAAACAGTTTTCATTAAACGCCTCCTAAGCTCAAGATAACCATCAATGCACAAACAAACTTGAATTTACAATTTTATCGAAAACTATTTTCAATTACCCCCGGTAAGCAATCATAAATGGAACATCCCATCTTTTTCTCAAAATGTTCTTTAATGCCAAGTATTGCTTTCCAGCGTTCAATCGTAGCCGGATGTGTTCCATAGCGAATTGTTACATCTACGAATCGCTTTTCCAATAGACAAAACCCTGTTGGCAATGCTAAAGCATCACAGAGCTGTACCAGATAATCATAATCGTCATAGACAGCTTCTTTAACATACCGAGCCATAAACTCTTTGTCTTCTATCGGCATATCAAAAATGCCAATAGATGTTGAAATATCTTTAATCATAAAAGCGTGAGAAATACAAATCTGTGCTGCCTTTTTCCAGCCTCTTTCTACACAATAGCGATAACCGTCTATTAAATGCTTTTCAGAAGTAACTCCGGCATATCTACCTATATCGTGCAAAATTCCATAAACATATGCCAAATCCTCATCCATGTCTTGGCAACGACTTGCAATATTCTGACAAGCCAAAGCAACATATTTGCTGTGGTCATACCAAGGTCCCGGATTTGTCTTATTTGCTTCTTCTAATGCTTTCTCAGCAATTTCTCTTGTTAGTTCCATATCTCACACCTCAAAATTTCGATTTTTCAATTCTGTTAACAAAAATTGTTCTATATAAATTCTGCACCTGCTTCATGTAACTTTTTAAAGTACTTATTCTTGTTTTTCTTATACATTGTTCCGATTGCAGCTTCATTCACGATTACTTTATATCCATTTTTTATAGCACCTAATGCTGTCAGTGCAACACAAGCCCCACCATCTACACCCACAACTTCAACATATTCAATATTGTGTTTTTTCAGCAATATATCAAGTCCAGAATTAGTAAATGCATTACCTTTATATTTTATGAATATATTATCAGATACTATATGCAATTCTTTAGCAAAATCAACATCTTCTGTTCCTTCATATGCATGAATGGTGCAAACTTATTTATCAGATTCTTCTTCATTACATTTTTTATATAAATAACCAAGTTGTTTTCATTAGCATCAATAACCTTATTAACCTCATGAAGTAAATCACTATTATTATATTGAAAGAACCTTGCATGTTTTTCTCCAACACATACATTTTGCATGTCAATTACCAATAGTGCTTTTTTCACAGTTCTATACCTCCATAAATTTTACTTTATCCTAAGTATCAGACCACTGTTCTTTTGTAAGATAAGTAAAATGCTCCGTTCTAACATCTCCCATAAGTGCACAGGGTTTATTTTCTTCCGTATGATGATATTTGAATCCACATTTTTCCTGACAGCGTTTTGATTTTTCATTTCCGTCATAATATCCGCACCACATAGCACTACAACCCAAATCTAAAAAAGCATGCTTCTGTAAAGCTCGAACCGCTTCGGGAATCAAGCCCTGCCCCCAGTATGGAACACCTATCCAATATCCAATTTCTATTTCATCATCAGCTGCTTTTGTGTGCGACTGCGCTGGCGTAATCAATCCAATACTTCCAATTGCAACATTATCTTCTCTTAAACACACTGCATATGTTTCATCTGCTGCCAAAACACTTTTGATGATTTCTCTGCTATTCTCTACACTTGTATGTACTGGCCATCCTGCTATAGGCCCCACCTCTGGATTTTTTGCATATTTATATAAACTCTCTGCATCATCCTCTTTCCAGGGACGAAGTATTAATCTCTCAGTTTCTAATGTCATAACCTACTCCTTTACCAACTTCTTTCTAATATAATTTGTGATCGAATCAAATACGACCGGGGACATTTTAACAATCCGGCTCCACATTCGAATTCCTTGATATACTTTTTTTCATGTAAAGCACCTCCTCGTTAAACTTGAATTTATGTCAATGCGAACTCAATCTCATCAAGTCTATTTGTTATTGCGTTCTTTCTCCCTGTCTCCTTAAAGCCTATTCGACGATAGAGTCTCTCAGCATTTATATTATTCTCAAGAAT
>ENA-OQEX01000680-OQEX01000680.1-human-gut-metagenome-genome-assembly--contig:-NODE-680-length-16600-cov-5.817823_pt1 | contig 16600 bp, 19 predicted proteins | sample MGYA00242802_ERZ504649 | MGnify/ENA primary metagenome ERZ504649 (study PRJEB26092, sample SAMD00036194) | human gut metagenome | host: Homo sapiens | study: EMG produced TPA metagenomics assembly of...
ATGAATTGAACGAAACTAAGCGCATCGACAAGCTCACTAGATGCGGAGGGGCGCTCTTTCCTTGCTTTTTTTTCGATTTGATAGTAGAATAAGGTGTAATACTATCGCAAGCCTGCCAGTGGTGCATAGCGAGATCCTGCCAGCGCGCGTGGCGCGGGAAGCCCGGCGGCTGGCGGCGTATTACCACCAACATTGTTTACAGCGGACGCAGCTCCGCTTTGAATCCATACAGGACCCGGCGGATACGCTGCCAGGCCTTGTACAAGCTGCACAACTTTTTTATTTCATAATATAAGGAGTGCACAAAAATGAAAGGTATCATTCTGGCCGGCGGTGCCGGCACCCGGCTCTATCCGCTGACGATGGTCACCAGCAAACAGCTGCTGCCCGTCTACGACAAGCCGATGATCTATTATCCTCTGTCCACCTCATGCTGGCGGGCATCCAGGACATCCTCATCATCTCGACCCCCACCGACACGCCCCGCTTCGAGGCGCTGCTGGGCGATGGCAGCCAGTACGGCATCCATCTGCAATATAAGGTCCAGCCGTCCCCGGACGGCCTGGCTCAGGCTTTCATCCTCGGTGAAGAGTTCATCGGCGACGACTGCTGCGCAATGATCCTGGGCGACAACATCTTCTACGGCAACGGCTTCTCCAAGATTCTGAAGAATGCTGTCTCCAACGCCGAGAACAAGGGCCGCTGCACCGTCTTCGGCTACTATGTGCCGGACCCCGAGCGCTTCGGCATCGTGGAGTTCGACGCAAACGGCAAGGTGCTGAGCGTCGAGGAAAAGCCCCAGCATCCCAAGAGCAATTACGCCATCACCGGCCTGTACTTCTACAACAAGGAAGTCGTCAGGATGGCAAAGCAGGTCAAGCCCTCGGCCCGCGGCGAGCTGGAGATCACGACCCTGAACGATATGTACCTCAAGCAGGATGAGCTGGACGTCCAGCTGCTGGGCCGCGGCTTTGCATGGCTGGACACCGGCACGATGGACAGCCTCGTGGAGGCAGCCGACTTTGTGCGGATGATCGAGAAGCGTCAGGGCATCAAGATCAGCGCCCCCGAGGAGATCGCATTCAAGTACGGCTGGATCGACCGCGACACCCTGCTGGAAAGCGCAGAGCGCTACGGCAAGAGCCCCTACGGCCAGCACCTCAAGAATGTGGCCGACGGCAAACTGAAGTATTAAGAGAGGCGGTATCCGCATGAAAATCATTGTTACCGGCTGCAGAGGCCAGCTTGGCACCGAGATCATCAAGCAGCTCCGGGAGGGCCGCAGTGAGCTTGGCCCCATCCCCGAGAAGCTGGTGAGCGCCACGGTCATTCCGGTGGACCTGCCGGAGCTGGACATCACCAACTACAAGATGGTGGATGACTTCATCCGCCGTCAGCGCCCGGACGTCATCATCAACTGCGCCGCTTTCACCAATGTGGACGGCTGCGAGGTGAACCATGACACTGCCTTCAAGGCCAACGCCATCGGCCCCCGCAATCTGGCACAGGCCGCCACCAAGACCGGCGCACGGCTGGTACACGTCTCTACGGACTACGTCTTCTCCGGCCGCGAGAACGGCGGCATCCCGCAGGATGAGGCCACCATTCCCGGCCCCATCAGCGCCTACGGCTCCACCAAGCTCATGGGTGAGAAGTATGTGGAGCAGTTCTGCCACCGCCACTTCATCGTCCGCACGGCATGGCTCTACAGCTACTACGGCAAAAACTTCGTCAAGACCATCGTGAACGCCGGCAAAAAGTTCGGCAAGCTGGAGGTCGTCAACGACCAGTGCGGCAACCCGACCAACGCCGTCGATCTGGCCCACGAGATCCTGCAGCTCTGTGTGACCCACGAGTACGGCCTGTATCACTGCACCGGCGAGGGCATCTGCTCCTGGTATGATTTCGCATCGGAGATCATCCGCCTGTCCGGCGTGGACGCACCGTGGCTCCCTGCACCAGCGAAGAGTACAAGGCAAAGCACCCGGATAGCGCCGACCGCCCCAAGTGGAGCGCTCTGGACAACCGGATGCTCCGCTGCACCGTCGGCAACGACGTCCGCGACTGGAAGGACGCGCTGGCCTGCTTCTTCGAGCACTGGGACGGCGACAACGGGATGAAATAACCCTCTCAGGCCGCTTCGCGTCCAGCTCTCCCGGAGGGAGAGCCCTTGGCAAGCCGGGCAGGTTTTGCGGAAAAATGCAAAGTGCCGGGCCCTGCGCACAAATAAAACAGGAGAATAATTTAAGGATAAAAATATGAAAAAATATCTGATCACCGGCTGCGCCGGTTTTATCGGTTCCAACTTTGTGCATTATATGCTCAAGAAGTACCCCGAGATCCTGCTGGTCAACCTCGACAAGCTGACCTACGCCGGCAACCTCGAGAACCTGAAGGACGTTGAGGCGACCCCCGCCATGTCTTTGTGCAGGGTGACATCTGCGACAAGGAGCTGGTCGAGAGCCTGTTTGCAAAGTACGATTTCGATTACGTCATCAACTTTGCCGCTGAGAGCCATGTTGACCGCTCCATCAAGAACCCTGAAATTTTCGTCCAGAGCAACGTGATGGGTACCGTCAACCTGCTGCAGCGCGCCAAGGAAGCCTGGTACGACGCAGACGCCAAGACCTGGAAAGAGGGCAAGAAGTACCTGCAGGTGTCCACCGATGAGGTCTACGGCGCTCTTGGCGCTGAGGGCTTCTTCATGGAGACCACTCCGCTCTGCCCCCACAGCCCCTATTCTTCCTCCAAGGCCAGCGCTGATATGTTCGTCATGGCATTCCACGACACCTACGGTATGCCCATCAACATCACCCGCTGCTCCAACAACTACGGCCCCTACCAGTTCCCCGAGAAGCTCATCCCGCTGATGATCAACAACGTCAAGCACCACAAGCAGCTGCCCGTCTACGGTGACGGTATGCAGATCCGCGACTGGCTGTACGTTGAGGACCACTGCAAGGCCATTGATATGGTCTGCAACGGCGGCAAGGTGGGCGAGGTCTACAATGTCGGCGGCCACAACGAGCGCCCCAACATCTTCATCGTCAAGACCATCATCGAGCAGCTGCACGACCGCCTGAAGGACGACGGCATCAGCGAAGACCTCATCAAGCACGTCGCTGACCGTCTGGGCCATGACCGCCGCTATGGCATCGACCCCACCAAGATCAAGAACGACCTTGGCTGGTATCCCGAGACTCCCTTCGAGAAGGGCATCGTCCTGACCATCGACTGGTACCTCGACCACGAGGAGTGGATGGAGCACATCACCAGCGGCAACTATCAGAAATACTACGAGGAAATGTACAAGAATAAGTAACTTCTTGTAAATGGCCTGAAAGTGAAAAAGAGCAGGGCGTGCGGCCGTATGGCTGCACGCTCTGCTCTTTTTTGTCGGAGTTAAAGTTTGTCCTCTTTCATGTAGCGGATGAGCAGGGGCAGCTCATAGACCAGCATGGACAGCCAGCCAATGCCGTAGCTCACGGGCATGATCTGAAGGTCTACCTTGAGTACCAGCACCAGCACAGCGGCGGCGGCCACGCGGAAGCCCATGTTGAGCATACTGCTGTTCAGGGTGATCTTCAAATCGCCGAGGCCGCGGAAGCCGCCCTGAATGCCGTTGGTCACGCCGGGCATCAGGTAGAAGAGGGAGGTGCACCGCAGAAACTTGACGCCCAGGTCGATGACGGCGGGGTCATCCACGAAGAGGGAGATGATGGGGCGGGCGAAGAGCAGACAGACGGCCATCAGGCAGAAGCCGTAGATGAGCTCGATGCGCAGGCCGCAGAAAAAGCCCTGACGCACCCGCTCCTTTTTGCCGGCACCGTGGTTCTGGGCCATTAGGGTGGTCATGGCGTGGGCGATGTTCTGCTGGGGCATATAGGTGAAGTCGTCCACCCGGCTGGCGGCGGTGAAAGCGGCCATTGCGTTGATGCCCAGAGTGTTGACGATGGCCTGCACGGCGATCTTGCCCAGCTGGACGGTGGCCTGCTGCATGGCGCTGGTCCAGCCGTACTGGACGGTGCTGCGCAGCAGAGAGCTGTCAAAGACGAACCAGCGCCGCCCCAGCTGAAGGACGGGAACTTTGAACTGGATATAGACGACGCAGAGCACACAGCAGAGCGCCTCGCTGAGGACGGTGGAGAGGGCGCAGCTTCGCTGCCCCAGCCCAGCACCTCGACAAAGAAGAGGTCGCCGCCGATGTTCAGCACCGAGCTTATCATCAGAAAATATAGGGCGCTCTTGCTGTCGCCCAGCGCCCGCATGGTGGCGGCGAGGAAGTTGTAAAAGAAGGTGAAGATGAGGCCCGCAAAGACGATGCGGAGGTACTGCACCGCGATGGGCAGGATCTCTTCCGGAACCTGCATCAGCCGGAGCAGCGGCGTCGCCAGCAGGACGCAGAGGGCCGAAAAGACCAGCGAGAACACCGTGCCTGCGATGGCGGTGGTGGAGACCTGACGCTCCACGCGCTGGGTGTCTCCGGCACCATAGGCCGTGCTGACAAGGATGCCGGCACCGAGGCAGAGACCGTTGATGAAGAGGATGGCCAGCGTCATCAGCGGGTTGGAGGTGCCGACGGCGGCAAGGGCGTCTTCGCCGACAAATTTGCCCACGATGATGCTGTCGGCGGCGTTATAGGTGAGCTGGAACAGGTTGCCCAGCACCAGCGGGATGGTGAATTTGACCAGAAGGGGCGTGATGGCTCCGGTCGTCATGTCTTTTGTCATGGATCTCTTCTCGTTTCCTTTTTATAATATGTTCTGGCGTGCGCTGAACACGGCCAGTGCCGAACGGCTCTTGCCGTTTGCGATAAGCCGGGCCGCTGCGTGAAGGGCGGCACCTGCGCTGGGGGAGGCCGGGATGGCATCGGTGCGCAGGACTCGCTGCGCCGCCCGGACGGCATCGGCAGTGGTGACGGCAGCGATGTTGTCCACTACATAGGAGTTGTAGTTGCCGGGAACGAGGCCGAAGCCGATGTCCGGGATGCCGTGGGAGCCGGTGAGGCCGCTGCTCAGGGCCTGACTCTCGTAAGGCTCTACGGCTACGATGCGGACGTCATTCGTCCACGCCTTGACCGTTTCGCCCACGCCGGTGATGGTGCCGCCGCTGCCCACGCCGATGACGATGCTGTCCACGATGCTGGAACCCTCCCGCGCGATGGAGCGCACCAGTGCAGGCCCCGTCACCCGGCGGTGATAGGTGGGGTTGTCGTCGTTGTTGAGCCAGTCCATATAGTACCAGCCCTTCTCGGCGGCGGTGGCTTTTGCCAGCGCCCGTGCGCCTGCAAGGCCCGCCTGGGCCGGGGTGTGGATGATCTGCGCTCCGAGGCGGAGCAGGCTCTCCTGCCGCATGGCGGGGGCGTCCTCCGGCATGACCAGCGTCACCGGGTGGCCCGCCGTCAGCCCCGCCAGCGTCAGCGCTGTGGCAAAAGGCCTGACACGGCCTCCACGATGGTCTGGCCGGGGTCAGCGCCCCGCGCTCAAGGGCCAGCGCCAGCATCCCCTCAGCCAGCTCGTCCCGCGCCGTGCCGGTGGGGCCGTTGTAGTTCAGATAGGCGTACAGCCGCCCCCGCAGCCCGCAGGCCGCAAGATAGCCCCGCAGCTCGACGATGGGGCCGGGCAGCAGGGTCTGGTAGATGTTGGGGTAGATAGGCACGGGCGGTCTCCTTTCGCGTCCGGGGGAAAGCTTACGCCTATAACTTTAACGCAAAGGAGAGGAAGCGTCAAGCGGGGCTTGGGCAGAAAAGAGAAAAATCGGGAGAAAATTTGGCAAAATGACGCAAAAAGTCCTTGACAAGGGACACCCCGTCTGCTATACTCCGTATGTAAAGCAAAAAACCTTTACAAACAGCGGAGGTCAGAGCAGGACAGAACATGGCAAAAGACTTTGAAATGGGCTATCTGCTCGATTTTTATGGCGAAGTGCTCACGCCCAAACAGCGCGAGATGCTGCGCCAGTATTACAACGATGACCTCTCCCTCAGCGAGATCGGAGAAAACTTCGGCATCACCCGGCAGGGGGCGCGGGACGCCATCAAGCATGGCGAAACGGCCTCAAGGAGCTGGAAGAAAAGGTCGGCTTTGCGGCCCGGTACCGCCGGGTGCAGCAGACACTGGAAGAGCTGGAGCAGCTGGTCATCGACGCCCGGTTTGAATGCACCGGCCCGAACGCCCGGCTGACCACCACCGAGTATGCCGCCGCTCTGAACAAGATGCTGGGGCTCATCCGCTCCATCGACGAAGTGAATGAGAGCTGAAAACTGATTTGAGAGGAGCACCGAACAATGGCATTTGAATCTTTGACCGACCGCCTTGCCGGTGTGTTCAAAAAGCTGCGCGGCCACGGCAAACTGAGCGAGGCGGACATCAAAGCCGCCATGCGCGAGGTCCGGATGGCCCTGCTGGAGGCCGACGTCAACTACAAGGTGGCGAAGGACTTCTGCGCAAAGGTCTCCGAGCGCGCCATGGGCCAGGAGGTCATGGAGAGCCTGACCCCCGCCCAGCAGGTCGTCAAGATCGTCAACGAGGAGCTGGTCGCCCTGATGGGCGGCGAGGAAGCCCCTCGTCTGGTCATCAAGAACAAGGGCCAGACCATCATCATGCTCTGCGGCCTGCAGGGCAACGGTAAGACGACCCACGCAGCAAAGCTTGCAAAATACTACATCAAGCAGGGCCGCCGCCCGATGCTGGTGGCCTGCGACATCTACCGTCCGGCCGCTATCGACCAGCTGCAGGTGGTGGGCAGGCAGGCCGGTGCGCCGGTCTTCACCCTGCCCGGCGAAAAGCCGCCTGCCATCGCCAAAAAGGCGCTGGCCCACGCCAAGGACTACGGCAACGACATCATCATCCTCGATACCGCAGGCCGCCTGCAGATCGACGAAGTGCTGATGCAGGAGCTGGTCCAGATCAAAGAGGCTGTCCCCGTGGACGAGACTCTGCTGGTCGTGGACGCCATGGCCGGTCAGGACGCCGTGAATGTCGCCAAGACCTTCAACGAAACGGTCGGCATCGACGGCATCATCCTCACCAAGACCGACGGCGATACCCGCGGCGGCGCAGCCCTCTCGGTACTGTCCGTCACCGGCAAGCCCATCAAGTTCCAGGGTACCGGCGAAAAGCTGGATGACCTCGAAGTCTTCCATCCCTCCCGCATGGCAAGCCGGATCCTCGGCATGGGCGATGTGCTGAGCCTCATCGAGCGCGCACAGGATGCCGCCGACGAGAAGCTGGCCGAAGAGACCGCCAAGCGGATGATGGAAAACAAGTTCGATATGAACGATATGCTGGCCCAGTTCGCCCAGATCCGCAAGATGGGCGGCGCGGGTGCCATGCTGAGCATGATGCCCGGCATGTCCGGCATCGACGCCAGCCAGATCGACGAGAAAGCCTTCGACCGCATCGAGGCCATGATCTACTCGATGACCAGGGCCGAGCGCGAAGACCCTTCCATCATCAACCCCAAGCGCAAGCGCCGCATCGCAGCGGGCAGCGGCACTCAGGTGTCCGACGTCAACAAGCTGCTCAAGCAGTTTGAGATGATGCAGAAGATGATGAAGCAGTTCAAGAAGAGCCCCAAGGGCTTTGCCCGCAAGCTGGGCGGCCTGATGGGCAACCCGGGCGCCTTTAGAGGCATGAAATAATTCCGGTATACACCCCGCTGTGGGGTTGTACAGATAGATTTAATCCCCGCAAACCGGGGAACAAGAAATTTTTGGAGGATATTACCATGGCAGTTAAGATTCGTCTGCGCCGCGTCGGCGCCAAGAAGGCTCCCTTCTATCGTGTTGTTGTTGCTGACAGCCGCTTCCCCCGCGATGGCCGTTTCATCGAGGAGATCGGCACTTACGACCCCAACCAGGAGCCTCTGTCGTGAGCATCGACGGCGAGAAGCTAAGGCCTGGATCGCCAACGGCGCTCAGCCCACCGACACCGTTCGCGTGCTGCTGAAGAAGTCCAACATTCTGTAAGGTGGAGGGCTGACTCATGCAGGAGCTGTTGCTGGCAGTTGCCCGCGGCCTCGTGGAGGATAAGGACGCCGTCAAGGTCACGGTGGACGCCCCCCGTGAGGACGGCACCATCGTCTACCACCTGAGCGTGGCAGAGGGAGATATGGGCCGTGTCATCGGCAAGCAGGGCCGGATCGCAAAAGCCATTCGTGTGGTGATGCGCGCGGCTGCTGTGCGGGTCGATGAAAAGGTCCTTGTTGAGATCGACTAAGTACCCTACAGGCCCTTTGCTGTAATGGCAAAGGGCCTTTTTGATTTATGAACGGGCTTGCCCTCTCCGTCACCTTCGGTGACACCTCTCCCATAGGGAGAGGCACTGGCGTGCCGGTCAGGCCTGCGCTGGACGAGGGAAGCTCTTGCTGCCGTAAACGGTAGTGCGCTGCTATCGCCGATAGCAGGCAGCTGCCGGAGGGCGCACCTACACACGAACCTATAATACAGGAGCAAATTTATGCAGCAATATCTGGAAGCAGGCAAGGTCGTCACCACCCACGGTGTGCGCGGCGAAATGAAGCTGGAGCTGTGGTGCGACGGCGTGGATTTCCTCAAAAAGACGGGCCGTCTCTACGCCTCGGCAAAGGGCGGCAAGTGCTATAACATCATCTCCATCCGCCCGCAGGGGCAGATGGCGCTGCTCCAGCTGGAGGGCGTGAACGATATGGACGCCGCCCGCGCTGCGGGGGCAGGTGTTCTACTTCGACCGCAGCGACGCCACCCTGCCCGAGGGCCGGTGGTATGTGGCCGACCTCATCGGCTGCGAGGTGCGGGACGCCGACACCGGCAAGGTGTACGGCGTCGTCACCAGCGTGGACCACCCCGGCGCACAGGACATCTATACGGTCAAGTCCCCCAGCGGCAGGAATATATGTTCCCCGGTGTGGACGCCTTTCTCAAAGAGCGCAACCCGCCGGAAGGCTATCTCCTCGTCACCCCCATCCCGGGCCTGCTGGACGACGATTTCGACAGTGAGCGGGAGGAGGAGTGAGCGATGGGAATGCGTGTGGACATCGTGACCCTTTTCCCTGAGATGTGCCAGCAGGTGCTGGACGCCAGCATCATCGGCCGCGCAGCCAGGCGCGGCTATATCGAGACCCACTGCCATCAGATCCGGGATTACACCCTCAATAAGCAGAAGCAGACCGACGACTACCCCTATGGCGGCGGCTGCGGCATGGTGCTCTATGCCCAGCCCATCGCCGACTGCCTGCGCGCCGTCCAGAAAGAGGTAGCGGAACAGGGACGCCCGGCCCCGCATATCGTGTTCTTGACGGCGGGCGGTCAGCGCTACACCGAAGAGCACGCCCGCAGGCTGGCCCAGTACGATAACCTGACGCTGGTCTGCGGCCACTATGAGGGCATCGACGAGCGCGTCATTGAAGCGTTTGCGGACGAAGAGATCTCGATTGGCGACTATATCCTCACCGGCGGCGAGCTGGCCAGCCTCGTGGTGGCCGACAGCGTCCTCCGCCTCAAGCCCGGCGTTCTGGCGGAGCAGAAGGGCTACGAGGAGGAGAGCTACTGGGACGGCCTGCTGGAATACCCCCAGTACACCCGCCCCGAGGTCTGGGAGGGCCGTGCCGTACCCGACGTTCTGCTGGGCGGCGACCACCAGAAGATCGACGCATGGCGGGGCGAAAAGAGCCGGGAGCGCACCCGTCTGCGCCGCCCGGAGCTGTATGAGCAGTGGTGCGCCAGCCACCCCATCACCGAGCTGCCCAAGTGGAAGCGGGGCGAGAATGTCCGCCTCGTCAAGACGGAAGAACAGTTTGCCGCTGCGGCAAAGCTGTTTGCAGAGGGACGCCGCGCCGTCTGCGCCGGAAACTGGACGGAAGAATATTGTGCAGGCCTGACAGAAGAGGAGCTTCTCGCTCAGCTCAAGGCGGAGAAAAAAGGCGGCTGGGCCTGCTACCTGCACACGACGAAGGATGTGCCGGACGGCATGGTGAGCGTAGACCACAAGACCGGCCGCATTGAGCATCTCTTTGTGTCTGGGAATGCCCGCGGTAAGGGCATCGGCCGGAAAATGCTGGACTTCGCCCGGAAAAAGCTGGAAGAGTATGAGCATCCCCGCCTGAGCGTGCTGGACACCAACGCCCGCGCATTGCTCTCTATCGTCGGATGGGATGGAAATTCACAGGCGAAAAAGACATGGAATTGACCCTGCGGAATATCCTTCTGTTGTAAAGAAATGCGCGCTGCTGTGGATGCAGTACGAGGGTTGAGCGGAGTCTGCGGCAAGCGTCATACTCTGCCGGATAAGCACAGAAGCAGTCGGAGTGCTGACCCTCTGTCGAAAAAATGTTGAAAACTTTTGTATTACCCCGCCAACACTGGGGGAATAATTTTGTTGTATTTGTATAAAAGGTGGAAAATGCCCCCCTCATCCTTGGGAAAACCGCCAAAAATTCGTCTGGGGACTGTACAACGGTTTCGGTTTGCGCTAAAATAATCACAACGCAACAGGCGCGAAACATAATTGCATTTCCCGAACGATAATAGATAGGAGCGTTTTACTATGTACGTCAAAGAAGTTACCGTTGAAAATCAGGTTGGTCTGCACGCCCGTCCGGCAACCTTCTTTATTCAGAAGGCCAATGAGTTCAAGTCTTCCATCTGGGTCGAGAAGGAAGAGCGCCGCGTGAACGCTAAGAGCCTGCTGGGCGTCCTGTCTCTGGGCATCGTGGGCGGCACCACCATCCGCATCATCGCGGATGGCGCAGACGAGCAGGCTGCTGTCGATGGCCTCATCAAGCTGGTGGAGTCCGGCTTCGCAGAGTAATTCAGTTCCATTTCGTGTATGAGCGGCGGGGGTCATCCTTGCCGCTTTTTTTGGTATGATGCATCAGAACAAAGGAGGCAGCCTCATGAAAGATTCGACGAAAGAAGCACTGTTCAAGTTTGGCGAGTTCTGTGATTCCGGCAAGCCGTGGTACTGCTTTTTGGCGTCTATCTGGTGACGCTCATCGTCAATATCACCCTTCTGCTCACCTCGGAGCGGAAGCCCAGGTGGTGGAGCGTGGCCCTCGACGTGTGCGGTCTGGCGCTGGCGGCGTCGAATATTGCCAAGACCGAGAGGATGCAGAAAGGCCGGCATAATACCTGATGACCAAGGCAGAACTTTACAAAAAAGCCTGTATGCTGCCGCTTCTGCCGGGTGTCTATATCATCCGGGACAAAAGCGGCACCATCATCTATATCGGCAAGGCCAAGCGTCTGCGCATCCGGGTGAGCCAGTATTTCCGGGAGGGTGTGCCTCACGACAACAAGGTCAGCCAGATGATCGCCCACGCCTACGCGTTCGACGTCATCGTCTGCCAGAGCGAGTTCGAGGCGCTGGTGCTGGAAGCAAGCCAGATCAAAGCCCACACCCCGAAGTACAACATCCTGCTCAAGGACGACAAGGGCTACAGTTATATCAAGGTGACAAGGGACGAGTGGCCGCGGCTGTCGTTCACGCTGCAAAAAGAGGATGACGGCGCGGAGTATATCGGCCCTTATACCTCGAGCTTTGCGGCCCGTCAGATGGCCGAGACGGCGATGGATGCTTTTCTGCTGCCCCGGTGCAGCCGGCGGTTCCCGCAGGAAATTGGCCGGGGCCGTCCCTGCCTGAACGCCCACATCGGCAAGTGCATGGCGGTGTGCAGCGGCAAGATAAGCCGTGAAAACTACGAGCAGGCCGTCAAAAGCGCTGTCCACCTCATCCGCTACGGCAAAAAGGATATTCTGAAAACCCTCAACGAGCGGATGCTGGAAGCCTCTGACAGGCTGGAATTTGAGACAGCGGCCTCATCCGCGACCAGATCGCCGCCATCACCAAGGTGACGGCAGGCAGAAGGTCGTGGTTGACCCCGACGTGGAGATGGACGTGGTAGCGCTGGCGGGTACGCCCGGCAGCGTCTGCGCGGCGGTCCTCCGCTTCCGGGAGGGGCGGCTGACCGACAAGCGGGAGTTTCTGTTCCACGATACCGCCGACATCGCGGCGGTGCGGGAGGAATTTCTGCCCCGGTACTACCTCGACGATGAGCAGATACCGAAGGTCATCGCCGTGGACGAGCTGCCACCGGATGTGGACGCTTTGCAGCAGGCCCTCAACGAGAAGCGGGGCAGTGAGGTGCAGCTCTATGTCCCTCAGCGGGGCGATAAGGCGCATCTCGTCGAGATGGCCCACACCACGCCGTCGAGCGGCTGGCCCGCGAGAGCGGCCGTTACGCCCGGGAGGAAAAGCTTCTGGATGAGCTGGCGCAGGTGCTGGGCCTGCCCAAGCCCCCCGCACCATCGAGAGCTATGATATTTCCAACTGGGGCGACGGCACCAGCGTCTGCGGCATGGTGACGTTCCGGGACGGCAAGCCTACAAGGCGGGCTACCGGAAGTTCAAGATGAAGACCGTTGCCGGGACCGATGACTACGCCTCGCTGGCGGAGACCGTCTCCCGCCGTGCGGCTGAATACGAAAAGTATTCCGAAATGGCCGCAAACGGCGAGCCGAGCAGCAACTACTTCGGCCAGAAGCCTGACCTGCTCCTGATGGACGGCGGCAGGGGACAGGTGAGCGCCGCGAAGGCCGCACTGGCCGGGACGGCACTGGCCGATGTACCCCTCTACGGCATGGTGAAGGACGACCACCACCGCACCCGCGCCATCGTGGACAGCGAGGGCCGGGAGATCGCCATCAACATGAACCGCGGGACGTTCACCTTCGTCACCGCCATTCAGGACGAGACGCACCGCTTTGCCAACGCCTACCGCAAGCAGCAGATGAAGCAGAAGAGCTATTCGTCCACCCTCACCGAGGTGCCGGGCGTCGGCCCAAAGACGGCCAAGGCCCTGATGACCCAGTTCAAGAGCGTGAGCGCCGTCAAAGAGGCCACTCCTGACCAGCTGGAGAACACCCCCGGCGTCGGACGGCAGATGGCCCAGACCATTTACGAATATTTCCACCCGCAGGGGTGAAGCAAGTGGAAAAGTCCGGCGCAGACCAGTCTGCGGCCGGGCTTTTTGTAAGGAGTTTTTATGTACCAATTCCAATACGACATCAAGCCGGGCCGTTACCGGCACTTCAAGGGCAACGAATATCAGGTCATCGGGATGGCCCGCCACAGCGAGACCGAAGAGGAGATGGTGGTCTACCGTCCCCTGTACGGCGAGGGCGGGCTCTGGGTGCGCCCGGCGGCTATGTGGGCCGAAGAGGTGGAGCGGGACGCAAGCGTCAGCCGCGCTTTGCCTACATTGGCGAAATGTAAGGCTTGCGCCCGGAGGCTAAACGCGATACAATGGGTTTTGCAGAACAAACGCGCCTGCGAAACTGTATAAATAAGCACTATACATACAAGATGTAAATTTTTGGAGGATAACAGCTATGGCTTGTACTACCATCCTTGTCGGCAAAAAAGCCTCGTATGACGCTCTACCATGATCGCCCGGAACGACGATTCCGGCTCCGGCCACTTCACCGCGAAAAAGTTCGTTGTCGTTCAGCCGGAGGAGCACCCGGCTGTTTACAAGTCGGTCATCTCTCATGTAGAAGTTCCCCTGCCGGGCGATGCCCTGCGGATGACCGCCATGCCCAACGCCGTGGAGGGCAAGGGCATCTGGCTGCTTCGGGCGTCAACGCCGCCAATGTCGGCATGACCGCCACCGAGACGATCACCTCCAACCCCCGTGTTCTGGGTGCAGACCCGCTGGTGGTCTATCAGCCCGCCAGAGACGGCCAGCCGGAAGTCCCCGGCGGCATCGGCGAGGAAGACATTGTTTACCTCGTCCTGCCCTACATCCACTCTGCCCGCGAGGGCGTGCTCCGTCTGGGCAAGCTGCTGGAAACCTACGGTACCTATGAGATGAACGGCATCGCTTTCCAGGATGTGGACGAGATCTGGTGGCTGGAGACCATCGGCGGCCACCACTGGATGGCCCGCCGTGTGCCGGACGACTCCTATGTGGTCATGCCGAACCAGCTGGGCATCGACGCCTTCGACCTCGACGACGCTTTCGGCGCACAGGAGAATTATCTCTGCTCTGCCGACCTGAGGGAGTTCATCCGGGACAATCACCTCGACCTCTCGCTGGATGGCCGTCTGAACCCGCGCGACGCCTTCGGCAGCCACGACGACGCCGACCACGTTTACAACACCCCCCGCGCATGGTTCATGCTCCGCCACCTCAACCCCAACACCTGGGTCTGGGACGGCCCTGCCGCTGACTACGGCCCCCGCTCGGACGACCTGCCTGGTGCATGGTGCCGGAGCGGAAGCTGACCCCGGAGGATGTGAAGTATCTGCTGTCCTCCCACTATCAGGGGACTCCCTTCGACCCCTACGCCAGCTACGGCGACAAGAGCATGAAGGGAGCTTACCGCTCCATCGGCATCAACCGCAACGACTTCATGGCCCTCATCCAGATGCGGCCTGACGTGCCGGAAGACATCCGCGCTGTGGAGTGGATCGCCTACGCCTCCAATGCCTTCAACACCATGGTGCCGTTCTACGCCAACGTCGAGCGCACCCCGGCCTATCTGGCCTGCACCACCGGTGAAGTCTCCACCGACAGCTTCTACTGGGTGAGCCGGATGATCGCCGCCATGGCCGACGCCTCCTACGCCAAGAGCCTCATCCATGTGGAGCGGTACGAGGAGGGCGTCCTCTCCGCCAGCCGCGCCCTGCTGAACCAGTACGATAAGAACATCGCTTCGGCCGAGGAAAGCCAGCGCGCCGCCCTGCGGGAGGAGGCCAATACCGCCATCGCTGCCGAGCTGAAGAAGCGGGCTTCCGATACGCTGGATAAGGTCCTCTTCGAGCTGAGCAGCGGCATGAAGAACGCCTACGCCCGTTCGGACGCCTAAATCGCATCCGACCCGGAAGGGAAAATCATTTCCGGCAAAACCAAAACTGTCAAAAACGGTCAAATCAAACCACAAAGCCGTCATCCGCCCCGAAGCTGACCGCTCCGGGGCGGATTTTTGTGCTCTTTTGCGGGTTGTATCCCACTTCTTGTGCAGAATGCATGATTTTGACGGAAATATTTTGGCAGATAAACGGACGGAAAGTGATTGATTTTGACGGAATGTTTGCTATAATACAGACAGAAACAGTCAAAACAATTCAAACACAAGCAAAAACGTGCAATGGGAGGGATGAAGATGTTGGCAGAGGAGCGGCTTTCCCGCATCATGAAGCTGCTGAGCCAGCAGCGCACCGCGACGGTGCAGGAGCTCTGCGAGGCGCTGGACGCCAGCGAGTCCACCATCCGCCGTGATTTGAACGAGCTGGACAGGATGGGCAAGGTGAACAAGGTACACGGCGGCGCGACCCTGCCGGACAGCCAGTTCCTCGCCGACGAGCCGACGATGGCCACGAAGGAGACGCTGGCCGTCGTCCAGAAAAAGTGCATCGCAAAGGCGGCAGCAGCCCTTATCACTGCAGAGGATTTCGTCTTTCTGGACGCCGGCAGCACCACGCTGGCGCTGGCCCGGGAGCTGAGCGGCCCGGCGCTGGACGCCCGGTACGTCACCAACGGCGTCGCTCACGCCCGTCTGCTGGCCCAGAAGGGCTGCAAGGTCTTTCTGGTGGGCGGTCTGCTGCGGCCCGAGACGGAGGCCATCATCGGCGCTGCGGCCCTCCACAGCCTGCAGCAGTACAACTTCACGAAAGCGTTCCTGGGGGCAAACGGCGTGGCGCTGGACGCAGGATTCACGACCCCCGACCCCGAAGAAGCGGCTGTCAAGGCCGCAGTCGTGCGCCGGGCGAGAGAAGCCTGGTTCCTCGTGGATGACTCGAAGTTCGCCCGCATCTACCCGGCGGTCATCGCCGAGCTGTCCGGCGGCGCTATCCTGACGAATCATTGTCCGAATCCGAAATACAGACAATTCACTCTGGTAAAGGAGGCAGCAGAATGATCTATACCGTGACATTCAACCCGGCCATCGACTACGTCGTGCGGCTGGACACGCCGCTGGAAGTGGGCGAGGTGAACCGCGCCAAAGGCGAGGACTGCGTGCTGGGCGGCAAGGGCATCAACGTGTCCGGTGTGCTGGCCGAGCTGGGCTGCCGGAGCACGGCGCTGGGCTTTGTGGCTGGTGAGACGGGTGCGTGGCTCGAGCGGGGTCTGGCCGCGCAGGGCATCACCACCGATTTTATCCACCTGGAGCAGGGCATGACCCGCATCAACGTCAAGATAAAGGCGGGGCAGGAGACTGAGCTGAACGGCGCAGGCCCGGACATCCCCGAGAGCGCCATGGAGCAGCTGGAAGCACAGCTCGATAAGCTGGCCGAGGGCGACATCCTCATTCTGGCGGGGAGCATCCCGTCCAGCCTGCCCCAGACCACCTACGAGCGTCTGCTGGCCCGTCTGGAAGGCCACGGCGTGCATACGGTGGTGGACGCCACCCGCGACCTGCTGGTGAATGTGCTGCAGTATCACCCTTCCTCATCAAGCCCAATCATCATGAGCTGGGTGAGATCGTGGGCCGCACCCTCACCACCGACGCTGACATCACCGCTGCCGCCGCACCTGCAGGAAAGGCGCCGAACGTACTGGTGGAGCATGGCCGGTGACGGTGCGCTCCTGCTGGACGAGAAGGGCGAGGTCCACCGCATCGG
>ENA-OQEX01000681-OQEX01000681.1-human-gut-metagenome-genome-assembly--contig:-NODE-681-length-16565-cov-11.900718_pt1 | contig 16565 bp, 17 predicted proteins | sample MGYA00242802_ERZ504649 | MGnify/ENA primary metagenome ERZ504649 (study PRJEB26092, sample SAMD00036194) | human gut metagenome | host: Homo sapiens | study: EMG produced TPA metagenomics assembly of...
GTGCGGGCGCCACCGCCACGGACGAGGCCGAGGGCTGCGGCAACTGCAGCAACTGCCTCACGCAGTTCGAGGTCGAGGACGTCACCGATATGGCCCGCGCCGCTGTGCGCTATGTGGCCACGCGACCCATGCGCTTTGGCAAGTCGCTCATCGCCGACGTGCTCCACGGCGGCAACACCGAGCGCATTCGCCAGATGCATCTGGACGAGGACCGCGGCTACGGTGAGCTGTCGAGCGAATCGGTCGGGCGTATCAAGGACATCATCGGCCAGCTGTGCGGCCGCGGTTATCTGGCTACCTCGCAGGGGCAGTACCCGGTCGTGGGGCTGGGCCCGCGTGCCACCGAGGTCGAGGATGAGGCGTTTGCCTTTACCGTCAAGCGTCGTGCGTCCAGGCGCAAGGCCTCGGCCCGTGCCCGCCGCGCGGTGGATCTGCTGCGTGAGGAGGCCGAGCTAGATCAGCGCCCGCGCGTGGGTGACGATGCCGAGCTGTTCGAGCGCTGCGTGCCCTGCGCAAGGAGATTTCGACCGAGCTGGAGATGGCGCCGTACATGGTCTTCTCTGACAAGGCCCTGCGCGGCCTGTGCCGCCTACGACCTCAGACACGCGACGAGCTTATCCAGGTCAACGGTATTGGCGAGAAAAAGGCCGATGCCTTTGGCGAGCAGTTTATGGCGGCGATTGAAGAGTTTGAGTCCGAGCATGCACGGGATGGAGCGTAATGATGGCATCCGACGATAAAACCGAGCGCACTGAGGTGTCCGCCGTGCCGCTGTACCAGCAGGTTATGGACGACCTAAAGGGCGAGATCGCGCGCGGCGTGTACGCATCCGGCTCGCGCATTCCTTCCGAGATGGAGCTCGCGAAGTACTACGGCGTGGGACGCATCACCGTGCGCCGCGCCGTCGAGGAGCTGTCGCGCGCGGGGTATCTCAACCGCCAGCAGGGGAGGGGCACGTTTGTGTGTGCGCCCAAGCTCAAACGCAAGATTGTCCAGAAGGGTGACGTTCAGAGCTTTTCCGAGGGTTGCGCCGCCAACGACATGGTGGCCGGAGCACGCCTGGTGTCGCGCACGGTGGTTGCGGCGACGCGCGAGGACGCGGCGTTTTTTGGTGTGGAACCCGGCTGCGAGCTCATCGTTGTCGAGCGCGTGCGCACGGCAGACGGCGTGCCCGTCATGCTCGAGAACAACGCCTTTGTGCTGGCCGACCATCCCTATCTGCAGACGCTTGCCGACAAGGACCTCACGGACAATTCCATCTTTGCGCTCGTTGCCGAGCATTCGGGCCGCGCGCCGCTCAAGTCCGACCCCTGTACGGTGGAGATTGCGCTTGCCGATGCTCAGGCGGCCTCGCTGCTGGAGGTGCCGGTCGGCGAGCCGCTCTTCTATATGGAGGCGTACTTTACCGATGCGGACGAGCGGCCCTTGCTGCTCGGACGCCAAAAGATCGTGGGCTCGCGCTACGTGTTCGACATCTAACGTCCACAGATAGAACAACATAGAACAAGTTTGGTGAAATGACTTCACGTGCATCGTCGTGCGTGCTATAAATAGGACAACATAGAACGACAGCAGGTACGAGCTGCCGTCGTCCAAAGCCGCCACACAAGGAGGAACATCACCGTGAACGCACACGATCTGGTTCAGGAAATTATCGAGCGCAAGGGCAAGATTGAGAACGTCTTTTGGATCGCCTGCGGCGGTTCGATGATCGACCTGATGCCGGCCAACGAGCTACTCAAGCGCGAGGCCACCACGTTTACCTCGACGGTCTACACGGCACGCGAGTTTTGCCTGATGGCTCCCAAGAGTCTTGGCGAGAAGTCACTCGTCATCGCCTGCAGCCACAGCGGCAACACGCAGGAGGTCGTCGACGGCTGCGAGATGGCGCTGGCCGCCGGCGCCGAGGTTGTCGCCCTCACCGACTGCGAGGGCTCCAAGATCGATAACGGCAAGTGGACCACCTGGGTCTATCCGTGGGGCGAAGGCGTGCCGCAGGCCGAGGTGCCGCAGGGCATCGGCGCCTGATGGCTGCCGAGCTGCTCGACCAGCAAGAGGGTTACGAGGCGCTTGCCGACATGTACGCCGGCCTTAAGCAGATGGATGCGCTGCTGCCCGCTGCCCGCGAGAAGGTCAACGCCGAGCTAGGCGCCCGTTTTGCCGAGCTCTGCCAGCAGCACAAGTTCTTCTATATCCTGGGTTCCGGCCCCAACTTTAGCCAGACCTACGCCATGGCCATCTGCTCGCTCATGGAGATGCAGTGGCAGCACTGCTGTTACATCCACTCCGGCGAGTATTTCCACGGCCCGTTCGAGGCCACCGAGCCCGGCGTGTTCTATTTCGTGCAGCTCGGATCGGGCGAGTGCCGCCCCATGGAGGAGCGCGCGCTTGCATTCCTCAACACGCACACCGATACGGTCATGGTGCTCGATGCGCTCGAGTACGGCGTGGGCGAGGTGCCCGCCAGCGTGCGTTCGTTCCTGGAGCCGATCTTCTTCTATGCGATGAGCTGCGAGTTGCGCGCCGCCCGCGGCAAGGTGTTCGACCACAGCCCCGAGGTCCGTCGCTACATGGGCATCGAGCAGTACTAAGTAGCTGGGAAAGCAATCTTTTACGACGGGCCTTCACCAAACGAGGGTCCCGTTTGCGTCGCGGCACCCCGTCCCAGCTGTCTGATAACGAAGTCAAATACTTTCCCCAGAAGTGAACGACCTATTTTGGACCCCTGAAGCATCCGCACTTTGGCGCCAAAACCGCAGGAAAATCTCGATGAAACCGCAGGAAATAGCAGCTGAAAAGTGTCGATGCTTCGGGGGTCCGATTTTGCTCGCTCACTTTGCGGGAAAAGTATTAGACCTGAATCTGCGAGCGTGTCGCGTGAGCCAAAAAGCGGGCCGTGCCGGGGATTTCCGGCACGGCCCGCCCTGCATTGCGTCCGTTATGAGCGAGTTGCCGCGTCAACCGGCGAACTACTTTGCGTCGTAGGCCTCGGCATCCCACCAGTCGAGCTGGGCGATGTTGTCGCGAATGTGCTGGCAGCTCTTGTGGAAGCCCTCGAGCTCGTGCTCGGAAAGGTCGAGCGTGTAGACCTCCTCGACGCCCTCGGCGCCGATCACGCACGGCAGGGAGGTGAAGATGCCCTCCTCGCCATACTGGCCGGTCATGAGCGTGGAGGCCGAAAGCACGGCATGCTCGTTGTGCAGCACGGCGGCGCAGACACGCGCAGCGGAGTTGGCGACGGCGTACTCGGTGCACTGCTTGCCCTGGTAGGTCACATAGCCGCCCTTGCGCGCGAGCTCCTCGACCTCCATGTGGTCAAAGGCGTACTTGTCGGGGTTTTCGGCCTGAAGCTCGTTGAGGCTCTTGCCGGCGATGGTTGCGGCCTTAAAGGCGGCCAGCTGGCTAAAGCCATGCTCGCCGATCATGTAGCGTCGATGGACTTGGGGCTCACACCGACCTTCTTGGAGATCTCGGTGCGCAGGCGGGCGGAGTCCAGACCGCAGCCCGAGCCGATGATCTTCTTGGGATCGTAGCCGGTCAGGTGCCACAGCTCGGTGCACACGACGTCGCAGGGGTTGGAGATGCTCACGAAGATGCCGTCAAAGCCGGCGTCGACGATGCGCTTGGCAAAGGTGCGGGCGGCGTCGGTGGTAAAGAACAGCTCGCCGTCGCGGCTGCCGGCGGCCAGCGCAACCTTGCCGGCGGCGTTGACGATGACGTCGCAGCAGGCCAGCTCCTCGTAGTGGTCGTAGCAGTTGACGATCTTGGTGTTATACGGGACAAACGAAAGGGAGTCGCGCAGGTCCTGGACCTCAGACGTCACCTTGGCCTCGTTGATATCGCACAGGTACAGCTCGTCGGCAATGCCCTGCATAAGCAGGCTGTTGGCGACATGTGCTCCTACGTGGCCCTGGCCGACCACACCGATCTTACGCGTCTGGTACATATATGTATCCTTTCGGCCGAGTTTTTCGCGTCGAACCATTGTAGCGTCCTGCGCCCACTTTGCTAGGCTAAAGCGCCGTAGATTCTTGGGGCATGCCGTAATCTCTACTTTTGGAGTGATTTGGGCCGCTGACGGCATCGCGGGGCGATGTGCTCGCGCGGATGGGGCCGCTCGTTGTACCATAGCTGCAACTGACTCGTAAGGAGCATCCATGCCCATTCGTATTCCCGACGCCCTTCCTGCTGCTGCGCAACTCGAGAGCGAGAACATCTTTGTCATGACCGAGTACCGCGCACTGCATCAGGACATCCGTCCGCTGCGCGTGCTCATCCTCAACCTCATGCCCACCAAGATCGCCACCGAGACGCAGATCATGCGCAAGCTCTCCAACACGCCGCTGCAGGTGGAGGTGGACCTGCTACGCACCAAGACGCACGAGGCCACGCACGTGAGTGCCGGCCACCTGGAGACGTTCTACCGTACGTTCGACGACATCCGCGACATCCACTACGACGGCCTGATCATCACGGGCGCGCCGGTGGAACAGATGCCGTTCGAGGAGGTCGACTACTGGCCCGAGCTCTGCCAGATCATGGACTGGTCTACCACGCACGTGCACTCTACGCTGCACATTTGTTGGGGCGCGCAGGCGGGGCTCTACCATCATTACGGTATCCAGAAGCACGACCTGCCGGCCAAGGCGAGCGGCGTGTTCGAGCATCATCTGGTGAAGCCGCAAAGCCCGCTGGTGCGCGGCTTCGACGACCGCTTCTATGCCGTGCACTCGCGCAACACCGATGTGCGCCGCGAGGATGTGGAGGCCGAGCCGCAGCTCGAGGTCGTGGCCGTATCCGACGAGGTGGGCCTGTACATCGTCAAGTCGACCGACAGCCGTCGCTTTTTTGTCTTTGGCCATCCGGAGTACGACACCGACACGCTACGCCTGGAGTACGAGCGTGACGTGAAGCGCGGACTCAACCCGGAGGTGCCGGCGCATTACTTCCCAAACGACGACCCCACGGCCGAGCCGCTCAACGTCTGGCGCAGCCAGGCTCAGCTGCTCTACACCAACTGGCTCAACTACTACGTCTACCAGACCACGCCCTACGACCTAGCCCGCGCTGGCGAGGAGCACTAGGTCGCGGTCGTGGCCGTGACTGCCGCCGTGGCCGCCGCGTGACGAGCGTGGAAATCCGGACACACGAGCGTGGATAATCGGACGTTTGCAACGTGAGCGTGGATAATCTCCCGTTTTTGGCTCACAAGGGTCTCAAAGCGGGAGATTTTCCACGCTCATTTTTCTGCAGCTGCCGTACCGTCGGCATCATCACACGTTGAGTACATGCGGACTACATCGCAAACTAGGTAGTTTCGAGCCACAGCATATTTTCTTTCAATGAAGTCGGTGGCTTTTGAGGCTCAAAATGTGGAGACAGGGACCTCTCGACAACCGTTCTACCTGCAGATATAAGCCATTGGCCTAAAACATCCAAAACCGTCAGGCATTTGGTCAGCATCTGGACAGCATTTGGTCAGACTTCGCATGAAACCGTCTGGTACGTTTGCGCCGTTCCAAGAGTTTGGGGGCGACATGGCAAACATAACGGCGAATCAAAGACTCACAAGTCACATTGAAGCATGCGAGCAGCAGACGAGCTGCGTGTACGCGCGCACGACGGCGGAGGCAAAGCAGATTGAACGGCGGGTGGCGGCGGGAAGTCTCAAGGTGGTCATGCCGGGACTGTATGCGCGTCCGGAATACTGGTCCGAGCTCAAGTTTCGGCAGCGTTATCTGCATCGGGTGCGGGCGCTTGCGCAAAAGCACCCCGACTGGACGTTTTGCTCCTATACGGCGGCCGTTGTCTATGGCCTTTCGGTTTCGCATGCCAATTTGACGCACATCCATATCGCCGCGATGCCGGCGCAATCGACGACGCCAGGCTCTCAAGTCGTTCGCCATCGGTATGCTTATCGGACACGGGCCAGCGAGATGGATATTGCCGTGACCGATATCGATCAAACGATTGCGGATTGCCTGGTCGATGCATCGTTTGTCGAAGGGCTGATCATTGCGGACTCGGCGCTCCATGAGCAGCTTTTGTCGAAGGAGCATCTTGTTGAGACGGTCGACAGGCTTGGCTTGAATCGTCGCGGTGTTGTGACGGCGCGCAGGGTCGCGCGGTGTGCCGACGGCTTGTCGGAAAACGGCGGCGAGTCCAAGGCGCGTGCGCTGATGATCGAGCGCGGCTGGCAGGTTCCGGAGCTGCAAGTTGAGCTGTTCGATCCGGTTGAGCCGGGAAGGCCGTATCGCGTTGACTATTTGTGGCGCGTGGGTGACCGGTTGATTATTGGGGAGTTCGACGGATTCGTTAAAAGCGAGAAGGCGGCGGAGGAGGGCAAGCTCGCAAAGGCGCAATTTGACGAGCGCCAGCGCGAGTCGAGGCTTTCGATGCTCGATAACTGCAAGATTGTGCGCTTGTGCTGGGATGACCTAAGGGATCCGACAAAGCTCGATCGCAAGCTCAAGGTTGCCGGCGTGCCGCGTGCCTGCTGAGACGGTTACAGGGTGTTAGGCTGCACGAGCGTGGAAATCCGGACGGATGAGCGTGGGAATTTAGACGTGATTTGGTTGAGCGTGGATTTTCGGACACACGAGCGTGGATTATCGGACGTTTGAATAATGAGCGTGGATAATCTCCCGTTTTTTGCCCCCGAACAGGCCCAAAGTGGGAGATTTTCCACGCTCATTTTTGTGGGGTGCAGCGTGCCAGCCGTTAGGCGCTGATGATGTGGGGTAGCGGCAGGTCGTGGGCGTCGGTGGGGATGTGGTCGACGCGCTGTTCGTCAAAGGCGATGCCGACGATTTGACATACGGGCGAGAGCATGGGCAGGTAGCGGTCATAGCAGCCGCCGCCGTAGCCTAGGCGCGTGCCGGTGCGGTCGAATGCTACGAGCGGCACGACGATCATGTCGAGAGCTTCGGCAGGCACGATAGGGAAGCGGCTGCTGTCGATGTCCGTGGCCGCAAAGGCCCGCGTGGGGTGGGCGATAAACGGAGCCGCGTCCGCGTCGCCGGCAGCAACTGCCCGCATACACATGCGCTGGCCACAAGCTGCGGCGTCTGTTGCCGAGAGCATGCACGGATAGGCCACGCGCCAGCCACGTTTGGCGGCAGCTGCGGCAAACGCGGCTGAGTCGACTTCGGAACCCATCGCGGCATAGACGGCAACGGTGTGCGGCGCCGCGGCATCCAAGCGGCCCAGCAGCTCAACCAGCCGCGCACAGATATCAGCAGACTTCGCCGCCCGCCAGTCCAAATCAAGAGCATCGCGCCGAGCAATCACCGCCCGCCGCAACTCAGCCTTGTCCATCCCGGCTTCCTCTCCCAAACCTACCAAAAAGGGACAGGTTTATTTTGGCAGGTTTTATCTGGGCAAATGTCGAAACCACCACAAAGGTGCCTGTCCCCTTTGTGGTGGTTTTGGCCCATGCGTTAACGCTATAACGCCGCGGCGATTGCTTCGGTCACAAACTTATTGAGTGACTCGCCCTTCTTTGCCGCCGCCAGTGCTGCCTGCTTGTGAAGCTCGGAGCCTGTTCTCACATTGAACGAGCCCTTAAAAGCCCGCTCTGGTTCCTTGCCCTTTTCGGCACAAAACTCAAGGTAATCGTCGACGGCGTCGTGGAAGCATTGCTCCACTTCTTCAGCCGTGGAGCCTTCAAATACGATTGCGTCCCTAATGCCGGCGACCATACCTGTTAGTACATGCTGCTCGGCATCGAACTCGACTGGGGCGAAATAGCCCTTGTATGCCAAAACGTTACTCATGACTGCCTCCGACATCCTGCAGAAATCGAACGATGTTTCGAATTGTCCCCGCCGTCAATTCGTCAGATGGATGAGGCGCGTGCATCACGAACATCCTGCCATCTGAGGGCCTGTAGAAGCGAATGCGCGATCCGGATGTCTTGCCTTTGCTGTCCATTTCAAAGCCATATGAGGCCATGACTTTTAAAAAATCGGCATACCGATACGTCGAAGGGCAGCTAAACAGTTGGGCGATGAGTTTATCGGCTCGAGTATCCCGCCTCACATTCTGCAACTATATTCTAGTTGCAATTTAGATCCGATGCAATCACCCATACTATAGAACATGTGTACGTATAGAACAAGTGTTCGAACCACCACAAAGGTGCCTGTCCCCTTTGTGGTGGTTTTGCTTGCTGTGGCTAGCCCAGCAGGTCGATGACGTTAAAGCCGGCGTTGCTCTTTGCGATGACGTCGCGGCCGCCAAAGACGCAGGTGGGCGACTCGGCTGCGATGCGCGTCACGTCGGTGCCGAGCGAGCGCAGCTCACCGGGCGTGGCGGCGAGCATCTGGCGCGGCGCTCCTCGCGTGCATGCGGGTCAAGCCCGGCCAGGTAGGTCGTGTTGCGGCGCTTGGTGAGCGCGTACGGCTTCACCGGCGCGTCCATGCCGCTCACGCAGCTCACGATAAAGCCTCAAAGGCGGCCTCGTCGGGCTCAAAGCAGCCAAGCCATGCACCCGCGCGCTCCACGCGCTCAATCGAAGGATCGATCGCCGGGTCACGGTAGGTGTAGAACGCCGTCTGGCGCTCGCCGCTGCGCGGAATCCGCAGCCGTACGCACCGCCCTTCACGCGGATCTCGTTCCACAGGTAGTCGTAGGAGAGCGCGTTGGCAGCCACGGCCCAAGCGCCTGTCACGTCGAGCCCCAAGCGACGCGGATCGCACGCACGCGCGGCAAAGCAGATGTCGCTGGGGATCACGAAAGCCTCGTGGCGGTCGCACGGCGCCGGCACCACGAGCGCGTCGCGGCCGGCACCATCGCCCGCACCCAGCCCCAGGTCGCCTGCGGCATCCCAGTACGCGTCAAAGTCCTCGTCGCTGCCGGTAAAGCTCGCCATGCAGCCATCGGCACAAAGATGCGGCCTGCCAGTTCGGTAAGCTTGGCGCGCAGGTCGTCCAGGCGCTCGTCAAAGTGGTCGAGCAGATCGCGCAGGAACAGGTAGAAGTCCACGCCCGAAAGCTGCTCGCGCACCACGGCCGAAGGCGAGCTGTAGCTCATCGCGCGACCGAGCGCCGCCGAGTGACCGTTGTTGATAAAGCCCTGCTCAAGCCCAATGCGAATCTGCGTGAACACGTCGCGCACGCGGTCGGCGTCGGCATCTGCCAAAAGCGTGCTCGACCATACCTCGCGCGGCAGACTCGCCAGTGCATCAATCTTCTCGGACAGGGCGCCGGCGCTCACCAGCAGGTAGGGGCGCACGCCGTCCACGTCGGGTTGGGTCATGACTTCGGTCGTAAAACTCAAAAAGCCCAGCTTGCCAGCGAGCAAGTTGTCGAGTTCCTCGGCCGAGTGCTCGCGCGTGGGCAGCTGCTTAAGCAGGCGGCAGAGCAGCGTCACATAGGGCAGGTCCTCAAACGCGACGCAGCTCAGGTCGAAATACTGCATGGCGTAGGCCAGGCGGTTGGTAGGGATGTCGTGGCGCAGACAGACGATGGGCACGGTCGTGTCCACGACCAGCGGTGGTTCGGGGCGCGCCTCGCCAATGTCGGACACGCGCAGGCGCGGCAGCGTGGCCTTGTCCTCGGGCGTGTCCTCGGCTTCCTGCGCGGCACGCAGCGCGGCCGTGCGCTCGACCACGTCGGCCAGCTTGGAATCGGTCATGGCGTCGCGCTTGGCTGCCAGCTCGATGGCCTCGGCACCCTCCGAACCCTCGGCGGCGTCCACCGGCACCAGCTCGACGAGCGCCATGTGGTCGTTCTCCAGCACCAGCTCGCGCAGCAGGTCCTCAAAGTAGGTGCCGTCCAGCTCGCTACGCAGCTCCTCGTACACCGGGCCGTACTTGAGTGCCAGCGTCGCGGCGTCGTCATCGTAGAGCCAGGTGCTCAGCGCGTCGCACGCAATGGCCACGCCGTCGGCGATGCCGTAGTCGCGCTGGCGCAGATCGTATTCGTTGCTGCTGATGATGGCTTCCAGGCGCTCGCGCGGAACGCCGTGCTCGCACAGGTCGCGGCAGGCGTCCTGGAACACGCGGCGCAGCTCGCGCGCCACGCCGGGCTGCGCGTTTTGCAACATGATGAGCTCGTAGGGCTGCAGGCTCTCGGCCGCGGTGTAGCTCACCACGTTGCGCCCAGGCCGGCGGCCAGAATGGCCTTCTTAACTGGCGCCTCGTTGGAGCCCAGCAGCGCCTCGAACAAGATGTCCGCTGCGATCGTGCGCTTGCGGTCGAGTGCGCTACCCAGCACAAGACCCAGGCCCACCAGGGCGTTCTCGGGCGTGGTGTCCATCTCGATGCGCTTGTACTCGCAGGTCACGGGCGCCTGTGCGCCCAGTGGATTGGGCGCCAGCGTGGACGGGTCCTCGCCGGCGGCAACGGCAGCGTGCATGCGGCGGCTCGCGGCACTCGGCTGCGACAGATAGCGCTCGTCCAAAAAGGCCAGCGCGCGGTCCACATCCAGGTCGCCGTAGAGCGTGATGTAGGAGTTGGAGGGGTTGTAGTGGCGCGCGTGCGTGTCCAGGAACTGCTCGTAGGTGAGCGCGGGAATCGCGCGCGGGTCGCCGCCGCTCTCGTGCGCATAGGCGGTGTCGGGATAGAGCGCGGCGTTGACGGCATCGTCCAGCACGCTCATGGGGTCGGACAGCGCGCCCTTCATCTCGTTGAACACCACGCCGTTATAACGCAGCGTGCCCTCGTGCAGGCTCGCGGCGCTGCTGTCGCCGTCGCCCTCCGGCAGGTCCAGTTCGTAGTGCCAGCCTCCTGCTCAAAAATGGTGGGCTTGGTATAGATGGCCGGGTTGAACACCGCGTCCAGGTACACGTCCATCAGGTTATACAGATCCTGCTCGTTGGTGGTGGCAACGGGGTAGATGGTCTTGTCGGGGTAGGTCATGGCGTTGAGGAACGTCTGCATGGAGCTCTTGATCAGGTCGACAAACGGCTCCTTGACGGGAAACTTGGCCGATCCGCACAGCACCGAGTGCTCAAGAATATGGAACACGCCGGTGGAATCGGCCGGCGGCGTCTTAAAGCCAATGGCAAAGGCCTTGTTCTCGTCGTCGCACGCCAGGTACAGCAGACGAGCGCCCGAGGCAGTGTGTCGCAGCACGTAAGCGTCCGAGTCGAGCTCGGGCACGGCCTCGCGGCGCTCGACGGCAAAGCCGTGGCAGGTAGTGCCGGGCACCAGCAGTGCAGCGGCTGCGGCGCGCGGGTCGGTTGAGGTGGTGGGCATATGCAGTCTCCTTTGACGCCCCAGCGGGGGCGAATCGAGTCGAATCCTCGAGAGTATACCCATATGGGCTGCGGTTCTGCGGCGAACTGGAGACGATGCTAGCGGATTGGGCGAAGGGCTCGCGTGCCCGCCGCACGAGCGTGGAAAATTGGACACTCGCCAAACGAGAGTGGATATTCGGACGGACGAGCGAGGATTTCCGGATACCTATCGAACGAGAGTGGATATTTGGACGGAATTTGCCGCAAAAGCCCCAAAAACCGTCCAAATATCCACTCTCGATATCCGACCGTCCGAAAATCCTCGCTCGTCCATCACTCGCGTATCTCTCGTCCCTCATTCGTCTCTAATATGAGAGATGACAGGAAGATGAGAGAAAAATATGAGAGATAACTGAGCAGCAAAGAGACAGGCAATCATGGTATTGTCTCAATACCGATTGTTCTACCAGCAAAAATATGTATAAATGAAGCAAATGGTAGACATTCCATCTCTATCTATCTCTTATCTCTAAGCCGAGAGATAGAGAGATAAATGAGAGATAATTACGAGAGATAACTGAGAGACGAGGGAAATCTATCCGCGGCATTCTCCGCAGGACCGAGCGAAAGGACGTGCAGATGAACGAAAACGAGCTGACCGGTCTGCTTGAGTCTTTAAGGCGTATGGGCTCGGATGATCTTAACGTCGAAGTGAAGGAGAGCGCCACGACGCTTTCCCGCGACGTATGGGAAACGGTGAGCGCATTCGCGAACACTGCCGGCGGAATCATCGTGCTCGGAGTGAGTGAGCGCGCAGGTTTTGTCCCGGTTGAGAACTTCGAGACCGAGAAAGTGCTCAACCAATTTGTGTCAGGCATGGGTGATGCGGGCGGTCGAGGAAAGCTGGCCAATCCGCCTAAATACACGATCGAGCGAGTGGAGCTTCAGGGCGTCATCGTTCTCGTCATTACGATTGAGGAGCTCGATCCGTCGAGCAAGCCCTGCTATGTCATAGAGCGGGGCGCCCAGGGCGGCAGCTACAAGCGCATCGATGACAAAGATGTGCCGCTTTCATCGACTGAGGTGCTCGCATTGGCGTCATACGGTCGAGCGACTCCGAGCGATCGCGACGCGGTGGCGGGTGCGGGCGCGGACAATCTCGACGAGACGCTGGTCGACCGTACGATAGATCGGGCTTTCTCGTTGACGCCCCGGGCAATGCGCGGCGCGCCGGACAAACAAACGAAGCTGGAGCGCCTAAATATCCTTGATTCCCAGGGCAATGTCACCAAGGCTGGACTCCTAGTTGTGGGCACCTACCCTCAGCAGTTCTATCCCAAGCTCTTCATTGACGTGGCTGTCCATGCGGGAACTCAGAAGGGCATGGCGGGGTCGCTGAGGTTCATGGACCGCACAATCTGTGAGGGAACGTTGGGCGAGATGATCTCGGATGCTGTCGCGACCGTCGCCAAGAATTTGCGGCGAACCTCGACCGTCCAAGGCGTCTCGCGTGTCGACTCGCTGGAGATTCCCGAGGAGGTTCTGCGCGAGGCAATCGCCAACGCCGTAATCCATCGAGAATACGGGGATCGGTTCTGTGGACAATCGATTGCCGTCGACGTCTTTGACGATCGTGTCGAGGTGACGAATCCTGGCGGCCTTTACGGGGGAAAGACTCGCGAGAACTTGTTTGACGGCAGCTCCCGATGCCGTAACGCGACGCTCGTGAAACTCATGTCGATTGTCCCGCTGCCGGATGGCGCAGGTTCGCCGGCTGAGGGCAATGGCTCGGGCATCCCGATGATGATCGATGCCATGCGCGCGCATGGTCTGGCCGAGCCCCTGTTCTGCCCGGGGTTCGATCGGTTCAAGGTCGTACTTTACCGTTCAAAGATCGAGCCGGTCGATCATGGCGGGGGCTTAATTGTGACGGCACTCAAACACTACGGCGAGCTGGGGACGCGTGAGCTGGCAGAACGTACGGGGCTTACGATTTCCCAGGTTAGGTCGCGCGTCAACGCGCTCATTAAGCAGGGTGAGCTTGAGCCGACGGCGCCGTCGACAAGCCGCAACCGCAAATATCGACTGTCAGAGCGCGTGGAATAAATGCGTTAGTGGACGAGGCGACCCAATAATCGACCCTCGATTGGCGCCCACTAAGGTTAAGCGGTTGTTGCCCAGTTGACGGTGATGCTAAAGACTCAGCTTACGCCGGCATGGCCCCGACCCCGTCCATCAAGAACAGCCTGAGAACCAGCTTGATGACATATCCCGGTTTGACTTCTGCCGCGTCAAAGACGTGGCGCTCGGCGAGCTCGCTGCAGTATGCGTAGATATCGCGGATAAGGTCCGCGCCCGAAAGCGTAAACATGTAGCCTGCGTCCGAAAGCGCATTGGGTGCGACTGGCAACTTGGCCATGTGGCAGAACGTTTGCAGGTCGGGCGCCATAACATTCTGGTAGTCGAGGTGGCCGTTGGCATCCTGTTCGGCAAGCTCCAATTGGCGCACAAAATCCAGTGCCGCCGCTAACACAAAGCTCGGCGTAGGCGCATTGACGTCCTGAGTGGTCGCCACAAGCCTGCCAGCCGCCTGCGTGACAAGCCAAGCGACCTCGCGCTGGCAACGCACGGCCTTGCGCGTAACCGGCTTGATGGACGAAGAAGAAACGCTCCCCTTAGGCGGATTCGAAGCAGCCATAAGACCCTCCCATGAACGACCCGGTCCAACAAGCCCGGATGAAACACGTGCTACATCAGTATACAGGGAAGTGGGGTAGCGGGGTACAAGCGCGCCAGCGGCAAACCGAGAGCATCAACGATGTGCCGATCGCGGAATGAGATCTCGTAATAATTGACTCTCGGCCATATTATTGAGGGGCATAACTCGCGTTCGTATGGTTGTAGGTGCTGGCGATGAACGACATTGACCTTGCTGTTCCGTTGATGGATGGACCAAGCTATGACCGCGCCTGCAGTCTCGTGCCTTCCGAATACGTTGAGGCATGGGAGTGGTTTCTGGGTGAGGAACAGCGCGGCGGCGTTTGGACCAGCCTTCCGCACCACACCAAGGAAGATAGCCCTCAGTATCAGTATCGTTTGAGAATTGGCTCGGACTTCTTTCCCGTAACGCGGGATTCAGGGATCTTCTGGCCGGGCCAGGATCGGGTGAAGCAAGATCCCAATAAGATCTTTGCGCTTTCGGTCCATAACTCTAAAAAGAGCTTCTACACCGATGTACCTCCGCTCTATTTGGACGATGGTACGTGGGTCATTAAGTATTCGGTCCAAGCGCCAGGCGCCGTTGGTTCTCGAGACCAGAATTACAACAGTAAAATGCTCAACTGCATGGAATGTGGCGTTCCAGTCGGAGTCATATTTGCAACCGAGGTGGGCTACAAGGTGCTCGGCCTTGCGTTTGTTGAACGGTTCGAGCCCGAAAACGGATGGTTTGTTCTGCACGGTCCTGTTCATAAAGGCGGACCGGACCCCCGTTTTGCGCCCGACATGAGCTATCTGAAGCACATGCCCGTCGATATTGAGTTTGCCGGACAGGGTACGACCGACGACGAAAAGGTCCGCTATGCGTTAAGGCGCGAGCGATTGGGGCAGCAATGGTTCCGCAAGCAGCTCGTTGCCGCCTATGATGGCCGTTGCGCGGTGTCGGACTGCGGCGTCAGCGAAGCTCTGGAGGCTGCACATATCGAGAATTACTCGGGACCCAAATCGCAGGTTGCCAGCAACGGCATTCTGCTTCGGCGCGACTTACATGCTTTATTCGATGCTCATCTGATTTCGTTTGAGCCTGTTTGCGGCGAATATCGGCTGTGCGGATCGTACCTGCTGGATAAGACCGGCTACGCTTCCTTTGCGGGTGCGACGCTAAGGCAGCCGAATGAGCGTCAGTGGCGACCCAATGCGGTGTTTCTTGAGGCCCATCGCATTGAGTTCGATCGCTCGGAAAAGAAGCGTGAAAAGGCGGGGCTTCTGCCGTATTAGCGTATTTGGCTTTGGCATTCTTTGACGATCGTGTTGTTTGATCGGATCGCGTGGCGATGCAATCTCGCGCATGCCCGCCGGTGCATGCTCTTCCTGTTTTGTATAGCGAGAGGGGAGCGTGTATGAGCTGGCGAGGCGATATTGTGATGGGGAAGTACGGAAAACTGCCGTGTGCCCTTATAGACAACAATATGTTTCCGAGCGTAGAGGTTGATTGCGGGTCGTTTGTCGTCACCTGCCCTTGCTGCGGCTCGCAAATACCGTGTCTCGACATTCGGTTCATCGATGCGCGCGACAGGTTCAGCGACGAAGTGAGAAAACAGACAGGCGTTCATATGCCGGTGTATCCGGAGAAATGCCCCGTTTGTGGCCTCGATATCGTGTACGACGCCGGCGACGAGGGATAGGTGATGCGGAGGAGCTGACTGTGAAGGCCTCTCCGTCCCTACAAATAAATCCCCTCACCGAGCTGCTTGTGGAACTCGGCGTGATGGTCGCGTGCCCAGGTAAAGAGCGCCTGGTCAAAGTCGGTACGCGTGGCCGGGACGCCAAAGACGCCGGCAACTTCGACGCGTATAAACTCCAGTGCCGGCAGCTTGTTGATGGCAGTGAGGGCAAACGGGGACGAGGGCTCCTCGAACAGATAGCGGCTGCCTTGCAGCGCGTCGCAACTGGTGCACGTGTTGCCGAGCGACGGGGCTTTGGAGGCTCGCGCGCCTACGGGCTTGTAGCCGCAGCGCTTATGAAGGTAGTCGCGGATCTCGCCCGGCACGCAGCCAAGAGCGGGCACGATGGCGAGTGCGTTGGCGTTGGCCGTGTCGATGGCAATGTGCCCGGCTTCGTTGGGCGCGTGCGCGATGGCGATGCTCTCGTCGTTATCGGCTCGATAGGGAATGCCGAAGGCGCGACCGAGGTCTCTTTGTGACACTTCCAGCACTCGCGCTTGCCCAGTACTAGATATATATACGGCGCAGAGGGGTCGGATCGGTCAATACCGGGCAGCCACTCGGCAAAGGGCTCGGGGTTGACGCCGCTGGGTACATACCAGATTTTCTTGGTCCGGTCCCATTTGGCGCCCAACGCCTTGGCTTCTTCTTTGTGCGAAAAGGGAACATCGAGCTCGGTGCGCATGGTGGCTCCTTGGTGCTGCAGGTGTAAGTGGCTCAAGGATACCGCAGGGCGCAGACATCGTGGCGTTTTGCCGAGAAGCTGTGGTGCGGACTGATTGGTTATACCGATGGATAGATCGGCAAGTAGATGGTCGGCTTTTGGCCAGTTGGGCGGTTGGAGCTGCCAGCGGATTTGGCGACATAAAACAAAACAGCCCAGAGGACATAGCCTCTGAGCTGCGAACATTTGGTGGGCGTTAGAAGATTTGAACTTCTGAC
>ENA-OQEX01000682-OQEX01000682.1-human-gut-metagenome-genome-assembly--contig:-NODE-682-length-16518-cov-1.820938_pt1 | contig 16518 bp, 23 predicted proteins | sample MGYA00242802_ERZ504649 | MGnify/ENA primary metagenome ERZ504649 (study PRJEB26092, sample SAMD00036194) | human gut metagenome | host: Homo sapiens | study: EMG produced TPA metagenomics assembly of...
AAAAGAGGAGCGGGAATCAAAGGTGGCAGCAGTAAGCCGCGGAGCAGTTCCGGAGCCATTTGAGAAAGTCGCAGGACGGAACTTCATTGTGAAGGTGCTGCTGAAAAAGCTGGTCGAAGCAGCGCAGGGAATAATGAAAGCTGCTATTCACAGGCTGCTGAAAAAACAGTTCTAACTGGAAAAACAGCTCTAACTGAAAAAACAGCTCCAACTGGAAAAATAAATTCATCTGGAAGCCTTGTAAACAGCTCTGGCTGTCAGGCCAGCAGTGTGCTTCGTGAGCAGGCAATTTATCAGGCGAAGCATTTAGCAAGGAAGAGGAAGCTCTTTTTGCAGGAACTTTAAAAGAGGCTGCGGAGGCAGATAAAAGAGCGGATGAAAAAGCAGAAGAAAAAGCAGAAGAAAAAGCGGATAAAAGTGCAGATGAAAAGCGACAGAAGATAACATATCGGTTGAGAGAATGAATGAAGCCGATAATCAGGCAGAGACTGCTGTATCCGTAAACTATGAGATACCAGATAAATCTGAGCCTGGACAGAGTGATCCAGGTACAGAATATCCATCCGTTGGGGGAAAGCAGCTTGAGCTTTTTCAGGAGAAACTTCTGGCACCAGAATCCCGAAACCGCCATAAGCTGATTGGCCAGTTGTTTGACACCTACTGGCTGGTGGAATTTGAAAACCAGTTTTACATTATCGACCAGCATGCAGCTCACGAAAAGGTAAATTATGAGCGCTTTGTAAAACGTTTTAAAGAACAGTCCATTGAATCGCAATATCTGAATCCTCCGCTTGTGGTGACCTTGAACATGGATGAACAGGCGAAATTAAAAGCCAACGAAGAATATTTCAGGAAATACGGTTTTGAGATTGAACCTTTGGTGGAAGGGAATACTGTATCAGTGCAGTTCCGACAAATTTGTACGGATTCCATGAAGAAGAACTCTTTCTGGAAATGCTTGACAATCTGGGAGGAGAAGGTGCAAAGGATGCTTTGACCTTTTCACAGCAAGACTTGCCACAATGGCATGCAAATCTGCTGTCAAAGGAAATCATCAGATGTCTGCTCTGGAGGCAGATAAGCTGATCGACGAGCTTCTTACTCTGGACAATCCATATAATTGTCCTCATGGCCGTCCCACTATCATTGCGATGACAAAGACAGAAATTGAAAAGAAATTTAAGCGAATTGTATAAACAGGAGAGATTATGAAAAAACCTCTTATTGTCCTTACCGGTCCTACTGCAGTTGGAAAAACCAGGCTGTCTATTTCTCTGGCAAAAGCCATTGGCGGCGAGATCATATCTGCAGATTCCATGCAGGTTTATAAATATATGGATATTGGCTCTGCGAAGATCATGCCAGAAGAAATGCAGGGAGTTCCCCATTACCTGGTGGATGAGCTGACGCCAGAGGATGAATTTCACATTGTGCGTTTTCAACAGATGCAAAGGATGCCATGGAAAAGATTTACACCAGGGGACATATTCCCATTCTGGTGGGGGGAACCGGCTTTTATATTCAGGCGGTGACCAGAGATATTGATTTTACCCAGGCTGAGCAGGACGATGGATACCGGGCCGATCTGGAGGCGATTGTCCAGGAAAAAGGTCCTGCATATCTTCATCAGATGCTGGCAGAGGTGGATCCCAAAAGCGCCGAAGTGATCCACGAAAACAACACGAAGCGTGTAATCCGCGCACTGGAATTTTATCATCAGAACCATAGCCCTATTTCCGCACACAATGAGGAGCAGCAGGAACGAACCAGCCCCTATAATCTGGCATACTTTGTGCTGAATGCACCACGGGAGCTTTTATATAAACGCATTGATAAGAGGGTGGATGAAATGATGACCAGCGGTCTTGTGGCAGAAGTCCAGAAGCTGAAGGACATGGGCTATCACAGAGGTATGGTTTCCATGCAGGGTCTTGGATATAAAGAAATCCTGGCCTATCTGGATGGAGAAATGCCGCTGGAAGAGGCTGTGCGGATCTTGAAGCGCGACACCCGGCACTTTGCCAAACGCCAGCTCACCTGGTTCCACAGAGAACCGGAAACAGTGTGGGTGAATAAAGATGAGTTCGGGTATGACGAGAATAAAATGCTGGAATATATGCTGAGCGTTTGCCATGAAAAAGGAATAACTGGAGAGTAGTTATTTCGATAATCAGATTTTCCACAGGGGGTAATCGCCCGCTTTGAAAACAAAAAAATGGAGGAATACCGTCAGACAGACGGAAAATTTATTATGAAAGAATTATACGAGCAGCTGGGAATTTCTTCCCAGGTTTATGATTTTTGCCATGAAATAGAAAAATCCTTAAAGGAGCGTTTTGAACAGTTTGACAAAACTGCAGAATATAACCAGATGAAAGTTCTTCTGGCTATGCAGAAAAACCGTGTCAGCGAGGAGTGCTTCGGCTCTTCTTCCGGTTACGGCTACAACGATTACGGTCGTGATACTCTGGAAAAGGTTTATGCGGATACATTCCACACAGAAGCATGTCTGGTGCGTCCGCAGATTGCGTGTGGAACACATGCCCTGGCCATTGCTCTTTTTGGAAACCTGCGTCCAGGCGATGAAATGCTGGCACCAGCCGGAAAGCCATATGATACTCTTGAAGAGGTGATCGGTATCCGTCCATCCAAGGGCTCCCTGGCAGAATACGGAGTAACTTATCGTCAGGTGGATCTTCTTGAGGATGGAACTTCGATTATGAAAATATCCGCAAAGCAATCAATGAGAAGACAAAACTGGTTGAGATTCAGCGCTCCAAAGGCTATATGACACGCCCCTCTTTTTCAGTAAAGCAGATTGGTGAGCTGATTGCATTTGTAAAGAGCATTAAGCCTGATGTGATCTGTATGGTAGACAATTGCTACGGCGAATTTGTTGACACGATTGAGCCCAGTGATGTTGGTGCAGATATGGTGGTTGGTTCCCTGATCAAAAACCCGGGCGGCGGACTTGCTCCAATTGGCGGTTACATTGCGGGAACCAAAGAGTGCGTGGAAAATGCTTCTTACCGTATGACCTGTCCGGGACTTGGTGCTGAGGTGGGAGCTTCACTTGGCGTAAACCGTTCCTTCTATCAGGGATTTTTCCTTGCACCGATGGTGACAAAGGGTGCGTTAAAGGGCGCTGTTTTTGCAGCCAATATTTATGAAAAGCTTGGATTTGACGTGGTTCCAAATTCCACAGAGCCAAGGCAGGATATTATTCAGGCAGTGACTTTAAAAAGTCCGGAGCGTCTGATCGCATTCTGTAAGGGAATTCAGGCTGCTGCCCCGGTTGACAGTTATGTTGATCCGGAGCCATGGGATATGCCAGGTTATGACAGTCAGGTCATTATGGCGGCTGGCGCATTTGTACAGGCTCTTCTATTGAGCTTTCCGCAGATGGACCTGTGAAAGAGCCGTATGCCGTATATTTCCAGGGAGGACTTACCTGGGAGCATGCAAAATTAGGTGTTATGATGTCCTTGCAGAAACTTGTGGAGCAGGATTTGGTAAAATTACCGTGAAATCATGAAAAACATGAATTTTCGTGCAATGCCAGGCGTGTAACAGGGAGGCGCTGAACCGTTACCATAAGTTCTTTAAAACAGATGTAAAAAACGGGAGTTTATATGGAGAAAAAACGTGTTATCGTTACAGGCGGCGGGGCGTCCGGGCTGATGGCGGCCATTGCAGCTGCAGAAAACGGGGCCGCTGTAACCATATTGGAACAAAATGAAAAACCAGGCAAAAAGATCTGCGCTACAGGAAACGGCAAATGTAATTTTACCAATATCCAGGTGCCGTCTGATGCATATCGAAGCGAAAATCCAGGCTTTGAACAGGCAGTTCTGAATCAGTTTCCGGTAGAAGACACGGTGAAATTTTTTACCCGGCTTGGAATTTATCCTGTGAATAAAAACGGCGGCTATCTCTATCCGCATAGCGGACAGGCAGCAAGCGTTGCTGAGGTATTGTGTATGGAAGCACGGAATCTTGGGGTAAAGATCAAGACCAACCAAAAAGTACAACGTGTTTTTAAGGAACAGGATATCTGGAAGGTTCAGGTAGAAGGCTGGATATACGAGGGTGAAGCAGTTATTCTTTCCAATGGTTCCAAAGCTTCTGCAATTTCCGGTTCCGATGGCAGCGGTTATGAGCTTGCCGCAGCACTGGGACACAGCTCATAGAGCCTCTCCCGGCTTTAACTGCCTGAAATGCAAGAATACAGGCTTTTCCGGCTGGGCAGGTGTCCGCACAGAAGGCAGAATTACGCTGCTTGTGGATGGGAAAAAAGTCACAGAGGAAACAGGAGAACTACAGCTTACTGATTATGGCGTATCTGGAATTCCGGTGTTTCAGGTCAGCCGATACGGAATCCGTGCACTGAAACAGGGAAAAAATGTGACTCTGATTTTAAATTTTCTGCCAGAATTTTCCCGGGAACAGTTGAAAGCTTTTCTGAAAATACGAAAGGAAAACTGCCCCTATAAAGGAAAAAAAGACTTTTTGACCGGACTTTTCCCGGATAAGCTTGCAAAAGTGCTTTTGTTAGCAAATGATCTGGAAGAAGCAATCAGCAGCTATCCGCTTAAAGTGACTGGTTATCAGTCTTTTGAACAGGCACAGGTGTGCTCAGGCGGCGTTGATACTACACAGGTTAACGCCCAAACCTTGGAATCCACACGAAATTCAGGCTTATATTTCGCAGGAGAACTATTGGACATTGATGGGAAATGTGGCGGTTACAATCTGCAGTGGGCCTGGTCCAGCGGTTATGTTGCAGGAGTGAATGCCAGCAAAATGTCAGAGCGTGTTTGAAAAAGGAGAATAACATGATTCGAATTACCCAGCTGAAACTTTCAATTAATCATACCCCGGAAGAGTTAAGCCAAAAGATCCGTAAGGAGCTTCGTCTGAAAAATGAAGGCTTCACTTACGAAATAGTGAAGCAGTCACTGGATTGCCGTCATAAAGAGGATAAAAAATTTGTTTATACGGTAGATGTGTTTTTGCAGGATAAAAACCAGGAAAGCAAGATCTTTCGAAGAGTTCACAATAATAACATTATGTTAACTCAGAAAAAAGAATATACATTTCCATCTCCTGGTGAAGAGAAACTGAAATATCCGCCGGTCATTGTAGGAAGCGGACCTGCCGGAATTTTTTGTGCCTGGTATCTGGCGAAGGCAGGTTACCGCCCCTGGTTCTGGAACGGGGAGAGGAAGCGCATGTCCGTCAGAAGACTGTCGAGAATTTCTGGAAAAATGGCGTACTGGATCCGGATTCCAATGTGCAGTTTGGTGAAGGGGGTGCTGGTACTTTTCCGACGGAAAACTAAATACTCTGGTAAAAGATCCTTCAGGAAGAAATCATGAAGTACTGAAGCGTTTCGTGCAGGCGGGTGCACCGTCGGAAATTATCTATCAGCAGAAACCACATCTTGGTACAGACGTGCTGGTTGGCGTGGTGGAGACTCTTCGCCATGAAATTGAGGAAATGGGCGGCAAATTCCAGTTTCGTTCCAAAGTGACAGATCTTTTTTTGAAAACAGTCAGTTAAAAGAAATTGAGATAAATGGGGAAAAAAGGATTCCGGCCCAGGTATGTGTGCTGGCAGTTGGACACAGCGCAAGAGATTCCTTTTTCATGTTTGAGAAAAAAGGAATCTATATGGAACCAAAATCTTTTGCAGTAGGTGTACGTATGGAACATCCACAGTCCATGATCAATCTGGCTCTTTATGGGGAAGAGGAAAACGAGAAACTTGGAGCTGCTGCTTATAAAGTTACCCACACATGTGAAAATGGCCGTGGTGTTTATTCCTTTTGTATGTGTCCGGGCGGTTATGTAGTAAACGCTTCTTCAGAACCGGAGATGCTTGCTGTAAATGGTATGAGCTATCAGGCCAGGGACAGCCGCAATGCAAACAGTGCGCTGATCGTATCGGTAACTCCGGCTGATTTTCCGGAAGAGGGCCTCTGGGCGGCGTGGCATTCCAGCGCAATCTGGAGCGCGCAGCGTGGAAAGCTGGAAATGGTAATGTTCCGGTACAGTTGTTTGAAGATTATCAGAAACATAAGCCGAGTACAAGGCTTAAAGATGTAGAACCTTGCATCAAGGGAGCCTGTGTTCCAGGGGATGTGCGCAGTATTTTTCCAAAAGAGATCGGTGATTCCATAGAAGAGGGTGTTCTTGCCTTTGGAAAAAAATCAAAGGCTTTGACCGTCCTGATGCAGTGTTGTCCGGCGTGGAAAGCAGAACATCATCTCCGGTGCGTATTGTCCGTGATAAGGATTCCCTGGAAGCAAACTATGGGGGGATTTACCCCTGTGGGGAAGGGGCTGGATATGCAGGCGGGATTACTTCTGCAGCTATGGATGGTATAAAAGTAGCGGAAGCTGTTTCTAAAAAGTTCAGAAATTTTTAGGAGAGAGTGTACATCTCTCCTTTTTTATGCTAAAATGAGTCTGCATTGTGAAACACAGTGCGGGGGAAAATGTCTTTGTGTCTCGGGGAATAAGAAGTATCTGCTTATTATGGCATGAAGAACAGTCCCATTACTGTTCATTGGCAAAGCTGTGCGAAGTAAGTTTCAGGTATGGCGTGAGCAGTATCCTGTCAGTCCTGGAGAACTGCAGGTGAAAGATATGAATGAAATGAAACAGACCATCAGAGAACTGCCGGAGTCGTCACGTCCTTATGAGAAATGTCTGCAGTGGGGACCATCCGTGCTCAGCGACAGCGAGCTTCTGGCAGTGATCCTGAGAAGCGGTGTACAAGGCTGCAATTCTCTTGTACTCGCCAATCAAATCTTAAGTCTTACGAAAGATACCTCCTATCCGGGACTTCTGGGACTTTTACATATGTCCATTCCGGATCTGATGAAGGTGAACGGAATCGGGAAGTCAAGGCCGTCCAGCTGAAATGTATCGGGGAGCTTTCCAAGCGGATGGCGTCTGCTGTTGCCAGACCAAGACTTTCTTTTAACGAACCCATCACGATAGCAAAATACTATATGGAACGTCTCCGGCACGAAGAGCAGGAAATATTGATCGTTATGCTGCTGGATGGAAAAAACCATTTTCTTGGTGAGCAGATGCTTTCCCGGGGAACCGTGAATTCAACTCTGATCACTCCAAGGGAGGTTTTTATGGAAGCATTGAAGTTTCACGCTGTAAGTGTGATCCTGGTTCATAACCATCCAAGCGGAGATCCTACGCCCAGTGAATGTGATAAGAAAATTACAGAGCGTATTTACCGGTCTGGGGAGATTCTTGGGGTGAAGCTTCTGGATCACGTTGTGATCGGTGACCAGAGATACATTAGCTTTAAAGAACAGGGAATGATGCCGGAGGAATGATCCGCCGGAAGTGCTGACGCCGTCTGTAAACCAGTGGCGGGTATTTGTTTTTGCAGGGCATAGTAATGATGAAGGGACAGATATATGCTGTTTGAAAAAACATATGGAATAGACCTTGGAAGCAGTTCCGTCAAGGTCTATTCCATGATTCGAAATAAAAGCTACATTGAGAAGAACATGATTGCGGCCAAGGGCCGCAAAATCATAGCCGTGGGCAACGAAGCGTATGAAATGTTTGAGAAAGCACCCTCTGATATTTCCGTAAGTTCGCCGATGGCTTTTGGTATGATAGCCAATCTGGAACTGCAGGAAATTGTACTTTACAGTATGATGAAAAAAATTGATAAAATTCTGGGAATAGGCTCTGTCATGTACTTTGCAGTTCCTCTGGACATGACTGCTATTGAAAAAAGAGCTTATTATCAGGTGGCGAATGGACATTGGCTGCGGAAGAACAGGGTTTACATGGTAGAGGCTCCTATTGCAGATGCCATAGCTATGGGTGTGGATCTGGAGAACAATGCAGGAAGCATGATTGTAAATATTGGTGCCCAGAGTACGAATTTTTCCATTGTTACGGGAGGCCGTATTATCATAAATAAGAAGATTCCAATTGGCGGACGTCAGATGAATGAGGCAGTGTGCAGTGAAGTACGCAAGCGTTATAATCTTCAGATCGGCACCCGTACAGGGAAGCGGCTGAAGCTGGTAATGGGACGGCTTGCAGACCAGCACAAGCAGGCCCGTAAGGTTGTAGGAATTGACAGTGTTTCCGGTCTTCCCAGGGAAGAGGTTATTTCTGCCTATGTAGTCAATGCGGGAATCATGAACTGTGTCAATGAGATCGGTGCCCAGATGAAAGTTTTTCTGGAACGTATCCCGCCGCAGATCTCCTACCACATTGCGAAAGAAGGCATTTTCCTTACCGGAGGGAGCACCAGAATCCCTCATATTGATACATATCTGGCAAGTTATACAGGCTATTCTTTTAACCTGTCAGATCTTTACGAAACTTCAGCTGTCAAAGGGCTGGAGAAGATCATCCACGACAAAGAACTTCGTAAATGGGCTCAGCCCATCACACAAAGAAAATTATAGTAACTGTGAAGGTACTGAACAGTTATAAATCATAAATTTTTAGGGGTGCCATTTTATGAAAAACCTTAAGAAAAAATTTCGATTTCGCATAAATCTGAAAAGTAAACATTTGCTGGCGATTATGACACTTTTCTGCCTGAGCTGTATTGTTGCTACATTTGCTTCAGGAATTTCCACAGCTCCTTTGCAGGAAACAGCAGGAATTGTCATAGTTCCTTTTGAAAAAAGCATTGAAAAGATCGGCAGTATGGTCCGTTCCGTCAGGGACAGCTTCAAGGACAAACAGGATCTGCTTTTTGAAAATGAAGAGCTGAAAGCAGAACTGGACAGCCTGACTACACAGAATAACAAACTGATCCAGGATCAAGGGGAATATCAGAGACTGAAAGAGCTTTACAATTTGGACCAGACCTATGAGGACTATCCGAAAGGTAGCTGCGACTATCATTCCAAAGATCCTGGAAACTGGTACGATACCTTTATGATCAACAAAGGTTCTGATGATGGGATAAAGGTCGATAATAATGTGATTGCAGGCAAGGGGCTTGTTGGAATTGTCACAGAAGTTGGTTCCTCCTGGGCTACTGTCCGTTCCATTATTGATGACAGCAGCAGTGTAAGTGCCATGACAGTAAGCACTTCTGATAACTGTATTGTAAACGGAGACCTGGAACTGATTGATGAAGGAAAGCTTCGCTTTGAGCAGCTTTATGATCAGGAGAACAAGGTGACTGTCGGGGAACGTATTGTCACTTCCAATATCAGTGAGAAATTTGTAGAAGGATTGTTTATCGGCTATGTAAGCGAAGTGCAGGTAGACAGCAATAACCTGACTAAGACAGGAACCATTGTAACACCTGTGGATTTCCTTCATTTGAAGGATGTATTTGTTATTACTGTGAATAAGCAGGATCTGGTAGACGGAACCGCGCAGGTGGAAGGTAATTCTGACAGCGGCAGTTCTGACAGTACCTCTGGCGACAGCAGTCAGGAGAGTAGCGACAATACTGACGGCAGTGCAGCAGACGGACAGGAGGGCGCAGATGAAGGGTAAGATTGTCTATTTTCTTACGATCGTAATATGTTTTCTTCTGCAGTGTACGGTTATGGATCTGATTTCTATTGGCTCTGTAACTCCTAATCTGATGCTGGTTTCTGTGTATCCATGGGCTTATGCGCGGGCGCAAAGCGGCCTTTGGGCAGGATTTTTTTCAGGGCTTTTTGTGGATCTGTTCTTTGGATCCGTATTTGGATTTTATGCTTTGATCTATATGTATATTGGTTATTTAAGTGGATATGCGCACAGGATTTATTACGATGATGATGTGAAGGTTCCTATGTTTTTGACTGCAATTGCAGATCTTTTATATAATCTGTCTGTTTATGGGTTGCAGTTCCTCCTAAGAGGCAGACTGGGACTTGGGACTTATCTGTACAGGATCATTATCCCGGAAATGTTTTACACGGTATTTATTACCTTGATTGTATACCGGATTTTCCGTTACATAAACTATCACTACATGAACATAACCAGGAAAGAAAGTGAGTCAATTTGGGTACTAAAATAAAACGAATTTACAAAAAAATCAGTTTAAAACGAACAAACAGTCCTGATCTTGGTATTTGTGATAATGTCAGTTGTTCTGGTGCGTAGATTATTTGATCTGCAGATTATTCAGGGAGAGGATTACATCAGCAAATTCCAGGCCAGGACAACCAAAGAGCGTGTGCTCAAGAGCACCCGCGGAAATATTCTGGACAGAATGGTGATATTCTTGCATCTAATGTGCTTTCCTATTCTCTGACACTGGAGGATAATGGAACTTACACTTCTACAAGGGAGAAGAATCTTACATTAAATGGTGTAGCCTATCAGGTGCTTCAGATTCTTCACAGCAACGGAGATGATATTACCCATTCCTTCCATATTGTAGTAGATAAGAATGGAGAGTATGCTTTTGATGTTGCTGAGGGCTTTACCCTGAACCGTTTCCGTGCTGATATTTATGGACAGGCATTGATCGATGATTTGAAAGATGAACAGAAGACGGCGACTGCGGATCAGATGATGGAGTTTCTCACTGGTTCCGAGAAATTTTCTATCGTTCTTAGCGGTGATCGTGCTTATACAGAGGATGAACTGACTCCCATGGTCTGCCTCTTACTTTGACCAAGCAGGAAATGCTTGATATTGCAACTATCCGCTACGAACTGAATACCAACAGCTTTAAGAAATATATGCAGGTTACCATTGCTACCAATGTCAGTGAAAAGTCGGTAGCTGCGATCATGGAGAATAAGACCGGACTGCAGGGAATTGATGTGTTGAGGATTCCATCCGCCAGTATATTGATGATGAAGTATGGCACCAATCCTTGGCTATACAGGTAAGGCTTCTTCCGAGGAGCTGACAGAGCTTCGGAAACAGAATCCGGATTATTCCAATGATGCGATCGTAGGTAAAGCAGGAATTGAGCAGTATATGGAACTTACCCTTCAGGGAACAGACGGCAAGGAGACGGTTCTGTTGATAACCTTGGAAAGGTTCTGAAATTGACGAGGATACCAAAGTAGAGCCGGTTGCGGGAGATGATGTGCAGCTTACTATTGATACTGACTGGCAATCGGCAATGGCTATCAGATCCTCAAACAGCGTGTGGCTGGTGTTCTTCTGACGAAAATTGATGCGGCAAAGACTTTGATTACACGTATGTCACAGATGCCAGTCAGATCCGTATTCCTATTTATGATGTATACAATGCCCTGATTTCCAACAGTGTGATTGACATCACCAAATTCAGCAATGAGGATGCCTCTGACATAGAAAAAAAATTTATATGCCAAATTTCAACAAAAGCAGCAGAGAGTTTTTGATACAATAAGCACGAAGCTGAATGGCTCAAACCCGCCAGCCTATAAGGATGAAGATGAAGAAACACAGGAATATCTGTCTTACATCTGTAATGACCTTCTTAGAGACACGCTTGGAATTATTTCCAAAGATGCCATTGATACATCAGATGCTACTTACAAGGCCTGGACAACAGATGAAACCATCAGCCTGAAGGATTACCTGACTTATGCCACAAGTCAGGGCTGGATCGACATCAGCAGCTTTTCACCGGAAGGAGAGTATCTGGATTCTGAGGAAATTTATCAGGCACTGACAGCATATATTATCGACTATCTCAGTACAGATACTGGATTTTCCAAGCTCCTTTACAAATACATGCTGCAGGAAGATACAATTTCCGGACAGGAAATCTGCCTGGTGCTTTATGAGCAGGGAGTCCTTGACAAAAATGATGATGATTATGAGAATCTGGCTTCCGGAGCAATGGGAGCTTATGATTTCATGATCAACAAGATATACACTCTGGAGATAGAGCCTGCACAGCTGGCATTAATGCCATGCTCAGCGTCCGCTGTGGTTGTAGATGTAAAGACTGGAGATGTAGTTGCACTTGTTTCCTATCCCGGATATGACAATAATCGTCTGACCAATGATATGGATACAGATTATTATGCAAAACTGGCACTTGACCAGTCCAGTCCGTTCTTCAATAAAGCGACCCAGCAAACCACTGCACCAGGTTCCACTTTAAAGCTTCTTTCAACAATTGCAGGAATGGAAGAAGGAATTATTGACGAAGGTACATATATTGAATGTACCGGAACTTTTGACTATGTAGATCCGCCTATTAATTGCTGGTATAAGAATGGTCATGGAAGTCTGGATATCCGTACAGCAATCGAGCAGTCCTGTAACTATTTCTTTAACATGATCGGTTTTCAGCTGGGAAAAGTTGGGGACAATGAGTTCTCCGAGGTGCAGAGTCTGAATAAGCTTCAGGAATATGCCTCATTGATCGGTCTGGATCGGAAGACTGGAATCGAGCTCTCAGAGGCAACTCCGAAGGTTTCCGATGCAAAAGCAGTTCCATCCTATATGGGACAGGGAAATAACCTGTTTACTACATCAGAACTGGCTCGTTATGCTACTGTTATGGCTACTTCCGGGAATGTATTTAAACTGACTCTTCTGGACAAAGTAATGGACCCGAAGGGAGAGGTGATTCAGGAGTATGAGCCGGAAATCGAGGATGTGGTAAATATTTCTTCAAATATCTGGGATGTGATCCATGATGGTATGCGTCGTGTGATCCAGACTCATTCCCAGTTTGATGGTCTTGGAGTAGAAGTGGCAGGTAAAACCGGTACAGCAGAGCTGGATCTTCGCCATCCAAACCATGGTCTGTTTATCGGTTATGCGCCGGCCTCTGATCCGGAGTATGCGGTGGCAATCCGTATTGCCAATGGATACAGCTCCGGTAATGCATGTCTGATTGCTAATGATATTTTTAAATATATGTACAATCTTGCAGATAAAGATTCTATTCTCACAGGTATTGCTTCTACAGACACCAGTGATACATCGAATGACTAAAAACGATTTTGCTGCTGTTCATAGTCTGATCAGCAGTACTGGATATGCCTGCCGGGAGTGTTCCGGCAGGCATATCCATAAGAGAAATACCAGGATTTTGGAACATTTTGTTTAGGAGGAATCAGAAGAAATGGGTGAAGTCATTGTCATTACATCCGGAAAAGGCGGTGTAGGAAAAACCACTACAGTTGCAATATAGGAACTGGTCTGGCTATGATGGGAAAGAAAACCGTGGTTGTGGATACGGATATTGGTCTTCGTAATCTGGATGTTGTGCTTGGGTTGGAGAACCGGATCGTATATAATCTGGTAGATGTGGTGAATGGAAGCTGCCGTCTGAAACAGGCTCTGATCAAAGACAAGCGGCATCCGGAGCTCTATCTGCTGCCATCTGCGCAAACTAAGGATAAAACCGCCGTATCACCGGAACAGATGATCAAACTGACGGATGATCTGCGGGAGGAGTTTGATTATATATTGCTGGACTGTCCGGCTGGAATTGAGCAGGGATTTAAGAATGCCATTGCAGGTGCAGATAAAGCTCTTGTAGTGACGACCCCGGAGGTATCCGCAATTCGCGATGCGGATCGTATCATTGGTCTTCTGGAAGCAAATGATCTGCGGGATATCCATCTGATCATCAACGTCTTCGTCCGGACATGATCGCCAGGGGAGATATGATGTCTGTGGATGATGTGACAGAGATTCTGGCTGTAGATCTGATTGGAACTCTTTTAGATGACGAGCAGATTGTGATAGCAACCAATCAGGGAGAGCCTCTTTCTGGTAAAAATTCTCAGGCAGAGGAGGAATACCGGAATATTTGTAAACGGCTTATGGGCGAGGAAGTTCCCTTTGCAGAACTCAGACAGAAGAAAGGTATGTTTTCACGACTGTTTAAAAGACATTGATATTCAGGTAATAATTAGTTACGCAAAATAGCATGTTGGTTGTTTGTAATAATGTTATGTCAACTAATGCTCTGAAATGGAGGGATTTTGCATGAAGACCTTTTTAAATGAAAGAAGGCGTTCAGCAGGATATGCTCGCGACAGGATGAAACTTCTTCTTATCTCAGAACGCATAGAATGCTCTCCACAGATGATGAAAATGTTAAAAAGCGATCTGGTACATACAGTAAAGAAGTATGTGACCATAGAGGAAACTAAAGTGAAAATACAGATATCACAGGAACCGCCTGTCTTAATGGCGTATATCCCTGTGTTGACGAAAAGGACAGATAAATTTATGATTAAACAGTATAAGCTACGTTTTTACAATTTTAAACTAGTGATCCTTCTGACTGCGATCAGTCTGTTTGGAGTGCAGCTGGTAGCAAGTGCATCGCCAGATCTTCGAAATAAACAGCTTTTGGGCGTTGTGATGGGGCTTGTGTTGCTGGTGATCTTATCGTTAATTGGATTATTCCTGGATATTTGAATTTCCAGTGGATCATGTATGGTTTTAATCTGCTTATGCTTATTGGTGTACGATTGTTCGGAAGTGAGGCTGGAGGTGCGTCCAGATGGCTGGATATCGGTGGCTTCCGTTTTCAGCCTACCGAGCTTTCCAAAGTTATTATTATTCTGTTTTTTGCCAAGTTTTTTATGGATCATGAAGATGATATCAATACTTTCAGGTGCTGGCAGAATCAGTGCTCCTTCTGGCTGTTCCATTGGCTCTTATTTATTGCACAACCGGATATGAAAAATACCATTACGGTAACCATTATTTTCTGTATTCTGCTGTATATAGCAGGACTGAGCTACAAGATCATCGGAGGTGCGATCCTGATCGCGGTTCCCCTTCTGATCATATTTTTGTCTATTGTTGTGCAGCCGGATCAGACTTTGATCAAGGATTATCAGAGAACACGTATTATGTCTTTCCTTTACCCGGAAAACGAGGAATACCAGGAGGATATTGAACAGCAGAATAACTCGAAGACAGCGATTGCCTCCGGAGAACTGGTTGGAAAAAAACTTACCGGGGATGACCAGGTTTCTTCTGTAAATGCCGGAAACTTTGTTGCAGAGAACCAGACCGACTTTATTTTCGCAGTTGCCGGAGAGGAGTATGGATTTATAGGATGTACAACTTTGGTCGTATTATTGCTATTGATTTCAGTTGAATGTATCAGGATGAGCCTTAGGGCCAAGGATCTGGCCGGGAAGATTATCTGCTGCGGAATTGGCAGTGTGGTAGCTATACAGAGTTTTTTGAATATCTGCGTTGCTACTGGACTGGCACCTAATACTGGTACGCCTCTTCCTTTTGTAAGTTATGGTCTGACTTCCCTGGTCAGCTTGTTTATTGGTATGGGGCTTGTGATGAATGTAGGTCTGCAGAGCAGTACTTATAATAAAGAACTTAAGAGAAAAGAAATTGATAAGAAAGAGGAATATTTATGACAGCCGCAAAAAAGAAGAACTCAAGACGTAAACAGGCAAGATTTCGAAGCTCCAGAAGAAAGAGAATCAGAAATACTGTTCTTTTACTGTTGCTTTTGGTTGTGCTTGGCGGTACTGGGATCGGTGCAATTTATGTTCTCCGAAATGGAACTGTTTTTGATAAGCTGGAGGATGCATATGTAGCTTCCAGAAGAGTTTTCTGGTGGAATTACAGACTTAGACAGCCTGAGAGCTGATGGTTTTGCTAAGAACTTGTGTGTGGTCGTATCAGATGTTCCGATGGATGGTGTTTCCCTTGGGGAAAACCAGAAAGGACTTCTTCTGGATCTGGATGACAGAAAGGTGCTTTATTCCAAACAGGCACTTCAAAAGGTATACCCGGCAAGTATCACCAAGATCATGACAGCTATGCTGGCACTGAAATATGGAAATATGGATGACGTAGTAACCATTACACAGGAGAATCTGAATCTGGAGGAGGGTTCACAGGTTTGCGGCTTTTGGGCAGGTGACCAGGTGACTATGGATCAGCTTCTTCATTGTCTGCTGGTTTATTCAGGTAATGACGCAGCAGCGGCTATTGCAGAGCATGTGGGTGGTTCTACAGATGGGTTTGTGGAGATGATGAACAGTTATGCCAGAGAACTTGGCTGTACCGGAACTCATTTTACCAATCCTCATGGACTGCAGGATGAAAACCAATTATACCACTCCCTATGATATCTATCTGATGCTAAAGGAAGCTTTGAATTATCCAGAGTTACTCAAATTACACAGTCCGGATCTTATACAGTAGAATATACTCATGCGGACGGAAGCAGTGCAAGTACCACATTACTTGCCACAGACCATTATCTCACAGGAGAAGCTACCCCTCCTAAGAATGTGACTATTCTGGGTGGAAAGACCGGTACTACGGACAATGCAGGTAACTGTCTGGCGTTGCTGAGCCAGAATGCTTATGGAAAGCCGTACATTTCCATTGTAATGGGTGCCTCCACAAAAGACGAGCTTTATGAGCAGATGTCGTCCCTTTTGCAGAATATAAACTAGAGCCTGTTTGAAAAATCATTCCCGCAATCTGCACGCCCCACTTGCGGTATATTTGCGAATCGGTTGCGTAGCCCGCTACGGCGCCCTCATCCGGGCAAAATCTCCCACAAATCGTGACGCACATCTTGCAGAAAGCCTTTTTCAAAC
>ENA-OQEX01000683-OQEX01000683.1-human-gut-metagenome-genome-assembly--contig:-NODE-683-length-16466-cov-3.765408_pt1 | contig 16466 bp, 20 predicted proteins | sample MGYA00242802_ERZ504649 | MGnify/ENA primary metagenome ERZ504649 (study PRJEB26092, sample SAMD00036194) | human gut metagenome | host: Homo sapiens | study: EMG produced TPA metagenomics assembly of...
ATTCACGCCTGATAACTCTCGTACCAGACCGGTTTCCTCCAGGGGCTTGCGCTCGGTGTCATAGCGCTCCGGGGACTTCACTGCCTCCGGCTGGGGATAGCCCAGGCAGAGCAGGCATCCGGCACGTAGTTGTCCGGCAGGTGGAATTCCTTCCGCAGGATCTCCGTATCAAAGCGCTCCACCCACAGGAACCCAGACCCTGTTCGGTTGCGGCGAGCATCATATACGTGGTGACGATAGACGCATCGATCTCGTGGATGCAGTGGCTGTCAAAGCTGCGCACCCAGCAGTCCGTGGTGTCAGAGCAGATCATGAGGACTGCCTTTGCTGTATAGGCGTTGGTGTTGTGCATCGCCTGCGCCATCTTCGCCAGACCTCCGGGGACTGTACGACCAGGATGCGCTGGGGCTGGTGGTTCTTGCCGGTGGGCGCCAGTCTGCCTGCCTCCAGGACTGCCTGGAGATGCTCCGGCGCAATGGGCTTGTCCGCATAGGCACGGACGGAGCAGCGTTTTTTTGCGAGTTCCGTAAAATTCATAGGGATCTGTCCTTTCTGGTGATTTGGCGGCGGTGGTGTGTATCCTGTCAGCTAAAGCTGACATCCCCCTTTTCAAGGGGGACATGATGCGTGGGAATAAGCCTCCCTTGAAAAGGGAGGTGGCACGAAGTGCCGGAGGGATAGTCTTGTCAGAATAAGGCATTGAACTTCGTTCGCCCGGGATATCCGGGAACGTACCTCAAGTCGCTTTACACACCACCCAGCCGCCTTCCCGGAAATTATAACACAAAATGTGCAGAAAATCAATCCCTTTTCGTTTAACATAACGTATTTTTCTTTGTTAACAATCCGAAAAGCACCGAAACTGCGTGATATTTCCGGAGTTAACAAAGGCACACGCCGAGGAGTTAACATTTAACCCAGATTTCACATTGCTGCGATAACAGACTTTACATAGGCTTGGTATAATAACATTGTTCATTGGAACAAGGATAAAAAAAGAGCGGCTCTTAAAAAAGGAGATGTGACTCCTCAGATCCTTCAAATGTTGTTTTTATGATTTGCCTCCCTTGAAAAGGCGCCCGTAGGGTGTGCCTTGTGCTGAGGTGGCACGAAGTGCCGGAGGGATAATCCCCCTGCTGTCGGGCATCCCCCTTTTCAAGGGGGACAATGGGATTGATGTATGAGCCAAGAACAGGGACACCATGGTGTCCGGAAATGGAGTATCTATTATGAAAAAGATGACAAAGATCGCAGCAGCAGTCGCTGCACTGGGCGTAATGGCAAGCAGTCTCACCGGATGCGGCGGCGGTGCATCCGGCGCAATCTCCGTAATCACCCGTGAGGACGGCTCCGGCACAAGAGGTGCATTCACCGAGCTGTGCGGCATCGTGGCAGACGACAAGGACAACACCGTCTCCAGCGCTGAGGTCACCAACAGCACCGCAGTTATGCTGACCACAGTAGCCGGCAATGCTGCATCCATCGGCTATGTTTCCGTTGGTTCGCTGAACGATTCCGTCAAGGCACTGGAAGTAGACGGCGTAGCACCCAGCGTGGACACGGTGGCAGACGGCAGCTATTCCATCTCCCGTCCGTTCAACCTGGTCACCAGAGACGGCGAGGCGCTGAGCGACGCTGCACAGGATTTCTTCAACTATATCATGAGTACCGATGCCGCTGACGTTATCAGCAAAGAGGGCTATGTGGCACAGGGTACAGAAAGCTACACTTCCAACGGCGCAAAGGGCAGCGTTGTGGTAGCCGGTTCTTCTTCCGTCACACCGGTCATGACCAAGCTGAAAGAGGCTTATGCCGACATAAACCCGGATGTCAGCGTAGACGTACAGCAGAGCGACTCCACCACCGGCGTGACTTCCACCCAGGAGGGCGTCTGCGATATCGGCATGGCATCCCGTGAACTGAAAGACACTGAGACCGGCGTAAAGAGTACTGTTCTGGCAATGGACGGCATCGCTGTGATCGTCAACAAGGACAACAGCCTGGACGCTATCACCAAGGATCAGATCAAGCAGGTTTACACCGGTGAGATCACAGAGTGGTCTGCGCTGGAGTCGAAGTAAAACAGTCATAATCCCTCTGTCAGCTTACGCTGACATCCCCCTTTTCAAGGGGGACATGGTGAGCGATAATTTGCCTCCCTTGAAAAGGGAGGTGGATGCTCCGTGAGGAGCAGACGGAGGGATAGACGAGAAGTGACACACCCAACGGGCGAACACTGTTCGCCCCTACAGGGTCGTTTCACGCATTATCAAACAAAAACCATACGCAAAACAAAAACTGCAAAACCATCCTTGACGAATCGTCGGGAATATGGTACGATAGAGACGGTAAAAAACGTCAAGAGGGAACATCGCTGTGACGTTCCCTCTTTTTATTTGTAATTCGGAGTGCATTCCCGTACCCCGGCACGGCTGCCGGAGGGTGCGGCGCAGACTCTGCATCAGAGAAAGGGCAGCAATATGATTTATTTGGTAGAAGACGATGATAGCATCCGGGAGCTGGTGATCTATACGCTGCGCAGCACCGGCATGGAGGCAAAGGGGTTCGGGCTGCCGTCGGCGTTCTGGCGTGCGATGGCAGAGGAGACACCGGAACTGGTACTGCTGGACATTATGCTGCCGGAAGAGGATGGTCTGGAGATCCTCAAGAAGCTCCGCAGCCGCCAGGCGACCAAGACGCTGCCGGTCATTATGCTCACCGCCAAGGGAACAGAGTATGACCAGGTGGTGGGGCTGGACAATGGCGCAGATGACTATATCCCCAAGCCGTTCGGCATGATGGCGCTGGTGGCACGCATCAAGGCGGTGCTGCGCCGTACGGAAAAGCCGGTGGAAGAAAAGGTGCTGCGGCTGGGCGAACTGAGCGTCAATCCCACACGGCACGTGGTGCAGGTGAGCGGCGAGACCGTGAACCTTACCCTCAAGGAGTTCGAACTGCTGTGTCTGCTGCTGGACAATCCCGGCGTGGTCTTTACAAGAGACCAGCTATTGAACCAGATCTGGGGCTATTCCTTTGACGGCGAGAGCCGCACGGTGGATGTCCATGTGCGCCACCTGCGTCAGAAACTGGGGGACTGCGGCAACTATATCGAGACCGTCCGGGGCATCGGCTATCGTTCGGGGGATGGTAAGGCATGACCAGAAAGATCTTTCAGTCCATGATCGCCGTGGTGGTGTCTGTGCTGCTGCTGAGCCTGGCACTTATCACCGGCGTACTCTACGAACACTTTGAATCTGCCATGCTGGATCAGATGCGCACCACGGCGTCCTTTGTGGAGCAGGGCGTGAAAGAGGACGGCATGAAGTATCTGGACGAGATGTCGTCCAGCCAGTGCCGCATCACCTGGATCGAGGCAGACGGCACGGTAAAATTCGACAACCGCAGCGACCCCAGCACTATGGAAAACCACGCCGACCGGGCAGAGGTGAAGGAGGCGCTGGAAAACGAGTCCGGCACCAGTATCCGCCGCTCGTCCACCCTGTCGGAGCATACCCTCTATTACGCCAAGCGGATGCAGGACGGCACGGTGCTGCGTCTCGCCATGTCTCAGCGCTCGGTGCTGTTCCTCATGGGCGGCATGATCTCGCCGGTGGTGTTTATCTTCCTGGCGGCGTGCGCCCTTGCCGGGGTTTTGTCCTACCGGGTGTCCAAGAAGATCGTGAAACCGCTGGGCAGCATCGACTTGCAGCATCCGGAACAGGTGGAGACCTATGACGAGCTTTCGCCGTTTTTACAGCGCATCGCTGCACAGAACCGGGAAATTCGCAGCCAGATGGAAGAGATCCGCAAGCAGCAGCAGGAATTTTCCATGATTACGGAGAATATGAGCGAGGGACTGTTTGTGGTAGACCGGAACTATCAGATTTTGTCCTATAACCGGAGCGCTGTGCGCATTTTTGGCATGGCGCCGGAAAGCGTCCCCGAAAATCTGCTGGCGGTGAACCGGAGCGAGGGATTCCGCAGCGTGGTGGACAGCGCCCTCAAGGGTCGCCATGCCCAGGAGAACCTGGAACTGGACGGCAGAGTCTATCAGATCATTGCCAGCGGTGTGCCAGCAGGAGGATGCGCTGGATCTGGTGGGTGCGGTGATTCTGACCCTGGATGTGACGGAAAAAGAGGCGCAGGAACAGTATCGCCGGGAGTTTACGGCGAATGTTTCCCACGAGCTGAAAACGCCGCTGACTTCCATTTCCGGCATTGCGGAGATCATCCGGAACGGCATCGTCAGACCGGAGGACATCCCTCATTTTGCCGGCAAGATCTATGACGAGTCCCAGCGGCTCATTACCCTAATCGGGGATATCATCAAGCTGTCCCGGCTGGACGAAAACCAGGTCCCCATGGAACGGGAATCGGTGGACTTGCTGGAGACTGCACGGGATGTGGTGCAGCAGCTGGCATCCGTTGCCCGGAAAAACGGGGTCACGCTGGTGACCAACGGCAGCCACGGCGTGGTGAACGGCGTGCGCCAGGTGCTGGGGAGATGGTGTACAATCTCTGCGAAAATGCGGTGAAGTACAACCGCCCCGGCGGCAGGGTCTGGGTGGATGTCCGCCAGGCGGCAGACCATGTGGAACTGTGCGTCAAGGATACCGGCATCGGCATCCCGGCGGCAGAGCAGGGACGCATCTTCGAGCGGTTCTACCGGGTGGACAAGAGCCACTCCAAGGCGGTGGGCGGTACAGGTCTGGGGCTGTCCATCGTCAAGCACGGCGCAGCGCTCCACCATGCGACCATCCACGTGGACAGCGAACCCGGCGAGGGGACTGCCATCACGCTGACGTTCCCGGCAGGGTAAGAAAAACGGTGCGAAAAATGAAAAAAGCCCCTTGACATGAACCAATCCCAAATCGTTAGATTTTTTTGACTAACTTTTAGGAGGCGGTTCAACAAAAGGGGTTTTTGTTTGACATTTTTTGCAAAGTGTGGTATACTGAATGTCTGAGGGCATACCTGAAACGGTAGGCGGTTTGAAAATTCTTTTGCTTCTGCTCCCACTGCTGAATTTACAACAGTTGGGAGGTGATTGCTATGATGGATCAGTACGTCACTTTCGACGACTTGCTGAAAATTTGCAGTATTCTGCTGAATCTCGCAAGTCTGATCTTTTACATTTACTATAATCATAAAAATAGTAATGCAGATCACCGCAATGACGAGAATAAAAAGAAATAACCGCCCCTAAGCGACCAAACTTGCGGCGGTTAAATCTTTTTTAACTCAAAGCAGTGGGAGCAGACCGTCTACTGGTATGCTCTCTTTCTATCTCTATTATACGTCATCACGCCCCGTTTGTCAAGGGATTTTTCATTTTTTCCGCAGGGCAGTCGGTGTCATTCGCCTTTCCGGAACCACTTTTGCAGTTGCTGCGCCGTCACACTCTGCGCCGGGGCAAAGCGGTCGGATGCCGCATAGTCCAGCAGGCTCTTCGCCAGCCAGCGCACTTCCGGACGAGTGGCGATCTCAGACAGGCGGCTGGTGCAGACCAACAGGCTGCCGCTGCCCACTTTCGCCTCCCAGACGATTCCCAGCTTATGGTTGCGCTCAAAGTTGTCGATCATCTGCACAATGGGCGTGAACTCGCTGGGCGTGTCGTCCAGGATGGTGCAGTCCGCCGCCGTCACAATGTCGTACCACTGGGGCGTGCTGTATTCCTGGGTGGGGAACTCTGCCAGCGCCGGATGGTCGTCCTGAATGCAAAGCCCCATGGTTCCCACTGCCACCGGCTTTTTCATCCAGTTGCAGATGTCCCGGAACATGGGATAGCACCAGAAGTCCGTGCAGTAGAATCCCGGAATGCTCTCGGCAGTTTCTCTCGGCAGAAAGACCGTTTTCTTTCCGTCTGCCAGTGCCGCCAGCGCCGTGTCCAGATTTTCCGTGATGCACAGCTCCGCCCGGCTCTCCAGCTCCGGCATGGCAATGGCTGGGTAGAGCATCAGTCATAGGCGTTGCAGACATCTGTGTCCGTCAGCGACAGGATGAGATGCACCGTTCGGGGCGCTGCAATTCCTCCGGCATCCGGCAGAAGATGCTGCCGATCTCCGTCAGACCGGATTCCGCCTGTACCGGGAATGTCCCCTTGCCCAGGGTGTCGCCGTTTTCCCGAACCAGCATCCATTCTGCCGTGCCGGACTGGGGCAGAACCGTTCGCATGGAGACCTTTGCCACGAACATTTCGCCGGTAATCAGCACATAGGACGGGAACTGTGCCAGCAGCACACAGTCCGAGCAGAACATTCGCCATTCCTCCGGCGAGATCAGCCCCTTGCTGTCCATGAATGCGTCCAGCATTCCCACCAGCGCCGTTCCCTGACCGGAGAAATCCTGGAGATCCAGCAGCTGGAATCCGGCGATATACTGCGAGCGCATTGCCGCCTCGATCTCTTCCTTATAGCAGGCAGCCGCCAGTGCGCCGCTGCACCGGAAGAACTTGTCCGCCTGGCGCAGCATTCCCTTTGCGCCGAGCCGGAACCGGAAAATCTCGAAGTTCCTGGCTTTCAGCGGTCCGGTGTACTTGTCGATCTCCCGGAAGTCGGGATAGACCTCGTACTGTCCGATCTCGTGGGTGACCACCGGCTTGGTGGGAATGAGTCCGCCGGCAGTCTTGCTCACCTGCACCTTTTTCACGCCAGTGCCGTACTGGATCTCGATCTCTTCCGTGTCGGATGCGCCCTCGCCCTCCGTCTGCTTGGGAAAGATCACGTCGTCATACTGGTGCATGGTGCTGGGGCGCTCTGTCTGGACGTGACCCAACGGTGCGTCGCACATCCCGAATGAACCACGGAGCAGCCGTTCCTTGCTGAGCCGCACGCCCACATAGTAGTCGTCCTCCGGCACCATCAGCGGAAAATGCTGGAAATTGTTGCAGCCCTGGGTGTACAGATGGCGGCTGTCCCTTTCCTTGTAGTGCCGCAGGATCTTTCCCAGCCGTTCCGGGCTGCCCCAAAGCTCGTTGCCCAGGGAGAACATGACAAAGGACGGATGGTTGCCGAATGTGTCCAGCATCTTGTCTCCCAGTTCGATGAGGTAGTTCTGCTCCGCCTCGTTGTAGCCCTCTTCGCCGGGAGCGGCGATCGTTCCCCAGAACGGCAGTTCCGGTTCCATGTAGATGCCCAGCACATCTGCCGCAGTGAACGCTGCATCCGGCGGACAGCAGGTGTGGAAACGGTAGTGGTTGATGCCGTAGCTTTTGGCAATGCTCAGCACACGCAGCCACTCGTTTACATCCGTGGGTGCATAGCCGGTTCTGGGAAAGATCAGTCCGTCGTGCTTGCCACGGAGCATGGTGGCTGTCCGTTGATGGTGAAACGGCTGCCCTCGGCGCAGAACCGCCGCATTCCAAAGCTGACGCTGCCGCAGTCTGCCTCGTCGATGGTGTAGAACAGATAGTACAGCGCCGGGTGGTATTCGCTCCATTCATAATACGCCTCGTCCAGGGGAATGGTCACGGATGCCATGCCGTTTTCGTCTGCCGTCAGCTGCGCCTGGAACAGCGGAATGGTGTCCTCTTCGTTGTCCTCCACAACGCTGCCAGTGGCGGAAAAGCTTGCGGTGGATGCCCCGTGGAGCTGCATGGTAAGGGTGACGTTTTTGTGTTCCGGGTCGGGGTATGCCTGGACATGATCTACATAGACCTCCGGGAACACTTCCAGGGTCATCTGCGGTGATGCCGTTCCAGTTGGACTGGGTGTCCGGCGAGGTGAGGTGTCCGCCTTTGGTGGGATAGCCGGTGTTCTCCACCAGCACCAGAATCTCCACCAGCGGCTTGGTCACATAGGCGGTGATGTCGTAGACGTGGGGTGTGCATAAACTGTTGCAGCTGCCCACAAGCCTGCCGTTGATCCAGAGGGTGGTCATCCGGGTGCGTTCCAGGGTCAGCTTGATGGGGAGCATTCCCATATCGGTGTCGAACAGTTCTGGGTCAATGCAGATCTCTTTGCGAAACCACGCCTGTCCCTCAAAGGCGTAGGCATCCGTGAGAAAGCCTGCCTCCCGGTTGGGATTGGGTGCGCCTTTTTTGGCGAGAGATGTTGTGCCGGGGAGTGCGATCGTATCATCAAAAGCGGTGGGAAATGTGCCTTTTGCCATTTGTGCCATGGAAAAGTCCCAGATGCCGCTGAGGTCATAGGTTCGAAACATGGTGGTATCGTTTCCTTTCGGTCTGTATTTCAGAGCGTGTTCCCATAGGAATTGTGAATGCGCTCTGGTACTGCTTTTAGTCTATCATATTGCAGAATGTCTGTCAAGGAATAATTTGAAAACACGTGCTGTTTCCCGGCATTATCTGACAAAAAAGCGCACAGACCGAAGTCCGTGCGCAGGAAGGTCATAGTACATTAGCGGAGCAGTCCGAAGAAGAGCTGGCAGGCATCCTGGTAATCACCGGAGCATAGTAGCCGGGGGTGGTGTAGTCTCCTGTTTCCACGGAAACTGCCACGGCAATGATTACGATGAGAAGGACGATCACAGAAAGAACAATACCTATGATCGAGCAGATGAGACCGCTGGTGGCAGTGCTGTTTTTCTTGTTTTGCAGCGGGTTACTGCTGTCCTCTTTCCGTGCCATGCAGGAGAAAATGGTACCCAGGATACCGAAGAGGAGACCGGAACCGTAGACGCATCCCATCACGATGGAGAGAATGCCCAGCACCAGTCCGGCAATTGCCTTGCCGTTGGAGCTGTTGTTCGGATAGTTCTGGGGATAATTCGGGTAACCGCCCGGATAGCCCTGCTGCTGCGGCGGAATATAGCCGCCGTTTCCCGGCTGCCCGTAATTCTGCTGGGGCTGCTGTCCATAGTAGGGCTGTTGGGGATGGGGCTGCGGCTGGCTCTGGGGCTGGTTCGGCTGTGCGCCATAGCCGGAATTGCCGCCGGGCGGATAAGTTCCGGGATAACTCTGTTCCGGAATGCTGCCGGATGCCGGGGCAGAACCGCCGGAGGGCATAGCATAGGGATTGGATTCCGGCGCAGCCTGGGGCTGCTGGAACTGGCTGTCGGTGTCCGGTACAGCCGTATCCGGTGCCGGAGCGTTGGGTGCGTCGGGCTGGGCAGCGCTGTCTGTATGTTCCACAGGCATACCACAGTTCGGGCAGAACGAAGTGCCTTCCGGCAGAACTTCGCCGCAGGTCTTACAAGTCAACATAAGAAAATACCTCCATGAATTGGTTTGGTTTATGGATACAGGTCACAGGACCTGTTTCGTATCGGGATGTGTACAGGATGCTTAAAATCTTGCCAGAGCCATGCCAAGGATCACAACAAAGATCAGAACCAGTACAAAAAACACCACATCCAGCGCAAGCGAGATAATGGAACAGACGATGCCGGCTGTGGCGAGGGCAGTGCTGCCGCCGGGCATTGTACGCCGGATCTCTTTCTTTGCTACAGCGCCCATGACAATGCTGATGATCCCCAGGGGGATGCTGAGAAAGCTGAACGCATCGAAATCATTTGTCAGAAACAGCAGCCACACCAACAGGGAGCAGATTCCCATGACCAGGGATGCAACGGCTTTTCCATTGGTGCCGGGCTGTTCGCAGGGTGTGGGATAGCCCGGATAAGGCGGCATTTGCGGCTGCGGATAAACAGGCTGTTGAACGGGCTGCTGGGGCTGCTGAAAATACGGTGCAGGAAGAGCTGCGCCGCAGTTAGGGCAAAACGCCGAACCGTCTGCTGCGATCTGACCGCAATGGCTACAGGTAATCATAGGAAATCGCTCCTTTTTCGAGTGGGATGATACAAATAGTATATCATATGTTGCATAATTTGTCAAATTTTATGGGAATGCTGTGGGGATTTTTTCGTGGGCGGCTGCGGAAATCAAAAAATCCCCTTGACAAACGGGGCATGATAGCGTATAATAAAGATAGAAAGAGAGCGCACCAGTAGACGGTCTGCTCCCAAAGTTAAGTTATCAGAGATAACCGTCCAAGTTAGCAGCTTAGGGGCGGTTATTTCCGTTTATGATCGTGATGATCGGAAAGCAAAATTGCTGTTTGAATCAATGTAAATACGAGCCACGCAAAAAAGCGCAGTTGCTCCCATGTTACAAAATTCTCCATGTACATCACCTCCCATCGATTATAATAATCTTGGGAGCTGGAATCGACCGCCTACCGTTTCAGGTATGCCCTCAGAGTTTCAGTATACCACACTTTGCAGAAAATGTCAAACAAAAGCAGCCGCAATTTTTCGGCGAAAATCCCTTGACAAACGGGGCGTGATATCGTATAATAAAGATAGAAAGAGAGCATACCAGTAGACGGTTTGCTCCCATTTGTCGTTTAATTACATGAATTAACCGCCTTTAGTTGGAAGCTTTGGGGCGGTTATTTCTTTTTCTTCTTGTGATTACTGCTTTTGCAATTTTTGCACAACGCCATGATGAATGTTACTAATGAAATCAAAAAAGTTCCGATTTCCAGCAAGTCATGAAATGTAACAAAGCTATCCACTGCAATCACCTCCCATGTGCTGAATTCACACAAATGGGAGGGAATACTCCGAACAAACCGCCTACCGTTTCAGGTATGCCCTCAGATATCTATTATACCAGACACCTCGAAATTTGTCAAACAAAAAAGAACACAACAACACAGACATATACATTATATAATAGCAAGCAGTCAAACTGTCCTCACATACGCCGGGCGTTCCCGGTGCGCCGCCTCCTTTTCCGGTGCATTCTCCCACGAAAAGTGTTCTCCCAAATGAAATGCTCGTCTTTTGCACAAAATGAGACGGGCTTTTTTGTGATTTCAGACAAAAAATCCGGGTTCCAGTTGACTTTTTCTGCGCCTCATGCTACAATAAAATAGAATATTTTTGTGACAGGGAGGAACACAAATTATGAAAAAGGAAATCAGAAAGCGTGTCGCTGCCGGCGTGCTGAGCGCTGTCATGCTGTGCGCCGCAGTTCCGGTAACCACGGCATTCACCGCCGGAACTGCTGCATCTGTTGTCAGCGCCGCCGAAGATGACGGCACGACCCAGATCTACGGCACCGGATTCGAGGACGGCGATGTTTCGGCATTCACCGGCAGAGGCGGCGTGGAAACCATCACCGCCACCACCGAACAGGCATACAGCGCTCTTATTCCATGTGCGTCAAAGACAGAGCCAAGAACTGGAACGGTCCGCAGTTCCTGCTGGACGACAAGTGCGAGGCTGGGGTGCAGTACACCGTCAGCGCTGTGGCAAAGACCGAGTGGTATAACTCCATCAAGCTGAGCATGGAATACACCGATGCCAGCGGCGAGCGCCACTACAGCAACCTGCAGGCGCAGACCAGCAACGGCGACTGGGCAACCTTTTCCGGCATCAAGTTCAGCTTTTCCGAGGATGTGTCCAAGGTCTATCTGTACTTTGAGTGCAACGACACTGCAACCATGTATATCGACGATTTCGAGGTGCGCACAGCGCCGGTATATCAGATCCAGAAGGATATTCCGTCTCTGAAGGATGTTTATGCCAACGATTTCAAGATCGGCACGGCTGTCACCACCGAAGAGCTTGCACCCCAGTCCACCAAGGATCTGATCGCCAAGCACTTCAACAGCATCACCCTGGGCAACGAGCTGAAACCGGAATCCATTTTGGATAAGAGCGCAACCCAGGCATCCGGCAGCGAGACCGAACCGGTCATCAATCTGGCAAGCGCCAGAACCATCCTGAACTACTGCCGGGACAACAATATCCCGGTACGTGGCCACGTTCTGGTATGGCACAGCCAGACACCGGACTGGTTCTTCAAGGAAGGCTTCCAGGACAGCGGCGACTGGGTCTCCAAGGATATCATGCTCCAGCGTATGGAAAACTACATCAAGAACGTTTTCGCTGCACTGGAAGAAGAGTACCCGACCGTAGATTTCTACGCATGGGATGTGGTCAATGAGGCATGGCTGGACAACGGCTCACCCCGTACCGGCGGCGGACAGTCCGAGAATGCCAACTATTCCGGATGGGTCAAGGTATTCGGCGACAACTCCTTCATTGAGCCGGCATTTGAGTATGCCAGAAAGTATGCACCGAAGAACACCAAGCTGTATTACAACGATTTCAACGAATATATGCCGCAGAAAACCGATGCGATCTGCAAGATGGCACTGGAACTGAAGGAAAAGGGACTGATCGACGGTATCGGTATGCAGTCTCACCTGGACGTTGGTTTCCCCACCGTTTCTGCGTATAAAAAGGCACTGGCGAAGTTCGCAGAGACTGGCCTGGATATCCAGGTCACCGAGCTGGACATCACCACTTCTGACACTTCCGAGGCTGGCTTTGAAAAGCAGGCTGAGATGTACAAGGGCATCATGGATGCCTGCGTGGAATACGCTGACAGCATTTCCGCAGTGGTATTCTGGGTACTACCGACGACAAGAGCTGGAGAGCTGCAAAGTCTCCGCTGCTGTTCAATGAGGACTATACCGCTAAGCCGGCGTTCTACTCCATCGTAGAGGGCAAGGAGCCGGTAGTAACTACCACAAGCACTTCTGCCACTACTTCGGAGACAACCACAGAAACCACAACAGTCACCACCGGAACCACACCGGGAGATGACGTGATCCGTGGCGATGTGAACCACGACGGTATGCTGAACGGCTTTGACCTGGCGCTGATGCGGCAGTATCTGCTGAACGCATCCGCAGATGATCGGAATCTGATTCTGGATTCCAGCGTTGACATGAATGCTGACAACGAGTTCAACATCCAGGACGTTGTGACAATGACGAAGTTCCTGCTGGGCGAATAACATTTTTCCCTTTCATAATAGAAAAATCACGCACACCCGATTGCGGTATGCCGTGATTTTTGTATTATGACGTTACCTGCATTTGCATTCGCAGGTCAGCGGTTTTCCATTGCCTGGCGCTCCCGTTCCAGCTCCTGCGCCAGCTGATAGACGTTCCAGTTCTGGTTGGTTGGCGTAAGGACTGCCTTGTGGGGAATGCGGATACCAGCGGTGCGCAGGGCAGCCAGCAGCTTGTCCATCCGGGAATTTTTCAGACCGCACATCACCAGCAGCCCGGTTTCCGGCAGGGTGGTTTCAGCGGACACCGGAACCGTTCCGGCGGCATAGCCGGCAAGACTGCCCAGGCTTTTGCCGTAGTTCTCCGGCGCAACAGTCACCGTCCGCAGCCGCAGCTTTCCGGCGATTTGTTCCACTCCGGCAGTGTCGGGAATGGCGATCAGTAAGAGTTTTTCCATGTGGATGCTCCTTTGGTTGTGGTGCTTTTGGGGTTTGACAAATTTCGAGGTGTCTGGTATAATAGATATCTGAGGGCATACCTGAAACGGTAGGCGGTTTGAAAATTCTTTTGCTTCTGCTCCCACTGCTGAATTTACAACAGTTGGGAGGTGATTGCTATGATGGATCAGTACGTCACTTTCGACGACTTGCTGAAAATTTGCAGTATTCTGCTGAATCTCGCAAGTCTGATCTTTTACATCTACTATAACCATAAAAATAGTAATGCAGATCACCGCAAAGACGAGAATAAAAAGAAATAACCGCCCGTAAAAGTTCCCCAACTTGCGGCGGTTAAGTCTTTTTTAATCAAAGCAGTGGGAGCAAACCATCTGCTGGTATGCTCTCTTTCTATCTCTATTATACGTCATCACGCCCCGTTTGTCAAGGGGATTTTTTCATTTTCACCGCCAATTTTCCTTTACGACCCAATAGCCACTTATCCGTTTCCGTGCTGCAGCTGCTGCTGACGTTTCAGCACCCGGACATCTTGTCCCACGAACTGATAGCAGTTATAGTTGGTATAGATCCGGGAGGTGATGCGCTCATCGTACTGGTGGGAGATCTCATCGTAGTTGAGGTTGGTGCTGATGATGGTAGGGCGATTCCGGTTCATCCGGGTGTTGATGATATTATAAATGGTAGACTGATAGAACTGGGAGTGGAACTCCGTCCCCAGGTCATCCAGGATGAGCAGGTCACAGGACAGCAGCAGCTCCAGGGTGTCATCGTCACCGCTTGCCCTGCCAAAATGTTCCCGCTCCACCTGGCGCAGAAAGTTAATGACCGAGTCATAGAGGACGCTGTAGCCCCGGCGCAGCACCTGGTTGGCAATGGCAAGGGAAAGATGCGTCTTTCCCAGACCGGTCTTTCCGAACAGCAGGATGCTGGGAGATTCCGGGGTAAAGTGCCGGGCGTATTCCCGGCAGAAGTACAGCACCCGTTCCATGGCATTGTAGCAGCTGCCGCCGTTTTCGGTGTGCAGCCCTTTATAATAGTCCAGGGAAAAGTTCTCAAAGCTGCACTGCTCGAACCGGACGCTCTGGTTCAGTTTCTCAGCCGAAAGCTTTGCCACCAGTTCGGTGAGACAAGAACAGGTCTTTCCCTGGAAAAAGCCGGTGTCCTGGCATTTTTCACAGGTGTAGTGCAGTTCCAGATAGTCTGCCGGATAGCCGTGCTGTTCCAGCAGTGTCCGGATCATCGCCTGCCCCTGCTGATTCTGCCGCCGCAGGGATTCCACCTGTTCGCTCACATTGCCGCCGTCCCGGATGATTTCCAGCAGGTTCCGCTGGTGCGGAACAGCTGGCGGTTGATCTCTACCACTTCCGGGATGCGTGTCTCGATCTCCTGGATACGCTCTTCCTGCTGCGTCCTGGCGCTGTTGCGCCGGGTGGAGATAATGCGCAGGGCGTGTTCGAGATTTTCTTCGTTCATTGGGTACTCCTTTGGTCAGTGCCGGCTGGTGCGGACACACTGGTTCTTACGGTTCCAGATTGCGGATAAAGGATTGATACGCCTCGGCGTTGTCGCTCTTGGGGACGGCGTTCTTTGCGGCAGCTTTTTTGTCCCCGGTCTCCGGGCGGTCTTTGGTGTCCACATCCGTCCGGGTACGGTATCCGGCGTTCATCCAGCGTGTGAGAATGCTGTCCAGATAGGGGAACGAAAGCTTGTCGATGCTCTCCAGAGTCTTTTCATAGGCATAGGTGATGAGATCCAGCGGTATCTTCCGGTCTTGCCACAGGTCGATGTATTCCTGCTGCTTGGGCGTGGGCTTGCGGTGCATCTCAAACGCTTTCTGGATATGCCCCGTAAAACTCCGGCGGTGTTCCATCTCGTTGATGCGTCGGTGACCTGAGGCAGCGTCTGGATGCCGTCATTCCACCAGGATGTGATGATGCTTTCGGCATAGCTGACGCTGGATTTGTCGATGGATTTGCAGTAGAGCAGGACGGTGAGGATGATGTCGCTGCCGATGTTGTTGTAGTCGTGCATCCACACCAGTGCCTTCTGCTCCACGTGCCGCAGCGGTCGTCCCAGCTGCTGTTCCGACATCCGGAACAGGGTCTTGAGATCGTCGGATGCCTCGATGGCGCTGGCGATTTCCAGCGGTGTCAGATCGCCGCTCTTGCCGCTGGAAACCGCAGAAACATGGTTGGTACGTGGGGCTTTCGCCGGTTTCTGTTCCGGTTCGGCTGCGGTCTCTGCCGGGACGCTTTCCGCCGCCGGTTCTGTGACAGCGAAGAGGTCGGTCTGCGACCAGAACAGGGCTGCCTCTTCCACCAGCTCTTCCGAGATCGCCAGCGCTTGGCAATCTCGCTGTGGTCTACGGTCTGCCCGTTATTGCGGAGCAGATACAGCAGCACTTTCAGCTGGGACGGGGTCGCCAGTTTCAGATATTGGTCTACCACAGCGTTGGGAACGCCGAACATCTGCCGAATCCCGGGATATGTACAGTGAGATTCACGAAAATTACCTCCTTAGCGGTATTGGTGGAAAATGGTGCGGATGACGCTTTCGTCATGTATAGGTTTCTCTTGTTCTGTCGTATATTTCATTGTAGGGGCGAACATCGTTCGCCGGGTAGACTCCTCTGCCCTGCCGGGCATCTCCTCTGAAGAGGAGACGATTTGTAAAAGCCGCCTCTTATAGAGGAGGTGGCACGAAGTGCCAGAGGAGTAGCACACCCAAGGGGCGAACACGATTCGCCCCTACAGAGCCGTTTTACATATTTCCCTGGGTGTGTGGAAAAGGGAAACTTATTACGGCGGACAGATATGGGCATCTGTCCCTACAGAAGTATCTCAAAACGAAAACCATACCAAATGTGCAAAATCCCCGTCCCATCGTAGGGGCGAACATTGTTCGCCCGGACTGACTCCTCTGCCCTGCCGGGCATCTCCTCTGAAGAGGAGACGATTTGTAAAAGCCTCCTCTTTAGAGGAGGTGGCACGAAGTGCCGGAGGGATAAATTGTAATTAAGAGTACAATCCCCCTGTCTACGGGACATTCCCCTTTTCAAGGGGGACATAGAAGAAATGATGTTTATCGTAGGGGCGAACATTGTTCGCCCGGGATACCTGGAAACACACCAACAGGCGAACACTATTCACCCCTACAAAGACACCGCAAAACGTATGCTTTTCAGGAAACGTGACGTGCAACAACCTGCATAAAAAATTGCAGAAAAAGCTTGACATTG
>ENA-OQEX01000684-OQEX01000684.1-human-gut-metagenome-genome-assembly--contig:-NODE-684-length-16462-cov-2.659014_pt1 | contig 16462 bp, 25 predicted proteins | sample MGYA00242802_ERZ504649 | MGnify/ENA primary metagenome ERZ504649 (study PRJEB26092, sample SAMD00036194) | human gut metagenome | host: Homo sapiens | study: EMG produced TPA metagenomics assembly of...
CAAAAAAGCTGCAAAGTTATAAGCATTATAAACCCTGCAGCTTTTCTGCTGTGTAAGATATTCAAAGAAGCTTTGAAATTATAACCATTATTTTACAATCACTCCATCCTCATCCCAGAGATCGTGCCAGTCCTTTGCACCTTCCCACAGGAATACATGGCCTTTGATCAGACGGTTATTCTTATCAAGGGAACGGATGGTTTCCATCTCTTCTTCTGTCAGAGGATCTTCCGTGACACATTTCAGATTCATGGTGTAATTCTTCTCTTTCAAAGAGAATGGAATTGGGGAAGCACCTCTCTGTACAGCCCATTTAATGCAGATAACTGCCGGATGAACACCATGTGCCGCTGCAATTGCTTTCAGCTCTGGCAGTTCAATATCCGCAATATCTTCTGGCATTTTATCACGTTCCGGACGTTCAGGAGAACCAATTGGGCAGAATCCTACCACTTCAATACCATGCGCTCTGCAATAATCAAACAGCTCCGGCTGCTGGAAGCATGGATGAAGCTCCATCTCGATCGCAGCTGGTTTAATTCTGCAAAGTGGAAGTACTGCCTCCAGTTTCGGGATTGTCATATTAGACATACCGATATGTTTCGTCAGACCCATATCTACCAGGCGCTCCATCTGGCGCCAGGTTTTCATAAAGCGCTCTACTGTAAACGGTTTGGAATCAGGATTTCTGGAATCCACATCACAATGTGGTGCATGATAGTTCGGGAATGGCCAGTGAACATAATACATATCCAGATAGTCAAGCTTCAGATCCTTTAAGGTCTTCGCACAGGCAATCAGTACATCTCCGTCACCATGCATATCGTTCCATACTTTGGAGGCAATAAAAAGTTCTTCTCTTTTTACAATGCCTTCTGCAAATGCATCTGCGAAAATCTTTCCGATCATATCTTCATTTCCGTAACATGCAGCACAATCAAAAGAACGGTAACCTACGCGAAGTGCACCTGCAACAGAAGCAGAAACTGCGTCTGCATCTGCATGGTCACTTCCAAAAGTACCCATTCCAACAGCTGGCATCTTAGCGCCAGTATAAAGTGTTCTCTGCGGAACAATTGCCGGATCAATCATTGTCATTTTCTTATCCTCCTTAACATTTCTTTTGCACTATGGCTTTCAATTACAACGCAATTTACTTTCGCTTAATATCTTTTACTATATTTTCTTATAATTTAGTAACCTCAATCTGTGGAAGCAGTTTTTCCATATCTTCCATCACAAAAAATCCAGTCTCCTCGCGCATGGCTGCTGCCGCTGAAATAGCACTTGCCAGTTTCATTGTCTCAGGAAGTGAAAGTCTCCTGGATAAACCCAGTGCGAATCCTGCGATCATAGAATCTCCACACCCAACTGTGTTCACTGCATTTATTCTCGGAACCAGTGCACGGAAAATTCCTTCATTACCTACTGCAAGAGAACCGTCAGCTCCCAGGGAAACAGCTACGATTTCCACACCTTTTGCATGAATCTCTTTCGCCGCATCTATAATATCCTGAATATTATCACATTTCTTGCCTGTGAGCATACGGATTTCATCAATATTGGGCTTGATCATAGTAGGTGCTGCTTCAATTCCCATTTCAAGAAGTTTGCCACTGGTATCCAGAATAACCGGAATTCCTGCCTCTTTTACAATCTTTATAAGTCGCTGATAAGCAGTTCCATCAAGTCCTTTCGGAACACTTCCTGACATTGCAACTACTTTCGCTTCTTTTACAAGATTACAGAATTTTTCCTCAAATCCGGCAAAATCCTCTTCTGTAAGGGTAAACCCAGGTTCCAGAAATTCTGTCTGAACTTTATTAACTTCATCCCAGATATTAATACAGGATCTGCTTTCTGCAGCTACATGATAAAAAGCACTTTTAATACCAAACGGTTTCAATGCATTCTCAATATAAGCTCCTGCATAACCACCTACAAAACCTGTGGCAGTCACCTCTGCTCCGTAAATTGAAGCCGGCTTGGATACATTCAGACCTTTTCCACCAGGAACATAAGTACATTCCTTTACACGATTCACTTCTCCAGTCTTAAAGTTATTTACCACATACCGCTTATCAATGGCTGCATTTAATGTTACTGTCAGTATCATATGCTCAATCCTCATTCATCAGAAGAATCTTCCCCTTTACAAGACCAGGTGTCTTATAGAGCTGGAATGCTTCCTGAGCCTGACTCATTGGCATTTTGCGATAAATAAATCCCGGATCAAATTTCAGCTGACCGGTTGCAAAATAATGAGCTGTAAGATTCCACTCTTTGCCTGGGAACGGGGAACTATAGGACATCCAGGAGCCTGTAAGTTTAAATTCTTTACGATTCATATTCTCCCACTGCTTTGGTGTAAATGTAAGATCTGCATGAGGTGTTCCAATGAAGCATACGTGTGCCTTATTCGCAGCAAGTTCAAATGCCATATGCATAGTGGGAACCTGTCCGGCTGTTTCAAACACATATTCATAGCCCTTACCACCGGTAATTGCCATAGCCTCTTCCATATAATTCTCTTTGGTTGTATTGATAACTGCATCTGCGCCCATTCTCATGGCAAGATCCAGGCGTTCCTCACTAATATCAAATACGACAACCTTCTTGGAACCAAAGATCTTTGCCCACTGCATTGTGAATATGCCAATTGTTCCACATCCTAAAATGCTACGCAGCGACCGCCCTGATAATCATTCTGAAGGAGTCCATGAAGAGCAACTGTGGATGGCTCGAACATTGCACCCTGTTCATAGGAAATAGACGGATCAAAAGGAATCGCATTCTGCTCTGGAATTACTACATAATCCGCATTACTTCCCTGCTGCCTGGAACCGATAAAACTGTAATGCTTACATAAGGAGAAGTTTCCATTCTGACAATCAGCACACTTCATGCACGGAAGAAGCGGAGCCCCGGAAACGCGGTCGCCAACTTTCACCTTAGTGACCCCTTCGCCAACTTCTACTACATCACCAGAAAACTCATGTCCAAGAACGATAGGATAAAAATGAACACCATGATTCAATACTCGCGGAACATCAGAGCCACAAATGCCGGAAGCTTTTACTTTAATCTTTACCCAGCCTGGTTTTGCCTGCGGTTCTTCGATTTCCTGGTACTGTACATCCTCGTTTGCAACTACAACTGCTGCTTTCATCTTGAAATACCTCCTTACTTCCGTACCATCATAGCTTTCAGAGATTCATATAAATCCCTATATGTACGGTATGTCTTATTATAAACTTCTTTATTCTCAGGATTGGCTCATGGCGTCTTGTCTCTTTCACTGTCATGGAAACCGCTTCCTCGTAATCTTTATAAAATCCAACTCCTACGCCAGCCAGGATTGCAGCACCTAATGTGGTTGCTGTATCGGAAGCAGGGACCACCACTGCCTTGCCTGTCACATCAGCCTTAATCTGAGTCCAGAGAAGGGAATTGGCTGAACCTCCCATAGCACGAAGAACTTCTGCTTTAGCACCTGCTGCTTCAGCCACCTCCAGATTATGACGCAGGGAAAATGCTACGCCCTCCATACAGGCTCTTACCATGTGTCCCTTGGTCTTAGCAAAATCAAGTCCATAGAAAACGCCTTTGGCGTATGGATTCCAGACAGGGGATCTCTCCCCGGACATATATGGAAGGAACACAACGCCTTCACTTCCGGCTGGTACTGCTCGGCAATTTCATTCAGTTGTTCCAGAGAGGATTTCCCGGTATCCGCCTTGCGGCTCCTCTCATAAGCTGCAAATTCTCTCTCAAACCAGCGCATGACACCGCCGCCTCCGGTAGTTCCTCCCTGAAGAAGCCACTTGCCTGGCACTACGTGATATCCTAAGATCAGACTTGGATCTGCTTTGTATGTATCTGTGCAGATGCTCATGCCACCAGCCTGTCCACCCTGCTCCTGGGTCTCCCCCGGATGGATCACACCTGCACCAAGTGTCCCACAGGCTGCATCCAGACCGCCGGCCACTACAGGAGTTCCGACAGTCAGTCCACTCTGGGTTGCCGCCTCTTCCGTCACAGTTCCCACTACCTTATCGCACGCAACAATCTCCGGAAGAAAATCCACAGGAATTCCCATTTTCTCACACATCACTTCATCCCAGGTACCAGTACGCATATCAAAGCAATGCAGGCCATATCCCTGTGAAAGATCCTGTGTGATGGCACCAGTCAGTCTGTAAGCAATAAAGCTGTTTGATTGAAGGATCTTGTAAATCTTATTATATACTTCAGGCATATTCTCCTTATACCAGAGAATCTTCGCTGTGGTATAAGAAGGCTGAAGAGAATTACCTGCAACATTGAAAATATTCTCACTGCCGATTTCATTATTGAGTCTGTCGCAGATTTCCTGGGCTCTTGTATCCATCCAGATAGGTGTATCTGTCAGAACATTTCCCTCATGGTCAATGGCAATAGCCGACCAGCTCTGCCCATCAATTCCCACTCCGGCAATCTGCTCTCCTGAAATATTACCTGTCTCCAGGCATTCGCAAATAGCGCCGCAAACCGCATGCCACCATTCATCCGGCTTCTGCTGCGCCCATCCCTCATGAGGATAATAAACAGGGTAATCCCCATTGGCGGAAGCCATCACCTTTCCGTTCTTGTTAAATATGGCAACCTTGCACGCGCTGGTTCCAATATCAATTCCTAATAAATAGTCTTTGCTCATCCTTGTCTCCTTATGGATTTCCCCATAAAAATATCAGTCTGAAGTTTCCGTACAATATGGTCAGGAAGCTCATCTCTTCCTTCAAGCCGTTCCAGCATGATCTGTGCTGTTTCCCTTGCAATTTTCTCTGTGGGCTGTGAAACAATGGTAAGTGCAGGTCTGCATGCACGGGCAAAAGGCAGATTGTCAAATCCCACCAGGGAAATCTCCTCTGGCATGGATACCCCCATCTCGTTAAGCCCGATCACTGCCCCCATAGTCATCTCATAGTTCGTCACAAAAACAGCTGTCATATCCGGATTCTCTTTCAACAGCTCTTCTACTGCCTGAACCCCTCCCTGGATCGTGTAATCACCATGACAGATCAGCTTTTCATCAACCGCAATTCCATGAGCCTTAAGTGCTTTCATATATCCTAACATACGCTGTCTGGCAGTGAATACCTCATCCGGTCCACCGATCAGACCAATCTTCTGATGCTGTTCTTCTACCAGCATGCCAACAGCCTTCTCAGCTGCATTTACATTATCCACCAGCACACAGTCGCAGGATATTCCCTGGATCATACGGTCGATAAGCACAATGGGTTTACCTGTTTTCTGAAATTCATTCAGATGGGCTCCAGTCATATCTACCGGCATATTGATAATTCCATCCACACGTTTCCGGGTAAGGAAATCCACTGCTTCTTTTTCAAGCTTCTTATCTGTTCTGCAGTCACAGACAATCGCTGCATATCCATGGCTTCGGAGATATCCTCCATTCCACTGATTGATTCTGCGCAGAAAACATTGTTCAGCTCTGGAATCACAACCCCCACTGTCTTGGTCGCATTGGTCTTCAGACCGCGGGCAACTTCATTTACTTCGTAATGTAATTCTTCGATGGCTTCTTCGATCTTGATACGGTTCTTCTCTCTCACATTCCCCCCATTGAAATAAGAGGAAATCGTTGCCAGACCAAGTCCTGTCCGTCTGGCAATATCTTTCATCGTCGCTGCCATAAATCAGCCTCTTACTCAGCCTTTCCGTCACAGCCGCAAACTTTCATACGGGCCATTACAAGCTCTTTCACAGCTGCAATTCCAGCCTTGCCATATGCCTTAGGATCAAATACCTTCTCATCCTCAAGTGTCTCTCTGACAGCCTTGGAGTATGCTGCACGAAGCTCGGTGGCAAAATTAACCTTACAGATTCCTCTCTTTACGCAATCCATAACATCCTCATCGCTAAGGCCGGAAGCGCCATGAAGAACCAGAGGAATATCTACAACTTCACGAATTTCACTTAAACGCTCCTTATCAAGAACAGGAGTTCCCACATAGAAGCCATGTGCTGTGCCGATTGCTACCGCAAGAGAAGTAACGCCGGTGCGCTCTACAAATTCTCTGGCTTCCTGTGGATCGGTATTGGTATCTGCAACTGCAACCAGGTCGTCTTCCTTACCACCTACCTTACCAAGTTCTGCCTCGCATGGGATTCCCATAGAAGCTGCTACGTCAGCCACCTTCTTGCTCACCTCAATGTTTCCTTCATAATCCAGCTTAGAACCGTCAATCATCACGGAAGTATATCCAGCCTTCAGAGCCTTCATGGCGAGATCAAAGCTACTGCCGTGGTCAAGGTGCAGGCAAACCGGAACGGAAGCCTTTGCAGCTTCTGCTGAAACAATTGCCTGATAAGTCTCAAGAGTGCCATATTTAATAGTAGATGGAGTAGTCTGGATCATAACAGGTGCTTTCAACTCCTCAGCTGCCTGAATGATAGCTTTCACCATCTCCATATTCTCTGCATTAAATGCACCCACTGCGTAACCGCCCTGCTGAGCTTTCAACAACATTTCCTTAGATGTAACAAGTGGCATATTCTCCTCCTTCTGCCTGCTGATACAGGCCGTGAATCTTCTGTTTTCAAGAAACCGAAACGTTTCTGTTTTAGTTCATATTAACTCTTTTCCAAATTTCTGTCAACAGTAAATATTTCATCTTTTTGCGTAAAATTTTACCTTGAAAAATCCAGCAAAGAAAGGTAACTTATAGAGTAGAATACTTTCGGAACCGGTATCAGTTTTTATAGATTACTGTGCCAGATTTCTGAGAAAGAACGAAGGGAGAATATATTATGTTAAAAGGAATTCCAGAAATACTTTCACCACAGCTTTTAAAAGTTTTATGCGAGATGGGACACAGCGACCGCATCGTTATCGCGGACGGCAACTTCCCAGTAGAATCAATGGGTAAAGATGCAATTGTTGTTCGCTGCGACGGACATGGAGTTCCAGAACTTCTGGACGCTATCCTTACTGTTATCCCTCTTGATTCTTATGTAGAGAAACCAGTTACCCTGATGGAAGTTATGCCTGGCGATCCGGTAAAAACCCCAATCTGGGATACATACAAAGAGATTGTTTCCAAACATGATGAACGTGGCGCCGAAGCAGTTGGAAATATCGAGCGTTTCGCATTTTATGAAGAGGCAAAGAAAGCATATTGTATTATCGCTACAGGTGAGAAAGCTGTTTACGCAAACGTTATGCTTCAGAAAGGTGTTGTTATCAACAAATAATTTTTTATTTCAGCTAAAAAGCTCCGTCGGATTCCCGGCGGAGCTTTTATTATTCATGTTTATTATGATTCACTATTTTTTCCTTTTTTCTTAAGGAGCCAGATTACCACTGCGATGCCAATGATAATAACTACAACCAGAATCCAGATAACAGAATTCATTCCTTTATCTGTGCTCTCCACATTTTCGCTGGACGCTTCCTGTTCTGCACTTTCTGAAAGAGCAGTTGTTACTGCTGCCTCTTCTGTAGGCGCAATAGTCTCACTTGGCTCCGGGGTAGGCGTACTTGTCTCAGTCGGTTCTGAAGCTGCAGTTGCTTTCTTAGTAGGTTCTGGTACAGGAGTACTCGTCTCGGTTGGCTTCGGAGTAGGAGTACTTGTCTTCTCAGGCTTCGGGGTAGGAGTGCCTGTTAGCTCTGCCTCCGCATCACCGATATCTTTGCCTTCGGTACCTGCTTTTCCAACTTCAGAAGTATTCTCTCCAGCCTGAACAGATTGGGAACCGTCTTCCGCTTCTTTCTCAGTTTCAGGAACAAGTTCTACTGTACTCTCTTCCGTATTGGTGGCTTCTGCAATATTTACCCAGCCAGAAACATCACCAGCCTCTGTGTGTCCCCAGATACCATCTTTACCAGTATCTACTTCTGTATCAATATATAACTTCTCACCATTCGCTATATTACAGCCTCCGGAAACTGTGCCGTACTTTTTCCAGGTCCTTTATACAGGCAAACGGAACCGTCTTCCTTAGCATTGACTGTAATACTGTAATTCGCATCCTTGCTTCCGTATAAGGCAAGCTCTGATGCCACTGCCTCGGCAAGAGTGGCCGGCTTCAGATAATTCTCTTCCAGGAAACCAAACATGCCATGAAGCTGAGCATATACCCATACCTTTCCAGCTTCATCTGTGACCTCTCCTTCTACATGGATCGCAGTTCCATTAGGAATCAGCTCATCATTCAGCTTCGGGCTGGAAGCATCTGCCTCTGAATACATGTCAACACCGCCATCAGGCGATTCTACAATCATATAGTAATCTGTTTTGTAATCAACCTGCTGTGTCTTTCCTGCATCTGCAAAAACTCCCACAGTCATGCAAAAAGTAAGAAGCACAGCCAGCAACATTCCCAGCTTTTTCTTCATATATATCCTCTTTTCCCTCTTATATACATTTTCTGTTTTTCATTGTAACACACCAGGAAAAACTTGCAACCATTTTTCTCATATTTTCCCATTATTTTACAGCAACAGTTACTATTCACCGGTAATGTTCCGCGAGGTGTTTTTATAAACAATTTCACAGAAAAATCGGGAATCCGGGCGTGAAATCATGCGAATGTATGTCCGATAAAGAGCCCCAGACAATAAAAGAGCGAGACAAAAGTCCCGCTCTCTCAGCTTTCCTTCATTGTCCTGGGGGAGTGAAAGAAAGCAGTTAAATTATAAAAAGCTAATTATTTATAAAGAGGTCCATAGTTCTTGCAAGCTCTGAAATCTGCACCTTCTTTATCCATTCCAAATGCATTCCATGCTGCCGGACGATAGATATCTTTCTCCGGAACGTTATGCATGGATACCGGGATACGAAGCATAGAGCACATTGTGATCAGGTCAGCTCCGATATGTCCGTAGGAGATAGCACCGTGGTTAGCTCCCCAGTTGTTCATTACATCATAAGCTGTCTTGAACGGTCCCTCTTTGCCATCGCATCTTGGAGCAAACCATGTACATGGCCATGTATAGTCTGTACGTTTCCACAGCTTGTCAGATACTTCTTCAGGAAGAGCTACTGTCCATCCTTCAGCGATCTGCAGAACCGGTCCAAGTCCTTTTACAAGGTTCAGGCGGATCATTGTTGCAGGCATCTGGCACGTGTTTCATAACGGCTGGAGTATCCGCCTCCACGGAAATATCCGTTGTCAGCCATACACCATTCTGTGTTTTCCATGATTGCTTTCTGGTCTTCTTCTGTGATATCCCACCACTGTTTCATAACAGCTGTTCCATCAGCTTCTTTTGCTTCTCCGTTAGCATCAAGGCAGGCAGCACCGGAGTTGATCAGGTGAAGGAAACCGCCGGCTTCTTTTGCTACGCCCTCAAGGTCATATCCTGTAGCTTTCTTAACAGCCTCCGGGCTCCAGTATGTACGAACGTCAGCGAAAATCTGTGCTCTATTTGTAAGAAGTTTCATGAACAGCATTCCAAGTCCGTTAAGAACATCGTTCTCTGTAGCCAGGATGTATGGTTCACGTGCTCCGTTCCAGTCAAAGGAGGTGTTCAGCATAGCTTCTGCAAAGTCACCGTTCGGATAGAAATCTGTCCACTGTCTCTGTCCCTGGAAACCGGCTGCCAAAGCATTGTGTCCGATTGCTTCTTCAGAGAATTTAGGATCAAGGTTGTCACAGCCGTTCATCAGTTCTTTGATGATAACTGCCATCTTAACAACAAACTCGAACTGCTCTTCTTTCTTTTCAGCTGAGAACTGAAGTTCTTCAGGGTTCTTATCCCAGCCGATCCTACAGGTTTCTTTTGCCCATTTCAGAGCTTTCTCAAATTCTGCGTGATCATAGATACCTTCTGTCATACGACGGATAATCTCTACCTCATCAACAGACTCAACTCTCATTCCAAGATAAGATTCGATGAAATCGGAATCAATGATAGATCCACCGATACCCATTGTTACAGAACCGATCTGCAGATAGGATTTTCCTCTCATGGATGCTGCTGCAACTGCTGCGCGGCCGAATCTTAACAGTTTTTCTTTAACGTCTTCCGGAATAGATGTGTCATCAGCTTCCTGAACATCATGTCCATAGATACCGAATGCCGGAAGTCCTTTCTGTGCATGTGTTGCAAGTACAGATGCAAGGTATACAGCACCAGGTCTTTCTGTTCCGTTGAATCCCCATACAGCTTTGATCGTCTGTGGATCCATATCCATTGTCTCAGCGCCGTAGCACCAGCATGGTGTAACTGTAAGAGTGATATCTACGCCTTCTTTACGGAATTTATCTGCACATGCAGCGCTCTCTCCAACACGTCCGATGGTTGTATCAGCGATTACAACTTTAACCGGTTCACCGTTGGAATATCTTAAATTCTCTTCAAATAATTTAGCAGCTGATTTCGCCATATTCATTGTCTGATCTTCCAGAGATCCACGAACATCCAGTGCTCCTCTACGACCATCGATAGTAGGTCTGATACCAATTACCGGATAGCTGCCAATTAATCTGCTCTTTGCCATAATAAAATACCTCCTGATAAATTATTGTAAGATTCCCGCAGGATCATTTCCTGCTAGAGCGTGTCTGAAAAAGGCTTTCTGCAAGATGTGCGTCACAATTTGTGGGATATTTTGCCCGGATGAGGCGCCGTAGCGGGCTACGGCAACTGAATTCGGGTGAAATATCCCGCAAAGTGGGGCGTGCAGATTGCGGGAATGATTTTTCAGACACGCTCTAGATCTCAATCATCACAAGAGAGAGGAAATAAATAACCGGTGCTGTGAAGATCACACTGTCAAATCTGTCAAGGATTCCTCCATGTCCCGGAATTAATTTTCCATAATCTTTAATCCCCTGATTTCTCTTGATCGCAGATGCAGCCAAATCGCCTACCATGGAGATCAGTGCTCCGATTGCACAGATCACAGCATATTCCAGCATCGGTCCCTGAGTGGCTGCTGCATAGATCACACCAAGAAGTGCAGCTCCTGCCACACCACCCACAGCTCCCTCCACAGATTTCTTAGGCTGAGGACAGGTGCCATTTTATGTTTACCGATCAGCATTCCCACACAATATGCGCAGGTATCACATCCCCATGAGCACAGAAAGATCAGCCATACGTGGAACTTTCCACCGGGAAGCTCTCTGGTAAGATAAATAAACGACAGCATAACTGCCACATACACAATACCAAACAGTGCAGGCATTACCTGCCCTGCCTCATAGGTTGGATAAGTGAACACGTATACAAACATGAGCAGCACAAGTCCGAAAATGATTGCCAGCACTCCATACCTCTCAAAATCAAGCAGTACTGCCAGATAATATAATACTGCGCCTAAATAGCCTGCTGCTGCCAGCAGATTTATCTTCTCATCCTGCACCTTCATTGCTCTGTACAATTCTCTCATTCCAATGAGAGAAACCGCAAGAAGTGTGAAAAACAGCACATAATCACCGCTGATAATAGTGGCAAGCGCAATAATCACAAGCAGGATTCCGCTTAAGAGTCTTGTCTTAAACATTCTTTACTCCTCCTTAACTCCGCCGTATCTTCTGTCTCTCTGATTATATTTCTCAATAGCCTTGACCAGCTCTGCTTTATTAAAATCCGGCCATGCCACATCTGTGAAATAAAATTCCGTATAAGCCATCTGCCATAACAGAAAATTGGAAAGTCTCAATTCACGCTTGTGCGGATCATCAGATCCGGATCAGGATTCCTGCCGTATCCAGGTAATTGTCAAAAACATGCTCATCAATTTCTTCCGGCTTTACTTTTCCATCTGCAGCATCCTGAGCAAGTTTGCGGATACCTCTTATGATCTCATCTCTGCTGCCGTAGTTTAATGCAATCTGGAAATAGATTTCATCATATTTCTGAGAATATTGTTCCAGACGTGCAATACTTTCCTGAATATCCTGATCAAATGCCGAAACCTCTCCGATCACCCGGACACGCATTTTGTTCTTATCTGCCAGTTTAATACATTTTTTCAGATAGCTTCGGAACAGTTTCATCAGACCGTCCACCTCATCTTTGGAACGTTTCCAGTTCTCTGTGGAAAAAGCATATACAGTCACATATTTAACTCCCAGCTCCTTCATATAGTCACAGACTGTTTCCAGATTTGCACAGCCCTTCACATGTCCGTAGCTTCTGGGCATTCCCTTTGCCTTCGCCCAGCGTCCATTACCATCCAGAATAATGGCAATATGATTTGGTACATTCATACTCTTGTTTCCTTTTCTTATCCTGTTATTCCTTTAACCTTACTGTCTCATCATAATGAACCACAGTTTCCGGTCCATTATCTCATTCAGATAAAAAGAGAGCCCGCATTCATGGAGCTCTCCTTTTCGTTTCCCTTATACGGTCATGATTTCTTTGCTCTTTGCATCCACTGCCGCATCAACTTCTTTGATATATTTATCTGTGCTCTTCTGGATTTTCTCCTCAAGTTCTTTGATCTCATCCTCAGATACATCCTGTTTTGCAAGTTTCTTAAATGCATCATTTGCATCACGACGAATGTTGCGGACTGCTACTTTGGCTGCTTCGCCTTTTTTCTTGACATCTTTAACCAGTTCCTTACGGCGTTCCTCTGTAAGTTCCGGGAATACAAGGCGGATTACTTTACCATCGTTGCTTGGATTTAATCCAAGATCAGAGGTAAGGATTGCTTTCTCAATTCCTTTGATCAGGCTGCTTTCCCATGGCTGGATCTGGATCATACGAGCTTCCGGGACAGTGATATTTGCCACCTGCTGAAGAGGTGTCGGAGCTCCGTAATAATCTACGGCGAGTTTGTCAAGGATATGCGGTTCGCACGTCCTGCACGAATTGTAACCAGTTCGCTCTCAAGGCTTGCCAGTGTCTTTTTCATCTTCTCTTCATATTTCTGAATTCTCTCATCCATTAGGTTCGTCTCCCTCTTTTTATAGTTTTTATATTACACTTTCTCTGTAAACTGACTTATAAGCCTTACTTATACAGTAACCTTAGTTCCGACAAATTTGCCATGTACTGCATTGATGATGCTGTCTTTTTCATCCAGTGCAAATACCAGCATCGGCATCTTCTGTTCCATACACATGATCGATGCTGTCAGATCCATAGCTGCCAGTTTCTTTGCAACTACTTCTTCAATGGAAATTTCATCATATTTTACTGCATTCGGGTTTGTCTTCGGATCACTGTCATAAATTCCGTCAACAGCTTTTGCAAGAAGGATTGCTTCTGCTTCGATCTCTACTGCGCGAAGTACAGTGGCTGTATCTGTGGAGAAGTAAGGATGTCCTGTACCGCCTGCAAAGAATACGATCTTGCCCTGTACAAAGCTTGCTTCCACTGCATCCTTAGAGTAAAGGCTTGTAAATGCACCGCATACAAATGGTGTAAAGATTTCTGTCTTTAATCCAAGGTATCTGCAGATATCAGATACATAAATACAGTTCATAACTGTTGCAAGCATACCAATCTGATCAGCCTTATTCCTGTCGATAGTCTCACTGGTGCGTCCTCTCCAGAAATTACCTCCGCCGATCACGATGCCGATTTCCAGTCCTTCCTCAGCAATTGTCCTGATCTGCTTTGCAACTTCAATAACAGTCGCCTCGTCAAATCCGGTCTTCTTCTCACCGGCAAGGGCTTCACCGCTTAATTTTAATAATACACGTTTCATAGTAACTGTCTCCTGAAATTAATTTTATCGCAGGTAACAGAGGATCGGAATACCTCCTCTGTTACATTCGTAGTTCTATTCTACCATATTCCGGCAACAATTTCATTACCATTTTCATCAACTGTTGTAGAAACTGTGAAATTGCTGTAATAATGGAATCCTGTTTTACCTGTCTCAGGATCATCCTCATAGCTGCTGCCCTGTGGAGAACCGCATGCGCCTTCCAGTGCATCCAGAGGCTGACCGATATACTGTTCTGCTGTGGAAATCATATCGCCGCCATTGTTATCCTGATCTGTGTTTCCACCACCGCCGTTTCCACCATTTCCATTATCTGTGCTTCCACCATTTCCATCATCAGAACCATTATTACTGCCATTTCCATTGTCATCTGTATTCTGGTCACCGCTGTTATTATTATCTGCTGAATCAGAATTATCTGTAGAATTCTTATCACTGTCGTCTGTGGAATCTGATTCTGACTTACTGTCATCTGTAATGCCAAGACGTTCCTTTACCGCATCAAGCGTTGGATACTTCTTTTGTTGATGTACCTGTCAGATATTTTGCATATGGGATCGCATCATCATCTGTGCCATCCATACATAACGTAATCTGCGAAATTGTTCCAAGCGGAATATCGCGGAAAAAGCATTCATTCTTGTCCTCATCTGTATATGCAATACGGATATCATAGGAAGCTGTACTCTTGTTGGATGTTGTCTGTGTACCTGATGTCTGTGTATTTGCAGTCTGTGTATTTGCAGTCTGCATATAATACAGTGCCTTGTCCTTATCTGTCAGAGTAAACATTCCATTGATGAGATCATCTCCCCATCCTCCATCCTCGTCTGCATCATAATCCTCACTGTCTTCATCCACATGAGTGCGGATATAGAGTGACTGGATGTCATCCCCTGTATTATTTACAAACACAATCTTAGATGCTGTAGAAGTCTTCTCTCCCATTATATTCTTTATGTCTTCATCTGCTGTCTGCTGCATATCCACCATATCGACTGCCTTGGTTACCTCAGGAGTCGGGGTAGCTGTTACCTCTACAGGTGCTGTCTCTGTTGTCTTTTTCTTACCACATCCGGCAGCTGCCACTGTCATTACCAGAAGACCTGCCAGTATTAAATAACGTTTCTTCATAATATATTCCCTCCTGCTATATGGAATATCTTTTTCTTTTTAACAATGTCATTTTTTCAATTTCCTATTATTGCAGAGTATCGAAAACTTGTCAACTAAGCCTCTGCCGATTTCATACAATTTTAAGACTTTCAGATTTTTAAAGTCTCTGCCTGCAGACGCATTCTTATAAAAAAATCACATTTTTTCCTACTTCATATTATGATGTCAGGATCAAAAGGTATCTGACCCTGATATCATATTATTGCACAAAAGGAAACACGCACTGTAATCAGCGGATACTCCAACAGAAAGGACTGCCATGTTACTCTGGCAGTCCTTTCTCATCCCGTTGTGGTCATATTTAATATATTTCTATTCTGCAAGCTTCATCAGAAGTTCCACACATTCTTCCTCTGATAAAACCGAAGTATTCAGGCAGATATCATAGTTTTCCATTTTTCCCCATTCATGTCCTGTATAAAAGTTATAATAATCTCTTCTCTGACGATCTTTATATGCAATTCTGTCAAGTGCCTCTCTCTGAGAAATATGCTTATTTTTCTTGATCCGTTTAATACGGTCTTCCATATCAGATGCATAAATATACACACGAAGCAGCTGATTATCATCTTTCAGGATCTGGTCTGCACATCTTCCCACAAAAATACATGGACCTTCCTGTGCCAGGCGCTTCACTGTCTCTTTTTGCGCATGAAACATCTTCTCCGGAATTGTCAGGCGTTTTTTATCCTGCGATTCTTCCGACATCATTACTCCGATTGCATAGAGAAGACTGGTCTTGCCTTTAAATTCATTGATGATTTCCTGGCTGATTCCATGCCTCTCTGCTTCCTTCAGCAAAAGCTTACTGTCGTAACAGGGAACTCCCATTTTTTCTGAAAGCAAAGCTGCAATGTGTCTTCCACCGCTTCCATACTGTCTGCTGATTGTGATTGTTTTCATAGGGCACCACTCCTTCAGCTCATCTGCCTGAAAAATGAATTGTTATTTTTTTATCTATATGATAGATTATACGAATTTTCGAATATTTTTGCAATATCCATTAATTTTTTCATAACATTTCACAATTTTGAGCCAAAGGATTTGGTAATATTATCAATATAGATTCTTAACCTTAAAGTCACGTTCTGCTTCTCTTCTCTGGTCTTTCTTTGCGATATCCTGTCTCTTGTCATAAAGTTTCTTACCTCGAGCCATTCCGATCTCTACTTTTACCAGACTGTCTTTGAAATAAACTTTCAGAGGTACCAGCGTCAGACCTTTCTCTTTTAACTTTGCTTCGATTTTGTTGATCTCATACCTGTGAAGCAGCAGCTTACGGATCCTCAGGGGATCTTTATTAAAAATATTGCCTTTTTCATAAGGGCTGATATGCATTCCGTAGATGTAAACCTCTCCGTTTTCCACACGTATAAAGGATTCCTTAATACTACACTTACCCATGCGCAGAGATTTTACCTCTGTTCCTGCAAGGCAATGCCGGCTTCATAAGTATCTTCTATAAAATAGTCGTGAAATGCCTTTTTATTATTGGCAATCAGCTTCATTCCTTTTTTCTTTGCCATAATATCCTCCAAGCCATTTTTATTTAATTCTCTTCTTCATCATCCCGGATATCAGAAACC
>ENA-OQEX01000685-OQEX01000685.1-human-gut-metagenome-genome-assembly--contig:-NODE-685-length-16462-cov-2.604836_pt1 | contig 16462 bp, 19 predicted proteins | sample MGYA00242802_ERZ504649 | MGnify/ENA primary metagenome ERZ504649 (study PRJEB26092, sample SAMD00036194) | human gut metagenome | host: Homo sapiens | study: EMG produced TPA metagenomics assembly of...
ATCATCTCTACACCCATACCCACTGGCTGAATGTTCGTGACGGACGAAACGGAACGATTGACCAGTTGAACACCATGTACAATCGGTACAAGATGTGTCCTGCGTACATTTTGCCCCATTGGGCGGAGTTCAAGAAAAAGGTACAGTCTTATTTGAATGCTGGTTCCTCTGCTGTACCTTCCACAAAGCAGCTTTACCGTGTGAGAAAATCGAGGGCAGATGCAAAGTCGCAGCTTGGTGCGTATTCCTCTTTGGAGAATGCGAAGAAAGCCTGCAAGGTCGGATATTCTGTATTTGATTCCAACGGAAATGTGGTCTACACCAATGGCAGCCAGTTTACCAAGGGACAGAAGGTTGTCATTCGTGCCAACACACCACTGTTCGCCAGTGCAGAAACTACATCTGTAACCAGAAGAATCAGCGGTACTTACTATCTCTATGACGGCATTGCTGCAAGAACGGTCGTTATCGGATCACCACAAAGCCGGAGTTCTGCGGAAAGACACCGGTTGGACAGTATGTGACCGGTTATGTTTCTTGGGATAATTTTGGGGTGATTGGATGAATGCAGAACAAAAAGACCAGATCCGGCAGCTGCACAGCAGCGGTCTGGGTTACAAAAAATCGCAGCCCAATTAGGGCTGTCCGTCAACACAGTTGCTTCTTTCTGCAAACGGCAGAGAGGAAGCGAATCCTGCCCACACTGTCCGCAGTGCGGGCGTTCTGTTGTGCAGACACCGCACCGAAAGCCGAAACGATTCTGTTCCACACAATGCCATAATACTTGGTGGAATCATCATGCTGTATCGGGGAACGGCAAACAACAACAGCTCTGTCCTATCTGCAAAGAGCCGTTTTTTGCTATCCCAGTTCGCACCGAAAATATTGTTCCCGTCTTTGCTATGGGAAGCACAGAAAGGAAATGGCACATGGAAAAAGAACATTACCATAAGATCATTACGTATCAAACCACTGTTTCGATTTTGAAAAGCTGGATGCGTGCTGGATTGGTCACGCCGGAGGAATTCCAAAAATCAACACCATAATCGCCGAACGTTCCGGTTTATCTTTGTGCAGTATATTCCTTGACTCCTGCCCGATCGTACGGTAATATGTCATCGGAAAGGGGGAGATTATCACGGCACGAGTGATACAAAAAGTTGCGTTTCCACAGAAAAAGCCGTTCCTGTTGAAACGGACGGCAGCCTATGCCAGAGTGTCCAGCGGAAAGGATGCCATGCTCCATTCTCTGTCGGCACAGGTCAGCTATTACAATCAGCTGATCCAGAGCAATCCGGAGTGGCTGTTCTGCGGTGTTTATGCAGATGAGGCATTGACGGGAACAAAGGAAAATCGGGCGGAATTTCAAAAGCTGCTGAACCGATGCCGGCGGGGAGAAATCGACTTGATTCTGACAAAGTCCATTTCCCGTTTTGCACGAAACACGGTTACCTTGCTGGAAACGGTACGGGAACTGAAAACACTGGGCGTTGATGTCTATTTCGAGGAACAGCGGATTCATTCCATGAGTCAGACGGCGAACTGATGCTTTCCATTCTGGCATCTTATGCACAGGAGGAAAGCTATTCTGCCAGCGAGAACAAAAGTGCAGATGCGAAAGGACTTTGAAGAGGGAAAAGTCGGGAGTATGCGAATGCTGGGCTATCGGCGAACCAAATCCGGAAAACTGGAAATTGTACCGGAAGAGGCAGAAATCGTCAGAATGATTTTTCTATATTATCTGTCTGGTATGGGTAAGCTGGCAATTGCCAAGAAACTGAATGAACAGCAGATATGCACGGTGCGTGGCTGTGCATGGACGACAGAGGACGTAAGGCGAACACTCCGCAATGAAAAGTACACCGGAAATTTGCTGCTGCAAAAAAGTTTTCGGGAAAATCACATTACCAAGAAAAAGGTGGCTAACATCGGACAGCTTCCGCAGTATTTCGTTGCCGGTTCGCATGAAGCCATTATTTCGCAGGAACAGTTTGATGCGGTGCAGAAACAAATGGCGGAACGGCAGAAAAAATATGCCGCTTCCTGTACCACAAACCGATATCCATTTACGCAGAAAATACGGTGTGCCTGCTGCGGCAAGTATTACCGCAGAAAAACGACTGTGACCGGTGTGGTCTGGATTTGTTCCACTTACAACACCAAAGGGAAAAAATACTGTCCAACAGCAAAACAGATTCCGGAAAATACGCTGATTTCTGCCTGCTGTGATGTTTTGGAAATATCGGAATTTGATGCAGAGCAATTTGCGAAACGAATCGAACAGATTCAGATTCCGGCACCCAATGAACTGCAATTTTGCTTTTCGGACGGAACGGAACAAATCGTATCTTGGAAAGACCGTTCCCGTTCGGAAAGCTGGACAACGGAAATGCGAGAGAAAGCGAGGCAGAAAAAATGGCGACAGTCCTAAAAATACCGGCAAAGTTTCACCCCATAACACATTTGCCGGAAACCAAGGTTCAGAAACGCAGAGTGGCAGCCTATGCCAGAGTTTCCACGGATTCTGAGGAGCAGTAGACCTCTTATGCTGCACAGGTAGATCGCTACACCAAGTACATTCAGGAACGGGCAGACTGGGAGTTTGTTGCAGTCTATACCGATGAGGGCATTTCTGCCTGAATACCAAACATCGGGACGGCTTTAATCGCATGGTGGCAGATGCTCTGGACGGCAAGATCGATTTGATTGTCACCAAGTCGGTCAGCCGGTTTGCACGAAACACTGTAGATTCTTTGACGACTGTGCGAAAGCTGAAAGAAAAAGGCGTGGAGGTGTTTTTCGAGAAAGAAAACATCTACACGCTGGATTCCAAAGGCGAGCTGCTGATCACCATTATGTCCAGTCTGGCACAGGAGGAGAGCCGTTCTATTTCGGAGAATGTAACTTGGGGACAGCGAAAGCGAATGGCGGACGGCAAGGTCAGCCTGCCGTACAAGCATTTTCTAGGCTATCGAAAAGGAGCAGATGGCTTGCCGGAAATTGTGCCGGAGGAGGCGGAGATTGTTCGGAACATCTATCGTTGGTTTATGGAGGGGAAAACGTCGACCGGCATTGCGAGAACATTGACAGAACAGGGCGTTCCGACACCTGCCGGAAAGGAGCAATGGTGTTCCAGCACAGTGAAAAGCATTCTGACCAATGAAAAATACAAGGGCTCTGCTCTATTGCAAAAGAGATTTACGGTGGATTTCCTCACGAAAAAATCTAAGGTGAATGAGGCGAAGTGCCGCAATACTACATTGAGGAAAGTCACCCTGCCATCATAGTGCCGGAGGAATTTGAACTGGTGCAGGCAGAATTGCTGCGGAGGCAAAATCTACGGCGGCAGTACAATGGAAAGAGCGTATTTGCTGCCCGGCTTGTCTGCGGCGACTGCGGAAATTTCTTCGGGGCAAAGGTCTGGCATTCCAACAGCAAGTATCGGCAGGTGATCTGGCAGTGCAATTACAAATTCCAAGGGGTGTGCAAATGCCAGACACCCCATTTGCAGGAGAGCGTCATACAGCAGCGGTTTCAGGCAGCCGTTCAGGAATTGCTGCAAAAGCGAAAAGCAGTTCTGGAAAACTGTCAGGTGATGCTGGAACTGCTTACGGACTGTACAGATTTAGAGCGTCAATTGCAGGAACTGGAAACGCAGAAAATGCGGATTTCGGAACAGGTGCAGGGATATGTTCGGGAGAATAGTGAAATCGTGCAGGATCAGGAAAAGTATGAGGAACGGTATCAGGCACTGGTGGGACAATACGAACCGCTGCAGAAACAAGAAACCGCTCTGCAGGAACGGCGAGCAGAGCGATTGGCAAGACGGGAACAGATTCAGGGCTTTCAAAGAGTATTGAACGGACAAAATGGGATGCTGCCAGAATTTGATACACAATTGTGGCTGGCTGCTGTAGAAAAAGCAGTGGTGCATCGAGATGGAAAATCGTGTTTGTTTGAAGATGGGACGGAGTTGGTGCAGAAATTTGAGGGGAGTGGGTGCAGAATGCACTCCCTTTGCTTTTCAGGTGTGCATTGTATCATTTGTGACGTGCGTTTCCAAAATGAAAAGAACATTCAAGCAAGTGAAACAGCTGGAGGTGCAAGTTTAGCTGTTGATTTGCCTGAATGTTCTTTTTTATTATATCCTATTTCTTGATTTTTGTCAGGCCTTGTGAGTCGAGTTTTCTCGGCTCATTTTTTGTTGACTTGAAAACTGCCAGGTCGGCAATGGCTCGCACTCGTCGGCGAATCCGTCGGCGTGAAATGTCAGAATGCCCATTTTTGATAGGACGGGGCTGAAAACGTCTGAAAAGTTCCGGATGCCTGTAATGTTTTTGATTTTGTTGGTGGAGTGGGACTTTGACATTAAAATTGAAGGTTAGAGTGCTGCCTTTTCTGAAAATTGAAGATGGTTGTAAAAGGAAACATCTCTTTCCTCACTACCCCACCCAGTGAAAAAAGTGATACCCTTCCCCAAACCCTTGATAAAACCTTCTTCCACTTCCGAAAAAAATACCTGGAATCCCGTTGTTGGAATTCCAGGTATTTTCTTATGCAGGGTTCTGTTCAAACAGAGCAGCATCCAGCTTGTCGGCGGCTTCCTGCTCGACTTTTTTCAGCACATGGCTGTAAATGTCCATGGTGATCTGATAGCTGGAATGTCCCAGCCGCTCTTGTGCAACTTTGGGAGAGATACCCAACGAAAGCATGATCGTGGCATTGATATGCCGAAGGTCATGAAATCGAATGTGCTTCAAATCGTTGGCTTTCAGAAATCGCCGAAACTTCATGGAAAAGGAATCGCTTTTGTAGGGAGAGCCGTCCTCCTGGCAGACGATGTAATCATTTTGTCCGGCGTGGCGTTCTGCTTTGGTGTCTTTCAACAGCCGCAGCAGCGTTCCGGGAATCTGAATCTCCCGTCTGCCGCTTTGTGTTTTCGGGGCTTTGGTGATCGTTTGATTGTTGACAGTTACCAGATTTTCTTCGACAGTAAGACAGCCGGTTTGAAAATCCACATGATGCCACCGCAGTGCGAGCAGTTCTCCACGCCGCAGGCCCAAACAAATCTCGATCATCAGCGGCAGGTAAAGAGCAGTGTTTCTGGCACATTGCAGCAGGGTCTCCACTTCTTCCATGCTGTACACTTCCGGCTGGTAATGTTCCAGTTTGGGCAGCGTGAGATCGTCACAGGGATTCTTTGGAATCAGTTCCAGCATGACTGCCTTTTTCATTGCCGCCGAGAGATTCAACAAGATGTTTTTGATCGTTTTGGGTGAAAGCGGCTTTCCGGTTCTGGGAGATGCCTTTTGCAGGGAAAAGATCCATTTCTGAATGTCAATGTTTTTTAGTTGCTGCAAACAGGTATCTCCAAACTGTGGAATGATGTACTTTTCCGTCTGATCGATGTAGTGCTGTACAGTGGTAGGGGAAAGCTGATTTTTCACATAGATTTCCAGCCACTGGTGCATGAAATCCCGAACTGTGATCCGATTGTCTTTGACAAAAGTTCTGGTTTCCAGTTCATGAATCATATCCCGCATGACTTTTTCTGCTTGTTTTTTCCCGCCCTGAATGGTCTTGTAATAGCGTTTGCGTTTTCCGTTGGCAAAGAGGATTCTTCTTCCACGATGACCTGATAGGTTGTGATCCCGGATTTGGTCGTCCGCTTTCGCACATGACCGGTATATGGCATAAAACCGCCTCCTTTGAAAAGTATAACGGAATGTTCTTCGGGCTTTTCTTGAAAAAGACGGAAAAAGATTAGTATTCTTCTGCAAACAGCATGGTGGCATAGGGCTTTTGGGTTGCATCATATTCTGCAATTACATAGATTTTTGCTGTGACCGGCGAAAACGGCACGGCAACTGATAGCGTTTTTCATAAGGCGGAACTTCCTGACTATGCAGAATAATTTGCTGGCTGCCTGCTCCGGAAAGTCGAAATATTTGCAGATAATCCTTTGGAACAGGCAGTTCTGCAATGCGGTTCCAGAGAAATAATTGCAGAAAAGCGGCAGTTCCTCATGGATTCTTTTGGTCAGATAGCGGTTTTCTGAAAACATCAGCAGCACCTTCTTTCCACAAGTTCCTGTGCTTCTGTGGAAAATGGAATGTAGATATCCTCGCTGTATCCGTCCGAAGATGCCCAGACAGTGTGGATCCAGTCAGCATGGGAAAAGGAAAGGATCTCATAGAATTCCAAACCTTTGTCGAGCAGATAGGATTTCTCCTGTTTTCTAAGAGAATTACAGAAAGGATATCACCCATGTCACAGTGATAGGTTTTTTCGATGTTTTCCATTTTCTGCACCAGATATGATTTGAGATCTGACGGCATTGCAGTATTTGAAATAGTTGCAATAGAGCGTAATTTTTGCATGATTTTCCTCCGATCTTGCTCTAAAAAAAGAGGCTCAGCGTCATACCAAGCTTCCCACGAACAGAATTTTTACTTACTCTTTTTGACCAGTGCCAGCAGTTCTACGCCGCAGGCAACACCCGCCAGAAACATTTCAATTGCAATCGGCATTGATATACTTCACCTCCTCTCGTTCCTGCATTTCGATGGCAATTCCAATTCCGCCGATCACCAGTGTCAGTACCAGTCCTGCGATAAATTCCTTCATGTCAAATTCCTCCAATTTTTGTTTTGATTTATGCTTCACACTGTAACAGTGCTTTTGCCTCACTAAGTGCTTCTTCCATTGCCGCTGTGTCCATGAGCAGTTCTTCGATCTCGTCCGGATCATAGCCGACTTCCAGCAACAATTCTACTTCTTCTTCCGAAACGCCAAATGTACCGCAGTACTCCAACAGCAGTTCTTCCCGTTCGTTCGCTTCCCACCATTTTGCATAGTTCAGGTAATTCCAATTGTATGGGTTGAACATGGTATGGATGTAGTCCTGCATGGTAAAGGTGCTCTTATGGAGATTGCCACTCGAAGACATTTTGACGATTTCACCCTCTGAAACATCGACTTCGCTGTACTTGCCATTCAGCTTTACCTTTTTCAAAGCATTGTCCAAAATGCTCTTTGTGCTGGCGTAAACGTACAATCCCAGTGCGGGAAAATGATACAAAGTCAGCGGGTTATTGCCTTTCACCAGAAACAGCGTATTGTCATTTCTCAAAATCGTAAAGACAAAGCTGCCCTCCACAAGTCCTGCCATGCGTTTGATGTTTTCCGTGTCCAGCTGCTGCCCCTGTTCCAGAAGCTGCACGGCGATGTAGCTGTCGGTTTCGATCGGTGTCGTTGGGAGATGCTGTTCCCGGCGAAGCTCCCTGTCGTTGTACAGCACGCCGTTGTGGGCGAGGGCGAACGCCTCTTTGCCGCAGTGCCCCTCGAACGGGTGGTTGTTGCAGTTCCGCTTTTCGCTGCCCTGTGTCGTGAACCGGGTGTGCCCGATGACCGATCGTGTCCCTCTGGGGAAGAACAGCTTGACCTTGTGTGACGGCTTGGGCTTTTTGTAGGTGACCATGCTGCCGTCCCGGACGTAGGCGATTCCCGTTGCGTCTGTGCCACGGACTTCCGCAGCGACTGAGAGGTAGTGTATCAGCTTTTTCAAAACGGCATTACTGGTCTTACCCTTGTAGTCTAAAAATCCAAACACTGCACACATCTTACATCTCCTCGCTTTCTGTCACCACTTCATTGATGTACAGTCTTCTCTCTTTGAGATACTGGATCAGTTCCGGTTCTTCGATGGAACTTACAAATTCTGACCAGCTCATGCATCGATGCCCTCCTCAGACAAAGAAATCGCCGCATCACAGATGTGGTTGACCATCTGCAATGTGGCGATGAAAGTGTTGTATTTGAGTGTCCCTCGGAACAGGCGAAACTCAATGGTGTGGTAGTTATTGAGATTGACCGCAACGTATCTGCCGTTGCAGCCGCTTTTCGCTTTCTCTAGGATTTGTTTTCCAGTCTTTTCAAAGCCAAATCTTGCACTCCATCGGCTCATGTTGTAGCTGCTTCTGCGGCTGAATGTGAACAACTCGTTCCAATGCTTTTCCACAAAGAACAGAATCCGGCTGATGACATCTTCCTGTTCTGCTTGATTGTCCCCAAAAGCATTGCGATTGACGTGAATGTGCAGACCGCAAGTCGATGTCTGATGGGAACGGTAGCCCATGGCAACTGCCTCCCGAAGGATTTCTTTCCAGTTCATTTCCTCTGTGTGGTACTCTAAGGTCATGGGATGACTTACAATTTCAAAGCCATCCTCCAAGCTGCCGTCCGACTTAATGTAGATATTTTCCTCATGCACATTGGCGATGCTTTTGAGAGCTGCGGCGTTGTCGTTGTCCTTGCCGCCTTCATCCACTTCCAGTTCTACGCCAAAGTATCGCTTTCCGTTTCCGTAGAAAATGGGTGTGGGCTTGTAGCCGTACTCCTCGATCTCGTCCTCAAATTCGTCAAAGCATCTTTCGCAGTAGGCAAGTCGCTGTGCCAGCAGACGATGCTTTCCGGAACGATCTGCCCGCAGGATTCGCATCGATAGTAGTGGGCATCAAAGCAGTCCTGGCAAAGGCAGGTGTCTTCATCGGAGACGCTGTTCTGTTCCCAGATCGTCTCGCCGCAGTGGTCGCAGGTGACACAGTGTTCCTCAACACAGTCATCGCAGAGCAGCTCATCGTCTACCGGTGTGCCTTCTCCCTCCGCAAGCACTCTTCCGCAGTAGTCACAGATTCTTACTTCTTCTTCCATTTCAAGTTCCTCCAAAAACAAAAATTCCGGTAAGGCTGAAAGAATTTACCTTACCGGAATTATAATATATATTTGAGGTTGGGGGTTGATACGGGTGAGAAAAGTGATGTGGTTTTCGCAGCACCTTTCCGAAAACAACTCGTTTTTACAAACTGAAAATTCAAAGTGTTATACTGATACTGCGGTTGCAAAAGCATTGCAGCCAATAACGAAACGGGAGGAATTTTCAATGTCTCAGAAAAAACGAAAACCAAACGAATTTACAATAGGATACAAGGCAATGGTGACAGATTATCTGCTTTACGAGGATTGCTGCGACTATCATCTGAAACTGATTCTTGCGGTTTGGGATGGTGTGACTGTGCAGGAAGAGGTGAAATACTTTAGCTATCTGACCACATGGGGCAGCAGTCAATTCCGTGATTTGTGTGTGGATTTTGGCTTGCTGGCTTGTGCGGAGTCTGTATACTGCGATTTGAACCGTCTGCTGGGAGCCTATTGTATTGTGCAGTATTATCCGAAAAGCGGCAAATACCGGAGGATAAAATTGACGAAGTCATGCCGGTGGTGTCGAATTGTGACAGGGAAAATGATTGGGATCATCTGCAATTTGCAGAACCATTTGCTCGTATTGCCGTGGCTGAGGAAAAAGCGGAAAGTACCATACAGCTGGCAAAGTATGTAGATGATATCGAAGAAACATATCGCTTTTGCGTCAATCATCTATGGCTGCACCCGAACATTCGGTGTATCTATCGAAAGAATATGCCGGAGCTTCCAATTCCCAGACATCCGGAACATGACAAGAAATGGATCTCGATGCGGAAAAGGGATTTTCCAGAGCATAATCTGTATGTTCCGGTCAAGGAATATGACCTGCGAATGGAGCATGATGCGGAGTCATACTATGGAAAGGAGCCGCTGCGGCGGAATCGGTAAGGGGAAGCTGATAGAGTAGGGGAGATGTGAAAAAATCCGGTGAGGTTGGGGGAAAACCTTGCCGGATTTTTATGTGATAGGGTTGAAATTTGTAAGAAAAGGCTTACTTTGCCGAAACCAATTTCAGGGAGTTATCCAGACCGTCCAGAACGGCGAATGTGGAGTCGTCAATTTTGGTGAAAGCTACAATGTTGTCGCTGAGATAATTGGTGCCGGAGTTTTCGATGTCTTTGCCATCTATGATTAGGATATCATGGTTTTCGTCACTTTTTTTATTTAAGGCACCTGTATCAGATTCCTGATAGTCAAGATTCACCTGATAGATGGAATGGTCTTCTGTCATGTAATACACGGCATCTGTGTCTACAAAGAACGGATTTTCATCAATGTTTGTTTTTATTTTTTCAGAATATTCTCCGTCCGAAGTTAGCAGCTGTGTCGTTTTTACAATACTAATTTTATCATCAACGCTGCTTGAAAGAGCAGTCAAATAATAATATTCATCATTATACAAAAAAGGATAAGAGAAGGAAGGATAACCTACATAAGGAACTTTTCCGGAAGCGAGAACATCACCCGTATCCAAAGAAAATTGATATCCATTTGTAAAGGCTTCATTTTCTGACAAAAAAGTAAAAGCTGTTGGCGAAACAACGTTGTAAGACTCTTCTATATAGCATACACTTTTATCTGCCTCTACATCGTAAATACCAATATTTTCATTCTGAACATTCAGGTAAAGCTTTCCGGTATACGGATTCACCCCATATGTTTTGAATGCATCTCGGTAATCGCTTTCGGATAAATCAACCGCTGTTTCTGTTTTATTTGTATTCAGGTCGTAATACATGATTTTAGCTTCGTCTTGCATATAGTAGATTCTATTGTTTACCGGATTATATTGAATTTTATATGTTCCATCATGTGTATTAAAATGTGCTAAAGATTTTACTCCATAAGTTGCCGTATTGCCAGCTGTTTTCTCTGTTGTCTGTTCCTCTGTTGCTTCCGTTGTGCACTCTGTCTCTGTCGCTTTTTCTGTGGTCTCTTCTTTGGATTCTGTTTCCGGTTCGTGGATGCTTCGCTGCTCTCTTCGACTTCGGCGACGATGGCAGGAGTGGACACCGTTTGCTCCGGTTCATTTTTGTGGCTCATCAGATACCAGATGACCAATCCGGCGAGAAGCAGCAGCAGAATCAGGATTGCGATCAGGCAGCCAAGCGGCGACTTCTTTTTCTTTTTGACGGCAGCATTTTCCGGATTCAGAGTGCCGTTGGGATTATTTTGAAGTGCGCCGTTTGCATTTTGCGGTGCAATCGTTCCGTTGGGATAAGCCTGTCCGTTCGGCACCGGCGGGACAGGATAGGGCTGTGCACCCTGAAAGGTAGCGTTCGGTGCTTGCTGCCGAGGATTCTGTCCGTTTGGAGTTGCAGTAGGATTTGGCTGACCGGCGATTGCAGCATTCTGAGGTGCTGCAGTTCCGGGTGCAGCAGGTGAAAATGTTGCATTTTGACTTGCCGGATTCGGGCTTGTCCGAGAAGCATTCGACACTGCCGGCTGCTGTTCCTGTGCCGGCGGTGCGGCGGCTTTTGCAGCGGGCTTCGGTGCAGCCGGAATCGCTGTTGCATTCACAGCCCCTGTTTTTTCCGCTGCCGCTGCGGGAAGTTTCCATTGCAGTGCGTCTGTAAAATACGTGACAACTTCTTCGGCTTTCTTTTTCTCTGTCGAGAATTCACGAATCAGTCTGCCAATGGCCTGCTGTACGGCAGCCTGTTTTGCTTTTTCGTCCTTTTCGTCTGCATCGATCAGAATCGAACCAATGTCGCTGTCGATGGCGTTTTTCACCAGATTGTGATCCGGAAAATCATTGCCCATCAGGTCATTGATGTAGGCGTTCATTTTGGATTTGTTTTTCAGGATTTCCTTTCCGCCCATTTCCAGACAGTAGGCAATTCCCTCCGAAACCGAATCGAAATACTGGAACTTAGAGATAAATTTTTCTTTGCAATGGGGACAATGCTGCTTATCTGACAATTTTTCGTCAAACAAGCTCCATGTCTTATTGCATTTGCTGCACTTCATAATCAGATTCCTCTTTTCTCACATACTGCCGCCTTTTAGCGACATGTTGTTTTGTGCTTTTGTTTCCCCGGATAATCCGCACCAGGCACACGTTGCATAGGATTCCCCATGGTAGCAGGTAATCTTGGAACAGCGTGGACAGTGTAAAAAAGTTTTGGTTCCGCAAAAGGGACAGCCGTTATAATTGGGGGACGGGTGAAACGTTCCGTTCAAAACAGTTTCGTCGTAACCCTCCGATTTTGCTTTGCTCTCGTCAATCGGGAACGCCCATGTCAGTGCCCAGTGGTCTGGCTGCTTTTCGACTCGGATGCCGTATAAGTGCCGGTTGCACTGGGGGCAGCGTGCAAGAACAATGTGTGCCTCTTTGATCGCCATGTTTCTCACTCCTCTTCCCATTCATTTTCGCTTTCGCTGATGATCTCTTCCGGAACTGCGTCATTTACTTCGCCGGCATTGTCGCTTTCTGCCGAATCCGGTTCTGCTGCATCCAGAGAGAATTCCTCTGGCTGTGCGGATGCGGTTTCTGTTTCACAGGCGGGAATGTGGGCTTCCTGTGCATCTTGCTGCGCTGTGATTTCCTGTGACCGGTCATCCTCTGAAACCGTGGGACAGATTGCAGCGTTGTCTTGTGTTTTCTCCTCTGTATCAGCAGCTTGCACCTGACCAGAAGCATCGTCTTTTTCTTCCCAGCCTCTTTGCACTGCTGCAATATCCCGTGTGACACCTGCCAGCTTCTGCTGCTGTTCAGAGAGCTTTTCCTCGATTTTACGTTTCTTTTCCAGATACCGCTTGATTTTTTCCTCGGTTTCCGGCGTTTCAGCGATTGTGACAAAAGGCGCTGTATCTTTTCCAGCTGGAACTGCAATTCCTGAATGGTGTCCTGCAAATGCTTTTTCTGTGCAGTTAGCGTCTCCAATTTTGTGATCTGTTGTAAGGTTTGTTCGATAGCGGATAACTTCTGCACATCCAGAATCCCCGCAATGGAAACATCGTCATGACTGCCGGATTTGGAGATGTTTGCAAGATTGGCTTGCAGCATTTCTGTTCGCTTTCGGAAATTGTCGTGTAAAAAATCAAGTGCAACGTTGCGGTAAAAAGAGTGCAGCATCTCGGCAAATGTATCATCGATACCGTCCGTTCCTAGAAAAATGGCAACGGGAATCTGGTTGTCCCAGATGTGGCAGCGAAATTCACTGGCTGCATTTTTATCGCAAATGGAAGTGCAGCGGTTCAAATGGCAGTTCTCATCCCATGGAATCGGCTCGTCCATGGTCCCGTCCTCGTATAGGGCAACGCATTTCCCATCGCCGATGTGCAGACCGATGGCGTAGGATTTGCATAACCCGACCGCAATTAGAGTAGTACCGTAGGCTTTCTGTACGTGAGAATGCTCCTTTTGTATCAGGTCTGAGACCTCGCTTTCCGTATGTGCTCTGTAGTTTTCCTCGGTGAAAAATTGAAAGGTTTTCTGGTACTTTTCCGGCACTCTCTCCAGTTCGTTCGGCGTGAAAGGGGATTTGATCAGGTCATTTCTCACGCAATATGCCATTCCGTAATGATGCTGTGGATCAGCTGTGTCACCACACTTTTTTTCGTTTTGGAGTCTGGAAACGGAAAGGTGATTGATTTTAGAAATTCCCGAATCTTATTGCAAGCGATCTCTGCGGCAAAGCGGGAACCTCGGTCGCTCCGGAAGTACTGCTTGCTGCCGTGACCGTCTGCCACAGTTGCAACGACACAGTCCGCATCCTGCAGATATTGTGTACTGTCTTGGCATACGGTATGGTTCAAGATATGCTGATAGCCCTTTTCTGAAACGGCAAATCCTTCGTACATCATCATTGTTTAATCCCATTCGTCATCATCATCGGAATCATCCGAACTCAGTATCATCGGTTCGGGCGATTCTTCGGTGCTTTCTATACTGCTGTATGCAGATTCCTTTTCTTCTTCCAGCATAACCTTTGCGGCTTCCGCCATCTGATGTTCCGCAGACGTAGAACGGACGTCTTTCACATCTGCCGGTGCTTCCGCAGAATCCTCGGAAACCGTTGCAGAGGTGCTTGCGATCTGTGAGGAGGTGACTGCAATGAAACGGATGATCTTTTTGAGGCTTCCGATGTCGTTTACAGTGAAAAGAAGTTCGACATTGCGAATCGCTTTTTTCAGCACTTCACGGTTGGCATCTTCGCCGATTGCGATTGCAATTTTCAACGCAGCCTGATACCACTTATTTTGCTGTAGCTTTTTCAGTGCAGTGAGGTAGTCATCTGTTGGCTCGCCGTCAGAGAGGAGCAGGATGACAGGCGCATAAAATCCGGAAGATGCTGCGCCTCGGTCCATGAATCCATTTTTGGACAGCTTGTCGTTCAGCTCCAGAAATGCAGCTCCCAGATCGGTCAGGCCGTTGGCGTCCAGCGGTTCCCAATCATCAAAGGCATCCAGGGACATCAGAGCAGGCGTAACCCATTCACAGCCGGTGGAAAATTTCAACACGCTCAGTTTGATTTCGGAATCTGCCTGCGATTCGGAAAGATGCCGCAGATCCGGAATCAGTTCCTCGATTGCAGAATTGACGGCACCGATTTTTTTGCCCTCCATGCTTCCGGAGGTATCGATCAGGAAAAAGATCGGCATGACTCTTTTCGGGATGCTCTCTGCATTTCCCAGAAAACTGCTTAGATTTTCAGACATAGTCTAGTCTCCTCTTCTGTTATTTGATTTCCATATACTCATTTTTGATTTGAATGCGGATTCCCTTTTGAATCAGAACACGCTCTCCGGGAGCGACAGTTTCATTGTTGATCCGCCAAGATTCGCCGGACTTGTTCATGAGTGCAATTTTGGTTTTGGTTTTATTCTGTACGACCTTTGCTGTAACTGTCCGGCATTCGTTTTGGTCGTAGCAATCTGTGATGTAGGCTGTAACAATCTCCTGCTTGGGGAAAATCGGAATGCGGAAATATTGTGTCTGGATCCAGCCAATGTGCGTGATCGGCTGATGACAGCACATACACGTTGCATTTTCAGTGGTATATCTGGTTTCTTTTCCGCAATTGGGACAGATGATGACTTCCGACTGGAACCGAAGCAGATTTTGCAGCCACTCCTTTTCCGTGATTCCCATTTTGTCTTCGCACATGACTTCCTTGCTGAAAGCCTTGATAAAGGTATTCTGAATATATACCGGCATCTGCGGCCATCTCATCAGGAAGTTATTGTGCACGCCCTTTACCGGACGGTTGGACGCATCCTTGGGGTCGGCAATGAAAACAGGGGATTCGCCGTAATAGCGCTTCTGTCGTTGTTCCGTCATGACGGCCTTGCTCTGCGTCTGCTCGCCCTCCAGAGGGTGGTTTCTCAGCAGAAGCAGGAAAGGACAACGGCAAGAGAAAACTGGTCGGTTCTCTTATCCGGCGTCTTTCTTCCTACAACGATAGATGGTGCCATGTATCTGCATTTTCCAGCAATCCCGGACTTTTCTCCAAACTGGGAGACGTTGTCGTTGTCGCAGATCAGGACATCTCCGGTTTCAGGGTTCAGGAAGAAGTTGCCGTCATTCAAATCCTGATAGGAGAATCCACGGTTATGCAGAATCCGGAAACTCTCTACAATGTTGATGGCTGCATTCAGCAGCGTGTGAACACTGGAAAAGTCAATCTTTCCGATCAGGAAATCAGAAAAGTCATAGTAGTTATCGGGGCGCAGTTTCATAATGTAGCCAAATGTATCGTAGTACATACGGGTGATGGCAACGGGCCACAGGAATGAGTCTGTGGGAGCCTGTTCCCGGATGTTGTTTTGCAGGTTCTTGCGAAATCCCTCCATGTCCTTTATCGAACCTTTTTTGTACCATTTCAATGCCATCTGGTTTCCGAGATAGTCCACCAGATAGACATATCCCTGGCCGCCCTCTCCCAATTTTCGGACGATTTGAATCGTTCCCATGTTATCATCTAATTCAATTTGCATTCCTGCTTGCAATTCAGACATTTTTCTATCTCCTTTTCCTTAGTCCTCCACAGCGAGAATCCGGTCGATTTCCCGAATGATTTCCAGCCTGCGTTTCCGATTTTCATTCTCTGCATTCAGCTGATTGTATTTTTCCTCTAAAATATGTGCCTTTTCCATGTTGATGAACGAGGTGAATGCCGCAGTTTCCAGACTTTTCTGTAAGCTGATAATGTCCTGCTTTACCAGATCCAAGAAAGGAATTTCAATGGAAACCGCATTCATGACCTGTTCGTTTAAAATGTTCTTCAGGATGCAGACATCCTGGTTGAACTCGCTCGGAATCTTTTCAATTGTTTTTCTGTAGTTCTGAAAGAACTGCGCATATGCTCTTTCTGTCAACTGGCTTTCAGCGGAATTTGGACTTTCTTGTAGTGCATGTTCCAGTAGCTGATTCAGCTTGGTGACTGCTGGATTTTCCTGAATGGCAAAGAGCGGAATTGCATTGGCATTTGCCGTTTCAACCGGTGGGAGTTGAGCCAGAAGGGTGTCCAGTTCGGCGAGTGCATTGTTCGGATGCTTTTCACAGAAGTTTTGCAGATTGTGGTACAGCGGGCTGTTAACTGCGATCACTTCGTTTGTCACAGATTCCACCTTTACAATTGCATCGTTCAAAGAATTGCTTTGCGGGTCATTGTTGGAATTGATTTGCTGATGAAATAAGATCTGATAGTGCATCGACTGTTTGTCCGGCTGGATCTGCGGATTTTCTTCATCT
>ENA-OQEX01000686-OQEX01000686.1-human-gut-metagenome-genome-assembly--contig:-NODE-686-length-16450-cov-9.558660_pt1 | contig 16450 bp, 28 predicted proteins | sample MGYA00242802_ERZ504649 | MGnify/ENA primary metagenome ERZ504649 (study PRJEB26092, sample SAMD00036194) | human gut metagenome | host: Homo sapiens | study: EMG produced TPA metagenomics assembly of...
CCGGCCACGACGCGCCGGCGGGGACGTCCTCGACGCACACGGCGCCGGCGGCAACTACAGCACCCTTGCCCACGTGCACGCCTTCCAGGACCACGGCGTTTGCGCCGATCATGACATCGTCCTCGATGATGACGGGCGTGGCGCTGGCGGGCTCCACAACGCCTGCCAGCACGGTGCCGGCGCCGATGTGGCAGTTCTTGCCCACGGTGGCGCGACCGCCCAGCACGGCGCCCATATCGATCATGGAACCCTCGCCGATAACGGAGCCGATGTTGATGATGGCGCCCATCATGATGACGGCACGGTCGCCAATCTCGACGCGGTCGCGGATGATCGCGCCCGGCTCGATGCGGGCGTTGATGCCCTTAAGGTCGAGCATGGGGACGGCGGAGTTGCGGCAGTCATTCTCGACGTCGTAGTAATCGATGGAATCGGCGTTGGCGTCCAGGATGGCTTTGAGCTCGTCCCAGTCGCCAAAGACGGTCTTGCCGCGACGGCCGCCGTAGACATGTGCGTCGCCCCAGGCAACCTTCATGCCGGGTTTCTCGCGCACATACAGCTTGACAGGCGTCTTTTTAGGCGCGGTGGCGATGTAATTGATAATCTCCTGGGCATCCATCTCGGCTGCGTTGCTCATTCGCTATCTCTCCTTTGGTGGATTCGGTTGATACCTGGTTAGGCAAACATGACCTGGTCGAACGTATAGAAGCCGGGTTCGCGGGCGACGAGCTTCTGCGCGGCTGCCAGGGCGCCGTTGACAAAGATCTGACGGCTCGTGGCGCGGTGGGTGAGCGTGACCTCCTCGTCCTGGCCAAAGAAACTCACTTCGTGGACGCCGGCGACAGTGCCACCGCGCAGCGAGTGCATGCCGATCTCCTTGGGATCGCGTGCTCCGCACATGCCCTCGCGGCCATAGACGGGGTGGTAGCCTGCCTCGGGCTCGGCTTCGACGACGGCGTCGAGCAACAACTTGGCAGTGCCGCTGGGGGCGTCGACCTTTTGGTTATGGTGCGTCTCGACGATTTCGCAGTCAAAGCCGGGCAGCTCGCGTGTAGCCTGCGCTACCAGATGGCGCAGGGCTGCGATACCGATGGAGTAATTGCCCGAGTGCATAACGCGGGTGTTCTGGCCCAGCTCACGCAGGCGGTCCATCTGCTCGGGGGTGTAGCCTGTGGTGCCTGAGACCAACGCCGCGCCCGTGCGCTCGACATAGGCGACGACAGCGTCGAAGGTCGCGACGTTCGAGAAGTCGATAATCACATCGGCAGCCGGTGCGTTCTCGAGCTCGCTCAAATCGAAGCCAATCTGGGCCACGATATCAAAAACGGGCTGCCCGGCGGCATCGACAATGCTTTCGGCGGTGGTGCGGATGAGCGAGCCCATGCGGCCCGTTCCCATAATGACGGTCTTAATCAAGCAGACCAGCTCCCTTCAGAGCATCGGTAAGTGCGGATCGCGTGTCGTCTGCCATGGGGCACAGCGGCATACGGTAGTTTGCTCGATCATGCCCATCTGGGCGAGCGCTTCCTTAACGGGGATGGGGTTGACCTCGCTAAAGAGGGCATTGATGAGCGGCTGACCGGCAATCTGGATATCGCGGGCGCGCTCCACGTCGCCGTCCAAATAGGCGTGGCACATGTCGTGCACGAGCTGCGGCTGAACATCGGCCCACACGCTGATGGTGCCCGAGGCGCCCAGGCTCATGAGCGGCACGGTAAGCGCGTCCTCGCCCGAGTACATGCGGAAGTCGTCTGACAGCAGGTGAGCGATCTTGGCCGCGTAGGCGACGTCGCCCGAGGCTTCCTTAATACCCATGATGTTGGGATGTGCGGCCAGGCGCTCTACGTTGTGCTCGCTGATACCGCAGCCGCAACGACCGGGGATGTTGTACAGGATGCAGGGAATGTCCACGGCATCGGCTACGGTCTTAAAGTGCCGATAGATACCCTCTTCGTTAGACTTGTTGTAGTAGGGGGTAATGAGCAGCAGGCCGTCGGCTCCCAAGCCCTGGTAAGTAAGCGACTTGGTGAGCATGGTCTGCGTGGAGTTGGAGCCGAGCCGGCGATGACGGGGACGCGTCCTGCAACTTGCTTGACCACCGCGGCGACAACGGAGTTGTCCTCGTCGTCGGTCATCGTGGCGCTCTCGCCGGTGGTGCCTAGGGTGAGGATGGCGTCGGTGCCGTTTTGCAGGTGGAAATCGATAAGGCGCCCAAGCGCGTCAAAGTCGACACTGCCGTCCTTTTTAAACGGCGTAACTAGGGCGACGGTTGAGCCTCGAGATTGCGGATGTCCATGTTCTTCCCCTTCGCCTCTGCGATCTGGATGCGTTTGTTCCATTGAGCTGCGACTGCCAAGCGCTCGTCTTTGGCGCGACGGCGTGCACTTTCGGCGCGCGACTTGGCCAGCAGCTCTCGGCCGCACGGCAGCACGTCGAGCGTGGCAAAGTAATCGCCCGGGCGCTCGGCGCGGCGGATGAGTCGGCCGCGCCATCGGGGCGCAGCAGGACCTCGGCCGAGCGCAGCCGTCCGTTGTAGTTGTAGCCCATGGAGTAGCCATGCGCACCGGTATCGTGGATTACAAGCAGGTCACCCATGTCGATATGCGGCAGCTCGCGATCGATAGCGAACTTGTCGTTGTTCTCGCATAGGTTGCCCGTGATGTCATAGGTGTTCGTGACGGACGCTGTGGCCTTGTCGGCGCCGCCCGGCTGACCCATTACCGTAATGTGGTGGTAGGCGCCATACATGGCAGGGCGAATCAAATCGACGGCGCTTGCATCGACACCGATATAGTCCTTGTAGATCTGCTTCTCGTGGATGGCCTTGGTGACCAGGCAGCCGTAGGGGCCCATCATAAAGCGGCCCATCTCGGTGCAGATCGCCACATCGCCCATGCCGGCGGGAACCAGGATCTCGTCGTATGCCGCGTGTACTCCCTCGCCGATGGCGCGAATGTCGTTGGTCTGCTGCTCGGGCAGGTAGGGGATGCCGACGCCGCCGGACAGATTGATGAAGGCGACGTGTGCGCCGGTCTCGCGCTCCAGGCGTACGGCAAGCTCAAAGAGGATGCGCGCGAGCTTGGGGTAGTAGTCGTTGGTGACAGTGTTGCTGGCAAGGAATGCGTGGATGCCAAAGTCCTCGGCGCCTTGGCCTTGAGCATGCGGAAGGCCTCGAAGAGCTGCTCGGTGGTCATGCCATATTTGGAGTCGCCCGGGTTGTCCATGATGCCGTTGGAGAGCTGGAACAGGCCGCCTGGATTAAAGCGGCAGCTGACCGTCTTGGGGATGGGCCCCGCAACGCGCTCAAAGAACCCGATGTGGCTGATGTCGTCAAAGTTGACGATGGCACCCAGCTTGTCGGCGAGCTCAAAGTCGCAGCCGGTGTGTCGTTGGACGAGAACATGATGTCGTGTCCCGTGATACCCAGTGAGCGGGCGATCATGAGCTCGGTATAGCTCGAGCAATCGCAGCCGCAGCCGTATTCGTTGAGAATGGAGATGAGCGCCGGGTTGGGGTTGCCTTGACGGCAAAGTATTCCTTAAAGCCCGGGTTCCATGCAAAGGCGTCGCGCACTTCTTGCATGTTGCGGCGGATGCCCGCCTCGTCGTATAGATGAAACGGCGTGGGGAACTGCTCGACGATATGCTCGAGTGTCTCCTTGTCCACAAACGGCTGCTTGGCCGCATATGCCTCGTTGGGGGTCAATGCCATGTCCCGTAAACCTCGCTATCCAGACGGCGCCATCTGCGCATCGAATCCGCATAGCGTGGACCCAATGTCCGGATAGCGCTCCCGCATTGCTGCAGACAGTCCTGTGGGTGTTTCCCACAGGCCCACCAGGTTGTTCGTGCCCGAAAAGCCCAGTTCGGCGGGTTTCGCCTCCCCACGGGGTCAAAGCCTGCCGGCTCGCCCGCGGTTCTTCGTGCCCGCGCCTCTATCAAGTGGTAACGACCCTACCACGTTGCACTTTACCAAACAAGAGTATTCGTATATAACGTTTAAAAAATGCAGGGATATGCTGGAAACATGTGCGCCACAATCCTGTATCACAATAAGTTGCAACAGATGTGCCTCACGAAGGGATCCTCTATGACCGAGCTCCAAGAACTCCGTCGCTATCGCCGCGATCTCCATCGCATTCCGGAGCTCGATTTCGATCTTCCGCAAACCATTGCCTATATCGAGGGCGTGCTGGCACCGCTCACCTGCGAAGTGACCCATCCGTGCCCCAGCTGCGTCTGTGCTTTCTTCGACGCCGGCGTTGATGCCGCGCATGCCACGGCGATTCGCGCCGATATGGATGCGCTGCCCATCGCGGAAGCGACGGGAGCGGCCTTTGCCTCAACCCATCCCGGCAAGATGCACGCTTGCGGACATGACGGACACATGGCCATGGCGCTTGCCGCCGCGACGTATGTCGACCGTACGATTCGCGAGCATCCGGGCGCCATTAGGCGCAATGTTCTCTTTGTGTTCCAGCCGGCCGAGGAAACGACCGGTGGTGCCAAGACAGTATGCGAGAGCGGTGTGTTCGAGCGCTATGGGGCCGACCGCATTTTTGGCTTCCATGTGTGGCCCGATCTGCCTGCCGGCACGTTGGCGAGTTGTTCCGGTCCGCTGCTGGCGCGTTCGAGTGAGACACACATTCATATTCACGGGACGAGCATCCATATCGCTAAGACCTATGGCGTTCCGGTCGAGGAGTCGCACGATGCGGCGCTGGCGGCTGCCAAGTTCTTGGTTGCCGAGCGCGAACTGATGGACGAGCTGGGCACCGACAAGCCTGTATCGGTAAGTTTGGTCTGCTGCAGGCCGGTACGGTTTGCAACGCGGTGGCGGGGGAGGCCCATGTGGCCGGAAGCTGCGTGTGTTTACGGACGACATGTTCGACCGGGCGCGCGAAGGCGTGCGCCGCGTGCTGGACGATGCCTGTGCCGCAACGGGCTGCACGTATGATCTCAACTTTGCCGAGGGCTATCCGCCGGTCGACAACGACCCCGAGTTGTTTGCCAGCGTCGCGCCTGCCTTGCCCGGGCTGCAGCTTGTGGAGGAACCGCTGCTGATCGCCGAGGATTTCGCGTTCTATCAACGCCATCTGCCGGGCGTGTTTTTCCTGCTGGGCACGGGTATGCCAGAGGACCAAGACAACCCGAGTGATTCGGATGGCTGTCCCGCCTATGCCACAAGCGCTCTGCATACCGATAGCATGCTCTTCGACGAGGAAATCCTTCTCAAAGGCCTCGATGTCTACAAACGATTGCTTTTGCTTGACTAAGGCGCAAAGGACTATTTGTTCTAGAAAACACGAACAAACGTACGATATAATAGAGATGTAAGTTTATAGAAACGTTTGACGTTACTAACGTAAGGCGATACTATGATTGCATCGTATAAAGATGAGGATACCGAACGCTTTGCCATGGGTGTGCGGGTCAGGAGGTTCGTGCCCTTTGAGCGTGTTGCGTTGAGGAAGATTCGCCAACTGCAGGTTTGTGCTTCGCTTGATGATCTTCGCGTTCCACCGGGCAACCGCCTGGAAGCTTTGAAGGGCGATCGTGCCGGTCAATATAGCATCCGTGTTAACGAGCGCTATCGGGTCTGTTTTGAGTGGAGACAGGAGATGGCTTGGAATGTCGAAATCGTCGATTATCACAAGTGATGAGACTTCGGCCGATTTGCTGTCGCCGGTGACTCCTGGTGAGCTTCTCAAAGAGGAGTTTCTTGTTCCCATGGGCATTTCTCAATATCGCCTTGCGAAAGAGACTGGGATTCCGGCTCAGCGTATCGGGCAGATTGTCTTGGGAAAACGTCGCGTGACGGCCGACACCGACCTCCGTCTTTGCCGTTATTTTGGCCTGACGGATGGTTATTGGCTGCGCGCTCAGGTGGCGTTTGACCTTGAGCCGAGAAAAGGCGGATCGAACCGGAACTCGACAAGATCGTTCCTGTTCAGCAGGCTATCGCACTGTAGTGCTCAAAGATGATGGGGGTGGCGCGGCGATGAGGCGACGCCGACAGTCTGCCGTATATAGTCCGGGTGGATGCGGGTGCGGTTTGCTGCTGCTTCCGGTCATCGCTGTGAGCATTGGCGTGATGATTGCGCTTGCTGGGCTGGCTGCGGCGGCACTCGTACTGTTTATCACTGCCATCGGCGTGACGATTTGGCTTTGCCGCAATCGCGAGCGACGCCGTGCCGGCGGTAAAACCAATGTCGGCTGGGTTGTATTCCTGGTCATTGCGTACCCGCTGAGTGTCAGCTACCTGGTGTTCTTTGTCCTGTTGATGGTCAGTGCCTTTACCGGGGAATCCGTCACGGTGGGTTGATGCGCTGCCGGCAGACGGTCGCGCAAAGTGCGTTTGCTCGGCGTTTGGATAACTGCATTGGCCGTTTACCGCAACCTTAGCTCTCAGCTAATGAATTCAAGTTTAATCCTTCCTACGATGTGCTGTGTGCCGGCACGGTAGCCGGATCGTAGGAAGGATGAATAATGGCAAAAGAGGGAAAGAAGCCGATCGGTAAGATTGTCCTAGGCGTCATCGTGGTGCTGGTTATTGTCGGTGCCGTGGGCTCTATGGGCGGCAACTCAACCGATTCGCCTGCGAGCGATTCGGCAAAACCTGCCGGGACGACACAGCAGGCTGAGGAGCAAAAAGAACCGCAAGAACCGTATACCATTGCTGACGAGGCTGAAGACACTTCCAATCAGTTTGCCTATAAGATCACGGGGACGCTGACCAATAACACGGACAAGGAAAAGAGCTACATTCAGATTGAGTATGTTCTGTATGATGCTGATGGCAACCAGGTTGGAACGGCTCTTGCAAACACCAATCATCTGAAGGCGGGCGGCTCCTGGAAGTTCGAGGCGCTGGGCACGGTGTCTCCCGATCAGGTCGCCAGTTGGGAGCGTTCGGACGTAAGCGGTTTTTAGCATGTTGTATGCACTGGGGGAGGTGAAGTCGTATGCCCGATAAAAGCTGACTGACGAGTTACTCAATGAGCTTCTCGACGCGCCAAACATCGATGGCTATATCAAAGAACACGACTTTGCCGCCCCGTCGCTTTCGGACTACCTGAAGCAGCTACTGCAGGAAAAGGGCTTGGAGCGCTCGCGCGTGGTTCGTATGGCCGATCTCAATGAGACCTTTGGCTATCAGATCTTTACCGGTGCGCGGCATCCGAGCCGCAATAAGGTGCTGCAGATTGCCTTTGCGATGGCGCTGGCGCTCAAAGAAACCAACCGTGCGCTGACGGCTGCCGGGGTAAGCGTCCTTAACTGCAAGGACCGCCGCGATGCGATTATCATTTTTTGCATCGATCGCGGGTGCAGCCTCCAAAAGGTCAACGAGGAGCTGTATCGCTTTGGCGAGGAGACGGTGAGTTAGCGGCTGATATCTGAGCCGGCGGAGCTGCCGAACAACGATGCAAGCGAACGGGGCGCAGATGCCATGGGGTGTCTGCGCCCTGCGCTATGATGGAGGCTATGGATACTCAGAGCCCAACATATTCCGATGACGAGCTGACCGCAGCGCTTGCCGAGCACCTGGCGTCGCTCGATCGCGACGACAGCTATCGCGTGGAGCGTGTACTTAAGCGCTCGTCCGTCGAAACAACCGAGCTCGTGTACTTTGAAGGAACCGGCGGTGGTTCGCTCGGTCCCTTTGTTCGTAAACGCATCGATGCCTCGGCTCAAATCGGCGGGGCATACGAGCGTCTGTTTGCCGCTCAGCGGGCAGGCAGGCGTTTTGAGCACCTGCCCAGAATCGTCGATTGTCGTCGTGTGGGCGACGAGCTCAACGTGGTTATGGAATACATCGAAGGGGAGACACTCGGGGCGCTGGTGGACCGTCTGGGAGCCACCCCCGATTATGCGCGTGAATTGTATCCTGCCCTATGCGATGCCGTGGGCGAGCTCCATGCCGGTTTTGCAATGGTGGGGGAGACGTCGCGCCGGTGATCCATCGCGACCTCAAGCCGTCGAATATCATCGTGACAGGTGCCAACTATACGCCTGATGACGGCCTGGCATTTTCATCGCTGGTGATTATCGACCTGGGGATCGCGCGCGTATGGCGCGATGGCGCCGATGCTGACACCGTCAAGTTTGGCACGCGACCCTATGCGCCGCCCGAGCAGTATGGGTTTGGGCAGACGAGTGTGCGCAGCGATGTCTACGCACTTGGGGCCCTGTTGTTCTTTTGCTTGACGGGAGTCGACCCTAAACCAGGGCTCGACATGCGCGAGCAATGTGAGGCATGCGGCATTCCCACTCCACTTGCCGATGCCGTCTGCATGTCGATGGCGCTCGACCCGGTCAAGCGTTTTGCGAGCGCGGAAGCGTTGGGACGGGCGACGCGCGCGGCATACGATCTAAGTCGCCCCGTGCGGCCTCCTGCGCCTGTGCTTGTCCGTACTCCGGCCTCGGAGACGGTGTTGACGCCCCAAGGACTCCAGAACCCCACAGGGCTTCCTAGGCCTGCCGCCTCCACTGCATGCGGTCTGCTCTCTCGCGTTCCGGAGTCTCTGGGGCGCATTTGGAATACGCTCGTCTTCTTCTCGCTGCTTGTGTTCTTTGCCGGAAGTCACTTTGCCGTCTTTCACCCCACGGGAGCAAACCAAAGCTACCCGACGTGGCTTCTCATAATCGAGTATTTTTTCTTTGTCGATGGCCTTATGGTGCTTATGCATTTTGCGCTGTTCGACAAGCGTCGTCTTCGTCGGCGATTCGCGCTGCTCGACAGCTATCGCGGCAAGAAACTCGCGAAACTCTGGCTCAAGGCATTGGGTGTGCTGCTCCTATGCATGATCGTCATAGTCGCGGTTGCCAATGCGACCGGCGTCGTCGATACCTCCGCTACCTAAAAGAAAAGGGCCCCATTGGGGCCCTTTGCAGTTGCACTTAGATGCGGTTCATCTGAGCGGCGACTTTGTTGTACCAGTCCTGCCACGTGGGCGGGCAGTACTTTTTGGCTGCTGCCGGGGTAAGGGTGGAGCCGTAGTTGGCGCCCAGATAGGCAACGTGAGCGGAGATGCCCTCGCTCCAGCTGCCAAAGCTGCGCCAACCGCCGCCACGGGCACTCCAGCCCCAGGCGTTGTAAGAATTGGCGCAATAAGCACCTTGGTGCTCTCGATGCAGGCGATGGCGGGGGACCAACGGGGGTCGACACCGGTATTCCAAGCGGCGACGGCAAAGTTATAGCCCTGGCCTGCCATGGGGGAGCCGGCGAGATAATTGTCGATGCGGCTCGTCCACTCATTAATGAACGAATCGTAATCGGAGCTACCGGTATTGGCGTTGTTCACCGTGGTGTCGATGGTGGTGTTGGTGTTGGTGGCCTGGCTGCTGGAATTGCTGCCGCTTACGCCCTCGCCCGAGAGCTTCTCGGCGGCAGCGGCCTTATCGGCCTCAAGCTTGGCAAGCTCGGCGGCATTTTCCTGCTCGGCTTTTGCCTGTGCCTCGCTGCGGAGCTGCTGGGCCTGTGCCAGCGCATCCTCGGCGTTTTTCTGCTCTGCCTCAAGCTGAGACTTGGCCTGCTGGAGCTCAGCCTTGTTCTGCTCGAGTTCGGTTTGCATGTTATTGAGCTGTTCGATCTCGTCGACGCTCGAGCTCGTGATCTGGTTGGTGTATTTGCAGGTCGTGATGAACTCACCCAGGCTCTGTGCGTTGACCAGGAAGCTCACGATGGGATTGGTGCCCTTCTGATACTTGTACAGATCGCGCATGGCGGAGCTTGCCTTGGCCTGCTGCTCGGGAAGCTTGGCCTCGATTTCCTCGATGCTTGCCTCATTGGAGTCAATCTGCTTTTGCAGGTCATCGAGTTTGGTGCGGGCGTCGTTGTAGGCGCTCGTGGCGGCTTCGATCTTCTGCTGGGCTGCGGAAAGCTGGTCCTGCGTTGCCTGCGAGGCGGCATACGCCGCAACGGGGGAGAGCATCGGCGTGGCCGTCAGCGCAACGGCGAGCACGGCGCTCGTGATGATACGAGCCGGCTTCGACGCAATGAACGCTGCGGTGCGATGATTCGAATGCTGCATCCAGTCCCTCTGCAATCAATCGTAGGTTATGGTTCGAACGGTATTCTACTACTGCTTTCGACCTCAACTTGAACCTTAAAGGTTCCAAAGGGTCAAGTTGAACTTGAGGCTTTGGCTTTGACCTGCAGTTATGATGAATTGTTGAGAAACCATAGAGTTCAACTTTAACGTTACAGAGCTCTGTTTGAGAGGAGTTTTGGGCTGTAAAAGCCATCTCAACGTGGGGTTTTATAACTACAGCGTGCCCTTCTGGCGAGCCTGCTCAATCTCTTCGAGGGCCTCGGCGGGGGTGAACGAACAGGTGGCGTCGCCGAGCTTGACTACCTGGATTTCGTCACCGGCGTTGGCCTCTCCGCCTTTAGTACCACGCCGAAAACGCCTCGTGGGGAAAGATGCAGTCGCCGGCGAGATAGTAGATGGCACAACGGGTGTGGCAGACCTTGCCGATTTGGCTGATTTCGACAAGCACCTCGCTGCCAAGCTTGAGCTGTGTGCCCAAGGGGAGCGAGAGCAGGTTGATGCCCCGGGTTGTGAAGTTCTCCCCAAAGTCACCCTTGCGCACATCGAGTCCGCGGGCCTGCGCCGTCTGGATGGACTCCGCGGCTAAAAAGGAAACCTGACGGTGCCAATGTCCGGCGTGCGCATCGGTGGCGAGGCCAAATTGCTCTATAACGGTGTCGCGTCCATCGGCGACGGGCGACTTGCGAGTGCCCTTGTGTACCGACGTGTTGATCGAGACGATGTGGGCGGGTCCGTTGTAGGCGTCGTTTGCCGTGCACAGGGGAGCGGTCGCTTTCGCACGTTTCGCCAGCTCGCGCCTCGCGGCATTGAGGATGGGATTATCGGTCGGATGGTCTTGGGGCACGTGCGCGCCTTTCGCTCGAGGATGTCAATACACTGAATCCTACAACAATGGTAGGTTCATTGCCCGTTGTCATACAACGGTGAGCGCCGTCTTCGTGCTGGCCTTCGTGCTGGACGATTACGTCGATTGCCATAGATACGGTGGAGCTTTGGGCGCCGGCGGCTTGGCACGCTAGAATAAATCAGTTGCGCAAAGACCGCCCCGTTGTGTGGGCAGTTCATGATAGGAAGTTTCCATGGCATTGCAGTTTACAGAGCGCGAGTTCATTCCCGTGCTGCTCGGTGGCGACATCAACGCCTATTCGGTGGCGCGCGCCTTCTATGAGGAGTACCAGGTCAAGAGTCTGGTCTTTGGCAAGTATCAGACGGGTCCCGCGTACCGCAGCCAGATTATCGACTACACGCCCAACGTGGATATCGATACCATGCCCGTGATGCTCAGGACCGTCAACGGCATTGCCCAAGCGCATGCCGATAAGACGATTGTCCTTGTGGGCTGTGGCGATAACTATGTTGCCCTCGTGGCTCAGGCCAAGGATGCCCATGAGTTGGCGGATAACATCGTCGCGCCTTACGCTCCTATAGCATGCTTGAGCAGTGTCAGAAGAAGGAGATCTTCTACGAGCTGTGCGAGAAGCATGGCGTGCCCTATCCGCATACCTTTACCTTCACCATGGCGATGCTGAACGCCCAAGGCGAGGCGCCTGCCGAAGTGCTCGACCAGATCGATTTTCCCTACCCGATGATTCTGAAGCCTTCTGACGGCATCATGTGGTGGCAGCACGAGTTCGAGGGCCAGAAAAAGGCCTATGAGATTGCCGACCGTGCCGAGCTGGAACAGGTCATTCGCGACTCGTATGCCAGCGGCTACACCGACGACCTGATCTTGCAGGATCGCGTGCCCGGCAACGACGAGTACATGCGCGTGCTCACCAGTTATTCCGACCGTAACGGCAAGGTGCGTATGATGTGCCTGGGTCACGTGCTGCTCGAGGAGCATCAGCCTCACGGTGTCGGCAACCACGCCTGCATCATCACCGAGCCCAATGACGAGCTCATGGGCGGCGTGCGCAAGTTGCTCGAGGACCTTCACTTTGTGGGCTATTCCAACTTTGACGTTAAGTACGACGAGCGCGACGCTCGTTTAAGTTCTTCGATTTCAACACGCGCCAAGGTCGCAGCAACTACTACGTTACCAACAGCGGCTTTAACGTCGCCAAGTATGTGGTGGACGAGTATGTGTTCAACCGTCCGTTTGAGCCGGAGTTTGTGACGGCACAGGACGAGGCACTGTGGATGGTCGTTCCCATGGGCGTCGTCGACAAGTACGTCAAGGATCCCGAGTTGCGCGCGGAGGTGCATCGCCTGGACAAGGAAGGCAAGGGCGCCGACCCTTCGTTTATGAAGGGCGACTTTGTCTTTAACCGCTGGCTGCGCATGTGGCACACCAAGCTGCGCCACTTTAAGCTGTTCAAGACGTATTACAAGTAGATGAGTGCGGCGCCCGTCCGGTTTACATCGGGCGGGCGCGGGTATGATACGCGCAATTGCGCAAGCGTCACCAAGGAGGCGGCGATGGAAAAGCTGGGAGTTATCGGCGGCATGGGCGCCGAGGCCACGTCGTATTACTACGACCAAGTGGTGCGCCACACGGCTGCTGCCTGCGATCAGGAACATATCGACATGGTGGTGCTCTCCAAGTCGACCATGCCTGACCGCACGCTGGCCATTAAGACCGGCGAGCATGCCAAGCTGCTGGCGACCATGAAAGAGTGTGCCAGGCACTCGAGTCGCTGGGCTGTGCGCACATTGCCGTTCCCTGCAACACGTCACACTACTTTTACGACCAGATCCAGTCGTTTACGAAGGTGCCGATTATCCACATGCCGCGTGAGTCGGTTCGCTATGCCCTTGCGGGTGCGGTGATGGGGGAGTGTGAGTTCGACCCCAACCTGAGTATGCCGGCCGAGCCGGTGCACAAGATTGGCATCATGGGAACCGACGGCACCGTGGGCGCGGGCGTCTACGGCCGCGAATGCGAGGCTGCGGGTGTCGAGGTTGTCTATCCCAGCGAGAAGCGTCAGAACGATGTGATGTCGCTTATCTACGATGATGTGAAGGCCGGACGTGAGCCCGATATGGATAAGTTCGACCGCGTGATGTGGGAGTTCGCCCGTAGCGGCTGCGACCGCGTCATTCTGGCCTGCACCGAGCTATCGGTGCTGCAGAAGTACCGAGAGATGCCCGAGATTACCCTTGACGCCATGGACGTCCTGGTGCGCGAATCCATCATCCGCAGCGGCGCCCCCTACCGCCTCTAGCTTCCGACCTGCCAAAAAGGGACAGGTTTATTTTGGTAGGTTTTATCTGGTGAAACAGTAAAGGCCTCGGCTCGTTTGGTGCGAGCCGAGGCCTTTTGCGTTGGGCGGTTGCTGTCGGTGGTGAACTAGAAAAGGAAGCCGATGGAGATAAGGGCGATACTGACGATAAGTACGGCGATATCCAGGCCTTTGATGGGGTAGCGCTTATACGAACTCGCACGCGTGCGCAGGTAGAAGCCGCGCTGCTCGGCGGCAAGCGCGGTGGCATCGGTCTTGCCCACGCTCGAAATAAGCAGTGGCACGCACAGCGGCAGCATGAGCTTGAGTTTCTTGACGGGATTCTTAGTGTCGTATTCTACGCCGCGTGCAGTCTGCGCCTCCATGATGCGTTCATTTCCTGGCCAAATACCGGCACAAAGCGCAGCGCCGTGGTAAAGGTGAAGGCATAGCGATATGGCACGTGCAGCACCTCGACGCAGGCGTTGGCGAGGTCGTTGAGCTTGGTCACCATAAGCATGAGGATGAGCGGCAGCGCCACGCCCAACAGACGCAGGCAGGCCTTTGTTCCGGTGATGAGGCCCTCGTCGGTGACAAAGCCCCACACCACGTTGCCATCGCGCATAAAGGCCAGCTGGAGCACCAGCATGATAAGCGCGAGCGGAATCAGCAACTTGAGTAGCGAGAACAGACAGTTGACGACGCGGCATAGGCACCCAGTACAAGGGTGAGTGCCAAAAAGCCCAGCAGCGCCACGTAGGTGTCGGACAAGAAGATGCCGATGATGATGGCGGCGGCGAGGCCCAGTTTGATGACGGGGTTCAGGCGATGCAGCAGCGTATCGCCCGGCATGTAGTCGATGACGTTAACCACGGCGGTCCATCTCCTCGGTAATACGAACGATATCGGTGACCTCACTCACCTGCGCAAAGGCAGGCGAGACGGAGGATGCCAGGCGGCGTGAGAGTTCAATGACCTGGGGCGGCTCGACGTAGGCACGCTGCATGAGTTCGATGTTCGAAAACAGCTCGTGCGTGCGGCCGCGGTCGAGGATGCGGCCGTTTGCCATTACCACAATGCGCTCGGCAAAATCCGAAACGACTTCCATATCGTGGCAGACCATGATAACGGCGCAACCGCGCTCGGCCATGGTGCGCACCGTTTCCATGACGGTCATGCACTCGCGGTAATCAAGGCCGCTCGTGGGCTCGTCGAGCACGACGATCTTGGGCTCTACGACCACGACAGAGGCGAGTGCCACCATCTGGCGCTGACCGCGCGAAAGCGAGAAAGGTGCCTCATCGGCAGGCAGGCCAAAGCGGTCGATGACGAGCTGGGCGCGACGCAGAGCCTCGGCGCGGTCCATGCCGCCAAGCTCCAAGCCAAAGGCGACCTCGTCGAGCACGGTGTCCTTGCAGATCTGACGGTCAGGGTTTTGGAAGAGGGTTGCGACTTCGCGGGCGATACGGCTCGTGGGAACGGCTGCGGTATCCAGTCCCGTGACGCGCACGCTGCCTGAGGCGGGCTTAAGCAGGCCTGTGAGCAGCTTGGTGAGCGTGGTCTTGCCGGCACCGTTCTGGCCGACGATGCCCACGAGCTCGCCGGGATAGAGGGTTAGGTTGAGGTCGTGGACGGCGGCGCCGCCATTGGGATAGGCAAACTCAACATGGTCGAAGGTGAGCACGGGCTCGGCGTCCTTGGCGTGCGGGCGCAACGACGGTGCGTGCGGTGAGCCGGCGGGTGCCTGAATGTCGCTGCTTGCGTGTGCGGGGTCGACGATGCCCGAAATCAGGCGCTCGGCCTCATCGACATCCAAGCAAGGGGTACCGCTTACCAGCCATCGGCCTGGAGGCTATTGAAGATACGCGTGACGCGAGGGCAGTCGACGCCGATGGCACGGAGCTCGTCGGTATGCGCGAAGACCTCGTGTGGCTCGCCCTGCAGCGCGATTTCGCCCTGGTTGAGCACGAGCACGCGGTTGCAGTACTCCGAGAGCAGGGCGACCTTTTGCTCAACGACGACGATGGTGATTCCAAGTGCGCGGTTTGCCTCACGTAGCGTCTCGAAGACCAACGTGGAGCTGGCGGGGTCGAGTGCCGCGGTGGGCTCGTCGAGAACCAAGACGCGCGGACGCATAGCGAGGATGGCAGCGATGGCTACCTTTTGCTTCTGTCCGCCCGAGAGGGTGGCGATCTCGCGGTCGCGCAGGTCGCTGATGCCGACGGTCTCGAGGGTTTCGGTGACGCGCTGCTCAATCTGTCGTGCGGCACGCCAAAGTTCTCGAGCCAAAGAGCATCTCATCCTCAACCACGGAGGCGACCATCTGCGTGTCGATGTCTTGCAGCACGCTGCCGACGATTTGCGACACGTCGGTCAACGAGACCTCGCAGGTGTCGTGGCGTCAACCATGACGGACCCAAAGAACGTGCCGGTGTAGTGGTGGGGCACGGCGCCCGACAGGCAGGCGGAAAGCGTGGACTTGCCGGCGCCCGAGGGCCCGATGATGCCGATGAAATCTCCCTTGTTCACGCTGAGCGAGATGTGGCTAAGCGCCTGCTCGGTCTGCGTGCCATAGGAGAACGAGACATCGTCGACGTTGATGATCGTTTCCATGGATACCTTTCATAGTCATTGGGGACGTTCTTACATGACTAGTCGTTTAAGAACGTCCCCAAAAGCTAGTCGTTTGGGATGGTCTTTGTTGGTGGAGTGCGGAGACGGCTTTACGAGGGGCTCCAGGTTGGCGCGAAAGAGGAGCGAAGCGTACTTGGGTACGCGAGCGACGAATGAACGCCAAGATGGGGTGGCTCATAAAGCCGAACGGGTTAGTTGAGCTTCAGGGTCTTCTGGATGGGCAAGTAGAGGGCGCCGACCAGAATGGCGTTAAAGACGGCGGTCATGGCGACGACGGGCAGCATGGCGGCGGCGAGCTCGCCCACCACGCCGAGCATGGCCATCTTGATGACCATGAAGATGACGCCCGAGACAAAGGTGGTCACGAACGTCGCGACAATGGCGATGGCGGGCTTGACCTGACCGTTCTTGCCGGCGGCATTGACGATGACGGCCATGAGCATGGCGGCGATGCCCTCGGCGGCAAAATCGACGAACGGCGAGGTGGTGGTGATCTGGATCACGCAGCCGAGATGAGCCAATGACGAGCGCCTGACCGATGTTGGGGCGAACGACCAGGATGGTGAGGCAGAAGGCCGAGATGATGAACTCGGGGCTGATC
>ENA-OQEX01000687-OQEX01000687.1-human-gut-metagenome-genome-assembly--contig:-NODE-687-length-16447-cov-1.767525_pt1 | contig 16447 bp, 24 predicted proteins | sample MGYA00242802_ERZ504649 | MGnify/ENA primary metagenome ERZ504649 (study PRJEB26092, sample SAMD00036194) | human gut metagenome | host: Homo sapiens | study: EMG produced TPA metagenomics assembly of...
CTCTCAAATAATCTGGAAATATCTTCTCTATTCGTTTCTGTGTCAATACCTCATTCATATAGTTTTGCCTTTACATACTTTTCCCAACAGAACTTTTTATATACTTGTTATCTATTTCATCATAGCATATTCATATTTCATTCGCTACCATAAGATTTTTATTTTCTTATAAATCGTTCGAGTTATTTCGAGCTATTTTTTAATCCATGTCTCCTCGACTATTCTCACACCTCATTAGATTCTTCACTCTTCTGGTAAACCTTCTCAATCATTTTCGCAACCCACCCCGGCCAGAATTTCCGGAACATATATAAGTCTTCCGCTCTTCTTCCGTTTTCCTCAATCAGTTCCGAGGTTGTGGATTCCTGATGGATCCGGTGCTCCATTCCTGCCCTTGCAGTGTATGCAAACTCGCCTTTTCGCCTGGAAATTTCTTCCCATGCCTGCCAGTCAATGTTGCTTTTCATGTTATTTTTAAAGGAAAAACTGTCCAGATTTTCTTTTACAAGGGTGACTGCAGGGCAACAGATAGCCGATCCTATAGAGAGAATTCTCCTCCGAACAAAGCGGTTTTTCCAAAAGACTGTCAGTTTCAGAGGAGTCAGAAGCAGGCGTTTTACCTTAAGAAGCCGGTTAGTTGTCACTGTTTTCCATTTCGAAGTTCATTGTAGTCTGTAAAAATAATAAGAGGATGACGACATTTCTTCGCAGCTGCCAGTACATCCTCCGTGTAGTTTACATAATATCTGTCATCCTGATGAGCGAGGGTTACAAGCGGTGTTGTTGCACAGCTATAGGCAAAATTCCAGTCTCCGGCAAGACCTTTTTCACCGTGGTTTATATGAACAGGTATTCCATACTTCTCACCAATTCCATATATATATGAATTGGGAGTTGAAGTCGCGATCAGAATTCTGGTTCTGACCTTCTGCGCCAGAAGAGACTGTACACATTCTTCCAAATACGGACTCTCACCGTACGCGCATACCGCAAATGTATGAAGATTTATTTTATCACTATTATCAAAATTCTTTAATCCCATATTTTTCATTTTCTCTATAAACTTTTAGATATATTCATTCCAGAACATGTTTGAAAAAGGCTTTCTGCAAAATATCCCCCAAAGTTGGGAGTACAGACTGCTGGAATGATTTTCAAGGAAACCATTGGTCATCTTCCCTCTCCAATACCAATTTCAGCCTCTATCTCCTGCTTTTCTACTTCTTCCCGTTCCAATAACGTCTCTTTCTCATCTACTTTATCAATCTTCTTATTCTCAGCCTTGGAACGAAGCGCAACTTCTGCAGATAACACTCCAATCTTGTCTTCCAGCTGAGATACAATAATAGATAAGGTAAATATTTTTTCCACCAGCAGGAAAATGATCACCAGAAACACCAGATTACTTGGTGACATAATTCCGAATATACGACACAATTCATAGGAAATTCCGGAAAGATTGCCAGCAAAAGTAAAATGGCCGCAAAAAAATCCAAAAAATAGCGTCCTCCATTTTGACTTTATTTTTTCGAATTTTTCGAAGAATCCATCCAACAGTCAGAACAGAGGCAATAATAAGTAAACCTTTCAGCGTGTCGCTCATTTTTTGTCTCCTTTCTCTCGTTTACGCACCCATTGAAAAATAAAAATAGAAAAGAACATTTTCATCATATACCAAATGGAATTTTTGAAATCCAGGTAGCTGGTTCCGGCAATTCGCTCGTGCATTTCTACCTGCACTTCTTCAATCTTTACCCCGCAATTCAAAAGGTATGCCAGGTATCCGGTTCCGGACTGTAATTGATATCGTAGCCAAAGCGTTTGATCATGCGCTTATTAAAAAGGCGCATTCCGGAAGTTACATCTCCAATATATTTCCCGCCTGTGGTTATCATGATGCGTAGGTAAGCAGCTGGCTTCCAATCATTCTGGAATTAACAGGCTTCCGCCGGGTTTTAAATCTGGACCCAATCACAATGTCACAACCGGTCCGATCCATCTCCGTAATCATATCCTCTATGTACTTGGGATCGTGCTGACCATCGCCGTCCAGCTGGAGAACGTAATCATATCCATAATAGTTCGCATAGCGCATACCGCTTTTGATCGCGCCGGAAAGTCCGGTGTTTACAGGAAGATCCATGAAATTATAACCGCGGCGGGCACATATCTTACGGGTGTCATCGGTGGAGCATCATTGATCACCACGTAATCATATTGAGGATATTTCTTTTCCAGGTTGTCTACTACCTTTTCTATACATCCAGCTTCATTGTAAGCTGGTATAATGATCAGAATTTTTGATATTGTTTTTATTGAAGCCATGAATTCTCCGTTCTGTGTTTCTCCACAATCTCCACCAGTTCCCGTGCTCTCGTCTCAAAAGAATATTGCTCCTTAATCACCGGCCACTGCTCGTCGACTTTTGCTTTCACTTCTTCATAGTTGTTCTCAATTTTCTTCACGCACTGGTGGAATTCTTCTTTATTGCTATAGTACAGCACTGCTTCCGGAAAGATTTCCCTGAGCTCATCGCAGCAGTCAGATATTACTGGAGACCGCAGGCCAGGGCATCGAAAATGCGATTATTCACAACTGGTAATCCAGCATGTCTTTCCAGTGGTCATTCAATGTGACGCGGGCACTTCGGTAAAGGGCGGGAATCTGGCTGTTTTCGATAAAAACGTCCTGTACCATGATCTTATCCGGACCTAACATGGCTTTCCAGCCGGCACCCCAGATTTTCAGCGGAAGTTTGTCCTGGCTGCCCATAATACACATGGGCGGGCCACACCACGGGAATTTCCAATAAATAAATAATCTTTTCCACGGTTGCATTCAGCTGCCTGATCCGGGTAAAAAAGCTCAGTGTCTGTACACTGAAGCAATGGATAAACAGGAACCGTAAGCTTCGCCTGAAGCTCCCTGGCATAATGGCGGGAACCTACGCATACAATATCATAGAGCTGGTATTCTTCTTGAGTAACCATCTCCGGGTGGCTGATATTCCACATAATGTAGAGGCATTTGGTGTTCCGGCGATCCGGACGGTAAAATTCGCAGCCTCGAAGTACAAGAACCACATCTGCGTTCACTTCACAGTCCCAGTCTTCGTGCAGGTCAATTATAGTGTACATTCCCATTCGATCCAGGTAACGTTTCAAGGCAACGGCATACGCATAATCGCCCCAACGGATCTTTTTTTCCTCAGGAGCAGGACATTTGATCACCCAGATCTGGCGGTCTTTCGCTTCACGCTTCACCTGTGCAGCCAGTTTTCCCCAGTCGTCCCGGCGATGCAGTTCCTGTGACACATATTCCTTCAGCTCCAGCATGGACTGGCTGTTTTTCTGAAGCTCCAGGAGGATTTTTTCCTGGCGTCTATTCTCTTTTTCCAGTTCACGCAGCTTATTGTCCATATAGGTGCGGCTTACCGGAATAAAGCTTCGTAATTTCTGTTTCAGGGTATTCCAAAAGCTCATATAGAAACTCCTTGTATAATAAGTTGTCAATCGGTAAAAATCTGTTTTTGAGTCTTTGGCTTTTATTATAACGAAATATGACAGGAAACGCAACTCCCCACAGCAAATCACCAAACAGGACAGTAGCGCAGCGTTACTGCTCACTGGTAACGTTCCGCGAAGCGCGTTACTGTGAACGAAATGAACAGTAACAGCGCAGGCGCTCTGCAATTTTCGCCTGAAACAGTAACCCTTCACAATTTTTTCACGTTTTTTTCTACCTTTTATCACTAGGAAAGTAATTTCGAATTTGCTATAATAGTTTCACGACATCAGAGCATGTTTAAAAAAGGCTTTCTGCAAAATGTGCATCACAATTTGTGGGATATTTCATCCCCATCTTTATTCAACAAACGCATCAAACTTTTCTGACATTATAAATCTTAGGAGGATACCGAATTCATGCGAAGAAAAAAGAGCTTACTAATACCGGCTGTGCTGGCTTTTTCCCTTTGCACCGGTGCTGTTGTCCCAGTACTGGCGGAGGAGACCTCACAGACAGCTGATGCAGCAGATAATGAACAAGAGGCACATACACAAAGTGCTACAGATACTTCTGATTCCCCTTATGAAAAAGGCACCATCACAGACACTGATTTTCAGAGTGAATGGCTGAATCTGAAATTCACACCACCGGAAACAGTAGTCATGAATACAGAGGAAGAGCTTCAGTCTGTTATGAAGCAGGGACAGACCACCCTAGAAGAATCTTCCGGCGTGGAGCTTGGAGATGACGCCCTGTCAGGAACCGTTTATGAAATGATGGCTTCTTCTATCTCTGGTTTTCCTAATGTTTCCTTAGTTGTTGAGGATGCTTCTCTGGAGAATATGACTGTCGACCAGTATTTTCTGGCTGCACAGCAGATGTTGGACGCTACCGGGATGGGCTATACTTATTCGGACGTAACAGATATACAGATTGCCGGACAGGATTTCCGTATTATGGAAACAAGTGTGGCAGTCAATGACTATGAAGTTCTTCAGAAATATTGTACCCGCAAACAGGAGGAAAGTTTGTCTCCATTATTTTATCATACACCACAGATACCACAGCAGAAGCAGATGAAATTCTGGCAGCTTTTACTCCATTAAATACAGACACGGAGGCTGCACCTGCAGAATAAACTATGGTCTATACTCCCTTAACCATAAAAGCCATAAAAATTGCATATAAAGCACACGAAGGACAATATGACCAAAGTGGGGTTCCTTATATCCTTCACCCGGTTCATCTTGCAGAACAAATGACAGATGAAACTACCACCTGCATTGCCTTGCTTCATGACGTTCTAGAAGATACTGCCTTGACTCTTCCTGATCTGGAAGCGGAATTCCCAAGGGAGATCACAGAGGCAGTCCAGCTGCTTACACACGCTCCTTCCGATGATTATCTGGATTATGTGCGCAGACTTTGCGAAAATCCGCTGGCTCGTAAGGTAAAGATTGCGGATCTCGCCCATAATTCAGATGAAACACGGCTTTCTTCCGTCACGCCGGATCCAATACAGCTAAAGCACTGGCGGACGAAGTATGCAGCTGCAAAGGAGATCATACGGGAATACGAGAATATCCCATAAAGTAGAACTCCAGACTATGTAAAAGGTACTCTGTTATATTGGTATCAACATAATTGATATCAATATAACAGAGTACCTTTATTATATTTTGCAAAAGCAACTGTTAGATTTCTATTATTTCACCCGCAAAATCGACCTCACCAGTTCCAGATGCGGTCTGTCTGCATCCTTCTGGAACACGGCCACATGGTTCAGGTCTGCGCCTCCATCTGTATATGCCGGAAAAAGAAAGCCGCACTCCGGCTCACCTGGCTCGTATTCATCTGCAAGAGGACAAATTACACAGATCAGATATTCAAAAACAGCTTCTGATTCCCCCAGCCGCTCCTTATCTGCTGCCTTTGCCGGAATATCATATCTGTCGTGGAAAATATAAACTGCATAAGGTCTCCTGCTTTTATAATTCTCCATTACAAGATCATAGAAGCTGTCCATAAGAGCATCGTTTTTCAGCCCACATTCCCGGATTGCCATCAAAAGCTGCCACACGGTTCCTGGCCTTCTGTCTGCATCTGCAAATTCATAACGTTTCAGATTTACATTTGTTGCTGCAAAGGGAACTACCTTGGCAAGCTCAATGTTTTTCTTCTTTTCTGCGGCAGACAGCTTTAAAAAATTCACGTTAAAGCTGCCGTCAAAGTCCCCGTCCTTATCCACATAACATCCCGCAATCCTTGTAAAAGAACTCCGGGCAACATTCATCCTCCTGGTCAGCGCCAGCATATCTTCACGGTCGATTTTGTTGGTCATGGTTTTCTCCTGTGTATACGCAAAATGTTTTTTCTATTTTACCATTCCTATGCGCTATACACAACTGAAAGTAAAAATATCTCCATTTAAAACGCTTTTCTAATCCGCTCCAACGCCTCCGTCAGCGTTGCCCTTGGACACGCCACATTAATCCTCTGGAATCCTTCGCCTGCTTTTCCGAAAATCTTTCCACTGTCAAGCCAAAGTCTGGCCTTGTTAAGGATCAAATCCTCCAGTTCCTCAACAGTCAGGCCTGTCTCACGGAAATCCAGCCACACCAGATACGTGCCTTCCAGATCTGTCATCTTTACCCCAGGCAGATACTTTTCCACATACTCTTTTGTGTAGTTGATGTTCGCCTCCACATAAGCATGCATTGCCTGGTACACTCTTCCCCCTTGGAATAAGCAGCCTCTGTTGCCACCAGTCCCAGAACCCCAAGCTGGCTGATTCCTGCTGCATCCAGCTGCTTCCGGAATTTTCGGCGAAGCTCCGGATTGGGAATAAAAATATTGGAAATCATCATACTTGCAAGATTGAAAGTTTTACTTGGGGAAGTGCAGGTAATGGAAATATCCTGAAACTCCTTTTTCAGACCGGCAAACACCTGATGCTTTCCCTTAAAAACAAAATCCTGATGGATTTCATCACTGACAACGGTCACGCCATTCTTTACGCAGATATCTCCTAATTTTTCCAATTCTTCTGCGCTCCACACTCTTCCCACCGGATTGTGAGGATTGCACAGGAAAAACAGTTTTACATTTTCCTCCACGATTTTCTTTTCAAAATCCTGAAAATCGATGTGATAGCGGTTGTCTTCTCCCTGATAAAGGTTGCTGCTCACCACTTTTCTGCCATTGTCCTGAATAACTTCTGAAAAAGGATAATAAACGGGAAGCTGGATCAGCACACTGTCTCCCGGCTGCGTGTATGCTTTTACTGCCATCGCCAGGGCAAAAACAACGCCTGGGGTTTTGATCAGCCAATCCTCCTGGATCTCCCAGTTGTGGTGGAGCTTCATCCAGTTTGCAATGATTTCAAAATAAGGGGTCTGCACCTCACTGTATCCGAAAATCCCCTCTTTTGCACGCGCACCAGCGCATCTTCAATATAAGAAGAGGTCTCAAAGTCCATGTCTGCAACCCAGAGAGGCAGCACATCTGCCGGTTTTCCCCTTTTTACTGCAAAATCATATTTCAGACATCTGGTATTTTTTCTGTTAATCACTTTATCAAAATCAAGATTTCTTTCCGCCATATAATTCTTCCTCTGTTTCTGCAAATACTTTTTCAAATTCATCAAGAAGATCCTGGGCATCCTCGATTCCAACAGAGAGGCGAAGGGTTGCCTCTGTAATTCCGTTGCGTTCCCGTATCTCCTTCGGCACATCCGCATGCGTCTGGGTAGTTGGATATGTGATCAACGTCTCCACACCGCCAAGACTTTCTGCAAACTTGATCATCCGCACTTTTTCCAGAACAGAAAGGGCAAACTCCTTGCTTTCCAGCTGGAAGGTAAGCATGGAGCCAAATCCTCTGGCCTGCTTTTTCATAATCTCATATCCCGGGTGATCTGGTAATCCCGGATAGATTACTCTGGTCACTGCGCTCTTTGTTTTCAGCCATTCTGCGATTTTGAAAGCATTTTTCTGTGCCTGCTCCATGCGGATTCCAAGAGTTTTGATACCGCGAAGAATCAGCCAGCTGTCAAAAGGAGCCAGGCCGGAGCCTGTGGTTTTAATAAGAAAACGAAGCTTTTCACTGATATCCTCTCTGTTGGTTACCAGAAATCCTGCCAGGGTATCATTATGTCCGCCCAGGAATTTGGTTCCGCTGTGCACTACAATGTCCGCTCCCAGTTCCAGTGGATTCTGGAAATATGGAGATAAAAATGTATTGTCTACTATGAGAAGGAGATTATGTCTTTTTGCAATTTCCGCAAGTGCCGCAATATCAGTGACATTCATCATGGGGTTGGTTGGAGTTTCAATATAAATTGCTTTTGTGTTTTCGTTTACATAACTTTCCACATTTTCTTTCCAACAGTCGATTCTGGAAAAATGGATCCCGTTTTTCGAAGAAACATTGTCAAAAAGCCGGATGCTTCCGCCGTACAGGTCTGCATCTATGATCAGATGGTCTCCTGGTTTAAACAGCTCCATTACCAGAGTGATTGCTGCCATTCCAGTGGAAAAAGCCAGTGCGTCAATTCCGTTTTCCAAGGTTGCTACAATTTTTTCCAGATGCTCTCTGGTTGGGTTCTGCAGTCTGCTGTAATCAAAGCCTGTGCTCTGACCTACTGCCGGATGCTCATATGTTGCTGTCTGATAAATCGGAAAGCTGATAGAGCCATAATTGTTACAACAGCCTTCCTCTTCTTCCAAATGTAAACACTTTGTATTGATTCCTCTTGCCATGATTTTCCTCCAGATTCGTATGATCGCGTTCAGAGAAATGTTTTCTCTCTTTTTTGTCTGAACATATCATAGCAAGATAAGAGGATTTTGTATAATTCATTTTACCTTGAGTTCGTTATAGAATATTGCTATATCTGATTAGATATGTTAGATTTGGTGTATTGCCAATTTCAGAGCGTGTTTGAAAAAGGCTTTCTGCAAGATGTGCGTCACAATTTGCGGGAATACTTTTTCAAACACGGTCTAAAACACCCTCTGCACCAGCAGCATATACAAAATCGTTCCACCGCCAATACTAAGCAGTGTATTCTTTTTCCACTTATGCAAAAATACGATAAACAAAATCGCAATGGCTTCTGGCAGCCCATAAGGTCCGCTTCCGTTCCTTCATAGTTACACTCTTCGCGATGCACAGAAATCATGTTTCCCATGTTTTCGCGCCGTACTTCTTGGGTTTTCTGTAAACGAAGTTCACAAAATATCTCTTGGGATGATATCTGCTGAATAGGAGCAGGCATTAATTACCGGCCAGTTCCCTGATAGCATCTGTCAAGGTCGTGTACTGCTCTTTCACCTGCGCGTAAAGCTCATCACTTCCTGCGGTTTCTCTTCCTCTTAATACCTCCGTAAGTTCTGCACTGACCTTATACAATTCTGTAAATCCAAGGTTCAGGCACACACCCTTCAGGGTATGGGCTGCACGGAATGCTTTCTCTCCATCCTGTGCGGCAAGACCATCTGTCAGCTCCTGAAAACTCGGATCATTAAGAAATTTCACCGCAAATCTTTTCACAAGCGCTTCGCTTCCCAGTCTTTTCAGAACTCCATCGTAATCTGAGCCAACTTTCTCATAACATTCTTTTATTGTCATTCCAGCCTCCTTAATTTTCATTCCGGTTCCCTATGTAACTGCTTTCTGCACTTTATTATATTAAATTGAAAGAAATTTGTCCACAGGTTTCTAGAGCGTGTTTGAAAAAGGCTCTGACATTACGCATCAGACCTGGAATAAGCATTCTTCATCTGATTACTCAGCTCATAAAGCACTTTATTCAGTGTGTCAGAAGCCTCTTTTTTCACCATATCCGCAATTTCCTGGTTGGCCTGATGGCGAAGGGACATTCGCTTCGCTGCGTCAGACTCTTTTTCCAGAAGAGCGTCATATTTGCCAATCAGCTGGTGGCCTTTTGACATTACACGCTCCTGATAACGTTCAATATGGAAAATGGAGCTCTTATAAGAAGCATCTGCCATGGCACCGATCATGCGGCTTACCCAGTAGAAGCTGTCAGTGGTTACTTCCCTGGTGGTGCTGGAAAATAGTCCGGAGTGGTATCAATTGTGGCATAAAACGGCACCAGCACATTAAATGCATTGGATGCAAATGCAACCCATTCCAGAATATTGCAGTCCTTTTCCATGCCTGGTCTCATCTGGATCAGAGACAGGAAATCTGTACGGTTCACACCGATAGAACGGAATGCTCCGCGCTGTTCTTTTTCTCCATAGGAAGCATATGGATCATAAGAGGTTCCCTGATAATGGGAGGACAATACATATTTCACATCCTCTACAGTAATCTTTTTTTCCGGAATCATGCACCATGCAGATCATCAGAATATGGAGTAAATTCTGCATTTACGCCATCCCAGATTTTTGTCTTCGGATTCAGGTTTCTCAGCATATACCATGCACGAGGAGTATTATAAACATGGTCGGAATCGTCATGGCTTCCGAACGCATCTCTTGGATTCAGTACACCATCCATGGAAAGATCCAGGTGATTTTTGCTGATAAATTCTTTCAGGTCAGCGGAACACATGTATTCCAGATCCGCATATTCCTCACATGGGCACCGATATTTTTCCTGATCCCGCAATGCCTTTTCCAAGTCAAATTTATCAATTCCAAGCTGATTTGGCATTACTACATATGCCTCATCCGGAACCTTTCTTGCCATCCAGTGATGCGCCGATGGTTTCCAGCCACCAGATTTCGTTTTGATCCTGGAAAGCAATTCCATTCATCTCATAGGTTCCGTATTTCTCCAGAATGCTTCCAAGGCGGATTACCCTTCGCGGGCGCTATGGATGTATGGAAGAACAATGGATACAATATCTTCCTCTCCGATTCCACCGGCTGCTTCCTCCTTACCGTCCTTTGCAGCTGATAGGTTACCAGAGGATCCGCGCCAAGTACCCGGGGATTGGAGGTAATCGTTTCTGTAGCAGTCATTCCCACATTTGCCTCATTTACACCGCTAGCTGCCCAGATTCCTTCGCCGTCTACTGCATTTGGCACAGATGTATAGCCCATTGGATCATCTGGAAGATCAATTTCCACATGAGAAATCACAGATTTATATTTCCGCGGCTGTTCCTCCGGATGAACCACCACAAATTTTTTGGCATATAATGACGGAACCGGAATCGTCATTTCTTGCGATCATGGTAGAACCATCATAAGATGCCTTTTTTCCAACTAAAATTGTAGTACAACCCATTTAAATTTCCTCCTGAAAATATTTCGTAATCTACTATGCACTATGTTAGCACAATCGGGCATTTTATGGAATACAGAATTCCGGAAATCAATTATTTAACGGTTGTATTGCCTGCCATTAAGCTTTATACTTATGTTATTCCCGGAGCCAAATGATGCGAAAAGGAATCCTGCCCGTCAGGGCTTTTCTATAACTTAAAGGAGTATTCCTTATGCAGACATCTAAAGATTATTTGCATGTTTTTCTTGATATGGGCGACGCACTGTTAAACAGCGGCGCAGAAATTTTCCGGGTGGAGGACACCCTGAACCGGATGGGTTATGCCTGTGGTGCTACCCATATGAACGTTTTCGTCATCACGTCCAGCATTGTTATTACTATGGAATTTCCCGGAGATGGCGCACGGACGCAGACACGGCGCATTCATGAATGTGGGGGAATGATTTCACCAAGCTGGAGCAGCTCAATGACCTGAGCCGCCGTTTCTGCAGTCATCCGGTTTCTGCTGCGGAGCTGCGAAATGAATTTGAGAAGATCAATGCAAACAGACCTAAGCCTCTCTGGAAACTGCTTGGAAGCGTTCTTGCAGCCTGCAGTTTTGCCCTTTTCTACGGCGGCACTATTCCGGATGCCATTACTGCCGGCATTGCTGCAATCCTGATATGGAGCCTGCAAAAATATCTAAGACCAGTATGTATGAACGAGGTTACTTTCCAATTTGCAGCGTCTTTTCTCACAGCTGCGCCATTTGCGGATTTACTTTGCTCTGTCCTTTCCTTCACATGGATAAGATCATGATTGGTGATATTATGCTTCTGATTCCAGGACTTATGTCAACTAATGCAATCCGCGATGTACTCATTGGTGATACTTTCGGGTATTATCAGGCTGATCGCCGCGTTACTTCTTGCAGCAGCACTGGCACTTGGTTTTATGGGCGCAATTATTCTTTTTGGGAGGTTTGGACTTTGATCACAATGACGGTTATACAGCTGATTACCGGAGCTATCGGATCTGTGGCTTTTGGTCTTCTTTTTCACATGAAAACTAAATATCTGCCGCTGGCTGCTGCCGGTGGTTTTCTTAGCTGGCTAGTCTTTCTCTTTGGGAAGAGTCTGTGGGGAAGTGTTTTTCTTCCGGCACTGCTGGCTGGTTTTATTGCAGATGTGTATGCGGAAATCCTGGCAAGAATCTGCAAGGAAACTTCCACTTCTTTTTTCGTTACTTCCGTGATTCCGTTAATTCCCGGAAGTACCCTTTATTACTGCATGAGCAGTATTGTAGAGGGAAATCCCATGCAGGCACTTAAATATGGGAGGGATACCTTTCTCTTCGCATTTGGAATCGCCGCGGGGATGAGTATTGCGTGGGCGATCTGTTATTTTCTGAGAAGTGTTAAAGCACGATAGTTTCTTACTCACAGTTTTCGGATTTCCACCCTGCGGTTCCACCAGCCCTTTTTCCAAACCATGAGAAAAACCTGAAAATCCAGGCTGTCCCTGGCGGTTGTAAAAGGCTCTTCTCTTAATACCTCCGCATGGATTCCGTCCCGGGTCAGTTTTTCCTGCAGTTTTCCCGCTTTTGACAGCAGGCTTTTTAACTGCTGATCAGCCTCATTTCCAAAAGTCCGGTCAGGATAAGCCGCCGCTGCGCTTTTTATTTTTCCGGTAAGAAGATCAATCACTGCACTATGCTTATTCTTGTGTAATGCCCTGGCAAAAATCCTGGCGATAAATGGAGCTGGAAATTTCTTATAAACATGCAATAACCGAAGCAGCGAAAAATCCCGGGCTTCTTCTGCCAGCCCTTCCATTACCTGAAATGCTGCTGCAGACGGCTTCCAGGGGTCTTCCTTTGGCACAATATACTGTTTCGGCACTGCCGGATAACAACAATAATTCAACGGTGGAAAGTCCGCCAGCTGCACAAGTGCCCTTTCTTCTTCTGTACAAAACTCTTCTCCCAGATATTCCAGCTTATCTCTTGCAATGGCGATCCGATATTCCAGCTGACGCAGATATTCATATCCAGGCACCCAGAAATGACCGATCTCCCCATAGTTATAAAGATAAACCTCCAGATCCAGCATTCTGAAAAACAGGGTGACTACGTTCTCCCCCTGCCATACTACCAGTATATATTCATCCCCTTCCTGACTTAAGGATGATTTCAGAGGGCCTTCATAATTCTCCATATAAGAGCCTGTAAGTCTGGCATCCCGGAAAATGAGAAAGCTTTCTACGGCATCATTCATCAAATAAACAAGGCGGATATCACCTGGAATTTTCTCTTTTCCCACTCTGGCAAGGCTGTCTTTTTCGCCCTGTTTCCCCTCATTATTTTCATATGTCTCATAACATTCCCATTCAGCCTGTGCTCCGTTTTCTTTCGGAAACAGCAATTCAAATTGCTCCTGTTCCAAAAGCTCCTCCAGCATTTCAAATGTATCCTGCATCTTGTGATTACCTCAAACTGTTCGATTCCTGTTTCCAATTTCACTTTTTATTATATGGGTATCTGACAGAAATGTCAAAATAACGACAACAGATATATAGCTATAAAATAAATAGCATACAATTTACAGCTTACATTTTTCATATATTTTCTATATACTTTATATTATGGATAAAGAAGCTGTCGTTCCATAATATAAGAACCCGCAGGCAATCAGGAAGCGGTGAAACCGTTCCATAGATTGCCAGAGCATGTTTGAAGAAACTGTTTGAAAAGGGTTTTCTGCAAGATGTGCGTCAGAATTTGCAGGAGATTTTGTTCAAATTGGAAAGCAGCTTAAATGCGTGTAAAATCACAGGTAAGCCAGTTCGGCACCTGTTAAAAAGATTGGAGAACGAATATGAATCAGATTGATTACGAAAACTTAGGATCCCGAATGAAAGAACTGCGAATCAAAATGAAGCTTACCCAGGCAGAAGTTGCCAAAGCTCTGAATGTAACTCCTGGCTACATCAGCAACGTGGAGAATAACCGTACTGCAATGTCCCTGCGTATCCTTATTTATTATGCAAGGCTGCTGAACATCTCTCTGGATTCCCTGATTGGCAGAATTGATTCTGAATACCGTGAAACTGCCCTGGACCGCGAGCTTTCCGAGCAGGTACATAAAATGAGTATTCCAGAGAAACAAAAGCTTCTGAAAACCATGAAGGTATGGATGGAAGAAGATTGATTCTGAACGTAAAAGGGGCTGTCTATTTCCTGACAGCCCCTTTTGTAACTTTATGGTGTTTATAGTATTATATCAGATTTTATTCCCCCCCATTTCTGTGATAGTATCACATACTTTTCTTTTTTGCCTTGCGGACCAGTTTTCGGATCAGGACTACAATAAGAATAATAATTACAAGGAAGAGCAGGCAGATCAGCACGATCATTACTGAGAATCTATTGGGATTTTTCACCAGATCAATAATATTTGTGCTGTCATCTACAACCTTACGGTTATGAGTGACTGCATAATATTCCGGTACATTAGCAATTCCATCCCCGTCTGTATCTTCAAAAGACTGCATGTATCTTGCAATAGCATCCCACGCTTTCAATTCCCTGCCATCTTCCATGATTGCTTGATCTTCCAGATTTTCAATTGGATTTCCGTTCTTATCCTTTGGTTCAAGGGACAGCAGGCCATAGGACATTTTCATTACAGAGCCAAGCATTTGTCCTGTATACAAGTCAGTCACAACATGGTACAGTTTATCATCCTGAATTTCAATTCTTTCTCCATCTTCTCTGGTCAGATAACAGTCCGTCACCTTATTCAGAATCATTCGATGAGGATTATATGTAAAATTCAGTCCGCTGCAATACAATCTTGCAGTTGTCATAAAATCCGAAACAGAAGCGTCTACTTCTGCTGCCAGCTTCAATTCTTTTCCTGTCAGATATGCATTGATAAGAGGATATCCTGCTACACCGTCTTTTCCAATTCCCAGAGAAAAAGAATTGTAAACATCCTCTACTGTAATATTGCCTTTTGTATATGTGTCACGGACGTTCCGCTTGGCACAACCGCTACGTCTACCGGATTCCCATCGTAATACTCTGAATTTTCCACAGCATATACATACGCATCAGACATAATATCGCCAAGATTCAGTTCTTCATGCTTTGTACCCATCTCTTCCAGACTGTTGAATTCAATATCGTTCTGAGCCAGAACCTCATCCCTGGTGTACCCAAAATCTGCAAGATAATTGGTGTCTACTGTATCCATTAATTCATCAATGCGTTTCTGTGTTTCCTGATCCGGCTTGATCTCATCAGACACAGGAATCAGCTCGTAGGAGGTCATTTCCCAACGTCCGTCCTCCTTCTGTGTCATCGAAAGTGATCCAAGATTTCTTCCATACTCACCGCAGGATACAATATATGTATTCCCATGCTTAATGGCTTCATTCAGCTCTGTATGGGAATGTCCACTGATGATCAGATCCAGATCCGGCACCTTTTTTGCAAGAATTTCATCCTCTGACTTGTCCTCGTCCTCCCAGGTTCCTCCATGGGACACACATGCGATCATATCCACATTCTCGTTTTTCTTAATCTCCGTTACCGTCTGCTTTACTGCCTCTACCGGATCTTTAAACAGAAGTTCACATGTAGGCGCACATTCCAGGCATCTTTTCCAAATACACCAACCACAGCAATTCTCGTATCACCCTTTTGAACCACAACATAATCTTTCACGCCGTACGCTTCAAATGCTTCTTTGATCTGCTTCTGCCCATCATTTAAGCCATCTTTCTCCATAGCGTCCCAATCCACGTTGCACACTGCGATTTCCGGCACTGTCTCACCGGAATTTATGGCTGCTTTCAGCATATTTGCCAGTCCCTTTGACCGGTAGTCGTATTCGTGATTTCCAAAAGTAGTCACATCATACCCCAGATATCCCAGCATTCGAGCTCCGCTGCCTCCGTATCATATACATCTGGATCAATGTACCATGAAAATCTCCGCCATCCAATACCAGGTATCTGGATTGTCTTTCTTCTTTTCATCCATCAGGGTTTTTATTTTCGCAAAACCGCCAACTTCTTTTTGCTGTCCATCTACAATTGTTGAAAAGCTGTCCAAATGGGAATGAGTATCATGGGTAAACAAAACGTCTACCTTTTTCGTCCCAGCTGCTGTCACAGGAATATCCAGTACAAGCAGAAGCAGTGTTGCAATTGTTAATACAATTGACAAAATTCGTTTCCGTGTCTTCATAACTTCTCCTTTTCATTCAAAAGATCTTCATCTGATTTCTATAGCATATCTTCTGCCAGCATCTCCTGATATCCGGCTGTCCTGTATTTTCCGATCAGCGCTGCCACCGGCTTTAACCTTTCATCCGTTATTCGTTCCAGTATTTTCAGCCGCTTAGGTGATATGACCTCTTTGGACCTGCATCTTTCGTAATCCGCGGCTTCCATATGCCAGTAATAAAATTCGCCCTTATAATACTGTGACAGTTTCTGTGCGATCAACACACCTTCCGGATCCAGATCTCCTGCATAATAAATCCGTGTTTCGGATTTTGCAAGTAAATCCAATGCCATCAAACCTGCCAGTCTTGGCTGACCGTTCATGCACATATATGCTTTTTCCTTATGATCTGTTTCTTCTTTTCCACAAAGCATGGCAAAAACCGAAGGATTTTCCACAATATATA
>ENA-OQEX01000688-OQEX01000688.1-human-gut-metagenome-genome-assembly--contig:-NODE-688-length-16426-cov-5.905270_pt1 | contig 16426 bp, 21 predicted proteins | sample MGYA00242802_ERZ504649 | MGnify/ENA primary metagenome ERZ504649 (study PRJEB26092, sample SAMD00036194) | human gut metagenome | host: Homo sapiens | study: EMG produced TPA metagenomics assembly of...
CTGGCCATGGGTTACTCCGGCCTGTACGGCCCCGGCATCAATATGCACCGCACCGCTTACTCCGGCCGTAACTTCGAGTACTACTCTGAGGACCGTTCGTGGCTGGCACCATCTGCGCTGCTGAGGTGCAGGGCATCCAGTCCAAGGGCGTCTACGTCTACCTGAAGCACGTCGCCCTGAACGACTCCGAGACCAGCCGCCGCGGTGTCAACACCTGGCTGAACGAGCAGACCGCTCGTGAGATCTATCTGGAAGTCGCTGACAAGGCCATCACCGATGGCGGCGCCTGGAGCGTCATGACCGGCTTCAACCGCTGGGGTGCTACCTGGTGCGGCGCGAACGCCAACCTGCTGACCGGCTTCCTGCGCGGCGAGCTGGGGATGCGCGGCATGTGCATCACCGACTTCTCCGGTTCCAGCCAGTACATGGACCTGGTGGACGGCCTCATCGCCGGCTCCGACATCTGGGACAGCCCGATGCCCAAGATCCACACCACCAAGGCTGCAAACTATGAGAACGATGCCTACATCGTCACCCAGATGCGCAATGCGATGCACCACATCCTCTACACCGTGGTCAACTCCAACGCCATGAACGGCTGGGCTTCCACCGATACCCTGAAGACCATCACCCCGTGGTGGCAGACCGCCATCTATGCGCTCATCGCAGTGCTGGCTGTCCTGACCATCCTGTGCGCATGGCAGCTGAGCAAGGCCCTCAAGGCGAAGAAGAGCATGGTCGATACCGCTCCCGCAGCTGACCAGAAGTAATTCCGGCGCAGATTTCCACAACTATTAAGAACAAATGGCAGCCTGTCCCCCAGAACGGCGGGCAGGCTGCCATTTTTTGTAAGAAAAAAGGAGACACCGCAAATGGGTGAACAAACCGCAAAGGCGCCGGGCCTGAACCGCGCCAAGACCTACCAGCTGGTGCTGTTCCCGCTGAACAACGGCGCAACGAACGTGTACTATGTGCTGGTGCTTTCCTACATCGCCACCTTCGGCAGCAAGGTGCTGGCCCTGTCCATGATCTTCGCTTCGGTCATGGTCACCGGTATGCGCCTGTTCGACGCGATCACCGACCCATCATCGGCGCTCTGATGGACCGCACCAACGGCAAGTTCGGCAAGTTCCGGCCCTTCATGGTCATCGGCAACCTCATCATGGCAGCAGCATCCTCGTGCTGTACTGCCTGACCCCGCTCATCCCCGCCAGCTCGATGGGCCTGCGCTATGGGGCTTTCGCGGCTCTGTACGCGGTCTGGGTCATCGGCTACACCTTCCAGACCAGCTGCACCCGTTCCGGCCAGACCGTTCTGACCAACGACCCCAAGCAGCGCCCCCTGTTCACCATTTTCAACACCGTCGGCTCTCTGCTGGGCATGGGTGTGATGCAGTTCTTCGCCCCCATCCTCGCCAAAAACTATGAGGGCGGCTATGCCTCTGCCGGTTTCTTCCGCACCCTGGCTCCTGTGGGCATCGTCATCTCCATCCTCCTCACCGTTCTGGCCATCATCGGCATCTGGGAGAAGGACCGGCCCAAGTACTTCGGCATCGGCGGCGAGGTCAGCGAGAAGGTCAAGCTGCACGAGTACGTCCAGATCATCAAGAACAATAACCCCATGCAGCGTCTGATGGTGCTGGTGCCGGCTGCAAGCTGGCTCTCTCCATCGCCACCAACACCACCGTCCTGTGTATGCTGTACGGCTGCATGATGGGCAGCTATGACGGCCTGTACCTGCCCATGATGGTGCTGGGCTACGTCTTCAGCGTGCCCTTTTTCCTGCTCACCGTCCGCACCAGCCAGAAGGAGGGCCAGAAGGCCAGCCTGATGAAGTACGTCAGCGTGGCATTCATCTGCTACATCGGCGTGCTGGTGCTGCTGCTGCTCTGGGGCCGCAGCGACGCCTTCACCCTGTCCATTATGGGTGACAACGGCCTGTCCATCAACCTCTACACCATCCTCTTCATCGCATTCTTCGGCATCGGCTACGGCGCATACTACGCCACCGCCGATATGCCCATCCCCATGGTCGCCGACTGCTCCGACTACGAGACTTACCGCAGCGGCAGCTACATCCCCGGCATCATGGGTACGCTGTTCAGCCTGGTGGATAAGCTGGTGTCCAGCCTGTCCGCTACCGTCGTCGGCATCGCTGTGAGCTTCATCGGCCTCGAGAGCCTGCCCACCCAGTACGACCCCTACACCCCCGGCATGAACTGGGTGGTCATCGTGCTGTTCTGCATCATCCCGATGGTGGCCTGGGCCGCTACCCTTATCGCCATGAGGGGCTACACCCTGACCGGCGAGAAGATGAAGGAGATCCAGGCGGTCAACGCCTGCCGCCGCGACGCTGTGGCCAACGGCATGAAGCTGGAAGAGGCCATGACCAAGTGGCAGAGCATGGACCAGCTGCCCGCCGAGTACCGCAGCTGAGCCTGTAAAGAGGAAGAACATGGAACAGAATGTACTGAACACTGACCTGACCGGCAAGGTGGCCGTCGTCACGGGCGCAAGCGGTACCCTGTGCTCCATCTTCGCCAAGGCTCTGGCCCGGGCGGGCGCGAAAGTCGCCCTGCTGGGCCGCAATATGGAGAAGCTCAAGGCTCTGGCCGACGAGATCGAGGCCGAGGGCGGCATCGCCAGGGGCTACACCTGCAACGTCATGAACAAGGCCAACTGCCTGCAGGTGGCTGAGGACGTGATGGCAGAGCTTGGCTCCTGCGATATTCTGGTGAACGGTGCCGGCGGCAACAACGCCCGCGCCAACACTGACAAAGAGTATTTCGAGATGGCCGACCTCGAGGACGATACCGTGACCTTCTTCGACCTCGACGAGAGTGGGGTAGAGATGGTGTTCGACCTGAACTTCATCGGCACCCTGCTGCCCACTCAGGCCTTCGCCCGCCAGATGGTGGGCGTCCGGGCTGCAACATCCTCAACATCTCCAGCATGAATGCTTATCTGCCCCTGACCAAGATACCGGCCTACTCCGGCTCCAAGGCCGCTGTGACCAACTTCACCCAGTGGCTGGCCGTCCATTTCAGCAAGGTCGCATCCGGGTGAACGCCATCGCCCCGGGCTTCTTTGCCAGCGAGCAGAACGCCAGCCTCCTCTACAATGAGGACGGCACCCCGACGGCCCGTACCAACAAGATCCTCGCCGCGACCCCCATGGGCCGCTTCGGCGACAGCGAAAAGGACCTTGTGGGCGCACTGCTGTTCCTGCTGAACAATGACGCTGCCGGTTTCATCACCGGCATCTGCCTGCCCATCGACGGCGGCTTCTCCGCCTATTCGGGCGTGTAAAAGCACAAAAAAGCTCTGGCTTTCGTACGAAAGCCGGAGCTTTTTTGTGCTTTTCAGGACTCTTTTTCTACATATGGAGACTTCACCCTCGAAGCCCTCATTCTTTGTGATGGTGAAACGGATATTCACGCCCCACTTGCTCGCGGTCTTGGTCTGCCTGCCTGATAAGCGGTCCTTCCGAAAACCTTCTTTATAAATCACAGCTCGGCGAAGCCCCCGCCTCCGGTACTCCCGGAGGCGGGGGCTTTTTTGTCCTTTTTGGGGCGGGAAGAAAAGAAAAACGGGCAGTTCGGATGTGAAAGATGACGGAACAGTTGTGTTTGGGGACGATTTGAGGTATTATAAAATAGTTGAAGTATACCCTCCGGCCGATCGGAGGACGTACCTATAAGAGAACAAAAAGGAAACTGCGGATGAGATCAGCGCGGAAAGAACTGAATCAGAGGGTCTGCAAGGCCAGCCCGGAAAAGACATCCGGCGTGGCTCTGCGCCCGCGCGCCATGCCGCAAAGCACGCGAAAAAGCGCTCGCTCTTTGGCCGGGCAAAGCAGGAGGACCCCGTCCCGGAGACTGCGGCCCCGGCTCCGCAGCCCGAGGCGGCAGAAGAAGAGCATACCTATACCGCGCCCGCTGCGCCGCCGTCCGCCATCCCGCCGGTGGAGCCTGTCCTGACGCCTTCGGCCCCGCCGAAGTCTGTGAAGCGGAAGCTCAATGTCCTTCAGCCAGCCAGTCGGCCCGAGGCAGCTGCGCCCAAGCCGCCGGAGCAGGACGACTCTGCGGCAGCTCTGGATCCCACCGGAGCAGCGGTGCCGGAAGGGGACGAAAGCGCAGAAAAGGCCGCTCCGGCGGAGAAGAAGTCCTCCCGCAGCAAGCGTGGATCCCGCTATGAGGGATGGGAGTCGGTGCTTACATCGTTCCAGCGTTTCCTCGATACTCTTTCTATCCGGCTCCTGTGCGAAGTCTTTCTGCGGCAGGTGAGGCGGCTGTTCGTCGTGGGCGTCGTGTGTACGCTGATGTTCATGTGCGTGCTGACCACGGTCAAGAGCTTTTCGGCCACTACCACCATGTCGCTGAACTACGAAGAGAGCGTGACCGGCAAGACGCCCAACGGCGCCCGCTTCAGCGAATCGGAATTTTTGACGCAGGAGTATCTTGAGGCTATCTTACAGGCCACCGGCCTGCAGGATGACCTGACCACCAGTGAGCTGGCGGACTGCATCTCCATCTCGCCGACCAACAGTAAGCTCGTGACCGAGGAGGACGACTATTATATCAGCTCGTCCTATCACATCGACCTCAAACTGCCGTGGTCGCTCTGGGGCAAGATCACGGCGCAGGATCTCCTCGACCAGATATGCCGGGTCTACCTCAAGCGCTTTACGGCAGATTACCGCATCAATGCGACCTCGCTGGACATCAGCTTTGATTATGCCGATATGGACTACGAGGAGATCGGCTCCTATTTCCAGATGATGATAGGCCGCATCAACAATTATCTCACGGTGCGCAACGACCAGGCCGCTCCTATCTGTCCACCAGCGGCCAGAGCTACAACGCCATCAAAAAGCAGGTACAGAATCTGCAGAGCTACACCCTGTCGGAGTACCAGAGCTATATCTGGGAAAACGGCGTGGCCAAGAACAACGCCCGCTGCATCGACGACCTCAACGAGCTGAACCGCACCCTGCGGTGGAGCGAGATGAGCGACTCCCAGAAGAGTGACATCTTTATGACCATCCTGGACAACTACAACAACAAGATGGTCTCCTCGGTGCTCATCCCCACCTACGACAGCGATGGCTCGTTCTATATGTCCCGCACCAAGGTCGGCATCGACGATCTGGCCCTGCGGGCCAATGAGCTGCTCACCTCGGCCGTGGACGCCAGAAGACCATCACGACCAATAACTCCAAGATCACGGCGCTGGAGCAGCCCACCGGGGCGCGTGAGCTGCAGGTGGCCCAGTCGATGGTGGATACCATCACCCAGCAGCTCGCCAGCATCGTGACCGCAACGCGGGAGCTGGACGCGACTGCTATGCCCAGCGCATCAGCAGATATCTGGTGTTCAACGGGCCGGAGTCCTCGTTTATCAAACGGTATAACGTCAAGCCCAGCGTGATGCTGGCGGCTGTGATATGCGCCGTGTGGTATCTGGCTGCTGTCGTCAGGATGAGCCGCCGGCGGCAGCGTGAACGCCTGCGGGCAGAGAACGAATGACATCCGTCTTTCTGACAGGATGGAGGAAGAATGAAAAGTTTTGATTTGCTGCGCTACCTCAAAAAGTGGTGGTTCCTCATCATGCTCATCACAGCGGTAGGCTGTCTGGGCGTGTATGAGTTTATTTCGTCGCGGCAGTCGTATACGGCCACAGCCATCATCCAGTACACCAACGCGAATGCAAGTCAGGGCAGGAACGCCGACGGCTCCAGGATAGACCCCACCGAGATCACGTCGGCCTCGGTCATCAACCAGACCATCCAGCAGCTGGGGCTGACAGCCAGCACCGAGAGCATCCGCTCCAAGATCTCCGTCAAAGAGGTCATCCCGGAGGATGAGCAGACCAAAAAGGAGACGGCGCTTGCCGACGGTGAGGAGTATGAATATCACCCCACCATCTATGCCGTTTCGTTCACCGTGGCCAGCAAGGACGCCACCGACTACGCCCGCAATGTGCTGGACGCGGTGCTGACGAACTACTTCAAATATTACAGCGAGACCCATGTGGACTCGGAGCTGTTCCCCAACAACGCCAGCAATGTCTCGGTGGCGAACTACGAGTACATCGACTGCGTGGAGATCCTGCGCAATAACGCCAACGAGAGCGTGGCCTACCTTCGGAAGAAGGCCGACGAAAAATACGGCTTTTACAGCGTGAGATCGGGATACTCGTTCTCGGACCTCGTGTCGGAGTACGAGTATCTGACCCAGAATACCCTGAACGACCTCTACGCCTATATCGTCAACCATAAGCTGGTGCGGGACCATATGCTTCTGGTCAACACGAAGAAGAACATCGTGATGCGCTACCAGCTCCAGATCGACAGCCTGAACGGAAATATCGCGGAGGCCAAGAGCATCATCGACCAGTTCGGCGATAAGACGCTGGACGGTGCGGCAGTCTACTCCGGAAGCCGGAATTCTGACGGCGGCGAGACCCAGATCGTCAGTGACGTGGTGCGGGACTCGAGTGTCCAGCCCTCCGGCAATGTCACCACCACCTACGATAAGCTCATCCAGAACTATGCCGACCTCCACGCCAGGCGCATCGACGCCACCATTGTGCAGGGGCAGGCGCAGGAGATCCTGGACATTTACGCCGATGTGACCCAGGACACCGACCCCCGCAGTGCCGAGGCACAGTGGGCCAGCGCCCGCATCGACGAGCTGGTGCAGAAGTTCACGAGCCTGTATGACCTCGCACTCATGACCATCGACGAGTTCAATCAGGTCAACGGTGCGGACAACATCGAGATGAAGAACAGCGTCGTTGTCACCGAGAAGCTCAACCTGAAGCTCTATGCGGCCCTGTCGGTGGTGCTCTTCCTCTTTGTGGGATGCTTCTGCGCCATCTTCCTGGGCCGTCTGGGCGACTTTGTGGATTACTACCTCTATGTGGACAAGAAGAGCGGCCTGCCCAACCGCGAGCGCTGTGATGCCGCCATCGACCACTACAGCACGACACGCTGAAGGGCCAGTTCACCATCATCTGCATCCAGCTGGATTTTTCGGCCATGAGCCGGAACGATGGCGACAAGGCGCTGCGCCTGCTGGGTGACCAGCTGCAGTATGTGTTCCGCACGCTGGGCTTTGTCGGCTACAATGGAGCAGGCCGCTTTATCGTCCTGCTGGAAAACTGCAGCTTCGATTTGGCGAAAAACTGCGTCAACCGGCTGGGCAGTCTGCTGGCCAAGACTGAGTTCGCCCGGTTCGGCCCCTGCATCTTTGTGGGCGTCGCCAACTCGACCAAGGATAACGCCTATGAGGTCCGCGCTCTGCTGCGGCTGTCCATCCGCCGCTGTGCAGAAGCAAAAGCCCGTCAGGAGGCCGAAAACGCGAAGAATGCGGCTGCCTCGCCGCTGGTGTCCAAAAGCTGAGAGTGAATTATGATAAAAAAGATACTGCATTTTCTGGCACGGCTGCTGCTCCTATTGCTGCTGACGGCCCTTGTTCTGGGCGGCATCCTGCTGTATAACCTCCAGATGAACAAGAGCTTCATCACGACCTTTTATACCGTCACGGTGGATAAGCCGGTGGAAGACCTGCGCATCGTGCTGCTTTCCGACCTGCATCTGAGCGAGTACGGCACCGACAACGCCGACCTTGTGCGGAAGGTGCGCAACCTTGCGCCCGACTTCATCGCCGTGGCGGGCGATATGGATATTGACACAGACCCGGACTACAGCCTTGTGCTGAGCCTGATGCGTCAGCTGGTGGACATTGCGCCGGTGTATTATGCCCCCGGCAACCACGAGTGGGCGGCCCGCTACGCCAACGGCTGCGATGCCATTTTTGACGACATTGAGGCCACCGGCGTCCACTGGATGAACGGAACGTATGAGGACGCCGTCATCAACGGCAAAAAGCTGCGCATCGGCGGCTTCTTCGAGTGGCCCCGCGCCCAGCTGGAACGGGAAAACTCCCGTGCAGTGGCCGACGCGCTGAATGACGAGACGAATGCGCTGGATGATGTCTGCACCATCCTCATCTGCCACTGCCCCGAGGTGCTGGACACCTCGCTGGCCGACGAAAAGTTCGACCTTGTGCTCAGCGGCCACGCCCACGGCGGACAGGTGCGCATCGGCGGGCAGGGCCTGTGGTCTACCAGCCAGGGCTTTCTGCCCAAGTACACCAGCGGCGTCAACCAGATGGGAGAGTCGCAGGTGGTCATCAGCCGCGGCCTCGGCGATTCGGAGCCGTATCCGCGCATCTTCAACCAGCCGGAACTGGTGGTCGTGGATGTGAACTGAGCGGAAAGGACTAAAATAACAAGATGAAGACGTTTCAGAGCAGATGGATACGATATGGGAGCGTGGCACTCTACATTCTGCTTTCCTTTTTGAGCTTTTACTGTGCTTGCTATAAGCTGCCGGTTGGTTTGAAATATGGAATCAATCTTGTGGTTTTTGCATGGGCTTGTGCGGCCTTTTTTGTCTCTCCGCAATTCGAACACGCGCTGTTCTGTCTGCGCTTTTTTATATTGTTTTTCTTTCCGTACCTGATGTTCTGGTTGTGGTCGGCGGGAATATGGATTACAGAGTTTCAAAGCTGGCCGTATATCCTGCGGGGCTCGCAAAATATTATTTATATGCTGACGAACATTTTGTACGTGATTGGAGCGGTATATCTTTTTGATGAAAATGCAACGACATATACGCTTATTTCAATGGCACTTGCAAACTTTGCGGTTTTTGTGCAAGTCGGACTGCGGTTTGGCTTTCCCCGGCTTATTTCAGAATACATTACGCTGCTGTTGACATTTGCGGACAATACTGGTGGTGCAGTACGCCAAATGGAACTTCATGATATGGTCTACGGCTGGGGTACTTATGTCGTGTATTATATGATTCACCCGAGTTTCAAAGGAGAAAAGAATATCTGGAAATTTATCGTTTCTGTTTTTTTCTTTACTCTGGCGATGAAGCGCATTGCAATTCCCGGTGCGATGGCGGCGGTGACGTTCTACTGGGTCATGAAATGGTTCGTAAAGCGCTTTGGAACAAGGCCATTGCGAGGAATCATTACCATAATCACAGTTGTTTCAATCGCGGGTTTGTTTGGGTATCTGATGATTATTCGGAGCGGTCTTTTTATTGAACTTGCAGAACGCTATGACGTGGATTTGATGAGCCGCGACCGACTGTGGACTTTTTATCAGGATATTTATTGGCTGTCTCCGACCTATCTTGGAAAAGGCATCCGATTTATTTACAACTATGGCTCAACGCATATGGAGAATATAGATATTCCTATTGCGGTAGTCCATAATGTGTTTTTGGAGCTGTATATTGAGACGGGTTTTTGGTGCTGGATTGTATGGCTTTTCTATGAGCTGTCATTCCGGGTCAAGAGACTGCTTGAGATGTTCGATGCAGAAGCGGCGCTTGGCATGATGGCGATGAATATTTATGTTTTTTCAACCTATCTGACGGATAATACATCGTTTTATTTTCCTATCAATGTTACATACCGATTGGTGATGATGACATGGTGTTATGAGATTTTACGATACAGGCAAAAAAAGGTGGTAGTACCAGTCTATGATGACTGATATTTCACATGGTTGAAAAGAGAAAAGAACATGTTAGAATATGCGGCACGAGTAGCACTGTTTCTTAAACAGAAGAAGGGTCAGCTACAAAAGAGAAAACAACGGAAGATATTGGAGCGGAAACAGTATACGAAGGAAACGGCTGTCATAGATACAGCTCAGGCGGTGCAGGTGCTGGGAAAGATACGGCCATGCGGAAAAGCGGAATGCAAAGAATTAACATTTCGGGGCGGCTGCGCGGTATCTGTTATTATTCCAGTATATAATGCGGCTGGCACTCTGAGTAAATGTTTGGACTCTGTCTGTGGACAGAAATTGACGCAGGACTTTGAGGTCATCTGTGTCAATGACGGCTCGACAGATGGCTCGGCAGATATTTTGAGCAAGTATGAAAAACGATACCCGGAACTTGTGGTAATAGAAGAGGAAAATCGCGGTGGTGCGGGTGCAAGGAATTGCGGATTGCAGAAAGCAGGAGGAAGGTATCTTTTCTTCTTGGACGCAGATGATTTTCTGCCGCAGGGAGTGCTGCAAAAGCTGTTGGACGATGCACAGCAGTCGGGTGCTGAAATCGTGATTGGAAAAACCGCAAGGTGTCTGACGTCAAGAGAAATCATTGTGCAACCGAGGACTGAAGAAAGCCGGGAGGAAAAAAGCCTTTGGTCGGCCAGAAAATACGGAATGGGAACGCCGTGGGGCAAACTGTATAAAGCCTCGCTCTGGGAAAAGACGCAGTTTTTTGAGGGCTATGGCTTTGAGGACAGCATTGTTTATCTGGATATTTACCCACAATGCAAAAAATTTTATCTTGAGGGAACTCTGAGCTATTGTTTCCGAAGCGGCAAAAATAGTCTATATAAGCGGCAGAAAAATTCGGCGAAAGGCATCGACGCACTCTGGATTGTGATAAAGCTGTACAACACGCTCAGGAGATAGGAGCAGACATATATAGCAGTGAGTATTATCAACTGATTTTATGGCATCTGAGTACAGTCATGTACGGCAGACTGACACAGTTTGAGTCGCGTGAGATTCTTGAGAGCGCCTTTGTCGTGGCGGCAGAGTTTATCTGTAAGACCTTTACCGGAAAGGAAGAGTATGCGTTTGTGGGCGATGAGAGTGAAAAAGAAATCTATCGTCTGCTGGAAAAGAGCTTTCAGGAGAGAGACTTTGGAATGTGGGTGCAGTGCAGTAAAGCGCTGTAAGCTTTGGTGAAAAATACAGTGAGAAGTACGGCAATGAAAATTTTGATGATCAACAAATTCCTCTACCCCAACGGCGGCTCTGAGACCTATATGTTCGAGCTGGGAAAGCAGCTGGAACGGATGGGCCATGAGGTGCAGTATTTCGGGATGGAGCATGAGGGCCGGTGTGTGGGCAACCGGGTGGATGCCTACACCGGCAGCATGGATTTCCACGGCGGCAGCAAGCTGACGAAGCTTACATACCCGCTCAAGACCATTTATTCGTCCGAGGCCCGGCAGAAGCTGCGGCTGGTGCTGGATGATTTTCGACCGGATGTTATCCATCTCAACAATTTCAACTATCAGTTGACGCCCAGCATCCTCCTTGAGGCGGACAAATGGCGGAAGGAGAGCGGACACGCCTGCCGCATCCTCTACACGGCCCACGACTACCAGCTGGTCTGCCCGAATCATATGTGCTGTCGGATGGACGGACAGGTCTGTGAGGACTGCCTCGGCGGGAAGCTCACGTCCTGCATCCGGAATAAGTGCATCCACGGCTCCGCCGCCAAGAGCGCCATCGGCTTTGCGGAGGCTGCGTTCTGGCGGTGGAAAAAGGTCTACAAAAAGCTGGACGCCATCGTCTGCTGCTCGGAGTTCATGAAGAAAAAGCTGGATTCTGACCCCATCCTGCGGGAGAAAACGGTGGCGATGCACAACTTTATTTCCACAAAGAAAGCCCCGGCTGTGGAAAAACAGAACTATGTGCTCTACTTCGGCCGCTTTGCGAAGGAAAAGGGCATCGAGACCTTCCTGAAAGCCTGCAAGGCCTTGCAGGACATCCCCTTTGTGGCGGCGGGCAGCGGCCCGCTGGAAGGGGAGCTGGCCGGCATCCCGAACCTGAAAAATGTGGGGTTCCAGTCGGGCAAGGCTCTCGAAAAACTCATTGTGGAGGCGCGGTTCAGCGTCTACCCGTCGGAGTGGTATGAGAACTGCCCCTTTTCGGTGATGGAGTCGCTGATGTACGGCACGCCGGTGCTGGGCGCAGACATCGGCGGCATCCCGGAGCTCATCGACGAGGGCGTGAACGGCGAGCTGTTCGAGAGCGGGAATGCGGACGCGCTGACAGAGAAGATACGCGCCCTCTGGGATGACCACGCCCGGCTGGACGCTTATACCAGAGCCTGCGGGACGACCCGCTTTGACACTGTGGAAGAATATGCGGAAAAACTGATGCCCCTGTACCAGAGATAAAAACGGAGGAGAAGGATTCATGGCAACCAAGAAACTGAACGGGACCGTTATCGTCACCTACCGCTGCAACGCGCGCTGCACCATGTGCAACCGCTATAAGGCACCCTCGAAGCCCGAGGAAGAGATCAGCCTCGAGACTATCCGCAAGCTGCCGCCCATGTATTTTACCAACATCACCGGCGGCGAGCCCTTTATCCGCACAGATCTGAAAGACATCGTGCGGGAGCTGCGGAAGAAGTCGGACCGCATCGTCATCTCCACCAACGGCTTCTTCACCGACGTATCCTCGACCTGTGCAGGGAGTTCCCCGACATCGGCATCCGTATCTCCATCGAGGGCCTCGAGCGGACCAACAACGAGATACGCGGCCTCGCCGACGGCTACAACCGCGGCTACACCACCCTGAAAAAACTCCGGGAGATGGGCATGAAGGATGTGGGCTTCGGCATGACCGTGCAGGACAAGAACGCCCCCGACCTCGTCCCCCTCTATCGCCTGTCGGATGAGATGGGGATGGAATTCGCCACCGCCACCCTGCACAACAGCTTCTACTTCGTGGAGGCCAAGAACATCATCCACGACCGCCCCATGGTGGCGAAGAACTTTGAGGCCTCATCAACGAGCTGCTGCGGAGCAATTCGCCCAAAAAGTGGTTCCGCGCCTACTTCAACCATGGCCTCATCAACTACCTCTACGGCCAGAAGCGCCTGCTGCCCTGTGATATGAGCTTCGATACCTTCTTCATCGACCCCTACGGCGACGTCATGCCCTGCAACGGCACCAAGGATAAAGAGGTGATGGGCAACCTGAACACCCAGAGCTGGGACGCGCTGTGGAGCAGCCCCGAGGCCGAGACCGTCCGCGCCAAGGTGCGCCACTGCGACCGCGACTGCTGGATGATCGGCTCCGTCTCGCCGGCCATGCACAAATATATCTGGAAGCCGGGCTTCTGGGTGCTGACCCATAAGCTCAAGGCGCTGTTCACCAAGACTCCTTACAGGATGTATGAGCTGAAAGTCTGCCGCGACTACCGGGACGGCAGGGTGTCGAAGGAAGCGCTGGACCGCTGCTCCACCTGCGACCTCAACTGCGTGGTCAACAACGGCCTGAGCGCCGCGTCGCAGGAGCAGCTGCGCCATAAGTCCGGCGAGGAGATCGTGGACGCCGATATTGCCAGCCAGCTCAGACAGTGAGGATGCCGCTATGAAAATACTCATCGTTCGCCCCTGGCCCAGCGTGCTGGATGTGACCAAGAACACCTACAATATCCAGGAAGTGGGACTTGCGAAGGCGCTGGTGAAGCGCGGCCATCCCACCGACATCCTGTTCTGGACGGACGGCGACGAGATGACCGTAAAGGTCGAGGTGGAGGGGGCAAAGCCCATCCATGTCTTCTACCGCCACGGGAAAGTCCTGCTCAAAAACGTCTGGTTCAAAGGGCAGGAGAAGCTCTTTGCCCGGTATGATGTGCTGCAGACCGCCGAGTATAACCAGATGTTCTCGTGGCATCTGGCGGGGAAATACCCCGAAAAGACGGTGGTCTACCACGGCCCCTACTACTCGCCCTTCAACAAGAACTATAACCGGATGTGCAGAGTGTTCGACGCCCTCTTCGTGGGGCGCTACCGCCGCCGCGGCACCCGTTTCCTGACCAAGAGCGAGCTGGCCCGGAAATTCCTGCTGGAAAAGCGTCTCTCGCCGGAGCAGGTGACGACGGTGGGCGTCGGCATCGACGGGGAGCTCCTGCGTGACCGCCCGGACGCCGGGCAGACGGAACTCGAGCAGAAGATGCGGGCGCAGAAAACGGGCCTGAAGCTGCTTTATATCGGCCGCATCGAGCCCCGGCGGGACCCCTTCTTCCTGCTGGATGTGCTGGCCGAAGTGCGGAAAAGCGACCCGGACGCCTGCCTTTACATCATCGGCGGCGGCGACGCGGAGTATGTGGACAGCGTGAAAGCGGCCATCGGGGAAAAGGGGCTGGAACGCTGCGTCTTCTGGCAGAAAAAAGCCCCCCAGTATCAGATGAAGGGGGTCTACCAGCAGGCGGATCTCTTCCTGCTGCCGACGGAGTACGAAATTTTCGGCATGGTGCTGCTGGAGGCGATGTTCTTCCGCCGGGTGGTGCTGACCACCCCCAACGGCGGTGCGGATATGCTGCTGCGCAGCGGGGAGAACGGCCTTGTGCTGGAAAAATCGGACCCGGCCCGCTGGGCGAAAGCCCTGCTGGACACGGCCGCCGACCCGGAAAAGAAGGCCCGGATGGAGCAGGCGGCCTATGAGACGGTCATCCATGAGAACACATGGGACGCCCTCGCCGACCGCTTCCTTGCAGTCTATGAAAAGAGATAAAACGCCAAAAAGGCTGCCGCACGTTTTGTGCAGCAGCCTTTCGTTATTTCTGATACAAATCCAGCGTTTCCTCCACGATGCGCTCCCACGGGAAGCGGGTGCAGACATACTCGGCGGCGAGCCACTTGAACATTCGGACGGTATTGGGGTGGCTGAGGGCGTAGGTGAGCTTCTGGGCCAGGTCGTCCATGTCGCTTTTGCGAAAGGAGATGCCGTTGTCGTGGATGACGTTGGTGCATTCCTCGATGTCGGAGGTGATGACGCAGTTGCCGTAGCTCATGGCTTCCAGCAGGCAGAGGGGCATTCCCTCGAGGTCGCTGGGCAGGACAAAGAGGCAGGCGTTGCTGTAAAGCTCTTCCCGCAGCGCACCGTCCACGAAGCCGGTGAAGATGACTCGTTCGTCGCCGCCGGCCTGCTCTTTCAGCTTGTCCATGTACCACTGGGTATCGGAGGAGCCGCCTGCGATGACCAGCTTTTTGTCAGTGTCCAGCTTTTTGAAGGCGTCCACCAGATAGTGACAGCCCTTTTCCGGCACCATGCGGCCAGATAGAGGATGTAGGAGTCCTTTTCGAGGCCGTACTTTTCCCGGATGATGTCGGCGGGGACAGGGACCGCAGGGTTGACGCCGTTGGGGATATAGTGGGTGGTGCGGCCATAGGTGTCCAGAAAGTATTTCTGGGTGCCGTGGTTGAGCACGATGATCTCATGGGCGCACCGCGCGCCGATCTTTTCACCCATGTGGATGTACCAGGAGCCGAAGGAACCCTTCCACTTGTCCCGCGCCCAGTCCAGACCGTGGATGGTCAGGATGACCCGCTTGCCGGTCAGGCGGGGGATCCAGGAGAACATGGCAGGGCCTTCCGCGTGGACATGGACCACGTCATAGGGCCGAAAGCCGCCGCAAGGCAGCCGAAGAAGCTGGATGTCACAGCCGCGAGGCCCTTGCGGTCGATGGTGGGCAGATGCCTGAGGCGGATGCCCCGGTACTCGTCCAGATGCTCGGCGTCGTATTCTCTGCCGCTGACGTGATGGCCGGAGCGGTTGTAGCAGGTGACGGCGTGGCCGTGTACGACCATCCGCGCCGCCAGTTCTTCCACCACGACCTCAATGCCGCCTTCCCGTGAGGGAACACGCTTATGCCCTACCATCGCGATCCGCATCGTTGCATCCGTTCCTTCTCGTTTTATTTCTGGGTGCGAAAGGTTACTCGGTTCGCCTCCAAATGACATAAAATGACAACCTGATTTAATATAGTCTCATTGTACACAATGTCGGAAGAAAGGTCAAGATTTGAGCTAAGATTCTTAGCCGACCGCCAGAGAGGAAAAAAACTCCCCTCCGGGCGGGAGGGGAGCGGAAAAACCAAGATCAATCGTCGTCGCTGTCGAGCTTGAGCACGGCGGTGAACGCCTCGCTGGGCAGGGAGACGCTGCCGAGCTGGCGCATCTTCTTTTTGCCCTCTTTCTGCTTTTCCAGCAGCTTTTTCTTGCGGGAGATGTCGCCGCCGTAGCACTTGGCCAGCACATCCTTGCGCATGGCCTTGACCGTCTCGCGGGCGATGATCTTGCCGCCGATGGCCGCCTGAACGGGGATCTCGAAGAGGTTGCGCGGGATGTTGTCCCGCAGCTTCTCGCAGATGCGGCGGCCCTTGGCGTAGGCGTTGTCGCGGAAGACGATCATGGACAGAGCGTCTACGGGGTCGCCGTTGAGCAGGAAGTCCAGCTTGACGAGGTCGCTTTCGCGGTACTCCTTGAACTCGTAGTCGTAGCTGGCGTAGCCGCGGCTCCGGCTCTTGATGCGTCGAAGAAGTCGTAGACGATCTCGCCCAGAGGCAGGGCGTAGTGCAGGTCCACACGCACGTCGTCCATATACTTCATGTCGATGAGGACGCCGCGCTTGTTCTGGCACAGGTCCATCAGGCTGCCGACGTATTCGTTGGGGGTGTAGAGGTGGACGTCCACGAAGGGCTCCTCCTGCTTGACGATGTTGGAGGGGTCGGGGTAGCTGGACGGGTTGTCTATCATCTCCACGGTGCCGTCGGTCAGGGTCAGACGATAGCGGAC
>ENA-OQEX01000689-OQEX01000689.1-human-gut-metagenome-genome-assembly--contig:-NODE-689-length-16389-cov-11.060079_pt1 | contig 16389 bp, 19 predicted proteins | sample MGYA00242802_ERZ504649 | MGnify/ENA primary metagenome ERZ504649 (study PRJEB26092, sample SAMD00036194) | human gut metagenome | host: Homo sapiens | study: EMG produced TPA metagenomics assembly of...
AGTTGCCTGGCCGGCGACGCCGTGGCGACGGTTGCGAGGGCGTGGACTGGCGGCTGCAGCGCAGATGGCGCTGGCGTAACCGGCGGGGAGGCCTAATATGGCCGAACTCACGCCTCGCATGAAGGAGCTCGTCCAGCCTTACCTGGCCGGTATTGAGCCTACGATCCCAACTTTACGCCCACGCGCATCAACCTTTCGGCCAACGAGAACACCTATCCCGTGCCGGCTGGCGTGCGCGAGGCGGTCGACGCCGCCCTGGCTGCCACGCCGCTCAACCGCTATCCCGATCCCATGTCCAACGATCTGCGCGACGAGCTTGCCGCTTGGCATGGTGTGGCGCGCGAGAATGTCTGCGTGGGCAACGGCGGCGACGAGCTGCTCTATAACTACCTGTTGGCGTTTGGCGGCGCGGGACGGACCCTGCTCAACTGCCCGCCGTGCTTTAGCGAGTATGCGTTCTTTGCGTCGCTCTGTCAGACCGAGGTGCGCGACGTGTGGCGCGACCCCGCGACCTTTGAGCTCGACCAGGCAGTCGTGCTTGCGGCGGCGTCCGAGTGCAACCTGGCAATCGTGACCTCGCCCAACAACCCTACGGGTGACGTGGCACCGCTCGACTTTGTCGCGGCGCTGTGCGATGCGTGCCCCGGCATGGTAATGGTTGACGAGGCCTACGTGGAGTTTGCCGACGATTCGTTTGGCGCGGTCACCACGGCGCAGGGGCTTATCGCCGAGCATCCCAACCTGGTGATTCTGCATACGTTGTCCAAGGCGTTTGGCGCTGCCGGTACGCGTCTGGGTTACGTGATCGCGGCGCCGGAAGTCATCGACGTGTTCGCGGCGATTCGCCAGATCTATTCAGTTAACGTGCTGAGCCAGGCGGCAGCACTTGCCTGCGTGCGTGCCCGTGATGCCTACACGCCCGTGGTGGCACAGATCGCATCCGAGCGCGAGCGCGAGCTGTGCGCCCTGCGCGCAATGGCTGCCGAGGGCATGCCCGTGGAGGCATGGCCGAGCGCGGCGAACTTTGTGCTCGTGCGCACGCCGCATGCCACGCGCGTGCGCGAGCGTCTGCGCGACGAGTATTCGATTTTGGTGCGCGACTTTAGCTACGCGCCGGGGCTTGCGGACTGTCTGCGCATCACTGTGGGTACGCCGCAGGAAAACGACGAGGTGCTGGCCGCGTTTGCCGCGCTGGTGAAGGAGGAGATGTAGATGGACCGCTATGCGAGGTAACCCGCAAGACGGGCGAGACCGACATTGTCGTAAAGCTCGACCTGGACGGATCTGGCGTGTGCGATATCTCGACCGGCGTGCCGTTTTTCGACCACATGCTCAACGCTTTTGGCCGCCATGGCCTGTTCGATCTGACGGTGCATGCGGTGGGCGACGTCGAGGTCGACGCGCACCACACCGTTGAGGACACGGGCATTGTGCTGGGCGAGGCGTTTTGCCAGGCGCTGGGCGACAAGGCGGGTATTACGCGCTTTGCCGACGCGGCGATCGCCATGGACGAGACACTCGTGATGGCCGCCGTGGATATCTCGGGTCGCGGGCAGGCCTATTGCGAGCTGCCCGTGCCGACTGAGCGCGTGGGCAGCTTTGATACCGAGCTGGCCGTCGAGTTCTTCTATGCCTTTGCGCGCGATGCCAAGCTCACGCTGCACGTGCGCGAGCTGGCGGGCGGCAATTCGCACCACATTATCGAGGCCGCCTTTAAGGCCGTGGGCCGCACGATGCGCCGCGCCTGCGAACTCGATCCCCGCGTGCAGGGTATCCCCAGCACCAAGGGCTCGCTGTAACCGTCACAAGGGTAAAACCACCACGAAGATGCCTGTCCTCTTTGTGGTGGTTTTGGATGATGAGAAGTGGAGGGGTCGCGTGGGCGAACCGAAGATCGTGGTGGTCGACTACCACAAGGGCAACTTGTCGAGCGTCGTGCGCGGGCTTGCGCGCGCCGGTGCTGCCGCCTGCACGTCGGACGATCCGGAGCAGATCCGCAACGCCGACGGCCTGGTCATCCCGGGCGTGGGTGCGTTCTATGACGCGATCGCCTTTATGCGTCAGAGCGGCGAGGAGGTGGCCGTGCTCGATGCCGTTGCCGCCGGAACTCCGCTGCTCGGCATCTGCCTGGGCCTTCAGCTGTTTTTTGAGCGCGGCAACGAGGGCGTGCCTGCGAACGAGGACGCGGACGCGGACGACGATGCCTCCGAGCAGGCCGGTGGTCCCTGGGTCGATGGCCTGGGCATCATGCGTGGCTCGTGCACGCACCTGGAGTCGAGCCGCCTGAAGGTCCCGCACGTGGGCTGGGACCAGGTGCGCATGACGCCCGCCGGTGCGGCCGATCCGTTGCTTGCCGGTTTTGCCGAGGGCGCCAACATGTATTTCACTCACAGCTACGCGGTGGCCGACGACGTCGATGCCGCCGATGTGTTGGCGCGCACGCACTATACACGGAGCTTCCCGTGCATCGTGCGCCACGGCAACGTGTGGGGCTGCCAGTTCCATCCCGAGAAATCCTCTGCGCTGGGTCAGCGCATCCTTAAGAACTTCGTGAGCATCGTCGAGGGGGCCGGCCGATGATTCTGTTTCCCGCAATCGATTTGATCGGCGGCAAGGTCGTGCGCCTGGAGCGCGGCGACCGGAGCCGCTGTAAGGTGTATTCTGACGACCCCGTGGCCGTTGCCCGCTCCTTTGCCGAGCAGGGCGCGAGCTGGGTGCACGTCGTCGACCTGTCCGCTGCCTTTGGCGAGGACGAGGACGCGTGCGCTGCCAACTCGGCAGCGATTAAGGCCATCTGCGGCGTCGACGGTCTGTCCGCGGACGTGGGCGGCGGCGTTCGTTCGCTCGCGCGCATCGACGAGCTGGCCGGCTACGGCGCGCGTCGCATCGCGCTAGGCACGGTGCTCGTGACCGAGCCGGGATTTGCCGAGGTGGCGGCGCAAGGCTTTGGCGAGTTACTGGTGGCAGACATTGCCGCCCGTGACGGCCAGGTCAAGGTGAATGGTTGGCGCGACGGCGCGGGTGTGGCGCTCGACGACGCCGTGGCGCAGCTCACCGAGCTGGGCTTTAAGCATCTGGTGTATACCGACATCGCGCGCGATGGCATGCAGACGGGCATCGACGTGGCGGCGTATCGCCATGTGGCCGAGGTCGCGGGCTTTCCCGTCGTGGCTTCGGGCGGCATCTCGACGCTCGACGATATCCGCGCACTGGCCGCGGTGGGCGAGGGCGCGATTGAAGGTGCCATCACCGGCCGTGCGCTCTACGAGGGCAACTTTACGCTGGTACAGGCGTTGGCCGCTGCCCGAGGGGAGGAGTAGCCCATGCTTACCAAGCGCGTGATTCCCTGTCTGGATGTTAAGGACGGCCGCGTGGTCAAGGGCGTCAACTTTGTGAGCCTGCGCGATACGGGCGACCCGGTGGAGCTGGCCCGTGCCTACGACCGCGAAGGTGCAGACGAGGTCGTCTTCCTGGACATTACCGCCACGAGCGACAACCGCGCGACGACCATCGAGATGGCGGCGCATGCGGCCGAGGAGCTCGCTATTCCCTATACCGTGGGCGGCGGTTTTCGCGACCTGGCGGGCATGCGAACCATGGTGGCGGCCGGTGCCGACAAGGTATCGCTCAACTCTGCCGCCGTGCGCGACCCGTCGCTGATCAGCCAAGCTGCCGCGGCGTTTGGCAGCCAGGCCGTGGTCGTGGCGATCGATGCCAAGCGCGTCGGCCTGCCTGGGCAGCCGGATGCCGACAAGTGGGAGGTTTTTACCGCAGGAGGCCGCAACGCCGCGGGTATCGATGCGGTGGCATGGGCCGAGGAGGCGGCTCGTCGCGGCGCCGGCGAGATTCTGCTGACCAGCATGGACCGCGACGGCACCAAGGCCGGCTTTGACCTGGCGCTCACCCGCGCCGTGGCGCGCGCGGTGCCGATCCCGGTGATCGCAAGCGGCGGCGTGGGCACGCTCGAGCATTTTGCCGAGGGCGTGATCGAGGGCGAAGCCGACGCCGTACTGGCGGCCAGCGTCTTTCACTTTGGAACCTTCAGCATTCGCCAGGTGAAGGAGTATATGGCCAGCCAAGGCATCCCTGTGAGGCTGGACTTCTAGTGCTGCGGCTTAGGCACCGCATCTTGCCGCTCAAACCGTCGCTCGCGTACCAAAGTACGCGTCGCTCCTCTTTCGCGGCAACCTGCGGCACCTGGACAACCCTCGCCGACCTGTGGGATTTCGTTTGTTACTTGGGAGAAATGATGACTGAGGTAATAAATGCTACCGAGCTTAAATACGACGCCCACGGGCTGATTCCTTGTGTGGTTCAGCAATATGACACCGGTGAGGTGCTTATGGTTGCTTGGATGAACGAGGAATCGGTGGGGCTGACGCTCAAGACCGGGACACGTGGTTTTGGAGTCGCAGCCGTCAGGAGCTCTGGAACAAGGGCGCGACGAGTGGCAACATGCAGGAGGTCAAGGAGCTCTGGGCCGACTGCGATAGCGATACGCTGCTGGTCAAGGTGGACTCACCGGGCCCGGCCTGCCATACCGGCAACCGTACCTGCTTCTTTAAGCGCGTGGAAGGGGGAGTGCGATGAAAGTCGTGACGCCGTTCGAGGTCGCCGAATGCAACACCGAGCTCCTCCGCGCGGGCGTGCCATGCCGCGTGCACCTGACTGATGCCTGCGGGGCGCAGTCGCTTTGGCTCGAGGCCGAGAAGGAAAGGCTCAATGAGGCCCATGCCGTCATCGTCGAGTTCTTTGAGAAAAAGGGCGCAAAGCCTCGGTTCGATGAGACCGGTACCTACTTTACGCTGCAGTAACGAGAGGAAATAACCATGGGAGTCAGAACAGCTAACGTGCAGCCGGGAAACATCGGTGAGACGCTGACGGGACTGGCCGAGGTGATTCACGGTCGTCGCGACGCATCGCCGCAGGAGAGCTATACCGCGCGTCTGCTGACCGACGTCGAGGACGAGCTTCTCAAGAAGCTTGCCGAGGAGGCGAGCGAGGTGATCATGGCCTGCAAGGATAACGACCACGATCATATCCGCTACGAGGCCGGCGACCTGATCTACACCTGCTCGTGACGCTCGAGCGCTACGGCATCACCCTCGACGAACTGGCCGGCGAACTCAACGCCCGCCGCCACTAGTCATTGGGGACGTTCTTAAACGACTAGTTAGGCGAGGGGCGTGGATTCCCATTCGCCGGTGGGGTGGGGGATATCGAAGGCCCGGTAGCCGCAGTCGTAGGCGTGGGCCTGGGCCTCGCGGATGTTCCAGCAGATGTCGCAGGCGCGGTGCGCGTCCGAGCCAAAGGTGATGGGCACCTCGGCATGGGCGAAGCGGCGCAACAGCCGGTCGCGGGGTAGTAATCGTCGAGCCCCTTGCGCGGTGCGGCGGTCGAGACCTCAACGCGGCGACCCGTATCGTGGGCGCATTCGGCCATCTGCTCCCAAAACGGCGCGGGGTCAAAGTCGGGTGCAAAGCCGTCCTTCGAAAAGCGCATGACCAGGTCGGGATGGGCCATCGCGTCAAAGTTGAGTGAGCTTTCGCAAGCACGGCACCAGTCGTCGACGTAGCACTCCCACACGCCGCGCACGCCTAAGTTTTCCCAAACATGCAAGTTGGTATCGTCGTCGATCCAACCGCAAAGGGAATCGGGTGTATCGGGGCGCGCGACGTCCTCTGTCCCTGCCGTGCCCGCGGCGCCTGCCGCAATATCGTCCGGGTTGCCAATCCAGTGCACGCTGCCCAGACGTACGACGGCGCCCTGGGACCAGTGCTCTACCAAGGGCTCGCAGCCCTCGTACCAATCGCATTCAAAACCGTAGATAAAGGTGAGCTCCGGCGCAATCTGCGCGGCGAGTTTGCGGGCGTCCTCAAAGGCCAAACGATGTGCCGGCAAGTCGCCCTCGACGACCTGCAGCTCGCAGTTAGCATCCATACTGGCGGGCAGGGTAAGGTGGTCGGTCGAGACCATGACGCGGCAGCCGGCGGCAGCAGCGGCACGGACGTTGTCCTCGAACGAGGCGTGCCCGTCCGAGAACGAGGTATGAGTATGGCAATCGACCAGCGGGCAGGCGGGCATGGTGACTCCTTTGCGTCAAGCGAATCCGCTTCATTGTAATGGCGCAGCTCTCAACACGCCGGGCACGCCGGGGGTCGAAATCGATTGGAAAGGCTGCGCGGCGCGCGGTGCGGCCTCGCTCTAAAATGTGTATGTCAGCCTCCAAAAGCTGCAAAAAATGACATGTTTGGAGGCTGACGTACACGTTTGAGACGAGGGCGAGGGGCGGGGCAGCGCGTGCCGGCGCCGGCGACTACTTGCTTCGTGTCGCCGCTCGTTTGGACTGCACGGTTATAATCGCGTGCCGCACGGCGGTGACGGGACGATAGCGGATCATACGCGGTCCCGACCAGCGCATGACCTCGCGGATCTTCTCGCGCATGGCAGGCCGGTAACAATGCGAAGGACAGGCCGAGCAAAATGTCTTGGTGCCCATGTGCGGGCAGTGCTCAATGCGCGCGATGGCGTATTTCTGCAGCTCGGCGCATTCGGGGCAGAGCGTAACGGTTCGGAGCCCGAGTTTGACGCGAGTGGGCTTTTCGCCGTTGGGAGCCTGCTTACCCTCGTGGCCGCCGCGATGATGCCCGCGGCACCACAGTGCAATCATCTGCGACACCATCTGGGCCTCGCGTGCACGTTTGCGCGCCAGCTCCGGCGTGTCGACCGGGCGCGCCATTAGCTCAGCCTCCCGTGCTCGACCGAAAGCGAGCAATCGGCAAACGCGCAGGTGCTGGCACGGTGGCTTACGAGCACAATGGTCTTGCCGCGGCGCTTGAGCTCGTCAACGGCCTGCATTACGGCTGCCTCGTTGAGAGCGTCGAGTGCGCTGGTGGGCTCGTCGAGCAAGATGAAGGGTGCGTCGTTGAGGAAGATGCGCGCAAGGCCGATGCGCTGGCGCTCGCCGCCCGAAAGCGAGTCGCCCAGCTCGGCAACGGGCGTGTCGAGACCCTGCGGCAGGCGGTCGATGAGGGCGGTAAGCGAAGCGGAGCGGCAAGCGTCGAGCAGCTCGGCATCGGTGGCGCTGGCGTGCGCAACCAGCAGATTCTCGCGTACGGTGCCGCAGAACAGATGCGTGTCCTGGGTCATATAGGCCTCGTGGCTGCGCAGGTTCGCCGTGTTGATGTGGCGGGCATCGATGCCGCTCACCGTGATGGTGCCAGCTGCGGGGTCCCAAAAACGCATGAGCAGCTTAAGCAGCGTCGACTTGCCCGAGCCCGAGCGCCCCATGATGCAGGTCATGGTGCCGGGCGCAAAGGTGCAGGTCACGTCGTCGAGGATGAGACTCGCAGCGGGGTCGTTCGCGGCCTGCTCTGTGGCGTCGGCGCCGCCCGCGTCCACGCCGCCCGCATAGCTAAAGCTCACATGCTCGGCTGCGGCTCCGGCAAACTCAACGTCCTGTCCATCGGCGACCTCGGCGCACTGGGGCTGCTCGTCGAGCAAATCGAGCACGCGTGCGCCCGAGGCGAGCGTCTCCTGAAGTGAGGCGCCCAGGCGGCTCACGGCCATCACCGAGCCAAACGACGACACAAAGGTAAAGACGGCGACAAACGCTGCGGCAAAGTCAATCATTCCCGCAGCCACCAGCTGCAGCGCACGCCCGAGCATCACCAGATTGACCGCAAGAATAAGCGCATCGGCTACGGCCTCGCTGGCCGCCTGGCGGCGCTTGAGGCGCGCGTCCACGGCGCCGACTTGCTCGGTCAGATTGCCCAGGGCACGGCTACGATCGGCGCCACCGGCAAACTGGATAGTCTCGGACGCGCCGCGTAGACTGTCGAGCACAAAGGCACCCAGCTTACCGGCGCCCTCGCGGCTCTGGCGGCCGGTGGTGCCGCATGCCTTGGCCGAGATCAGGGCAGCAGCACGCCCAGGACCGCGTAGGCCACGAGCGCGATGCCCGCGAGCTCGGGGCTCACAGCCAGCAAAAAGCCCTCAAACACAACGGTGCAGACCAGAGCTATGGCAATGGGCGAGATGGTGTGCGCGTAGAAGACCTCGAGCAGCTCGATATCCGAGGTGACCAGGCTCACGAGCTCGCCCTTGCCGCGGCCCTCGAGCTTGGCGGGGGCGAGCTGGCGCAGGGCGCCAAACACCAGGTCGCGAATGTGTGCGAGCAGACGGAATGCGATGTAATGGTTGCAGAGCTGCTCGCCGTAGTGGAGCGGCCCGCGCGCGATGCCGCAGGCGGCGCAGGCCGCGCATGCTGCGATAAGACCAAGCCCCAAGGCGTTGCGGCCCAGCGCGGCCATAAGCCAAGGGCGCCAAAGGCCGGCACGAACGCGGCGGTGAGCATGCCAATGCTGCCCAGCGCGACGGCTAGCACAAGCCAGCCGGCAAGCGGTCGGACAAGCCCCATCATGCGCCACATGATGGACGGCGCCGAGCGACGGGCGCGGCCGGAGTCAGGCGCCGCGGCAGCGGAAGACGAGCCAGCACCGTTGAGGCCATCGGTACGGGCGGTGCTGCCGTCAACAGCCTCAACCGCGCCGGCATCCTCGGCATCACCCTCCGCATACGCATATGCCGAGAGCTGCTCCTGGCTGTTCCACATGCGCGCATAGGCGCCCGCGCCCGACAGGAGCTCATCATGGGTGCCGCGCTTGGCAATGCGACCGCGCTCCAGCACCAGAATCTGGTCGGCGTCCACGATCGTCGACAGGCGATGCGCCACCACGATTATGGTGTGCTCGCCGGCGAGCGATGCAATGACCTCGCCGATTGCGGCTTCGCTTGCGGCATCGACGTTGCTCGTAGCCTCGTCAAACACATAGATCGGCGAGTCGTGCAGCAGGGCGCGTGCCATGCACACGCGCTGGCGCTGGCCACCCGAAAGGTTGGTGCCGCCCTCGTTAATCACCATGTCGAGCCCGCCGTTGGCCTGCACAAAGGCCGCCACGCGCGTGCGGCCGAGCGCGCACAAAAGCTCGGCGTCGGTGGCGTTGGGCTGGGCGAGCAGCAGGTTGTCGCGCAGGGTGCCGGCAAACAGGTAGCCGTTGGTGGGCACCAGGGTGACGGCACGCATGAGTGAGGCGGCCGTGGCATCGCGCAGCTCGACGCCGCCAATGCGAACGCTGCCACGGTAGGCACCCTTGCGCCCCGCGATAATCCCCGCGATCGTGGACTTGCCGCCGCCGCTTTCGCCCACGAGTGCCACGAGCGAGCCGTGCGCAATGGTCGCGTTGGCGCTGTCTAGCACCGTGCGGTCGCCGTATGCATAGCTCACGCCCGCGAGCTCGATATCGCCGCGACCGTCAAGCTCAACATCGCCGCGCTCGGGCTCGGGCGTATCCAAAATGCCAAACATGCGGCGCGAGGCGGCCATGCCGTTCATGGCCGTGTGGAACAGCGATCCCAGGCGGCGCATAGGCAAAAAGAACTCCTGCGACAGAAAGACGATGAGGAAGGCAGCCTCAAAGCCAATCTTGCCCGTGGCGAGCTGCAGCGTGGCTACGATAATGCCGAGCGCGGCGCCCATATAGACGACCAGGTCCATAACGCAAATGGAGCGCAGCTGCATCACCAGCAGGCGCATGGTCGCTGTGCGGAAACGCTCGGACTCGGCGTTGATGCGCTCGTGCCAGCTGCGATCGGCCTGGTAGACCTTAAGGGTGGTGAGACCCTGCACGGCCTCCAGGAACATGCCGCCCAGATCGACATAGCTGCCCCAGTACTCGGCACCGATCTTTTTGGCGTTGCGCATGACCATCATGATGGAGACGGGGATGACCGGAACGCAGGCGAGCAGCAGCGCGGCGGGAAGACCCGCCTGGCCCACGAGCAGTACAAACAGCGTGATGGGTGCCAAGCCGGCAAAGAAGAGCTGCGGCAGGTAACCGCCAAAGTACACCTGGAGTTGCGTGGCGCCCTCGACGCTGGTCTGGACGGCCTCGGCGGTGGGGACGGTTTCGGTGTAGGAGGGGCCGAGTGCGGTGAGCTTGTCGTAGACGAGCGAGCGCACGCGGCGGACGGCCTCGAACGCGGCCTTGTCGCCGGCGCGTTGGGCCAGGTAGATGGAGGCGGCGCGCACGATGATGACGGCGGCGAGCGGCAGGGCCGCCTGTGCGAGGGCATCGACGGCGAGCGCGGCGGAAAGACCGTTCGTGACGATGCCGCCCAAGATGCGCGCAAGCATCCACATCACCGTGATGTTTGCCATGAGCGCGATCCACTTAAACAGGACGCTTGCCATAATGTAGGGCGTTGCCTGCGGAACCAGGGAGAAGAGCCGCTTCTCGAACATGAAACCTCCTATGCCGCAACGGTGCCGGGCTGGGTCCTCGGCAGCCGCTTAGTTAGCCAAATGCAACTAGAGTAACATCGTGCAGCGGGTAAGTATGCCGAGGGTAATTTTTAGCCGATGAACTGCGTAGAAAGTTCAAAATTGTTGAGTGCGGCGAACTTTGTGGTGGACGGAATGCGGGCGCAATTTTGATCGTGTGCGACCCGCTCCAAAACGTGTACGTCAGCTTCCAAAACCGACAAAAAATGACATGTTTGGAGGCTGACGTACATGTTTGGATAGGGGCAAGGGCGACGACGGACGAAAGTCACGCCTGTGCCACGTTCGATGTGCTAGCGTTTGGGTGAATAAAACGAGCCCGTGCGGAAAGGATCCGGACCGTATGCAACGTGGAAGTACATCTCCGCTGTCCCGCGAGACCGATGCGCCCGAAACCATCGTCAAGCTGGAGTGCGACATCGATGATGCGTCGCCCGAGGTACTCGCCTATGCCGCCGACCGCCTGCGCGAGGCAGGCGCCCGCGAGGTGCACTGGCTGCCCCTCTACTGCAAAAAAGGCCGCCCCGGCTGGCAGCTGCAGGTGATCTGCTCGCATGAGGATATCGAACGCCTGCAGACGATTATCTTTTTGGAAACCACGACCAACGCCGTTCGTCGCCAGGTGATGGAACGCGTTTGCCTGCCGCGTCGTTTTGAGCAGGTAGCGACGCCTTGGGGCGAGGTGGCCGTCAAAGTAGCCACCCTGCCCGACGGCAGTGAGCGTGCGGCGCCCGAGTACGAGGACTGCGCCCGTCTTGCCCGCGAGCATAACGTGCCGCTCCAGCGCGTGATGCAGGCGGCTCAGAGTGCGGCGCTTCGATTTGAGTAACACGGCCGGTGGCACGCCGCGCCCAGCCCCATCAAACCCACCCGAAAGGACCACCATGAAATACCTCATCGCTTCCGACATTCACGGCTCGGCATACTGGCCGAGCGCCTCTGCGCTGCCATCGAATCCGAGCAGCCCGACCGTATTGTGCTGCTAGGCGACCTGCTCTACCACGGCCCGCGCAACGACCTGCCGCGCGACTACGCCCCCAAGCGTGTGATTCCGCTGCTCAACGCCCTAGCCGACCGCATCATCGCGGTGCGCGGCAACTGCGACGCCGAGGTCGACCAGATGGTCCTCGACTTTCCCGTTATGGCGGACTACGCCACGCTGTTCGACGAGACCGGTCGCGAGCTGTTCCTGACGCACGGCCACGTCTTTGGCGCCGGCATGCACAACAGCGTCGACCACGCGCCCGCGCTGCCCGAGGGCTCCGCGCTCGTCTACGGCCACACGCACATCAAGGTTAACGAGGCAAGCGCCGCGCACCCGGGCCTGTGGCTCTTCAACCCCGGCAGCGTGAGCATTCCCAAGGACGGTGCGCACAGCTACGGCATCTACGTGGGCGGCGCGTTCCGTCACGTGATCCTGGAGGAGGAGTAACCATGGCCGAGCATATGGCTCAGCAAAATGCCGAGGGTTCGCGCGACCTGTCCACGCTGGTCGACGCGTCGGCCGAGCTGCAGCATCTGGTGCAGACCATCTGGCGCCTGCGTCAGCCCGATGGCTGCCCGTGGGACCGCGAGCAGACGCATCAGAGCATTGGCAAGAACATGATAGAGGAAGCCTACGAGGCGCTCGATTGCATTGAGGCGGACGACGTGGCGCATCTGCGCGAGGAGCTGGGCGATGTGCTCATGCAGGTGGTGCTGCATGCGCAGATTGCGGCGGATGCCGGTGAGTTTACGCTTGCCGATGTGGCGCGCGATATCGACGCCAAGCTCATCCGTCTCACCCGCACGTGTTTGGCGATGCGGATGCCGAGAGCTCCGACGAGGTGCTCAAGATTTGGGACGAGGTCAAGCTTGCCGAGAAGGCCGCCAAAGACCAGGCCGTGGCGGCAGGCGAGGCTGCGCCCGAGGGTCTGCTCGACGGCGTGCCCACGCACCTGCCGGCGCTGATGCAAGCTCAGAAGGTGTCGCGCAAGGCGGCGGCCGTGGGCTTTGAGTGGGAGACGGTCCAGGATGTGTGGGACGAGGTCGCCGAGGAGCGTGCCGAGTTTGAGGCCGAGGCGCCCGGCTCGCCCGAGCGCGAGATGGAATTTGGCGACCTGCTCTTTGCCCTAGTCAACGTCGCGCGCAAAGAGGGGATTGACGCCGAGAGCGCCTGCGCGCGAGCACGGCCAAGTTCCGCCGTCGCTGGGCTGCGATGGAGCAGATGGCGGCCGGTGCTCACGTGGATCTTGCCGAGCTTTCGACCACGGCCTCAACGACCTGTGGGATGCTGCAAAGGCGGAGGAGTAAGACTGCGGGAACGACGGGCTGACACGCCTCATCGTTCCCGCTAAATTTTTCGAAAATCAAGTGTATCCCTCGGCTAACTTAGGGCATAATGCAAAAAGTGCGACATGGCTAACTTACGGAGACGCACCGACGGTGCGCGGTCAGCCGGTCGTTTGCATCCATTACGTTTCCAAGTGAGAGGGAGACAACATGAGCGATATTTTGGACGTCTACGGTCGCGAGGTGCTCGACAGCCGCGGCAATCCCACTGTCGAGGTCGAGGTCGTGCTCGAGGACGGTAGCTTTGGCCGCGCAATGGTGCCTTCGGGCGCTTCGACCGGTGCCTTTGAGGCCTGCGAGCTGCGCGATGGCGACAAGGGTCGCTACCTGGGCAAGGGCGTTTCGCAGGCCGTCGAGCACGTCAATAACGAGTGCGCTAACGCCGTCGTGGGCCTCGACGCCTTCGACCAGCGCGCCGTCGATGCCGCGCTGATTGCCGCGGACGGTACCCCCAACAAGACCAAGCTCGGTGCCAACGCCATCCTGGGCGTGTCGCTGGCCGTCGCCCGCGCCGCTGCCGAGTCGGCGGGTCTTTCGCTGTACCAGTACCTGGGCGGCGTCAACGCCCATCTGCTGCCCACGCCCATGATGAACATCCTCAACGGCGGCGTGCATGCGACAATAACGTCGACTTCCAGGAGTTCATGATCATGCCGGTGGGCGCCCCGAGCTTTGCCGAGGGCCTGCGTTGGTGCGCCGAGGTCTACCACACCCTCAAGGGCGTGCTGCACGAGGCCGGCCTGGGCGGCGGCGTGGGCGACGAGGGCGGCTTTGCGCCCAACCTTAAGACCAATGCCGAGCCGTTCGAGTACATTACCAAGGCCGTCGAGAAGGCTGGCTTTAAGCCCGGCGTCGACTTCATGTACGCCATGGACCCGGCCTCGACCGAGTTCTACAACGCCGAGACCGGCATGTACGAGCTCAAGGGCGAGGGTGTGGAGTACACGAGTGCCAGATGGTTGATTACTGGGAGAAGCTCGTCGACACCTACCCCATCATCTCCATCGAGGATGGCATGGCCGAGGAGGACTGGGACGGCTGGGTCGAGCTTACCCGTCGCATTGGCAACAAGGTGCAGCTGGTGGGCGACGACCTGTTCGTCACCAACACCGAGCGCCTCAAGAAGGGCATCGAGCTGGGTGCCGCCAACGCGATCCTGGTCAAGGTCAACCAGATCGGTACGCTCACCGAGTCGCTCGAGGCCATCGAGACCGCCAAGGAGGCCGGTTACGCCTGCATCGTGAGCCACCGCTCCGGCGAGACCGAGGATTCCACGATTGCCGACCTGGTCGTGGGCGTCAATGCCGGCCAGATCAAGTCGGGCGCCCCGTGCCGCAGCGACCGTATCGCCAAGTACAACCAGCTCATCCGCATCGAGGACGAGCTCGAGGGCAGCGCGCGCTACGCCGGCAAGGCCGCGTTCTATAACATTCGCTAGATAGACGAGCCTGGTGGGGAGGGGATGGACTCGGCTTCGCCCCGCTCCAGCTAGACGCTACAGAGTTCTGTCGGGCGCTGGGCCATATGGCTCAGCGCCTTTTTTATGTCGAGCAAAGGCTGGCGAAGGCGGTGCGGGCGCTCGTGCTATAACTAAAGGACTTAGCGCAAACAAACCTCAACCGCACAAGGCGCACATGGATCAGATTTACGACAACAGGTACTATTCCGCCGCATCGCGCGAGCCGTCGCCTCGCCGCGCACGTACGGTGCAGCTCGGCGGTTCCGACTACGCCGGCGCCGACCGCTCCACGCAGCGCCCGACAAGTACCTCGCGCCCCAATGCTCAAGTGAATACTTCGACAGATGGACCAGTACGTCCGACACGTTCGCCGCATTCGTCGCGTCCCTCGGCCCAGACGCACGACAAATCGAGCAGACCTTCGAGCCGTCTTTCGGGCTCGGACTTTATGCGCTACGCCAACGACAATGCGGTGGTCAAGGCGATCTATGACTTTACGCATGGCTCTCTGCGTCCGCTGTTTATCGGCATCGTTGTGGCGCTGGCGCTCGTGAGCCTGTATTTCCCCGTGCGCGACCTGTACGTGGCAAAACGCTCGAGCGACATCTTGGCCAAGCAGGTCGAGATTCGCCAGCAATACAACGACGAGATGAAAAAAGACACTGACAAGTGGTTTTCGGAAGAGGGCATTAAGGATTCGGCACGGGACCTGGGCATGGTGATGCCCGGCGAGAAGAGGATTGAAGTGCAAGGTCTGGACGAGGATTCGGATTCGTCGTCGAGCAAAAAGTCCTCAAACGCCAAGAATGCCAGCGAAGTGGCCAAGGAGATCGAAGAGGTCGGCAAGGACGCACCGTGGTACATCCAGGCGCTCGACATGCTGTTTGGGTTTAACGGCGTCGAGGGTCAGACGGTCGTGTCCAACGGCAAATAGCGCCCGGAGGGGAGCCCGCAATGACAAATTGCAAACGCTATAAGGTGGCCGCGATCGACCTGGGAACGGTGTCGTCGCGAGTGGTGTTGGCCCAGGTCGAGGGCGGAGCGATTGTGGAATCGTCCAAGCATACCGAGATTACCGACCTGGGCGAGGGCGTGGACGCGACGGGCCGCTTTTGCGAGGCGGCCGTTGAGCGCGTGCTCGCTGCGTGCCGCATGTTTGTGGTTGAGGCCCGTGCCTTTGGGGCCGCGTGCGTCTGCACCACGTGCACGAGCGCCGCGCGCGATGCGTCCAATGCCGCGCTGCTGCTGGACGGCCTGCGCGAGCTGGGGCTCGAGCCGCAGGTGATTCCGGGTGAGGTCGAGGCACGCCTGACGTTTTTTGGCGTGGCGCACGACTTTGCAGGCGAGCGCATCATCGTTGCCGATTCGGGCGGCGGGTCCACGGAGCTCGCGACGGGCGTATACGCTCCGGAGTGCAGCGTCTTTGCGCTGGAGGGAACGCGCTCGCTGGACATCGGTTGCGTCGCGTGACGGAGCGGTTTTTCTCGGCGCTGCCACCCGCGGATGGCGAGCTTTCAGCCGCCGCTGCGTGGTCGGGCGAGCAGTTCGCCGCCTATTTTGAGGGCCTGCCCAGCGACTTTGAGCATGCAGAGCGCCTGGTCGCCGTGGGCGGCACCGTCACCACGCTCGTGGCACTGGTTCACAAGCTGGAACCGTACGATTCGAGCTTTGTGCACCTATGCGAGCTGTCGCTGGAGCAGGTCTCGGCCGCTATCGAGCGCATGTCTGTGTTGGACGCGGAAGGCATCGCCACGCTACCGGGTGTACAGCCCAAACGCGCGGGCGTGATTCTGGCCGGCGCGTGGTGATCCGCGAGCTCATGCGTGCCGGCGGCTACAAGACGCTCACCGTAAGCGAGAACAGCTACTCGCCGGCATGGCCGCCACCATCAACGAGACCCTCGACGGCACAACCCCCACCATCGGCTGGACCCCGAGCCTGAGTGCTCTTTAACCGTCTTCCTCTGAGTTGCGGTGAAATAGTTCCTAAATAAGCTGGTAAACGGTATAAACAGGATCTATTCCACCGCAACTTAGAGCCCCGCCGGCGTGTAAAAGAAACGAGCCGCATCCCTGGGGGACGCGGGCTCGTAAAAACCAAATGGTAGGGGCGGTGGGACGTCCGCGCATTTGCTGCGCAAATACGCACCGGCTTCGGCCGCCTGTCGGCGCCCTCGCCGGCTCGCTACGGACGCTGCGCGTCCGCTTAACGCTCGCCCCCTCGCGGGTTCGAGTCCCACCGGCATCTAAAAGAAGCG
>ENA-OQEX01000691-OQEX01000691.1-human-gut-metagenome-genome-assembly--contig:-NODE-691-length-16251-cov-6.706276_pt1 | contig 16251 bp, 18 predicted proteins | sample MGYA00242802_ERZ504649 | MGnify/ENA primary metagenome ERZ504649 (study PRJEB26092, sample SAMD00036194) | human gut metagenome | host: Homo sapiens | study: EMG produced TPA metagenomics assembly of...
TTTTTTTGTGCTTCCAGATACGTCATTAAACCGCAAGGCTCCATAGGTGATACATTAGCCGCAGCCTTTCCCGGTTTATAGGTACTAATCCATACCGTTATTGCAGAGAAAACAATTGCACCAATAAAAATAATTGGATTTGCATGATTCGATGCCTTTATATCGGAACTAACCTCCATGCCTTTTAGTACCATCGGAGCTAGTACGCATCCAAATAAATATCCCAGCAAAATTCCCATCGGAATCCCCACTAAAGAAAGGGAGGTCGCCTGTAGGGATATATAGTGCCTTAACTGTCGTCTGGTTGTACCGAGAGCCTTTAGCTGTCCATAAAAATGAATTTCCTGAATTACTGAAATCTGAAAAATATTATAAATTAACAAATACCCAGTAAATACAAGAAATGCAATGGCAACACTAAAAGACAACAACATAATCGGATCATCCACAATGCCATTGCTTTGATATGCAGGACTTATGCTAGCTTCAATAATATTCGTTGCCTTTGGGTTCTGTATGTTTTCCGACCATTGATATCCATGTTCAGTTATAAGACTATCCAATTTTCCAGACAAATCAAATGCATTTTTGAACATAACATAGTTACTCACTGTTCCTGCTAAAGAACCATCAGCGGTATAAGTATTGATAAGTTCTGAAGAATGAGCTTGCTTATATTTTTCAGACACGAAAATTCTCCCGATATTTAATAAAGGATCAGATTCATAATACCCGGAAAGAATAAAACTTTCCTGATATTCATTGCCCTTTCGTTGAATTTTCAAAGAAACTTCCGTCCCAATCTCATGTGGTAAACCTAAAGCATCTAATGTTTTCGTATCTATTAAAATTTCATTTTCGGCAACTGGAATTTCGCCTACTGTTGGAACACAGTTCGCAAATTCTAAGCCAATCTTATCCATATACCATGTTTCAATCTGTCGTTCTTCTAATTCTGGGTTTCCAATTTTATCTGCAATAACCATCCCATAACTTATTTTTTTTATGGATGGGTCATTTTTCAACTCATTATAAATATTATCGTCAATATATTTTATTGCTACATGACCATCGGATCCCATAGTGCGTATATTCTGCATTCTCAATGCCGTAGCAATGTTTGTGCTAATCGTAAATAGAGAAGCAAGCAACATCGTTGTAAGGATAATAGCAAAAATAGCTGCTATATTTCGATTCTTATTTGATTTCAAGCTATTTTTGGCTAATTTTTTAGTAATTTTCATATTATCATTTTCAAATGGTAAAGTCATAGCCATTCACTCCTTTCTCCATTATCCTAACTCTCAAATGTTGCAGAAATGTCCTAAAAATCTTTTAAAAAATTTTTCAAAAAAGGCAGTCTGAGTAAACAGACCGCCGTTTCATTATCTTTGAGGAAGAAATATAGAGAAAGTTGAGCCTTTTCCCACCTCTGATTCAACTGTAATATAGCCACCTTGCATAGTGATAATCTCACGTGCCAGATATAATCCAATTCCAATCCCATCCACATCATGTACAGCTTCTTCCCGATAAAATCGTTTGAAAATAGTTGCCTGAACACTTTCCGGAATGCCTCTTCCCGTATCCGTTACGGCAATTTCCAAATACATCTCCCAGTCCTGTACTGCTACGTGAATGTCACCGCCTTCCGGAGTATATTTTACTGCATTGTCTAAAAGATTAAACAATGCTTCTGAGGTCCAGCGACTGTCATGTGAAACCGTTAAATTTTCAGGACAATTTACGGATAAATGAAGATGCTTTCTTTCCATAGGAGCAAGAACCCCATTTATCGCATCTACAAGTGTATCCGCAATAGCGGTTTCTTTCTTTTCCAAGGTGATCACACCAGTTTCCAATCGTGATGTTTTCACCATTCCCTGAATCAAAAAGTCCAGTTTATCTAACTGACTGGCAGTAGCATGTAAAAATTCCTTACGTGTCTCATCCGTAATTCTTCTGGTCAACATCGTGTCATTGAGCATTTTTAGATTTGCTATCGGTGTTTTGGTCTGATGTGAAATATCAGATACCAAAGACTGTAATTCTGCTTTTTCTTCTTCTACCTTATGCCGGGTTTCCTGCATTACATGATACAATCTTTCCAGACGATGGCTGATGCGTGCTAACAGTGTTTCTGCTTCATAATTTATTTGCGGACGAACGGTACTGTCCATCATTTCATCTAATGTTCGGCATAGTCCATCTGTAAATACCGATAGTTTCTTCTGGAAATAATGCAAAAAGACTGCACCCCATAGAAACAGAAGGATCATCACGCTGAAACCACCAAGTATCATCCTTATATCTTTTGTGAAGGCATAAAGGATGAACAACAAAAGAATCGATGTCAGCGAAGCACCTCCAACGATCAGCCGCAGAAAAGCTCTAGTGGATAAATTCTGTAATTTCATCGTGATTCACCGCCTATCCATTGATACCCCATTCCATAAGCAGTTTTAATATATTTTCGCTCATCTGTTTCAATCTTTTTGCGAATCCGGCTGATGATGGTAGTAAGCGTATGCTCATCTACAAAATCCCCATCAATATCCCACAGTTTCTCAATCAGTTGCCGCTTTGTTAATATAATGTGCGGATTTTTTACAAATAAAAATAAGGTGCGGTATTCTTTTGGTGTAAAATCTATCACTTTTCCTTCCAAAACCGCACTCTGCTCGGAAAAGTCAATTTTCAAAACTTCATCCTCAAATACATCATGCTTTGGTGTCCGCAATTCCATATTTGCAAAAACAGCGGCTACCTTTTTGCAGAGAACCATCACCGAAAATGGTTTTGTAATATAATCTGTGCATCCGGCTTCATAGCCTTTCAGCATATCGCCTTCTTTATCATTTGCCGTGATAAACATAATATAGGTATGCTGCCCTCTTCCTCTGATTTCATCACATAAATGCAGACCGTTCCCATCCGGCAGATTAATATCCAACAGAGCGATATCAAATTCACTCTCTTTCAATCGTTCTACTGCATCCAGAAAACTGTATGCAGAAGTTACTTCATACCCATCCGCAGTAAGATTATAAGCCAGTGTTTTATTTAGTACTTTATCATCTTCTACAATTAAAATTTTCCTCAATCCAGATTCTTCCTTTCCCATCTTCTATACTTGTCGCTATTTTAAACCTCAAATGTTACAGAAATGTCCTAAATACAGTTTTTCTGATAATATCATTTCAAAACATAGATTGATTATATCCTATTTTCTTTCAGGAAAAAATGTTTTCCATAAAAAATGCTTTTGCCAAAATGTTCCACACTTTTCAGCAAAAGCATTTTTCTCTTATTCCATTGCCCGCATTTGTTCAATCAGAGATTGTTTTTTCTGCCTTCGGATTGTCCAAACAGACAAAATGAACTCTACTGTCACAAGTACTACTACATATACTCCCATCTGCAACCATGGAAATTCGTAAGGAAGGATTCGTCCAGCGTAAGAACTAATACTAAATTTCCTCCATACCAGAAGAGTAATTGGCAGCCCAATGGCAAGCATAAGCAAAATACTGCTAACTACATACCCCATTCCTTCCCATACAGCCATTTGTGCTAATTGTTTTGGAGCTAACCCAACTGAACGCAGCACGCTATTTTCTTGTCTCCGCGAATATTGATTGGAAAGTGTTGTATTGATAAGATTAATCACACCAAACAAAAAGATGAACCATGAAATCACCTGCATTATGCCATATACTACATTCATATACCCAAAACTATCTACTCGATCCTCAAAGGTATCTAAACCAGTATCAGTATGCGAAACAACAAGATTCTCCAAAGCTTTTCCCACTTTTTCCGATTTATCCGAATCACAGACAATGTCCCAGGAGTAATCAAAATTAGTTACATCTGGTATTAACTCCTGAAACAGTTTTTCCGGCAAAAACATCATTGGTCCGTCCACTCCGATTGAACCATGTCCACTGGCAAAAATAGTTTTTTGCAGATTATAAAAACCAGATATGGTTACAGGAATTGTTTTCTCTCCTAATGAAAGCTCTATGGTTTCTCCCAATTTTTCTTTCCCATCAAAACCACTATATTCGTATGGCAATAAAATGCCATTGTTATCAGGCATACTTCCCTCTACAATAGCCTGTGCCAGAAGTTCCCTATTTTCTTTGGTGATCATATCACAAGTACCATGCTCAGTAATTCCATGGGAAGTGGCTTCAAAACCTGCTGATTTCCTTGTGACCAGGATCTCTTCCACTCCATCAATATTCAGGATTTCCTGTTTCAATTCTTCATTCAATGGATTTCCCTGTTTGAGAAGATCTATATGTTCCTTATCCGAATCCATATAAATCTTATAATCCCCATTTTTAAAATACTGTCTTGCCAGTTTTTCCGGCGATTGCAAAATCAGCAAAGAACTAACAGCCAAAAGCAGAATCCCGCCCAAACTTAGCGAGAACATAATACTGACTGTTTTCTTCCAATCTCTACGAAAATTCAATATTCCGAGAGAACAAGGACTAATCTTTTTTCTCTTTGTTCGGTTCTTTATCTTCTTCTGAGGCGAAGTAAAACGAACTGCTTCAACCGGTGAAATATTTGCGGCTAATTTCACTGGCTTTCGGATAGACAGACAAATCATTGTCCAACAGATCAATACTGTACATCCAATCACTAAAAGATAGCCTAAAAGAGAAAAACCTCTAGGAAACAACAAGAGTGTCACTCCTAAACCAAGCAAAATCCCGATAGACATCCCCTTCCACCCCAAAGAGTGTCCTTCTTTTTTACAATACGCATAATCTGCTTTTTGGTCGCACCAATAGTCCGAAGCTGTCCATAACTTTTTATTTTATCAATAATGGAGATGCGGAAAATACTTTGGATTACAACACATCCGCCTACCAAAACAATACCAGCAAAAGCCATAAGCAGCAAAACATTCTCCATGGAAATGTCTCCGTCAATATAACGGAAATAAGCATCCTGAAATCCGACTCCAGGTATCTGTAACTCCTCTTTGATCTTCTGAACATAAGATTTAATAAGTTCTCCGTCTAACTGATCTACATTTTTCAGATGTACATAGGCAAAGAATCCGTCAGGTTCATACTTCTTACACTGCTCCAGCATTTCTTTTGAGATAAGAAAAGAGTACATATTTTGTTTTTCTTGCCCTGTTGTATCTAAAATGCCTGAAATAGTATACTCCCCTGAAAAACTTTCCGTATCCAAGGTAACAGAATCGCCTATATGGCAGTCTGGGAAAAATTTAGAAAGCCATTCTTTACTTACTACAATTTCATTTTTCTCTATCGGTAAATCTCCATCTGCCAATTTCATCTGGGAACGTGCCATATACAGGGTTTCTTTATCAGCATAAGCAAAGAAGCCATTAAATCCCTGTGTAGAAGATTCCTTCCCGTACATATAGTATTCTCCCACACGTGCAAATTCCGGTACCTGTTTTAACTCTTCTATATGTGCTTCATCAGTCGGTCATTTTTTGCGGACAGTTCATACATGCTATCCTTTTCTGTTCTCTGCTCCTGCGTTTGCTCTCGTTTGATTTCTCCCTCCGTATCTTCTTGGCACAAGCAGGACAATACCTTGATGCACCAGAGCCCGGGACATATTCAACGCCGCACACCGTACAATTTTTAGCGGGCATTGCTGCCCACCGTTTTGTAGGTATGATATGTAATTCATCGACAAAGCCGATGAATTTATAGTAAATCTTGATTTCCTGCTTCACTGTTCCGTCTGCCATCTTCTCACGCTCCGAAACAAGTATCTTGTCTATGAGTGCGTTTATAACTGTTGCATCCAGTTCTTTTAAGCCTTGATAATTTCGGATAAGGGCGAGGAAGTCACGGATTCCCCGTGATTTCTCGTAGCTTTCATTAAGAGTTTCCGTCACCTCTTTCAGCCTTGCTTCAATTTCAAGCTGCTCTTTCTGGTATTTCCCCGACATCATCTCAAAATTCCGCTCGGTAATACGCTCCATGACCTTATCCTCGTAGAGAGAGGAAAACAGCCTGTCCAGTTCCGCAAGGCGTTTGTTCAGCTTCTTACGTTCTTTCTCTAATGCTTTCGCCCTGCTCTGGTCTGTTTCCGTGAGCCGCTTTTCTATGGCCCTGACCGCCTTTTCATCATTCACTGCCATATCCGCAAAACAGTTGATGTCGGCAAGAACGGCATTGAATAAATCCCTTGCTTCTATATTGTGGGCACTACACTCGCTTCTTCCGTTTCTTGCATAATTATTACATGAATACTGTACACAGTCGATAATCTCTGGGCGTTTCCTCCTGTGTACGTTCATTGCCCGCAGAGCACATCCGCAGTCCACACACTTGATAACGCCTGCAAAAATATTTACAAATCCTCCCTTGTTCTGTGGAAGCCTACGACTTGTAATAAGCTGTTGGACAATATCAAATTCCTCCTGCGTGACTATTCCCTCATGGGTATTGGGTATCACTTCCCATTCTTCGGGCAGCTTAGAGGGGCGTTTCTTGCTTTTCATATTGGCGGCAATCCGTTTGTAGCTACAAGATTTCCCGCATATATCGGGCTTCTTAAAATGCTCCTCACGCTGTTCCCACTCCAAATATAGCGTTTGTCCTCGTTCCCCTCAAAATGACGTTCAAAGCCTGTTTCGCCACGCTCCGCCGCATAAGCGGCAGGGCGTAGGATATGCTGTTTATTAAGATGTCTGCAAATTTTGGCAACTCCATTCCCTTTTAATGCAAGGTCGAATATCTCTTTTACAACATGTGCCACTTTATCATCTATCAGCAGATGGTTGTGGTCGGCAGGGTCTTTGATATAGCCATAAGGGGCGGTAGTTCCCATGAATTTCCCCTGTTGAAACCTCGCCCGATATGCCGATTTTATCTTAACAGATATGTCAGCGGCATACATTTCGTTTAAAATGTTGCGGAAAGGCGTGATGTCCATAGCAGATTTATTCAAGGTATCTACGCCGTCATTGACCGCTATATACCTCACGTTATGCTCTGGGAAGAAAACTTCCAGATATAACCCACAATCAAGATAGTTTCTCCCCAGACGGGATAAATCTTTCGTAATCACGCAGTTTATCAGACCGCTTTCAATGTCTTTTATCATATTCTGGAAACTTGGTCTTTGGAAATTTGTACCAGAATAACCATCGTCCACATACGTTTTTGCTATGTGCCATCCCTGCTTTTTCACATAATCCGTGAGGATGGATTTCTGTGTCGCAATGCTCGCACTCTCGTTATCCGTACCATCGTCTTTAGATAAGCGGCAATAAATGCCGACTAAATAGATTTTCTTTTCTTCTTTGATTCCTGCCATACTGTAAAACCTCCGTATCTGTCCTATCTGTTTTCATGTCCCATTGCGTACATTCTAAGCGGACAGCCCCTCATTGTCGAAGGTGTCGCCCTCGGCAATCTTCTTCCGAATATCCTCGGAGATAATCGGGACAAACGCTTCTGTAACGGTCTGTGTGCCGACATATTCACGGCTGATTATCATCTGCACTGGTGCTTTTGGCACGATACGCTTTCTCTTTTTATCTGCTTTCTTATCCTCGCCCATACTTAAATCTTCCTTTCCAGACAGGGCAGGGAAGAGTTTGGAAATGTCCCCGCCCTGCCAATCAGATACCATTAATCCTCGCTGTTTAATTCTTTCTGTAATGCTTTAAGGAGTGCCGCCGCTTCATCAGCGTTCAGCGTGATTCCCTTGCCGCACTTTTCACGGTTCGGGGAAAAGCTGCGGATGTCATACTTCGGCTCTTTCCCATTCCATGAAATGAGATTGATTTCCTTTGTGTAGCCACTGTCGCCCGTAGACAATACTGCGATTTCCTTTACGATTTCATACTGGATTTCTCTCATTCTCCATACCTCAACTCTCTGTATTTACTTCCCGAAAAAAGAAGATTAGCGGCTGTCACGGTTGCGTTTCCTCTGCAACTCACGCTCCAAAAGTTTGATGATGGTTTCCTCCATCTGCTTCGGCGTTGTGTTCTTCGGAAAGTATTTTTTCAGCTTGCTTGTGTTGATTTTCAAGGTTTCTTTCTGGTTGCCCTTTTCCTCCGTCATAATCGCAAATATCGTATCCATGTCAAGCCGCCCGCTCTGGCTTAACTGTTTCATCCGCTGTGCCTGTGAGAGTGAGGGCGTTGCTTCTTCGCTCTCCATCGTGGCAAAGAGGTTTTCCTGCTCGTCTTTCTTCAAGAAGGACAGTTCCACCGCAGGCGTGAGGGCGATTTTCCCCTCGTCCACCATCTGCAAAATCGGCGGTATCAGTTCCGTCAGGCGGATAAAACGCTGCACGGTCATCCTGCCCACGCCGAAGCCCTGTGCCACCTTGTCGTCCGTCCGCAACTTCGTCACAACTTGTGACGAGGTTAAGTCTGTGCGGAAACCCTGCCGCTTCATGGCTTCGGATTTCATCTTGTAAGCAAACGCCCGCTCCGATGGCAGGATATTCTCACGCTGCAAATTGCTGTCTACAAGGGTGATGATGGCTCGGTCACGGTCTAAGGGCAGGACAAACGCAGGCACGGTATTTATCCCTGCAAGTTCAGAAGCACGGACACGCCGCTGTCCTGCAATCACTTCATAACCGTCCCCGTCCTCTTTCGGGCGTGTGATTATCGGCGTGACAATGCCAAATTCCTTGATGCTTTCCGCTAACTCTGACAGTGTTTCATCTTCTGCCACATGAAACGGATTGTCGGGGAACGGGTACAAGTCTTTGGTCTTTAACACCTTAAAATCCTGTTTCTTCATTCACATATCTACCTTTCTTTCGCTCTGCTTCTATGATTTTTCTGCAATTCTTCCAACACTTCGGGCGGTATTTTTGACAGCAGCCGCCCCATCTGCTCGTTGGTTCTCTGCAATTCAAATATCTTCTGATTCGCTTTCTGCACCTTTAGTTCCTGCTCGTACTTTTCATCACGCATACGCCCCGCATAGTCTGATTCCTGCCCAATTCTCTCTTTCAAACTGTCGATATACGCCTGCTGTTTCCCGATTTCCTTAGAGAATTTCTCCACGTCTGGCAGCCATGCAGAGAGTAAATCTAACGCTTTATCCCTTTTCTTCCCTGCGTTAAAGGCGTTGATGTCGGATAGGGCAGACACGATTTCTTCATACTGTTTATCAAGCCTGCCGCCTAATTTATAGAGCCATGTGGGGACGTGTTTCCGCTTGGTTTCCATTGAGGACTGCCCCCGTTCAAGCTGATTCCACCGTGAGGACATCCGCTCATGGTAGGCGGTCTGCCACTCGGATAATGATTTCTGGTTGCCTAAGATAGCTTTCGCTGACAGCTTATTGTCTGGCGTAATCGGCACAAAGCAGAGGTGCATATGGGGCGTTCTCTCGTCCATATGGACGACAGCGGAGAGGATATTCTGCTTTCCAACACGCTCCGAAATGAAGTCAAGAGCCGTCTGGAAATACGCTTTTTGTTCTTCGGGCGGTAACTGGTTCATAAATTCTGGTGAAGCTGTGATGAGCGTTTCCACCATCATCACGCTGTCTTTCCTTGTCCTGCACCCCGCTTCGGCTACCATGCGGTTAATCTCTTTCTTGTAGGTGTACTTTGGTGGTGCTATGAGATGGTAATTGTTTTTAGAGCGTTCCATATCTATATCTGGGTTGCTTTTGTAGGCTTCTTTCTTCCGCTCGTTGTGGCGTTCACAAGCCGCAACGCCGCCCGCTTTTCGTTTCTGGAAACGCAGGATTGCATAAGGCATAGGCGGATTCCTCCTTTCTTTCGGCGGGTGACCGTCCTTTGGGGTGACAGCGGTGACGGTGGTGACAGCAGTTTTGGGATACCCCCTGCCGACTGCCGCAACTGTCACCCTCACCCCCTGCATGACGGTCATGTCGATGATGACGGTGTTTTTGGGATACCCCCCTCGCAAGAGCCGTCACCGTCATGCCGCCATTCTTTTATCCGAAGCCGTAAGGCGTAGATAGCAGGGCACAGCCCTGCCTTAAGGGAGTCCAGAGGGAACGTCTGCACACGACTTTGCAGGGCAAAGTGTAGTGTGTTACACCCTGTAAACGCAGTCGGAAAAATCGGAATGATTTTTCTGACCGCAGGGGTGGTTTTACACGACCGAAAAGGGCGAGTAAATCTCACGCCTGCATTTTGCGTTTACGGGGTGTTCTCCCGTAGGGATGACAGCGGCAGGGTATCCTAAAATCACTGTCACCACCGTCACTGCTGTCACCCGCAGGGCAGAGCCGCCAGCTTTACATGGCTTTAAGCGTCAATGACAGTAACAGGGGGGTATCCTAATATCGCTGTCACCACCATCACCGCTGTCACCCGCCCTCCTTGCAAGGGCAATCCGCCTGCCGTCTTTCCTGCGGCTGTACTGGTAGCAGATACGGTTCTCGCTTAAAAATGTGGTGCGGTATTCATTCAGCCATTTCGTAATCACCGTGGGTATGGTTTCCGTTTCCCCCATAGCGGCTAACAGTTCCGTTGCCGTGCCTATCCATTCTTCCTTATCCCTCATAAAATCCACCAACCGAAAAAGGACATCTGGTATCGTTTCTTTCGCAAGCTGCTCCTGCGTTTTCCGCTCCACAAGCTCCCAACGGCAATCACGGAAACGCAGCGTGTATTCCTGATAAGGCGTGTCCCTGCCCGTCACATACAGCTTGGCGGTGTCAGACGCACGTTTCTCCTTTTCCAGAACAAAGGTAGCGTCCGCACTCCCCGTTAATCCTGTCGTCCCAGACACCTTGTTGAACACGTCGCTGTCATTCTGCTTTCGGATGTGGTGTACGACAATGACCGCCAGAGAGTGCCTGTCGGCAAAGTCTTTGATGAGGGAGATGTCCCCATAGTCGCTTGCATAGGCATTGTCTTTTGAAGCTGTACGGACTTTCTGCAAGGTATCAATGACAATGAGCCTGCTGTCTGGGTAATCTTTCAGATAATCTTCAAGCTGCACGATAAGACCGTCTGACAGCTTGCAGCTTGCCACGGCAAAGTGGAGCCGCCCGCTTGCTTCGTCCGTCAAACGAAATAACCTGTCCTGTATGCGGCAGAACGTGTCCTCAAGGCAGAGGTAAAGCACATCGCCCTCCATTGTCGGCATATCCCATAAAGGGATTCCCTGCGACACGCATAAGCATAGCTTCAGCATGAGCCAGCTTTTGCCTATCTTCTGTGAGCCGCAGAACAGCGATAAGCCTGTCGGGATAAGGCTGTCCACCACAAAGGATGGTTTCTCAAGCGGTTCATAAAGGAGCGTTTCGGCGTTGACTGTCTGTAACTTCTGCATGGCTTTCCTCCTTTCGGGCGGTGTCTTTGTTTTCGTTGCACATAGGCGTTGACCTCCTTAAAAATAGATTTACTCCCACGGAAAAAAGTGAGAGTATGTAATGCCGCCAATCCCACACAAATAAAAAACAGATTTCTTTTTCGGGCGGTGTCGGTCACGGTTGGAGATATTTCTTCAATTTCCGCCTTTACTTTCTCCTTTGCAATCGCAACAGATTTCTGTATTGCCGAAGCGGTGCAATGCTCCATAGCGGCGATTTGGTAAAAATTGAACTCATACTCGTAGTAGAGCAGGAAACGCCGCCTTTGTATCTCTGGAAGGCTCCCAACCGCCTTATAGAGCGTTTCATTCCGTTCTTCCTCAACCATGCGTTCATCAAGGCTCTTAGGCACACGCAACGCCCGTCTGTAAAGGGTTTCGTCCCATACCTCGTTAAACTCCCTGTGCCGCTCGTCCCATTAGAAAAGATTCCTGTTCCTGCGCTCCATCTGCCGAAACTCCATAAAGAACTGTTCCGACACTTCCAACTCGTGGGATTTGCCCTGCCCGTCCTTAAAGCTGATAAAATACCTTGTGCCGCTTTCCGTGGATTCCTCCGAAGCGTGTATGCCTTAACCCTGTATGCCATCCTGTTGTCCTCCTGCAAAAATGAGTGAGGGGATTTCCATCCCTCACCCAGTAGCCCGCAGGATGGCAGGCTGTTTTAGAAGCTATAAAATTTTCCGCAGCTTCTTCCGCAGATGGTCTAACCTCGCATAGATGGCACCAGTCGTCAAATGCACAAGCGGGGCAATCTCCTTTGTGGAATACCCCTGCATTTTCAGCAGGACGATTTTCAAGGTACGCCCGTCCACCGTGACTAATACTTGATAGAGATTTTCGCTCTCAATCTCTTCCAGTAACTCCGCAACCGTACCCACTTCCGCCTGCCGCTCCCTGCCTGCCATGTCCTCAAGATATTCCGCAACGTCATTCGTCCATCGGTAAAACCGCCTGTTGGAATTGAAGTCTGCCCTGTCCGCCATGCGTATCTGCTCAATGGTCGCTTCATCAACGCCGCACTCACGCAGCAGCTTTTCCTCCGCTTCTTTCCAGATACGCCATTTCCTGTCCTCCCGTCCGTGGTTGTATGCCATTCTTACTTCCTCCAATCAGAATTGATTGGGCTGTCGGGAAATAGATAGTTCCAAAAAGGGGCAGATTGACTCGCATGAGTCAAATCTGCCCCTGAAGCTTTTCCGTAAAGAGAGAAAAAGATGGCTAACGACAACCATCTTCTCTCCATTCCATGTTATAATGGAACTATGCTAAAACAAGATTATTATAACGAATTTTTTGAATTAGGGCAACAGAAAATGAACTTCAGTTTCTTCGAATTGTGTTTACCTGACGACGATCCAGTCTATACCCTGAAAAAAGTGATGGAGGATTTAGATTTTTCTGGCTTGTTAGCCAATTGTTCAGATAAGGGAAGAACCGGGTTTAATCCAATTATGATGTATGCTGTCGTTACTTACGCAAACATGCGTGGGGTAAGGGCTGTTGACCGTATTGTGGAATTATGTGAAAGAGACCTTGCGTTTATCTGGCTTACCAAAGGACAGAAACCAAAAAGAGATGCATTCTATGAATTCAAGAATAAAAAACTAACTGCTGATGTATTAGATGAATTAAACTATCAGTTTCTTCACCGTCTGCAAAAAGAAGGACTGATTACCCTAAAGTCGCTTTTTATTGATGGGACCAAAATAGAAGCGAATGCAAACCGTTATACATTTGTCTGGAGAGGAACACTCAATTATCACCTTGCAGGCTTGTTAGATACGATTGATTTACTGTATGAGAAATATAATGTCCTGATTGATGAAAATGAGTATAGCATCAAATATGATATTCCCCATGCACATATGTTTGTGATCGAAGGGATGGATAAAGTAAGGGATATCATTGAAAAGAACCGGAAAAGGAAACTGACAAAACATAAAAAGTTGTCAAATAATACAATCATCGAAATTGACAATTGTTCTCCGTTGGAGATTCTGAAACTCCAGAAAAATCTGCTTCAGATTGCAGAGCAGGAACAGATCACGTTTGTTTATGGAAAGGGAAAGAGAAAACCGGAAATCCAGCAGCTATATGAGGAACTGGAAGCCTGCGGTGAACGCCTGATGGGATACAAAGAATGCTTTGAGATCATGGGAAGAGACAGGAACAGTTATTCCAAAACAGATTTAGAAGCTACATTTATGAGAATGAAAGAAGACCATATGCTAAATGGACAATTAAAAGCAGCATATAACATTCAGATAGCAGTAGAGAATTATTTCATTGTTCAGGCATATGTAAGTAATGACCGGACAGATTATAATACATTGATCCCTGTGTTAGAAAAGCACAAAAACGCATTTGGAGAAATTTTGGAAGAAGTAACTGCCGACAGTGGTTATTGCAGTGAAAAGAATCTTCTGTACTTAAAGGACCATAAAATCACCAGTTATATCAAACTGCAGGATCATGAAAAACGGAAAACACGTGCGTACACAGAAAATATTGGAAAGTATTACAACATGAAAACGCAGATATTTGAGGATGAACTTTATTACGTCTGTCATGATGGAAGGGAGCTTCATCATATCAGGACTGAGAAAAAAGAACAGGCTGGTTATACACAAACATTTGAGGTGTATGGATGCGCAGATTGTAGTGGCTGTGAACATAAAGCAAAATGTCTCTATAAATATGATGCTGAGAAAGATGCAGAGAAAAATAAGGTCATGAAAGTTAACGGACAATGGGAAGCTTTGAAAGAAGAATCCCATGCAAACATCCAGAGTGAGAAGGGGATTTTGAACCGGCAGATCCGTTCCATTCAGACAGAAGGACATTTTGGAGATATCAAAGAAAATGACGGTTTTCGACGTTTCAATTACCGGACAGCAGAAAAAGTATATAAAGAATTCATGCTGTATGCGATTGGAAGAAATATAAATAAATACCATCGTTTTCTTCATGATGAGATCAAGAAATTTGAGGGAAAAACCGAAGAAAAGGCTGCTTAGAAAAAGAGTGCTTTCAAAAATGCAGTCAAGGGATTTTTGTGTCCTAAAATACATACGGAAAAGAAAGAATACGAATCTCCCGAAGAAGTTCAAGCATTAAAAATACTGATTTCTACGGGAGATTCGTATTTTAAGATTCAGAGCCTAAAAGTCGGTATTAACCGACAGCCCCATGCACTTTACCCAAGGCTTGCAAAAGCTGCAGTCTTCCCTACATACGGTCATGCTGTCGATGGATCAGAAGATTGACGTATGGGGAGCATGGCGGAGGAACTGCACGTTGCCAAAGGGCATCTGAAAAACGCATTTTTGGAAATGAACGGAAAAGATACCGCAAAGATCACAGAGCGCAATCCGGAACAGGGGATCATCTTTCAAACCCAGAAGGTGTTATTCCAATCCATGCGGAGCATCCATAAGCTGGAACAGAAAACGGAACGATTGCAGCAGCAGATCGGGAAGCTGGAAGAAAGACAAGGAAAACAGGCATCTTTAAAAGATACCTTGCAGGAGCTTCGGCAGGAAACAGCACCTCGTCAGCTTGGAAAAGAAGAAAAACAGAAGGCAGCGATCCGGTAAAGGGGAGGTGAAAGCTATGAAAGAAGAAACAACCATTACCTTTCTTGCTTCGGAGTGCGGGGAGTTCCATGGGATGGGAGAATGCATCGAATGTACTTCTTTAAAAGAGGCGTTCCGGCATTACCAGAGATTTTGCAAGCGTTCCCCTCAGATGGTTCCGTCTTTGGAGTTTTCTCTCCACCATGCAGACGATCCGCTGTATAACGAGGGAGAATATCCATTAGCAACCGGGGAGAAGGGAAAAGAGTTATTGTCCTATGTTCCTATTATGCAAATCATCCGTTGGTGCAGGACGCAGTAAGGGAACTGGAAAAGCTGGAAGAACAGCAGAAGAGACAAAAGAAACAGAGTAGGGAACGGTAATCCGATACAGGGAGGTGTGTGTTTGAAAGACATCAAAGAGAAGGTACGGGATAAGAACCCGAAGATCCGCAATCCTGCCTCCCGGCTTCCCAAAGAACTGGTGCGTTCTGCCATGCTGGAAACGAAAGAGAAATCCCGGATGGCGGCAGACAAGGTGGGAAGAGAAACCGGAGAGGAATCCCCGGTGGAATACGCCGGAAACCGGATAGAACGGGCAGAACAGCGGGCTGGAAAGGAAAGCGCTTCGGCTGCCTATCGTGGTGGAAAGAAGCTGGCAGTGAAAACTTATGAGAAGATAAAAGAGCAGAGGCAAAGAGAAGCCGTTACAGCCACGTTGGACAGCGAAACAGGAAGCGGTGGAACATCTGGACAGACAAGAACAAAGAAAGGGCGCACAGGAGCCGGGAGGAGCATCAAGATCAAACCGGAAGCAGAGAAAACGGTCAAGGAGGCCGGAAACCGGACAGTAAAAACAGCCGCCCCGTATGGTGAAAGCTCCCCGGTTTCTTCCCAAAAGGTGAAAACCCAGGCACTCTTACAAAAAAAGCAGGCTTTCCAATCCATGAGGCAGCCAGGGAAGCGAAACGGGCTGCCATGCGTTCTGCTCAGGCAGCAAGACAAAGTGCCAAGACTGCAAAAACAACTGCCAGGGGATTGAAAGCCATGGCAGAAGCAGCGGCCCATGCAGTAAAGGCAGCGTTTGCAGCGTTGATGGCAGGAGGCGGTACAGTATTTGTAATCTTAATCCTCATTGTAGGGATCATTGGCGGTGCTGCGTTTATCGGGAGTTCCCAGAGCAGCGAGCCGCTGAGTGCGGAAGTCCTGGCCCATACCCCGGCGATCCAGCGGTATGCCAGTGAATTTGGAATCCCGGAATATGTATCGGTCATCCAGGCAATCATGATGCAGGAGAGTGGCGGAAGGGGAAGTGATCCCATGCAGGCCAGCGAG